>UMII01028564.1_pt1 | contig 30025 bp, 48 predicted proteins | sample 1965731 | NCBI WGS metagenome assembly UMII01 (sample SAMEA4836118, study PRJEB28245) | human gut metagenome | biome: gut microbiome; material: fecal sample | place: Denmark | collected 2008
CGTTCAGTTCGATGCTCACCGGGTCACTAGTGGAGCCGATAGTGAACTCGCCACCGTTTTGAATCAACGCGGCTGGGATATACACGTCGTTAGCACTATCCACGTCGCAAGTATTGTGAATCACAATAGGGTAGGACGTGATGGCGGAACACTCGCCAGCACCGAAAGTAACCTTGGTTCCTGCCACACCCTTGGTAGCCAAGCTTGGGAAGATACGACCAAGCACTGTCATGTTAGGAATAATCAGTGGAATAGTCGCCATAATCTCACTATAAGTGCCGGTTGGAATACTAATGGTTCCGGCTTGTGATTCCACGTCCACTGTGTTCGGGGTGAGGGTGATAGTGATACCGTCACTGCCTACGAGTTCCGGGCCGAATTCTTCTTGCCCGATATAAACGGTTTTCTTGCCGATTAGACTGTAGTCTGTGGTGGCCATATTGTGTTACTCCTTATTGAGAATGGTTATCGTTTTCTGCTTAGTTCCTAGTTTATCACTTTTACCCCACTTAAATCTGGGAGTGGGTAGGTTATGGTGAAGTGGATGCTTTTCACGTAGTGGCCTTCACTGTCTACCGCGTCTAGGTCTATACTGCTTGCGGGGCTTATGTTTAACTTCTCGTACACTATTGGGCTTTCGGGTTGACAGCTTAGCGTGCATTGGTCTACGAGTGTGGTGTTGATGTATTCCATGAGTTTTAGTAGGTATTCGCCTTGTCGGATTACATCGTAGAAGCGTGTGCTTACTGTGAGTTGGTCAGTGTAATGCCCGTTGCCGTTGCTCACTGTGGTTGAGGTTATCCATATGCCATCTTTACTGCTGACTGCGCCCGTGTCTAATATTGGACTTTCGTTTACGAAGATGGTTTCCCCATAGGTGCCGAAGCCGTGTTCTGCTAGGTCTAATGCTACTGCCAGTTCAATCATTTTAGTATCCTTTGGAAGTAATTGTCCGCGTGTGCTTGGGCTTTGGCTACTGCACGATGCAGGTAGAATCTTGTGCCGGGGTGTCGATGGTTTTCGTATTCTCGTCGTTTGGCGTATGGGACTCTGCCGCCACCGAAGGCGACATAGCCTTTCATGCCTTGGAGCTTGAAACGGCCTGAATCTTTCAATAGTCCGGGGTGTTTGTCTTCGGGTGCTTTGCCGATTGGAGCGTTGGTTACGGCATCCTTGTGTATGTCGGTGAGCATGTGGGCTAATCCATTGCGCATGGCTTGACGGCCTTGCTCGTACACGCCTTTATTGATTGTGACGCGTAGGCTCATATGGTGCTCCTTCCGTATGGTTGCGCGTAGACGGTGATGAATCGTGTTTTCCCGGTGGTCATGTCGTCGCCTTGACTTGCTTGAGTGATTTTGAATGCCCGGTTTTTTGTTTTGACTATCAGGTCTAATAGCATGTCGGGGTCTCGCAGGTCTGCTGGTATGTCTTCGGCTTGCAGGTGGAATCGGCGAGTGGCGATACGTACACCATAGTCTCCGAACGCGTCCGAGTTGGTGGAACGTTTGATTATCGCGTGTACGTCTGCTAGCTTCTTATTGTTTCGTTCACTACTCGCATACTTCCATAGTCCGACTGTTTCCACTTGGTCGGGGAAGAGGGTAAAAGGATTACAGTCCAAGGCCATCACCATCTCCAATCCAATACGGCACTACTGGGAGTGTGTTGGATGTCGCGATACCTCCCACACCTAACGGCTTATCGCAGAGACTCCACATGTTGATAACGCTAAGATATGGTTGAATGGATTGAGTGAGCGTGTCGGTGGAGGTGTCCCGTTGGTAGGATACGCTAACGTCTTCGATACTCTTGCTAGTGATAATATCCGTTTCGTCCGCATGTCGTTGCATTGCACTAACCATGCCTGACAACACGGCTTGCAGACTAGCCGGGATGGTATCGAAACCATATGTTCCGGCTACGGTTACGACAGTGCCCGGCTCAATCTTGGTTTCGAGGGTGAGCGTATTACCGTACATTTGTTCTACTTGGCCGGTAGTGTAATCCATGTCGCCCACAGTCGGGTTGAATGTGAATGCGACTGGATTATCGTTAACCGTCACTTTGGTGATACTGCTATACCATGCTGGGAGCACAATTGTTTGTCCATCTTCACACACGATGGCTGGGTTGACTCCGGTAGCTTGAGACACCATCGCGCCACATAAAAGTTTCTGCAATGCGGGAAGTATAGTCGGCAACCATTTACGAGCATTATCGCCACCAATGTTTTCAATCGGGATAAAAGACATTTTTCCTCCAAATATGCGAAAAGGGGCACCCCACATTTGGGATACCCCTACCATTCTACCGTTTACGCATTGGACTTGACTGCATCAAGAATCGCGTTCACGGTGGTGATAACGTCAGCCAGTTCCGCGTCACTCTGCAACTTGGTAAGCTTGCGGAGATTCGTGAGCACGGTTTCAGTATCCCCCAACTGGGCGCTGATACTGTCGTCCAACTTGAGCGGGCTAGTGCTGGTTCCGTCTCCTGCAAGACTATTGTCATGCGCTACTTGTGCGATGCCACCACCGGCGCCAGCACCAATATCAATGTGCGCACCCTTTTCATCAACGAAACTAACTTCGGTAACCTGCTGAGACTTAGGCGCGTCACCGTCCGCAATGTGCGCATAAATATTAGTCATAATTTATCCTTACAACGAGGGGGGGTAGAGTATCACACCCTACCCCCGTCACTTATCGTCAGTCGCCAGCCTTCGGGGTCAGCACGCCAGCACTCTTGACCTTAGTCAGAGCACCACCCGCGAAAATCTCCGACAGATATTCCTGCTCGTTAGTCTTCAGAGCGAAATTGGTGAAAGCACTGATAGACGTATCACCAACCACACCGAAAGCTTCCGGCACGATAATCACTGCGCGGGTCTTAGCGTCATCGGCTTCAGTCCACCAATCCGGCGTGATAACCTTATCCACGCCCAAGTAGGCGGCAAGATTATCATTACCGTAGCCGACGAGCGGACGGCCAATACCATCGGCCGCGGTGATAATATCCACCTTGGTATCAGGGCTGAGCACAAGCACCTTAGTGCCAGTTGCCGTAATCTTGGATGCAAGACCGACCACATCGAGCACGAGATTAGCACGAGTACCCTCGGCCGCACTCAGAACGAAATTCTTGCCCGCGAACTCGCTGGAAGTGTCCTTAGCATCGGTCTGCACGGAGCGGAAGAAATCAAGGTCGGTATAGCCGCCAAGAATAATCTGACGGTCGATAGCGTGCAAAATATAGTTCGGCATCTCGGCCAGCAGATACTTCACAAGTGCGCCCGGCTTATCGGTACGGCGAATATCACCCTTGTTAAGCACGGCATACTTCACCACGAAATCGGCGGCAAGCTTACGTTCCACAAGATTAAACTTCTGCGTCTTCTTCGAGGTGCCATAGTCAGCCACCTTGTAGCCGTGAGCGCGAGTATCATCGGTCAAGCCTGCCAACTGAGCGCCAACGGTGAAGCTGTCCACATCAAGCTTACGATACAGCGGCCACAGCTCGCTAGCCTTGTTGAGAACGTCTTCAATCTCCGTAATAACGCTTGTCGGGACAAGCTTGCCAACACTAGCTTCATCAATGGAAGCATTGTCGGCATAGGCGTGGCGTGCCAGTTCCTCACGCCAAGCAGTCTTGAAGCCCTGCACGCCCTGATTATCGGTACGCCACAACGCCTGCTCGTAAGCCTTTGTAGCATCCTCGCTCTTCAGCCAGTCCTTCAGCGGGTCACTGGTCTTGGCGAGAGACTGACGCGCACCGCCCGCGCTATTAATAATGATATTGGTTCGACCATTAGCCACGGTGTCACCCTCCTTGCTATTTTCTGCCTCATTGGACTGCACCGGCTCTTCTGGCTCGGTGTTGTCGCCGTCCTTTTCGGTCAGTCCATTGATAGCGTCCGTGATTTGGTCAATCAGGGATTGTGCTTCATCCTTGGTGAGATTGTTCTTGAGTTCCATTATTTTTCCTTCGATATTGTTTAGACTGCGGAATACGGCTTTACTGTCGGCACCTCGATAGACCACGCTGATTTCGACTAGTTCGGCGTTATGGATTACACCGTTTTCGTCGGGGTCATTGTCGAAGTCGATTGTGATGCTGAAAGAGTTCGTTAGCATTCCTTCACTTGCCAACTGTTGCACGTTCTGGCCTTGCTCATTGTCGCTTAGTCGAGCCTGAGCCATTAACCCGTCATCATCAAACCAAAGTTTCTCGATGATGCCGACTTGAGCCGTGATACTCGGCATATGGTCGAGCAGTAGCGGCAAGGTCAGTCGGTCAGATTCGGTCAGGTCGGCTACGAGCTTGAGTTGGCCGTCATTCACGGGGGCTTGCAGTGTTGCAAGGTCTACCGTGTAGCCATTGGTCATGCGCGTACCGGAGTTGGCAAGGAACGTCAACGTGTGGCCGTCACTGCTGACATTGTTCGCGTCGCATGTGAGTGTCTGTTGCATTCCTATTTCCTTACGTTTTGAGCGTCCTTACGGGGCTTTATTGCTCTACACTGATTCTAACACTATTAATGAGAATGATTCTCACTAAGCATGGTGATGTGATAGAGCAGATAGGCACGGCAGTTAGGACACTTGAGCATAAGGCGGATACTATGCTCCGTCTCGCCTAAAAACCTTCCGCACTTCTTGCACTTGATTTCCATTTTCACGCCACCTCGTAAGTCTGCGTGCAACGACAGCGCGGGTGAGCCGCCGCCGTAATCATTGAAACATAATCATTGGTGAAGGTCTCACCGTCAATATCCACGGAATCACCCTCGTCCATGAAGCTTTCCGCGAGGCCGACCACCTTGCCATTCATATGCTCACAGAACGGGCACGGTTTTTGCTCACTGCCAGCGTCAAGGCCGCTAGTATGCCAAACCTTTTTCAAGGTCACGCCGGTTTTCTTGCTGAGATTCTGCGCGGAATAGAGGTTTCCTAGGCGTTCCGCATTCCGCAGTTCATTCCCGGACAAGAGTTCAGCACGGTCATCGTCAAGCAACCCGTACAATTGGTGTACAAGTTCCTTATAATCTAGCTTGTCTTTGATGCCTTGCTCGATAATCTTGACAATGCTCTTATTGGCTGTACCCGTCACAGCGGCCACTGTCTTTGTCAATTGCTTCCGGTACGCCTTCTCGAACGTTTCCGGCAGTGACTCCCAGCCGACAAGTTGGGCAATCTGCGAGGGAGTCCAAGCGTCAAGAATCTTGGCAATATCAGGATTAGTCTTAGCTAACTCCTGCATCGCTTGAATAATCGTCTTGCCCGTCGCATTAGCGTAGGAGACTATTTCAGGCGCATAGACGGAGAAAAGGCCGTCGACGAGTTCGGCTTGAATCTCACCACTGTCAACGTCAGTCTTAGCGAAATTATGCGCCGCTAGATTAAGGTCAATTAGGTCACGATAGTATTTGCGAACCAGCTTAGCCGCCTTGCCTACCGTGGCATCCTCAACGTCCGGCTTGACCGGTTCCGTGTTAACGTCATCATCTTTCGATGCCTGAATCTGCGGCACAATCTGCGGGGCTTCCGGCTTCACGAAAAGAGACGGTGTGGCCGGTTCCAGTTCCAACGCGTTATATTCATCGGGCAAGTGCAACGCCTTCACAGCGGTTTCCACACTCGCTCCAGCATTGATAAGCTTGATAAGCGTTTCGACCTGCACTGCCTGAGTGTCGGCCTGCACCTTGCGCATATCCGTCTGTGCCGGAATATCGAGGGTGAAATTTATGCCGTATCCAAGACCCCCCGTGATTCGGTCAAGCTCGAACTGAAATTTGTCCCACACCGTCATGCAGAGCGGTTTCAACGTGTTTTCAACAAAGGCGCGTTCGGCTTGTTCGGCATTGGCATAGGTCTGCCCATTATCGATACCGCGCACAATATCCGGCACCGCGAGGGCGCTTGCAAGTCGGCTGTTAACCACGTCATTAAGACTGGACAAGTCGAGCGAATTATTGGCCTGCTGGAAAGGCACCCACACCAATTTACCGGTATCGGACGGTTTACCGCTCAACGGGTCTACCGGAATCATGTTATACACCACACCGTTATTGCGTCCGGCGCCTTGGAACGCCTGCTCAAGCTGATTTTTGGTGCGTGTGAAATCGTCGGCGGTAGCGGACACAATACCCATCATGCCAGCGGGGACAGCACCGTTGGCGAAGAAGCCACGCTCGTAATCCGCTATCATGTCGTCAACGTTTGCCCACTTGCGGATGGTCTGCGCGGGACTGATGCCACGCGACGGGTCAAGCGGATGCGTGGAATAGCTGAGTGCGATAGTCTCATTACGCGTGAAAGTACGGGTCTCCAAACGTCCGTTAATGGTCATGGTGACGCGATGCGTCCAAGTCGTATGACTACTATCCCACTGCCTACTATCTTGTGGAAGGAACGTATAGCCCGCGATATTGTCCGGAGTCACCTCGCCGCCCGGCTGAATATACCCGCCTTGATTCGTCCACACCAAAATATCAAGATGCGACTGGGTGAGAATACTATTGGCAATGAATTTCAAGAATTCAAGGCAAGAAAATTGGTCATTAGGCGCGTACAATGCTTTAAGCGCGGGAGGCGCCGGGTTAATACGCTCGCCTTGAGCGTCAACCGCATAAGGAATGATAGTGGCAAAACGTCCCGCAATCGCGTTGGAATATGGGAAAATCTGCGCGTAAGCATCATAAGGTGGAATTACCTGCGTTCCACTGCCGCTAACCCTAGTCCATCCTTCAGTCAATGCTGGGGACGTTGGACGTGTAAAGAAACTTCTGATTTTATATCCGAGTTTAGACAATGTTACCGTCTTTCAATAGGCTTATTGATAACGGTTCCCATTATACTAGGAAGCCCCCGCAATCACTGCGAGGGCTTATCCCAGTCAACCAATCCACCGGTAAAGAAAAAGGACAAAGCTTTACCGGCTCTATCTATAATACTTCAACATCCCAACTTGTCAACTTCACCGGCGTGTACACGCTCAATAAAACCGCGTCCGCAAGGTCAGGTGAGCCAACATTATTAGCCGTCTTGTAATCCGCTTTCGCTTGCACTTGGCGTTGATTCTTCGTCGTGAGTTTCCATTCACGCGTGCTTAATTCTTCGAACAAGTCGTTTTTATCAGGCAGTGAATGAATGAAATGTATGTCACCGGCTACTAGTTTCTCGGCGAAAGTAAACCACATCTCGCTATTGATGTTGGGATATTTCGTGTTGTTCTTAGCGCGTGACGCGGAATTAATCGGCTGAACCGGCAACCCGTCAGCAATAAGCATGTCTGTCAGGCCCCCGCCTACGCCGCAATCATCAATATTAATCGCGACGGGATTGTATCGGTCTGCCAGTTGTCTAATGGTCTGCGCCGAGTCCGTTAAACGCGTGTGGTTCCAACTGATTAAATCGATAATAGTGCCGCCCTTGTTGACCGCTACGGCTGTCCGGTCTGCTCCAAGTCGTGCAACGTCAACGCCGAACGTTATACCACCGTCAGGCATGATGGTGGTATCAGCTGACTGCAATTGTTGCCACGACATGATGCGGTTAAGCACGTTATCGGTCGGCTTGCCCTCCCAGATGTGCGCGAAGTCGGGAGACCCTTTAGCCTCCTGCACTTGTTGCAACACTTCCCGCGGGAGTAGTCCAGCCTTGAGCGCAGTACGATAGGTGACATGCTTATGAATGGTTCGCGCCTTCACCTGCTCGTTAGCATTCCATACGAACCGCTCCATAACCTCGTCTTTCGGCGTCAACGGATTCATGGCAAAAATGACAGTACTGTTTTCCTTGCGGATAGTTGGCAGAAGAATATCAAGCGAATGCTTCGAAATAAATTGCGCTTCATCGATAAAACAAACGTCAATACCTTCCAAACCTTTAACCGTGGTTTCGGGGTCATTATGCAAGCCCTTGAAAACGAAACTAGTCCCGTTTTCGTGCTCTATCGAGTCTTTCGTGATAGCGTACCCGCCAAGGTCTAACAACCGTATAGAGTCCTCAAGACTCTTCTTCACAGATTCGTTAATCGAGTTTTGGAACTCTCGCGCGCACAAGACACGAATAGGCTTGACAGCTCCACGCAATACTAACGACTGACATATAGTCGTGGTTTTGCCTGAACTACGCCCACCCTCAAAAACGAAATAACGGGCTGGCGGTGTAAGTGAGTGAGTCCACCAAAAAAGGCTAGCATAATCGTCAGGAATCTTCATAACACGTATTCTAATAATGGATATGGAAACGCCCCTCTAGTCGCGCGATTAGAGGGGCTGTGGTTTTACTTTTGCATGCCATGAGATTATCCCACGCATAAGTTGCAATCTCATGCCAGCCAGTGCTTCAGGCTGGGAGCATTTCGGCGCATTCCATTATCGCTCATGCCAATAATGTTCATAGGCGCTCGGCTCGGGGGCTGACGGGGCTCGAACCCGCGACATGCAGACGTGGCACTTAGCCATGTTGTAACACGACAAATAGCCACGTCCAGTTCTGTCCGCTGAACTACAGCCCAAGCAACGACATAATAGGAGCATGCGCCTATTATGTCCCGCTCTCCCGTCTGGACTCGAACCAAAACAAGCAGTACCAAAGACTGCCGTGCTACCCATTACACCACGGGAAAATTGGTTAGCTTGGATATTGGCGTATTACTGCCGCCATCCTATCGACCGCCAACCGTTGACCGGAGAGCACATGTTACCTCACTATCGACCATGCTCACTAGCCGCCCTTTTATATTTCGTCTGAGTCACTGCAAGAGTAGTGTACTCAACCGCCTAACGCTTATCCTAGGCTCACGTCAGGACTGCGGAACGTGAGGGATTCGAACCCCCGAACCGTTGCCAGTTAGCACCTTAGCAGGGTGCCCGCTTAAACCACTCGCGCAACGTTCCAGCCCCGCCTAGCGCAAAATGAAAGGAAAAAACTAGACGGGAATTAAATTATATATATAGATAGATGGCTCAATTTCTTTTCTTGCCAAGAAATAATATACATTGTCTTGCGCGATAATGCAACTCAGCGTGTCGTAAAAATCAGCTTATATAACGACGGCTGAAATCTTTCTCACGCCATATCATATACAGACGGAGTATATACGCCTTTTGGCTACGCGGATATGCTTTCATCAATCCAGACCGAACACCATTGATATTACGTCTCACCATGCGAACAGTCTTCGAGCCACGCGTACGTCGCCAATTATCCCAAATGAATCGGCCAAAACGAACCGTGGCATAACTCATGTCTTCCGCTGGATGCTGGACGAATTCAAGCCATTCGCGCACAGTCCAAAAATCATCCTTCATCTTCATCTCCCTTGACAAACTCGATATTAATAGTTGGTGGCATGTATCCGTTAACCGTCTGTTCAACCGGTTGCAACGCCTTGCCGTCAACCCTATCAACGGTATCTACAAGCTTCTTCCACCCTTCATCTTTCTTCATGTCAAGGACGGTTTTCAACGCGGCTTGCTGGAATTGGGTAAGTTCCCCCGCTTTGGACTTCAAAATAATTTCTTGAAGTTCTATGTCCGTCATGCGGCCAAACTTATTAACGTTATAGGTGTATGAGTCTTCTTTCCTCCACCTACCATTACACGCGTTCTCCGGATGGTCACCGAAACCACCCTTGCCCGTCGGATTGTTAACCATCCCTTTCTTAGCACCCATCTTCGAAATCCTCCAATTCCAATTGCACACTATGCGGTTTACGGCATTCCGCAATCATGGTTTTTATTTCAGGGTCATCCAAGTCAATCGGCGTTGAATTATGCGGAATGCTCAACGCTTCCAGTTGTTTCCACGTTAAACTCATAAGCCCAGCGCCTTTAGAATGAGTCTAAACAGTGTGACGCAAGCAAGCATCATCACCAACGCAAAATCAACCATCACTAGCACGGCTACGATACTGCCGATGATATGACCGATGTTCTGTTTAAGCTTCTTCATGGGCTAATCCTTCTACTGTGATATGCGCGCCAATATGAGGCCCGGACGCGTAGATTTTAGTTGCGCCTAGGTCAACCACCTGACTATCATCCACCCACACTCCCGCGTCCGTCAAGGCGTCCAATACGGCACGGCACAGTTTGTCAATGTCTGGCGGGACGGTAGGCATATGACGTTTGACGGTTTTAGGCCGCTGTATGAAAAACGTGATACGCACCGACACGGGAATATCCTTGGCAAACTGGGTGAACTGTTCACGATTCATTGCAATACGCGCATTATCAGTCACTAGGTTACGCCACGGCTTCTCACGTTTACTCATTGGGATGGCGTGCCCCCGCACGAAACGGTAACTACCTTTAGGTGCGGGAGTCATGCCATACGCGTTAAACGTTAACGTTTTGGTTTTCAAAATGCGGTTTCACTCCAAGCATCACTATTACCAAAATCGTCGAAATTGGACGGGCTAGTCGGCGTCTGCTGTTGCGGAGTCTTCGGCGGACGAGGCGGATACACGGTAAGCTTGGGGAATCGAGCATCGAAATACACTCGTGGCTGTCCGTTCTGGTCGGTACCGCACGCGTATTTGAAAGCGGTTTCCAAACGTACCTCACTGCCATTGTGCAACACTTTTTGCAAGGCTTGAGCGCGGTTAACATCCCACTCGGTACAGCGGATGAAAATCTGGCAATCATCAACATACTGGCCCGTCTGCTTATCCTTATGGGAGCCGTTGCCAGCCACGGTGAACTGTAGAATCTGCTTGCCAGTCTTCGTGGTTTTCATTTCCGGTTCACCGGTAAGCCTACCGTGTTCAATCAGTAAAATAGGGTCATTCATTTGTTTCCTTCTTTCCTTGCCTTACGTCGTGCTCTGTCTTTTTCACGTTTTTTTGCGTTTAAATATGCTCGCTGTTCTGGTGTTAATGCGTCTCGCCACGCTTGAGAGCGTTTGCGATTCTGCTCTAACACTTCGGCATATTTTTCAGGGTTTTCAGCTTTCAGTTTTTTCATGCGTCGAGCTCTACCATCGCGGCTGATACGGTTGACGTGTTCGCGATTTTCGTTATCGTATTTACGTTTCCGTTCACGTTCAAGTCGTCTGTATTCGGGGTCGGCTCGAACACGTCGCATGTAATCGCGCTTACGTTGCCTGATTCGTTCACGTTGTTCCGGTGTTGGCGGTTTCCGTTTGCGTTTCGGTTTCGGCTTGCGCATGGCTTCGATTTGGTCGCGCAACAGCGTTAAATCGTAGTCACGATGTCTGGCGCGTTCTTGGCCTAATGCCACGTTCAACTCACCTTCGGCGGTTAATGGTCTAGGCATTTACGTGGCCTTCAAGGTTGGGAATTGCGTTTTCTGGGATACGGATTGCCTTGCCAATTTTCGTATGTTCGATAAGGCCAAGGCGTGCCCACCTGCGCACAGAATATTCTGATACTTGCCATTTTTCGGCATATTGAGTAACTGTTAAATATTTCATATTGCCCACTATACCACTATGTTGCGTATATTGCAAATACGCAACTTATTAGTACTTTTCACACCCAGTACACGACATAGATACCCCCAGTACACGACATAGATACCCCCAGTACACGAGATAGACACCCCCAGTACACGAGATAGACACTAAGAAGAACCATTTAAGAAGAACCATTTAAGAAGAACCAATTAAGAAAGAAATACTAAAGAAAAATCGGCCAGCTTTACAATCTTAAACAATTGTGTTACGATAGATACCATGAATAGCAATCATGGATTTATGGCAGTACGTCACTGGGTCATACGAGGCAACCACTTCGACAACGCGAACGAAAAACTCGTGTACCTAGTACTCTGCGACCACACTGACGATAATTCAACATGCTTCCCGAGCGTTGACACAATCGCCAAGGAGTCCCTACTCTGCCGGTCCACTGTATTTAAATGCCTTTCCACACTCGAAAGCAAAGGCTTGATAAGGCGTATTGCTCGGAAAGCCAACGATGGAGGACGGCAATCCAATATGTATTACATTGAGACAGCCGAAAATCGTATTCAAGGGAACGGAAGTGCGGAAGATAAAACGCTTTACCAAGCTCCAGAATCGACTACCACGGTAGAACCCACACACGAACCCACACCGGCAGAACCCGCACGAGACCTCGCACCGGCAGAACCCGCGCCACATAAGCGCGAAGAATACCCGACAGCGTTCGAACAACTGTGGACAATCTACCCGAAGCATGTAGCCAAGATGGCCGCTTACAAGGCATGGCGTAAAGCAAAAGTAGGTGTGAACAGCGCTTTCCTCATGGCCAAGGTGCAGGCATTCGCCGCACAATGCGTCAACACGGAAACGCGGTTTATCCCCAATTTTGCAACATGGCTCAACGGGGAAAGGTGGAACGATGAATATCGTCCAGACCCGCCACAAGCACGCAAGCCCGCCACGAACGCGGAACGTAATATGCAGAATCTCGCTCAGGCGATGCAGTCGCAAACTGACCTCTTCGGCTTTCAGATTGAGTCCGGCGTGTCGCGTCCGTAATCATATATAATCGATAATGTAAAATAACCAACAAATGAAAGGGACATGACATGCCAATAAAAGTAAAACACCAATCATTCGCAGACTGCGAAACACTGACCATTTTCGGGGCAAAACGAGGCAAAGGCAATTCCACGAACCTCGTGCGAGTGCAATTCAGCGACTTGGACGATTTGAAAGAATTCCAAAACGAGTTAAATAATCTTTTCCCCGAAAACGTCACCATAGACGAAAAATTCAAAGAACCAAAAGAAGAAGGATACTACCTCTCCCAGACTGGAATACTTCTCTTAAAAGATGAATGGGGGTGGAGCGTCATACGATTCAAAGACTCAACTACACCATACTTGGCATGGGACCCAACCCACTTACATTTAATCAACAAGAAATGGCAAAATGTCATCGAAAAATTAACCAAAGTTGCACTACCACTAACTCGTGTAAACATTACCCCATTTTCAGAATGAAAGGACAAAAAATGAGTATCACAGTATCCCGTTCCGTTTATGCGAATGGAGTTAACAGCCTCCGCGTCGAGGGTGCCAAAGCGGCGATTATAAACGAAAATCTGAACTCACAGCATACAAAGTGTCTAGATGTTGAGTTTTATTCAACGGAAGATTTAATGGCACTCCAAGACGAACTAAATAAAACATTCCCGGAAAACATCAGGCTTGCAGGTAAGTTCAAGGAACCAGAAGAAGAAGGCCTATACCTTACCTCCACCGGACTGCTTCTATGCAAGGATACGGAAGGCGATTGGAGTATCAGAGCATACGACGAGGGAGACCCATATACCAGCCCAGCGCATTGTAATTGGCTGGGAGAAAACGACGATTACGAGACCGATTGGCTCAAGGTAATTAAGAAGCTTGGCGCCAAGGCGTTCCCGCTGACTCATGTGAGCGTCACCCCAATTTATCAGTGAAAGGACAAAAATGATTAAGGTTACAGCGTATACGAACCCGGAAAGCATTGTTATCAATTCACTGCGAGACTTGGCCGCCACTACGACGGAAGACGGTTGGAATACCGTGCTAAGGTTCCGGGATGAAAACGAGATGAAAGCATTGCAAGACGCACTCAATTATCGTTTTCCCGAAAACGTGAAGACGATGCAGGAAATGCCAACGGAGGAGGGCTATTACATCACCCAGACCGGCACACTGCTCTACTGTGACGGAAAGGGTGATTGGAGTGTGCGCCGCCCTACTCTTGATGATGGAAAGTATGGGACTGAGCCGCTAAACCGTGTTTGGAGCGATGGATTACCCGCGTCGCATGTCACATGGTCTCTTGTTGTCTCGACGTTTGGTGCTGGGGCGTTCCCGCTAGTGCCGGTCAAGTTCGCTTATTGATAATGATTCTCATTATGCCCGCTGATTTGTTTCGGCGGGCATTTTCTGTTTTCCGGCGTGTCGTACTCAACAGTGGTGTATTATGTAATTACCAACCGATAAGAAAGGAATCTAAAATGGTTAAACTCCAGCCGTACAACCAAGGCGAATACATCTGTGACGCATACGTCATTATCGACGAAGAAAACGCCACCGCATACGTCCGCAACATCGATAACGGAATTAACTTCGACATTGAAAACCTGAACCGTGTGGGAGGCATCCTATTCACCCTCCGACTTGAAATGCTCAAACGAGGATACCGACTCGGCAAATTCAAGCCGGACTACACCACCGATGGCGGTTACAATGTGGAAGTCTACGAACGCAAAGCCTGAAAATACTTATACTAGCCCCGCCCGCAAGGGCGGGGCACCCAACTGAAAGGAAAATAAAATGCTGACACTATTCAATGATATACCCCCGTACGATATGCGTTCCGTTGCAATCTGCGTCAAGCAAGAAGATACGGCAATCTTTGAAACCGCATTAACCGTACAAGACAACCAAAAAATAGCCCGCTACAGAGTATGGCTGTTATCTTGGAAAGGCTTAGAAAACCGGCAGAGAAGCGGAGCACAATCTAAAAGCTACATGATGGACGCCGTAGCTCCGGTAGATTGGCCAATTGATAAAGTCCACAATACGATACTCGCGTACCTCGCTGGAATCAGACGACTGAAATTCTCAAGCGGCATTCAATGGCAACACGGCGACTACCAGCCACAGCCACACGATTCAATGCAAGAAGACTACATTCTTTACCTTGACGATTTTCTGGACTCAATCACACCAAACTTCTAAGGGAAACACTCATGGACAATATCAATCATCCAGCACACTACACTGACGATACGAAACCTTGCGAATGCATCGAAGTCGCGCAATATCACAGTTTTTGCGTAGGCAACGCGATAAAATACGTGTGGCGGTACCGGCTTAAGGGGCGCCCATTGGAGGACTTGCAGAAAGCAGAATGGTATCTACAGAGGGCTATCGACAATGGCGAGAAATGCCGTCTGCAAATCGATGGCGAACCATTGGACGCGCACAATCTCATGCAAGTGGGGAAGTGCTGTCTCTACATGGACGCCATGTTAGACCTTGCTCGGCAAGCCCCCACCTATACGGAAGGTTTTTTCTGGATATACCTTCGAAAAAGTGACTTGGACGGCATGCTAAAAACCGTAAAATTGATGCAATTGGAATTCAAGGGGCACGAGGATGAATAAACTGCAAGTTCAAGCGCTCCTAACCTATGCCAGCGCCTTTGATAATCGTCTTGTGACCGATATCCAGGTGGCCGCATGGATGGAAGCGTTAGCCACTGACATGCGATTAGACGTAGCGAAAGAAGCGATACGCCAATTTTTCGCAAGTCCGGAATATGTGAAGAAGCGCCCGTATCTCATGCCCGCCGACCTCAATGCGTTTTGGCGTAGGTGGAAACGTGACCATAAGCCTTCCGAGGCTGACATTACGCGGGAGATGGCCGCACTTGGTATCGAGGGTGATGCGAGTTGGGAGTATCGGCGTAACCGGCTGAGTGGGCGTAGTCTCGATGAAGCCGCACAGTCCGCTAAACGGTTCCGTGGGCTTGACAGCGCGCGTGGGTTGAGTCGTTTGGGTGAAATTCTGCCTAGTCCGGCGTGTCGCGTCCAACAGTGATGTATTATGTAATTACCAACCAAGAAAGGACAAAACAAAATGACCACCGAAAACCTCCGATTCAACCTCTTCGAAATCTTCGATAACATGATGGGCGACAAGAAGAAGCTCTATATCACTAAAAACCTTGACGTGTACACTACCCGCAAGGGAGACATACACCGAGTAATCCGCGTTCACTGGGAAGTCTCCAAGACCGACGAAGAACTTCGCAGGGATTACCGCAAGCGTGGTAATCACTATTCCTGCCACTGCTATGAGAAGCTTTTCCCCTACACCACCGAAGGAATGTACGATGCAATAGACTACCTCGACAACCTCCCAGAAAACGCATTATAAACGACATCCAGCCCCGCCCACGCGGGCGGGGCACCATCAATGAAAGGAAAACAATAATGAAACTCGAAGAAAAATATATGGCAGTCCTCAACGAAGTCCCCAACTTCGTCACCGACCTGACAGCCAACGCTGGACAACGCACCTACAAGTATCTTAATCTCTCCACCATTCTCAAGACCATCAAGCCTATTTTCGCCAAGTATGAGTTAGCCTTCCGGCAGGTGGTGCGCATGGGCGCGGTAGGCGACAAAGTGAACTACGGTACTGTAGAAACAATCATTTTCGACGCTGAAAAAACCCTGAACGTGGGTGACTATCCATTCATTGTGGTACCCGACCCTCAGGCAATCGGCTCCGCAGTAACCTACGCGCGACGCTACTCCCTCTACGCCGCCCTTGGCATCTTCCCAGACAAGGACGACGACGGTGCCGCCATGCGCGACTATTCCACCCCAAAGCAACCACGTAAGGCCACGGCACAAGAAGTCAACGAACTTAACGACATGGCTCAGGCCGCTGGAACAAATCTGGGCTTCTACGTCAGCGCTCTGGCATCACAGTTCGGCCATGAGGTGCGTAAGCCTCAGGACTTGACCGAGCATGACGTTATGCTTCTCCGTCAGGCTATCAACAAGGGTGGCAATAAGTGAAAAAGGTTGCTATATTCTGTGGCTTCTTAGTGCTTACGATTGTGGCCGCTGTCGCTTTGGGAGTGGCATTTCAATGCGAGGATAGTCTTATGATTCTTCTCGCATTGGCTAACATCCTTATTGGTTTGGCGGGTATTGGTTTCGTTGTCATGGATTATCTCTAGTCCGGCGTGTCGTAACCAAAACTGTTGTATTATGTAATTACCAAACAAAGAAAGGACAAACAAAATGGAAATCAACCTCAGCACAGCAGAAGACTACATCGTCAACTACCTTCAAAACAGCGGGCAGGATGATGGCAATTGGGACACCTACGGAGCCGCCAAAGACCTCCGCGACATCTGCGACATGAACGGTTACACCGATTATGAACAAGTAGACCCCGACGAGTTCACAGAACTGCTCAAGGAACACGCACTCTAAACCAAACCACAGCCCCACCCGCAAGGGCGGGGCACCACTAACCAAAGGAACAACAATGGAAGATACAATAACCCTTGCCCAATACGTCACATTCCTCAAAGAGACACTAGCCAAGCTCGACGAAGTGGCTGAAGACTCACCGGACATTGAACTAAAAGACTACATGCCACAAATCGCAATCTACCCAAATTCCAGAGAGGACGCACTAGACTTGCTCTACTTGGCTGAAATCGAACCGACAATTTACAAAGACGTTGTGCAGGGAAAATTCAACACCGTCAACGGAATCGCATACGTCTTCTATGATGAAGAGATTGCGTGAGAGAGAGGATAAATGAGACTAACACTATGGCCGGAAGCCATGCCCATTACATTCAAAACCGTCGCCGGAGAGCGAGAATACCGAATCAAGGAAGACGTTTACGCCTACCTTATCCAGTCAAAAAACGGTAATCTATTCACGCTCGACCACGAAAACAATCTTCGCACCGTCAACAGTCGGAATAGTTATCTTAACTCTTTGGACGACAGCGAATTGTTGAAATATTTACGAAACGCGTTCGGCATCAGCCAACGTGAAATAGCAAAAATGTACGGTGTACGCCAATGCCAAGTCGCGCACTGGGAAACCAAACTCAGACGCATCCCGCCCGCACGACGGCAAAAAATAGCGGACACACTACTGAAAGCATACATGCTCGCAACAACGGAAAACGGATTACCGGTAAGAAAGGAAAACTAAAATGAAGATTCTGAACGTTTCTCAAGCGCAGGACACTGAAGCATGGTTGGACGCGCGAATTGGTAAAATCACGGGCACCAAAGCCGGAACACTCGCGCTCGAACATTACGCCCAAAAGGACGTAGCCAAACTCGAAGCCATGGCAGACAAAGCAAAGACAGAGGAAAAGGCCAAAGAATACCGAGAGAAGGCACGGCAAGCCAAACGAGATAACGAACGGTTGAAAGTCAACCTCGATTTCTGGCAGTTCCTCGCCGACATGATTGCGGAACAGCCGGACGGGGAACCGCCAATGGAACGCGGTCACAGACTCGAAAATACTAATATTATGATGGCGTGCGACAAGTTTGACATTTCGCCGGACGTAGTGGAGTTTGACACGGGAATGTGGGTAAGCAGTACGGACGATAGGATTGCGGTCAGTCCTGACGCTCACGCCAAGCCGCAAATCGACATTGACGGGCTGGAACATAATCCCACGTTCGCATTCGAAGCGAAAAGTCTGGGAACGAAATACCATCTTCAAACGGTTGTTCCATTCCGCGTATACCAGATGCTCAACTATTCGGAAACTCCGGATAGTCAGCGGAATGAATTGCAGTCGTTGTCCCTCAAGTTGTTCCCGGAGATTCTGGAAACGCGTCGAGAGTTCGACTTCATTCCGGAACAGTATCAGTCTCAAGTGTTGCAGTATTTTGTCGTCAACCCTGACTTGCAGACGGTGTATTTCACCATGTTAGATGATAGGGTGTATGGCAGTCTGCAACATGAGGTGTTCGCGGTGGAACGGCAGAGCGTTGCAAGTGAAATCGAAGCGCAGGAGACAAAGGAATTGCAGACATTGGCACTCATTGATGAACTGCAAAAACTGGGAGGTGTGGATTGGTGAGCATTTCAAGACGTGTCATTTACGCGGTTTTCGATGATTGCGCGGGATGCAAGCACCGGGAATTGATTGACGAACTACGAAAAATGGTGGTACGCGTCAAGAAGAAAACGGGCGTTATGGTTGCACTCATGATAGTCCAGCCGGGTAACAGCCGTTACTGGACTTTGCGCAAGGCTCACAAGTATTCTACCGCACCTTTTTTCGTGTTTGATGGAGTGTGCTACCGTCATGTGGATGCGCTTGAGGTGCAGTGCTTAGCGTATTGCAGCCGATGAAGTTCAGGGAACCTACGAAGGAATTTCGTGGGCTCCCTTTTTTTGTTTCCCGGCGTGTCGTACTCAACAATGTTGTATTATGTAATTACCAACCAAGAAAGGACAAAAAAATGGACACCGAAACCAACTGCTTCAAGGGATACAACATCAAGGCCACCACCAACGAAGACGGCACGGTAAACGTCGAAACATGGTGGAACGAGAACACCACGGGAGCATGGTGGAACGGTACCGAACATGCACACGGCAAGTTCAACACCAGAAAAGAATACCTCAAGTGGCTCACCGACAAGTTTGCGGAAATCATCGGAGAATGACCACCCCGCCCCGCCCGCAAGGGCGGGGCACCAATCGAAAGGAACCAGCAATGAACAAAAACGACGGCTTCGTGGCAATACTCTTTCTCTTCGGAATCGTATTATCCGCGAACGAAAACATAAACTTCATCAATATTATCGGTGTCGCGTGCATGCTGGCGGCACTCTACGTCTACCGCAAAGGAGCAAAGAAATGAACAAGGCAGTGCAGGCCGGACTAGTCGCCGGGTACCTCAATACTTGCATCCAGACAACGGACGGTTTCGGCATGTCCTTAAAGAATGCGCGCAGAGTATGGTTAGACGCTCTCAACACAGTCGAAACGCAGTACGAAACGAAGGGGCAGAGACGCGAAGCACTGCAAGCCTTCAGTCTGCGTAATCTCGCTACATGTGGTTGGTGTCTCGCACCATTCATCACTTTCCCCGTGTGGCTTCTCATGGCGAGGAAGACGGGATTACGCGGCTATATGACGGCAGTCAGCGTATGCGCGTTCACTCGACACATCGCGGAAATGTACTAAAAAGGGGGATATGGTGAAATATAGGAACGTTGACGCTTACGATTATCGCGTGCAGTCTCATTATTCGGAAAACGGTGTCGTATGGGAGGTATATGAGAGGACTAGCGACGGTTGGCAGAAGCGCAAGCGTGGCTATGACAAGCGGATTGCCGAAGCAAGGGAGAGAGCGCACGCGGTTATTGCTCGGCTTGCTGAAGTGCGTTATGGCGCTGACTATCGCGTGTCCCGGTTGGTGCCGCTGAAAATTCCTATGTGCTGGGGCGTGTTTGTCGAACGTCGGCGTGTCGCATAACCAAGTGATGTATTATGTAATTGTCAACCAAGAAAGGACAAACCAAAATGACCACCGCAATCATCTACCTCAGCTATCGCATCTGCACACAACGTCTCGTAATCAAAGAAACCGGAGAAGTCTACGATTTCCACAGCGAAGCAGTGGAATTTAAAAACCAATTGGCAAACATGCGCAACATCCTCAAGCGTGACGAAGATTTCACGTTCGGCCGAGTCTGTCTTGTAGACGATTTCACATGGCATCAAGGATTAGACCAGTGCGCAGTCTACGAGGCAGAAATAAAATATCTTTAAACAACCGCCCCGCCCGCGAGGGCGGGGCACCCAACGAAAGGAATAAAACATGTATGTAGTAAAATTTAACGGTACCGAACATGTATGCGACACATTCAGACAAGCCGTAGCCACGGCAGGAAAAGCAGTGGACAACGGGTACATTGCAACCATTTTCGATGATGAAGGCGAACAAGTCATATTATTCCAACCAAGGGAGGAAATAAAATGAAAAAAATGCCAGAATTTATCATGCATGTCAGCGTTGAACTAGCCGACTCAATGGTGGAAGAAAAACTCCGCTACACCACCAATAATGAAAAACAAACCTACACGATTGGGGAAGCCGCAACCCTCAGCAAGGACAGCTACGTCATGCTAGGGGTTGCACTCGCGCAATTGGCAGAATTTTGCGTGGAGCAATCGGAGAAATAATGTTAGCGAAAGAAGGCAAACCAAAAGAGAAAAACCCGACCGAAGAAACCCGCCAACTCGTGTTGGAACGCGACCACTACCGGTGCGTGAGATGCGGGCGGGACGTGAGATACACACCATTCGGCTACTCCATCCACCACCGTAGACTACGCTCGCACCCATACGCTGAAATGCATTCCAGTCCAAACCTCATAACCCTCTGCGGGTCAGGCACAACCGGTTGCCACGGTTGGGTACACGAGAATGTGAAAGAAGCCGAACGACTGGGATTAATCGTGTCAGGTTTCGCCAGACCTGAAAACATTCCAGTTCAAACTTGGAACGGGTTGAAAACCATTTAAAAAAGGAGAAGCCGCACGGGGAAGAAGATGAACCCGTGCGGCTTATCAATGACAGCACTAAAAGTCAATCGCCAAAACTTTCAGCACTTCACATTATACTAGGCCAACTTATTTTCGTCAACGAACGTTTTACCAAGCTTACCGCCCATCACCTGATTGACAGCAGTGTAAACCGTCTGCGAGACACCCACCACAGCAACAAGCAGTACACCCCACGCATAACCGTGATTAAAACCGCCCACAGCCGCGATAGCCAACATGCCCAACACGATGCTAACAGCGAGGCTAAACAGTGCAGTCATGTTATCCGGCAGAATAGGTTTAACAACCTGCACGAACACGGGAGCAACCAAACCGACGATAGCAACCGCGATAGTCTCAGCCTGAGTAATATCCATAATTTACTCCAATCACCAATACAAGGTTTCGCCCGGATAAATCACATTAGGATTGCCTGAACGATAACCCTTAATCTGACTTGCATTAATCTTATATCGCGCCGCGATACCGCTCAACGTGTCACCAGACCGAACAGTGTAACGACGTGCTCCACCGGTGGGAACGCCAGACCCGCGACGGCAGACACGCTCCCCAGCATAAATGATGTTCGGATTGCCGGAACGGTAGCCCGTCCACTCAGTCCAACTGCCACCATAGCGTGATGCAATCGAACTCAACGTGTCGCCAGACTGGACGTAAACGCATTGCGCAGAGGATTGAGCCGTACCGCATCCCAAACGATTATTCACAATCCTCATAACCGAATCATAATAGCCGCCCAAGAGTGCGCGACGCGTCGCACCATTACCGTATCTGCCCGCGATAACGTCGTTCGCCATCTGATTCACATCACCATTAGACGTGGTGTTCGGCGTATCATGCTTCACCGTGGTAGAGGTGCCAGTATTAGCAAACGAATTAGGCACGCACCCACTACGTTCACCGCAAGCAATCCGACCCCAAGCAGTTTTGTCACCGAAGAACAAGTCAAGGTCAAGGAACCCACCATACCCATTCAACATGCCATGAGACGTGTATTGCAACATGCCCTCGCCAGCACTGCCAGCATTCCACGGCTGAGACTGATAGCCGGTAACGGCATTGCTCGCATACTGAGCCTTCCACAGCATGCAATGTTGGCGCACGTCTTGCGGAATCTGCCACACGGCGGACGCTTGCACATAAACCACCGGCCAGACACTAGTACGTTCATGCACTCGATTCACCCAATCGCGAACCCAATTACCGTTACCCCATGACGCGTTACGGTAGCTCTCCCAGTCCAACACGAGCATGGAACGGCCAACATAGGAACCGACCGTATTTACGAAATAGTCGGCTTCCGCAATCGGATTGCCACCATTCGCATAATGGTACAACCCATGAAGCTTGCCAGTTTCGATAGCGCCAGTAATCTGACTAACCCACGAAGTGTTAGTGAAGTCCACACCCTCGGTGGCCTTGACGATAGCGAAATCAGCCGGAATGGTGCGCGTGATGTTTGCGGGTTGCCATCCGCTCACGTCCACTCCATTCATGTTCGCCAACGCCACGCTAGGCGAAAGCATAATAGTCGCACTCAACGCCAAACCGGCAACCGGCCTGACCATGCTCCGCTTAAACCGCTTATGTTTCGGCTTTTGTTTCATTTTCCCTCCCTACTGCTTGCGCAAGTACGAATCTTGTTAGTTATCTCAGTGCCCACACCATTACCGCCTAAAGCATGGTAGGCAGTGTAGACACGTTCGACTGTTTCCTTATCCGCGATGGGCACGAACCCGTTACGTTCCCGCTGTTCGTCAAACTGTTTAAGCTTGCAAAACAAGAGTTCTTTCACACCCTCGCGTAACGGGTTGCGTTTCGCATCGATTTTGCTTAACACCCATTGCACGAGAATAGTCACCGTCTGACTGCCGAGAATGGCGCATAATAATGCCGTCTCCATCAATGTTCCCAATCAATCGGGGGCATGTTGAAATCGTAAGTGATTTTCATTGTCTGCCTGCTGTTCTTCGTCACTGGCTTGTCCAAGCGGGCACGACTGAAATACTGGGTGCCAAGATACAGGCCAGTAAAAACACCCTCATAGGCTAGAGCGAATCCGCCAATGAATGTCATACAGATAAACGGTGACGTGCTTTCCCAACGTGCGCATGGTTTCAACGCGTTAGCATTATCGTCAATATCATATACGCGACTACCGATTAGGACGCTGTTTTCCTCCGGCATGGCAGAAATATAAGTATAATCACCATAATTGCCGGTGAAAGTTTTCTTAAGCTCGAACGAGGTTGAATATTCTCGTACCTCGGTGTTTGAAATAAGGATGAAAAACGAGTCACGAATAGCGGAGTAAGAAATACCTTGGCAATAATCTCCAATATTGTGCGTTGTCACGTCAGTCAGGTCAGACACCGGCGCACTGCAAATAGACTGACTGTTAACCCAATAAATAGAATGATTATACGCGGTTAAAAATGTATTGTCTGTTAATCCGGCGTTAGGGACTTGCACGGTTTGCCTATTCCACGTATCATCGTTAAGTAGTGTAATCCAATCATCCACGGTGAACACGATAAGACTATCATTGCCCGGTGTGTAAATCTTGCCATCACAGTAAGTCACTGGCCACCTAACATTATAAGCTGGCAAAAGTGCGTATCTAGCCTTATAATTTGGATTATTTATGGATGGGCCACTATAAATGCTTTGGAAAGTGCCGTTACCTTGAGAGGTTGAAAAATCGAACACGAAACGCAACGAGTTCGCCTTGCGATATGATTCATCCTGATTGAAACTACACTCGTTAGCATTATTCGAAACGTATTGATGATAACCGTAACTTAATGGAGTGCCGTGAATCACACGTTCCCGAGTATTGACAGACCCAGCGTAGTCGGTCAGGATAAACGCACTATTAAGAGCATACCGTGGAAAATCAGAATAATTCCAATACAAGTTCGTTCCATCATGCAACATCATGAACTGCGCGTTAGTATACTTGCGTAACGCGTCATAAACGAACGGGCTGACATAATTATCATGCTCAGCATGGTCTACAATCCGCCCGTCCTCCATCACATCAACGGCCACGTGACCTTTCACGTGCGGCATGATATTCAACCGTTCCACTGACTCGTTCAAAATATTTTCCCTCACTTTCAAAGCGTCACCGTGACACTCACGTCAAGTTCCTTTATTTCAATTTTAGTCGAACCAGCCAAACCGAGCGTGCTCAAGTCAAACGTGGTAGACCCGTCAACGACAGCGGGCATTTCACGTTGACTCTTGTCCGGCAGAATAAGCGTAAACACGGTATCATCCTCGGCGTTAGTGATTGTGAGCGTCTTATCCTCAAGCCACACAATCGGATTAACAACGTCTTCAGGCTCACGCCACTCCGTCTTAAACCGTTCCACAGTTTCAGCAACAGTAGTGTCGTTGCGTTCCGGGAATATGACAGACGTTGTACCCTCAACGTTACGCCATTCGCGTTTAAAACGTTCCACAGCGTCAACGACACGTCGGTCAGGACGTTCGTTAGTGATGCCACCATACGCCCCTTTAGCACTGATATATATTTGCGCGTCATTGATAGCGAGACTACCCGCACCACCATGTTTAAGATACAAGTCAAGCGTGGTTTGGTCATTACTCGAAACGTTTGTAATCAGGAATGGAAGGCCGATAGTGACATACCCTTCCGCGCATGTCTGCATGATTCGCGGCCCCGCCTTCTCACCGTTCAGAAGGAAATAGCCTTCGAGTAGTCCAGCAGTCGTGGTTTTGACTGTTAGACATAGATTGCACTCAAGCATGGTATCCGAGTAAACATTGATGCTTAAGGGTAGTACGCGTGTTGCCGTATCACATAGCGTATATTCCGTGTCGTTGAATGCTTGGAATACGCTAGCCTCCGTCGTTGACGTTGTGTCGCCGGTAGTGTCATCGGTCGCAATCGTAAAGGATGGTGGCACGTAATCCAACGTCACACTATCATCATCATGCACGCTAGACGTGTGAATAACACTGACAGTGGTCAACACGCGCACGTCAAGCACATTATCCCAAACGTACGCTTGCTGACCCAAACGTAAATCACTGATACCGTCAACAGCTGTTAAATCGTAAGATAGCGTAGGATATGCGGACACGGAGAGTTTTTTCCTCGCGTCATCCAGTAGATTCTGCACGACGGTATACCGTTCGTCATTCCATTCCTGCCGTTTTGTGAATCGGGCACGTGCCTCATTCTCACTCATGCCGAGTGACGTGTACCAGCCGAAATCTTCAACTAGTTCACTGCCATGATTTACGTTTGCCACAGTCAATCCATTGGCGCCGATAGGATGCAGGACGGTGCAGGTCGGCGGCGTCTCAGTCTTCTTGATATTGGACATGTTGATGTCGTAGTTGAACACGACACCGGAAGGTGTCATATCCCGTTTAACGAATGAGACTTTACGCTGGGCGGAATCGAACGATAATACTTGATTGGACTGATTCGCCAACCACGTCAACAATTCCGTGACCTTTTTGCCTTGAAGGTCGGCGTAAATCGTGCGCGTATCATCCTCAATTGTTCCAACCGTCCAAAGCGTGTTAGACAACAATTGCGTGACTGCCGCGCTCAATTTAGCTTTCTCGACTTGGAATGACTCAACCTCGATTGAAGCCATTTCAGCTTGCGCTTCATCCGCGACAATTTCACACGTCTCATTATCGCGCGTGCGGTTCACTTCGTTAATGACGAACCGACGGTGTTGGAACAACAGTTCCATGTCCCCCACCACGTCAGTTGCTTCATCCGTGCCAACGGTGACGGTGAGCTGATTAGTAGAGTCGGAACGCTGGTCAAACGTCCATTCCGCGCGTGGGCTGAGCGTGCGGAGTTCATGGCCTTGCAAGCCGACAAGGGTAATAGTGTCTTCTGCCAGCATCACAGCCACCTCGCAGTATACGAACCATTGCCGCCGCATTCAGGGTAGAACCTAATCGTGTTCCCAGTCTGCTTCAATTTCGGGAACGTGCCGGACGTTTCCAATACTGTGAGCTTGTTATTGACGGTGACAGTGCGTGTCTCGCTGTTGACCACTATCACGTCACCTTGAGCGACTTGCATATCCAAGGTGAGCACGTCGCCGTTAACGTTCATGCTGAAATTGTTGGCGGACTCATTCACCACCAGATTAAACACCGGTTCCACATTGTAATTGGTGTGCAACATGTCAGTCGGGAGCGTGCTGAAATCAATATCATACACGACACCATGACGGAACGGGTCAGGACACGTGAACGTGATAGTACCACTCGCGTAAGTCTCATGCTCTTCCAAGTCAATCGCGCTAACGATAGCCTGATACATGCCCTCTTGGTCACTGAAAGACAAACTAGCGGGCACGTCAGTAGCCAACACGCTCATAAGCTTAGACGCGTAAGACGGCATCATCTGAAAGCAATAGCCGATAACGGTTACTTCCACTTTGATATCACGCGCGGGATAACGATTGCCTACGAATCGGCTACCATGCGCACCCTTATACGCTACCGTGGTCACGTCCGGGCTGACGAACTCGCGGCCCGTCACGTTACCGATATAAAGCACGGTATCAGGTAGGACGGTAGCCAAATCAGTGTTATTGAAAACAATTCTCAATTTCACACCCTCTTCAAGTCACGACGTTGCAAACGGTTCAATTCCTGAGCAATCAGACGAATATCATTATCCGAACGCACCTGCATACTCTGAATAACAATACTAGTCTGCGGCATCGCGGACGTGACACCACTAGCAGAACTATCAAACACCGGCAGTGAGCCAGTAGTAGTAGTCGGCACCTTAACAGCGTCAACCATATCCAAACTCAACGAGTCCAACGAGTCCATCAAACCACTAGTGTTAGCCTTGATACCCATTTCGATACCTGACGGAATATACTTGCCAACCTCTTCGGCCATGACTCGCGACGGGGAGTGAATACCCAACGCTTGCTTAGCCCACTTGACGATATTCTTACCGAAGCCAAGAATATTATTGCGCACCCAATTAAACATGTCACTGATACCATTCCACAAGCCGCGAACGATATTACCGCCAGCATCCTTAAGCCAGTTCACCGCACCGTTGAAACAATCCCTGATTCTCCCGGGGATACCGGTAATGAAGCCCATAGCCTCATTGAATCTGTTCACAATCGCATCCTTGACTTCTTGGAACTTACCGCCAAACCATGCGCCGATATCATTAAAGAAACCCTTGATTCTGCCGGGGATACCACTGAACCAATCAGTGACGGCATTCCACGTGTTCGTAACATTTGTTCCGGCGTCGGTGAAAAACTTGGTGATACTATCCCAAATGTTTTGGAAGAAGTCGCAAAGGTTTTGCCACAAGTCTTGCATGGTCTGACAGAAGTCCTGCCATGCTTGCTTACCCGCGTCAGTCTGCGTGAAAAAGTAAACCAACCCAGCCACAAGCGCCGCCAATAGCGTGATAACCAACACCATCGGATTAGCCGCCATAGCCGCGTTAAACAACCATTGCGCTACTGTGGCGGCAGTCTCCGCAAGACTGAACGACTGAAGAAAACCGACCACGGTACTAATGATTTGCGCTGTCTTGAACACGGCAAAACCGGCGCCGATACCAACAAGTGCCGAAACAATCCACGTACTATTCGCACTAAACCAATCGGAAAATGCTTTCAGGAGGTCAAGCGCTGGCTGGATTGAATTGCCGACTGCTTCGAACGCCTTGACGACAACACTACCAACACTACCCAGAATATTGGCTAACCCACTCCAATCAGTGTTATTAACGAAGTCGGTAAACTTATTCGTCATATCAGTTAAACCGTCTAGGAAGCCCTTAACAAATGGTGTGAACGCGTCACCCAGTGTGCCGCTCATGGTACGTTTGAACGCTTCCCACTGTTGACCGATACTCATAGTGCTGTCTGCGGCTTCATCCGTAGCACCCTTAATATTTTCATAACTGTTCGGCACGTTGCCGAGAGCTTCAATCATGCCAAGCGCATTATCCTCGCCAAGACTAGACCAAAGCGTTGAAGCTAGACTGGCTTCCTTGGTTTTATCGGTCATGGCGCCCATCTCACCAATAACCGCATTCAACACGTCTTCCGCAGTGGCCTTACCGTCCTTGAAACTATTGAAAACGTCCTGAGTACCCTTCGAAAACTCTCCAATACTCTGCTCGATACGCCCGTCCGTCAGGGAGGTAAGGAATTCGTTAAGGAAGTCTCCCACCTTGTCCAATTGGTAGGCTCCACTATCCACGCCAGCCTGAAGCAGTGAGAAATATTCTTGCGCGGACGTACCGGCTTCAGCCCACCGGCCACCATACTCGCTAAGATTATCAGCGAGTTCATCCGTATAGTTCAGACCATTCTGCATACCCTTGGTCATAAGGTCGGTAGCATCCTGAGCGCTCAAACCGAATTTTTCCATAAGGACTTTCACACCACGTACGCTCTCACCCGCGTCCGCGTCAAACGTTTGAGCCCACACTTCCGTAGCCTTCGTGACAGTGTTTAAATCACCATCACCGATACCACGAATCACCTGACTGACATTAGACGCGACATTAGCCACGTCTTCCAAACTCTCACCCCAGCCTTGCCGGTAGAGTTCGCCCGCCACCTTGCCAGCGTTTTGAGCGGCCACACTACCCTTACCCAGTTGGGCGTCCAAAGTGCCTTGCACATCAATCTGACTAATCGCCGAGTCAATACCGGTTTTGAACACGCCACCCACAGCGGCAAGAGCGCCACCAATACTCGCGACTTTCACAAGCTTACTAGGCAGACTCAAGCCTAATCCGTCCGCAAGGTCACTAATCCCGTCGAACGTTTTACTGAACGCGTCCTTAATACTTGGCGCGTTCTTACCACCGTTCTTGCCAACATCTTCGGTGGCCTTGTCCGCCTGCTCCGCTGATTCTTTAATCTCGTCGGTGGCGTTCTGGATGTCTTTCACACCTTTTTCATAGCCGCTAGTGTCAATAACGGCATCGAAACGAATTTCACCCGCTTGCGCCATATCACATCCCCCGTTCCAACTGCTTCACGTATTGTTTCAACACTTTGTCTCCCTTTTTGGCTTGCGACGCTCCAACCGCAACATACATATCATTCACGTGTAGTATGCGGTCACGGATTGCGAGACTCCGCCCAGCGTTAAGTAAGGCTATGAAAGTCTCGTAACTCACCTCGTCAGCTAGCACGTCTCGGACAGCCTGCCAGCCGTAATATTTGCCGAACTCGGCCAGTAGTAGTTCGTCATCACGAAAAAACGCCGAAGCCTTAGACTTGCTTTCAGCCTGCCGCATGGCTTTAAGCTTCGCTAACTGCTCCGGCGTAAAATCGTCAATGACCTTATGAACCGTCATTGACTACCCCCATTAGAAATACGTTTTACCGAAAACGAAACGCATAATCTGACGCATAACCGCCTGATATGCTAGCGGGTATTTCTGTTCCGCTTCCTCAGCCCACGTTTTAAACTCGTCGGTCGGGCTTACCAGTGGGATAAGCAGATTGCACAAGTCGTTTTGAATCTTCAACAATTGCTTGCTACTCATGTCCTGAGCGTTCAATGCTTGAAGCGTTTTCACCTTGTCCATGAACTTCAGGTAAGTGCCCGCGCCCATCGGATTCACAGTGAACACGGTACCTTCTGGATTCGCGGAGGTAATCAGTTTGAAAGTGTGTTCCTCGGTCTGTTCGCGAGTGTCGATAGTGACGATTTCACTCATTGTTTAGGCTCCTTACTTCTGGACGGTGTTAGCTTTTCCAGCGTCCACCACGTCAACATACTTCTGCTGTTCCGGGTCATACTTGGTTCGCTTGGTAGTGTCGGAGCATCCGAAGTTCACGTAACCCTTCTCGTCAGGGAGCATGGTCACGTTCAGTTCGATGCTCACCGGGTCACTAGTGGAGCCGATAGT
>UMII01037195.1_pt1 | contig 29961 bp, 19 predicted proteins | sample 1965731 | NCBI WGS metagenome assembly UMII01 (sample SAMEA4836118, study PRJEB28245) | human gut metagenome | biome: gut microbiome; material: fecal sample | place: Denmark | collected 2008
GATTTATAAATAAAATATTAATAATAAAAATGCAAAGGAGGAAACATGATTGATGTATCTAAATTTAACTCTCTAATTGAATTACTTGAAGCTTTTCCAGATGAAGAATCTTGTATCGTTTACTTAGAAAAATTACGTTGGAGAAATGGTAAAGTCAAATCTCCATTTGATAAAAAATCGAAAGTTTATTATTTACCTAATCATAGGTATATGTGCAAGAATACTCAGAAAATATTCAATGTTAAAGTAGGAACAATATTTCATGGTACTAAATTACCACTAAGAAAATGGTTCATGGCAATATGGTTAGTATTAGCTCATAAAAAAGGTATATCTTCATTACAGTTGTCAAGAGATTTGAAGATAACTCAGAAAACAGCTTGGTATATATTACAAAAGATAAGAACTTATTTTATTTGTAGAAATAGAGGTAGGCTTAGTGGTGAAGTTGAATGCGATGAAACTTTTGTCGGTGGCAAAAACAAAAATAGGCATTGGGATAAAAAGGTAAAAAACGCTCAAGGTAGAAGCTTTAAAGATAAAACTCCTGTTTTTGGAATGTTGCAAAGAAAAGGAGATGCTATCACCCGAGTTGTAGAAAATACATCTCAAAAAGAATTGACTCCCAAAATATTAGAATTTGTAAAAAGAGATTATACTGTATTATATACAGATGAATGGTTAGGATATAATGCAGTAGATAAGATGTTTTATCATTATAGTGTAGACCATGGTAAAGGTAAATATGTTGACGGAAGAATTTATACCAATACAATTGAAGGATTTTGGTCTATATTCAAAAGAGGTATTATAGGTATTTATCACCATATAAGCAAAAAGCATCTACAATTATATGCTAATGAATTTACCTTTAGATACAATACAAGAAAAATAAGGGATTCGAGTAAATTCAAATTACTATTACGTAACTCCTATTTTAAGATAACTTATTTGGATATTGTAGCTGCATAAATTTTATGCAAATCGTTTTTTATTAATTTAACATCTTTGTATTGTCTATAATTATTATATTTGAACCCTATTATGTATAATTTTAATTTTATGTATGTTATGAAGAAACTATTATTGATATTATTCACTATTTCATTATGCTTTAATGTATTTAGTCAAGATTCAACTTATACTTATGAAAAATATGGTGTTATTAATCAATATACCAATAATATGGTATTAGAAGTTGATGATATTTTAAGATTTTCCAAACATAAATTGAAAAATGAAAATTGTTTTATTATCAATATCAATGATTTATCTTCTTCTAGTAAAAAATCTACTGGATTTATTTTAACTATAGCTTTAAAAGGTTATGATGAATTGAATGAACAGTATGTTTATATTGGTGATGCTATTGAAGCTATAAGTGAGTTAGTTTATATAGGAAAATGCTTAGTTAAATCTAAGAATAAATTGGATATATATCTTAATAATCAAGGTTATAATTATGAAGCAACTTATAATAACGACCTATCCTTTAGTGTGAATTTTTATAATATGAAAACAGACGAAAAAGGATATATGCCACAAATACCAAATAAATTTATAAGAATATATCCAATAAAAAATAAAACCGAGCAAGAAAAAAAGGAAAAGGCTCTAAAAGAAAAGCAAAAACAGGAATATGAAAAAAGAGAAATTGAAGAAATTAAATCAGTCCTAGATGAAGTAGATATTGAGAAAAAAATTTCAAATATAGAAAATGATATGATAAAATCTTATCTACAAAAAACAAAGGATGTAATATTAAACACTCCAATAGAACAATTAATTAAAGAGAATAAAGAGAAGAAGAAAAATGCTTTTTTAAATTATAATTTTGAATTGCGCATAGATAGTAATAAAAATGTAAATATCTTTAAAGATAAATGTAGCTATGAATTTCCCTATTATAATTACAATAGAAATAAACCATTCGGTGATTATAAAGAGAAAAAGTTAAGCACTTTTGAACTTTCACTTAAAGATAAATGTAGGAATAAATATTATCTAAATAATTTTAATTGTTGCAAGATTGGCAATAATATATTTATAGAAGATTGTGGGTTCTCTTATAAATTCATATTTGAAACAGATATAATTGGAGTTAAGGTAAAAGGAGATAATCTTAAATATTATTCAAATGAAAACAGAATATCCCAATTTGAAGAAGTACATGATTGGTGTTCTAAAAATATTACAAAAAATGGATTTTATTTTATTCATTATATTCTTATAGATGGAGAATTGGTTTGTAGAACTTTAGATTTAAATAAAACCCAAAAGAAAAATTTAAAGCAATATTTGAAAATAGGTCTATTATATAAATTGAACAATTATATAAACAATTAACACCCCTTCACACCTCTTTATTAGACTTTGCATAAAGGATTTCTACCTTTGTAGAAAAGAAAAAAATGTAACGTCTAATAAAGAGATTATTATGAAAAAGGAAAAAAGAAAATTGTTTAGGATTCAAGAAATACTTCGTTTATCAGAAATAACAAAAATAAATGGAGAAGTAATAACTCCATTTTATAAAGTACGTGAGAATATAAATAAATTTCAAGTTTCAGAAGATGAAATGAGGGAATATTTGCATCTTTATCCTAAAGAATATCATAAATACATTGAACAGATAATACAAAAGATATATTATCCAACAAAAAATGATCAAAAAAAAGATGATATTCTTAAATTAGCAGAATTAAATTAGTCCTCATCTTTAATTTCAGGAGATTTATCAATTTCTTCTTCATTATCATCATCTTCTTCAGGAATATCTATTTGTATATTTGTAAGTATTTTAGGAAGTACTCCATTCTCTAAATCTTGCTCAATATCTTTTCTAAATTTCATATCTTTAAATCTTTGGAAGCAAAGATATGGAATATGTTCTGGTAATCAAAAGAATTTGTTGTTTTTAACTAATTTGTTTTGTGTATTTTATTATAAAATAATAGTTACATAAATAAATATATTTAATTTGAAAATTTACAACCTTTAAGGGGCTTTAAACTGTAAGATTGTATATAGTTACCTTGCTTTATATCGATGTTCCCGTGATTTCTCTTCTTGCAAAAGATATGACAGTTCTTTGCCTGTTACCAGTGTCAATTCCATTTATGAAGATACAGATCATAATCTTTGGGTTACTTTTTGGCAAAAAGGTATTTTTCGTTATGACCGTGTAAAGGATACATTTGTGAAATATCCGAAATTGGGTATGAATAATAATCCATTCAGTGTATTTCAGGATGATAAGAAGCAACATTGGATTGGTACATGGGGGGAAGGACTTTATAAATTTAATCCTGAAGAAAAAGGTGAACTGATTTATATGCCGGTTACGAATGTCGGAAAAGATGAATTACCGAAAAATGGTTCTTTTTTTAGTATTCAGCAAGATAATAGATATGGGTATCTTTGGTTGGTAAGTTCCCGGGGACTTTATGCTGTGCGCAAGAGGGCTGATAATCAGGTAGAAACAATTGATATTAGTAATATCTCATCAAAGCTGAATAATATCTTTAGCGAGATGTATAAAGACAAGGATGGGAATTTGTGGATTGCTTCTTTTAATGAAGGAGTAGCTTATATTAATATGGATAAACCGGCTATTCAGGATTATCCAATGTCTTTTATGAAAAAAACGGTGGGGTTGACTACTAATATCCGGACGATTTATGAAGATAAGGATGGAGATATTTGGATTAATCAGAATCGTCAGGGATTGGGTATTTATAAAAAATCCGATGATAAAGTTATATGGTATGAGGATATGCCTGATTTGAGAGGGATGTCTGATATGAAGAATATTAATTGTATAGGATATTCTTCTTTAAATGATGAAATCTGGGTGGGACCTTCTTACCAGCCATTAATTTATATTCTAAAAAAGGAAAATGGACGGGTGAGATTTGTTTCTTGTATACACTTGCAACAATATATAAAAGGAGCGGGTAATAATTATCCGCAGTTCTTTTATGAAGATAAAAAACGTAATATTTGGGTTGTAACGTCGTTAGGGGTATTCGTAAAACCGGCAAACAGTTCTGAAGCATTAAAAGGCACAGTTTTTCTTCAAAAGGAAATAACAGGTTTGGCGGAAGATAATTCAGGACGCATATGGATCAGTACCCAACACAATGGGGTTTTTTGTTTGACCCTATCTGACGATTCTCAGATTAGAAAAGAAAATATTCTAAATTTAAATGTTGCATCCGGTCGCTTGATAAGTGATAATATTGAAGACTTATGTACGGATGCGGAAGGACGCGTATGGATGGGAAGCCAGGAAGGTTATGTCTTTCTGTACAATCAAAAAACAAAGACTGTTGAGGATTATTCAGACGTTTTTCCTACTTTGACTGAAGGGGTGCAGAATATAATGATGGATGATAATACAGGACATCTTTGGATTTCTACAAATAAAAAGATTATTGAATATGATCCGGAGACCGGAGGACAGATTAGTTATCAGGCCGGGCAAGACCTTGCTGTAAATTCGTTTTCTAAAAATTCCTGTTTTAAAAGTCCGGCTGGCGAAATGTTTTATGGAGGTAACAGGGGGATTGCAGTGCTTGTCCCTTATAAACAGTTAGTAGATAAGCCGAAGAAAATACGGACACATATCGTAGATGTGAAGATGGATGATGAGTCATTATTGACTGGAAATTCCAATGAACGTTTTAATTTGCTTCATAAAACTTTGAAATTGTATGCAGAAGATCAGAATATAGAGATTGACTTTTCTTCCTTAAATTATGGCTTTCCGACAAAGATTCAGTACGCTTATAAAATGGAAGGTGTAGATAAGGACTGGGTTTATATTAAAGATGGACGTCGGTTCGCCTATTATAACCGGCTTCCAAAAGGGAAACGTTCTTTCTGTGTGAAAGCAACAGATGTAAATGGTTTATGGAGCAATGTTGTGACGAAAATGGAAGTGGACAAGGCACCGGCTTTTTATGAGACTTGGTGGGCTTATACGAGTTATGTAATAGTTGTTTTATTGGTTGGTTACTCTTTTTATTATAGAGCGAAGCGGAGGATGCAACTACGTCACGAACTACAAATTGTTCAAATAGAAAAAGAAAAGTCGGAAGAGCTTGTGCAGGCGAAATTACGATATTTTACAAATATTTCTCATGATCTGCTGACCCCGTTAACCATTGTTACCTGTTTGATTGATGATGCGGAAATTACATACAAGAATAAGATTCCGCAGTTTGAAATGATTCGCGCTAATGTGAACCGCCTTAAAAGACTGTTACAGCAGATACTTGATTTCCGTAAGGTAGAGAGTGGGAATATGAAGTTAAAAGTGACTTTGGGAGATATTGTATCTATGGTGCGAGAGGTTTGTAATTCTAATTTCAAGCCTTTGATTCAAAAGAAAAAATTAAGTTTTACTTTTGAATCATCAGAAGATGTCATACAAGCATATTTTGATATGGATAAGATAGATAAAGTAGTTTTTAATCTTTTGTCTAATGCTTATAAATATACAGAAGAGGGTGGTGAGATAAAAATAGCATTATCAACTTATTCGCAAAATAAGCATACCTATTTATCTATTATAGTTAGTGATACAGGTCAAGGAATTACTCCGGAAGATTTGGATAGGATATTTACGAGGTTTTATACTAACCGACATTGGAAATCCAGTGAAACTAACGGTATAGGCCTTTCACTTACAAAAGATTTATTGGTATTGCACCACGGAACAATTAGCGTAGAAAGTGAGATAGGAAAAGGAACTGTATTTACTGTAAGTATCCCAATTGATAAGGATAGCTATACGGAAGATGAAATAAATGTGGAGTTATCACAGAATTTCATAGGAAACAGTAAGGGTGACAGCATTGTAGATACAGAAAGCCATATACTGGATTTGGAGCAGTTGAAGGGAGAGGATGTAGAGAACATAGAAACTGAGGTTAGCGATATCCATCTTTTGCTGGTCGAAGATAATGAAGAACTGTTATACTTGATGCAACGTATTTTATCCAGGCATTACCATGTGATGATGGCTAAGAATGGAATGGAAGCTTTAGAACTGATAAAAGGGAATGAAGTTGATATTATAGTAAGTGATGTTATGATGCCGGAGATGGATGGTTTGGAATTATGCCGTATCATCAAAGGAAGTTTGGAAACGAGTCATATACCTATTATTTTATTGACTGCGAAGAACACGGCCGAAGATCGTATTGAATGTTATAATGCAGGGGCTAATGCATATATATCCAAGCCTTTTGAACTAAAGGTTTTAGAAGCGCGAATTAGAAATTTTTTAGCAGAAAAGAAGAGCAAGCAGGAAGAATTTCGTTCGGATGTAGATATAAACTTGGAGACATTGGGGGGCTCATCTATCGATAATGAGTTTATGGATAAGGTGATAAGTATCATACAAAATAAAATGTCGGAACCAAATTTTGATGTTATCCAATTAGCCGATGATATAGCTGTATCCAAATCTTCTCTTTATAGGAAAATAAAAGCGATGACAGGATTATCACCGGTAGAGTTGATACGGAATATACGTTTAAAGCATGCTCGCCAATTACTGAAGAATAAATCAGTTACTATTTCTGAGGTTGCGTACTCTTGTGGATTTTCGAACCCTAAATATTTTGCAACTTGTTTCAGGGAAGAGGTTGGAATGTCACCTAAAGAGTATCAGAAAATGAATTAATAGGATAGAAGTTGTGAGTGATAATTGAACCTTTGTTGAATGATAATTAAACCTGTGTGTTCTTGGATCGATTATGACCTAAATTTGTACGTTTTTGAATCATAGGAGTACTTTTCTCTGTGTAATTCTTCACACTTTTGCAACATAGATATTCTATAAGTATTGGAAAGCGATATGTGGAATATTATTGTTGAAGTTTAATTTTTTTTAATTCAAATCTAATAGATATGGTGAAAAATGCATTCATTCGTTTGCTCGCCTTAACTGTCTTGGCTGGATTTTGTCATTATTTGTATGCAATGCCAAAGTCTTACCAAACATTTCAGTCTGCGGATTCTCTTGAATCTTCGAAAAACTCCTTTCGTGAAGATTCAATAGATTGTGTAGGACAGAAATTAGAATTAAGTGGCTTGTCGTTGTATCCTTATCTTTCAGTACAACAATTATTGAAGGGTAATGCGGTAGGTGTTTATGTACAAGAGAATAATGGAGAACCGGGAGTTATGCAGAGTTCTTTAATTCGTGGTATGTCTTCTCCGGTTTTTTCTAATAAAGATGTGGCAGGGAACCAGCCTGTTGTTTTTTTGAATGGTATTCCTTTATTGACTGATAATTCTTTTGTATATGGAATCAAATCTACAGATGTCAATCCCATAGGTACCGGTACTAATATATTAGCCGGTTTGAATTTGAGTGATATTGAATCGATAGAAGTGGTCAAAGATGCGGCCGAGTTAGCAAAATTGGGTCCTTTGGCCGCTAATGGAGCAATATTGATTAAAATGAAGGACGGCTATTACGGGGGGGATAATGTTTTTGTCAGAGCCAGTGGTGGGATGTCCATACAACCGGGAAAGGTGGAAATGACAAATGCAGCTAATGAACGCGCCTTTCGGATGCAGTTTGCAGAGAAATGTGCTGACGATGGACAGCGGACAGCGTATTTAAACAGAATGCCTGCATGGATGAATGATTTGCGCGACCTTAATTTTTACGGAAAACCGGATTGGGCGGATGATTATTATCGGATGGCTCCTTTATATAATTTGGGTGCTTCCATTGGTGGAGGCGGAAAAATAGCTAACTACATTTTTATGCTTGGGTATACAGGTAGTAATGGAGTTGCTGATGATACTAGATTTGGAAAGTTGGTAACCAATATAGCCCTGAATATGACATTGGCTGAAAAGTTTGGGATGAGCTGTCTGATAAATGCTTCTCGGTTGACTCGTAAAGGGAACCGTAATTTGCGTGACCGTTATGCGGAAGTGGAGTATATGCCGGATCTTTCCACTCCTTTATCCCCTACAGCTTCCGTTTATTGCTCCTATTTAGATTATTATGACGAGTATAATAAGAACGACAATTTGAATCATTTGATTAATGGATACTTAGGGTTACATTATGATTGGAAAGGATTGTATTTGGATACTCGGTTACAATTGGACTATAACACGAACTCACGTCATGTTTATTGGCCGTCGGATCTTATGGAGTCCGTGAGTTTTGTTTCTGATTATTCCGGATATAACCGCCGTCTGTCCTGGAATTCTAAAGCTACCTATCAATTTACAGTTCAAGATGAGCATTCTTTTAATTTTGAACTACAAGAAATTATTCAAAAAGATGTACAACACTATAATTATTCGAAAGCCTATGATGGAGTAGATGACACAAAGCCTACAACAAATGGCGGTGATTTTCAGTATATACATCGTTTCTCGGATAAAATGCAGAATAGTCTTGTAAGCACTTTGTTTTCTGTAGACTATGACTACAAAGACTGGCTGGGAGTTAAGGTTTTATTCCGTTCGGATGGGGCATCGAATGTTCAGAAAGATAATCGTTGGTTGTTTACTCCGGCCTTTAGTGCAAATTGGAATCTGAAGGACCATTTGTTTGCTGGTGAGAATACATTATCAGACTGGTCGATAAAGGCATCGTGGGCAAGAATCGGAAGATTTTTGGACAATAACCGTTTTGCGGCCGGCCCTCAATATACAGGAGAAGAGTTAAGCGGAGTCGGTCAGCCTGTTGTTTCATCTTATTATGGATATGCCACAATAGCCCGTCCGTATAATAGCGGATGGATAGGATATGGAATGGGATGGCCCTATTCTGATAAATGGAATGTAAGTACTGCTGTTTCATTGTTCAATCACCGTTTGAATTTAGAATTGGAGTATTATAATAATACGGATTGTGATTTGATTACAACAATTCCTGTAGCTCAGGAATATGGTTATCAATATCAATATATGGATGGAATGAAAGTGCGTAATTCGGGAGTTGAATTATCACTTTCCGGGAAAATATTTGATAACCCGAAAGGATTTAGATGGGAGTCTTCTTTTGGATTGGCCTATAATCACAATGAGTTGCTGAAATTACCTGATGGGTATGATGAATTAGTCATAGGAAATCGAAAGTTGAAGGTCGGCCATTCCATAGATGAATTTTGGCTGTATCAAAACAAGGGTATTTATACCAGTGATGAAGAGGTTCCTTCGGTGAATGGGGTTAAATTATCGATGAATTCCATACCTTTCTCAAAAAATGATCCTAAATGGAAAGATGTAGATGGAAACAATATCATAGATGAAAATGACAAAGTTTTGAAGGGACATACACTGCCCCCGTTCACCGGAAATTTTCTGAATCAATTTAAATATGACCGTTTTGACTTGAGCGTAAATTTGTTTTTTGCCTTTGGACACAATGCCCTGAATTATCGCTCCTCACAACGATACAATTTTTTAGCTTTGGAATCTACGCCTTCGTTGGAAACAGTGAAAGAAATATTCTTCTGGCAAAATACACATGATAAGAATGATTATCCGATCTACAATCAGATGAGTGGTTTGAGCCCTTATCAGGCAGAGCAGGATTTGTTTTTGGAAAAATTGTGGTATCTCAAATTGCGTTCTTTAACATTAGGGTATACATTGCCATTAAATAAGTCCGTAGGGCTAGGAAAGATGAATAGAAAAACATCATTGAAGGATCTTTATTTTTATATAGCAGCCAATAATCTGTTTACAATAACAGACTTTAGCGGTGACGATCCGGAACTGGTAGATTTTGACGGTTACTACAGAGGTTATGGTCAGCCTTTATCTCGTTCGGTAGTAGTAGGATTGAAGTTTAATTTTTAATCTAGTACACATTATGAATATAGTGAAGAAATATAATTTGGACAAATTGCGGTTTGTTGCCCTACTGGTCTTGGCGTTACAACTCTCGTCATGTAATGATTTCCTTGATAATGACAATGAGTTTTACCATGTAGCCACTCAGGAACAGCAATGGAATTCTTTGACCGATACTCGTGCTGCCTTATTCGGTGTTTACGGATTGATGCGTTCAGCTTTGGGTGAGAATAATACCTATTGGGCTGTTGGAGATTTGCGTCTTGGTGATTTTACAGTTCGGGTGCGGGACGATTTGCAGGCAATCCGTGATAATAAGTTGAATGAAAGCTATCCGCTCATTCAGCAAATTGCTAATTGGAGACGTTTTTATAAAGTAGTGAATGCTGCGTCAGTATTTATCGAAAATGCCGGAAAGGTATTGGAAAAGGATGATGCGTATTCGGAGACAAACTATCAGTATGACGTGGCGCAAGTCCGTGTATTACGTGCATTAGCCTATTTCTATATGGTTCGGATGTGGGGTGATGTTCCCTTACTGAAATACTCCTATGATAACGGGACATTTCCTGAAGTACCGCGTACGGATGCTGAAATTGTATTGAAGTATGTGAAAGATGAATTGAAGGCGGTAGCTCCTCTTTTGCCGGAATTGTTAGGAGCTGCTTCTGATAAATACTATGGAGGAGATGCGGACAAATGGCGGGGCTGGTTGTTGAACCGGTATTCTGTCTATGCCATACTTGCACATGTCTCTGCTTGGGAAGGGAATTATGTGGATGTTGAAACCTATGCGGGTTATGTCTGGGACAATGCGGAGAAGATAAAAGCTGCTTGCATTCCCATTGAAGATTTGGTGGGACCTACCGGAATTTTTAGTGTTTCCTATGCAAATACAAATCGTGCGGCTCGCTTGGTGACATTTGGATATAATTATGAAAGTACTGAAGTGGATGAGTCTACTGTAGACGGTCATTTGGAATCATGGACATTGGCGGATCCGATTATATCCAAAGCCCTGCCTGATATTTTTATCTCTAAGGATAGCCTTGTAAAAATTTTTATGCAGGATGCGACGGGAGACACTAGATTTGGCTTTGATGAAACAGGAAGATATTATACCAATTATATAAAAGGGTTGAATCTGGATATTCCGGTATTCTCCAAAGTAAATGTTTTGCGCGATGGAAAGGGTACAACTTCCGATCATGCAGTATTTGGTTCTTTTATTATTCTTTCCCGCATGGAAGATATGGCATTATTGCGGGCGGAAGCACTGACTATGCTTAATAGAGGTGAAGATGCGGTTACATATTTAAATGAAGTCCGTAATTTACGTGGACTTGTTACTCTATCTTATGAGAAGGATTTGAGTAAAGGCGGAGCTGAACTCTTGTTGAAAGAAATATTTAACGAGCGTAGGAAAGAATTTATGGGAGAAGGCCACTATTGGTTTGACCAGATTCGGCGTGCCAGAATTTTAGGAGATAATCCCGAAATGGTAGAATTGGTGAATAGTGGAAAAATTTATTGGCCGGTAGCTGATGATGTATTGAAGGCTAATCCGGAGATAACGCAGAATGAATGTTGGAAATGATAAAGAAAAATACTATGAATAAGTTATTATCTATTATTTGTGTATGTGGTGTATGGGCGGCTACGTCAATGTCCTGTATGGATGATACTGTCGTAGATGCGGATATGTCACAGATAGACGATTGGGGAATCTCTCATTTTGACGGAACCATTTATGAATATCTGGAACAGGGAGACAAGTCTTTGGGAGTTACATTCGACTCTTTGCGTTATTTATTGGATTATGATGATCCTAATATGCAAAGACCTTTGAAATTGAAGGATTTGAAAGCATGTTTACAGGATGAACAAGGTGAATATACATTGTTGGCAATGCCTGATTCTTGTTTTAGAACTGCACTCAAACAATTGAACCTATATCGTAAGATTAATCAGTTGACTGATGCAAATGGTGAATTGAATCTGGAAGAGATATTGGCTTATCATAAAGAGATTGAAAGAGAACCGGAAAAAAAAGGCGATCCTGCTATCACTGATATTTATGAGTATAAACAGGTATTGGATACTTTAACCTGTCGCTATGTGCTTCCTGGAAGTTATGATATGGAAACTTTGTATGCCTCAGGAAGAGGTTTGACTGTGATGGGAATGTATTATAATTATCGTATGCGTTTGGAAGCTCAACGCAGGCCGGCCAGTGGATTTGTAGGTGTCGGCACGAAAAAACTATATTATTATGATATGTGCGATACCCAGCAAAGTGATAAATGGGTTGTTGCTCAGGCTATCTGGACAGACGTTTATTGCAAAAATGGGGTAGTTCATGTATTAACGCCGGAACATGAATTTGGATATGGTATATTTACACACTATTTAAAAAACTTGGGTAATGAGCAATAAAAATATATTTCGTATTAATAAGCTGGTTTGCTTGTCTGCCATGATAACGCTGTCTGCCGGTTGCATAGACAATTATTTGCCTGATGCGAAAGATGCATTTGACCGTGATGTGAACTTTACGAAAACGGTTTTTGACCCGGTTATGGGAAAGATTACTTTTTATACGGATATTTTTAATTCCGGTAATTCCACATTGCCTCTTGATTTTGAGATTACGGATATGATGCATGCGGATGGTACTCCTGCTCCGGAATTATTGGAGTATTATCCTGTGAGAGTATGGAAAAAACCATATTTGGGAACAGAAACTTCTATTGAGGAAATAAATGCGAAACGTGGTACGGAATATCGTCGTCTGTTTGATGTCCGTAAGCATTCCGGAGAATTTGTAATGTGGGCGGAAGCCAATTCGTCGATTTTGCGTTGTCAGCCTGATTCCGGATATATCTTTAATTTGAATATATCTAATTCCGGAGGATATAAAGTGACTAAACGAATGCGTTTAATGCCACATAGAGAAAGAGATTTTGAACCCACTATTTACGATGAGAATGGTTTGGCTATTGCCGAATATGTAACTCCGGATGATGTGTATATGAGATATGTGTCAGACAAATCATATTCTTCTATGATGATGAAGGAAGATGTCCATATTTATTTTAGAGAGAATAAGGATGACACAGATCCGAATACGACTCTCACTATTTCTTTTTATGATCAGAATTGGGATGTGATTGACCCCAGAAGGTTTAATGAGACTAATTGGGACAATCTGTTTCAGGCGGGATTCTTGAAAGACAAAGATAATGGTAAGTATGTGAAATATGATATGGCATATCCTCTTCCTTTATTCAAAGAGCAGACGGATTACACGGATGTCAATGGTGAAAAAGCGTCTGTCCAGTTCAAGACGAGTTATCTGAATCGCAATGGTTATAGGCTGTATGGGTATATATACTTTGATTTTGCTATTTATAAGGAGTCACACTGGGAGATACTTATTCATTTTGCCGGTGGAATGCCACAACTGGGAGAACCGAAAATATAAATCTTAAAATGCGCGTAAACTAATATGAAAAAGAATAATAAATATATTCTGTTGATGGTTATGTTGTGGATGGCACTGGCTAATGTCTGGGCGCAGCAAGCAACTATGGTAACTGTCAGTGGTACGGTGTACGAGAAGGGTGGATTAAAGGAGCCGCTTCCCAATGTGGCAGTCGTAGGACGTAATCCAAAGACGAAAGAACCTTATAAAAATTGTACTGCAATAACTAATCTGGATGGGAAATTTGCAATTAAAGTTCCTTTGAATAGTGAACTGCTGTTTAAGTTCATATCTTTTGAATCTACGACTTACCAAGTGAAGAAAGGAATATCGGATGTGACAATCTATATGAAAGAGGTAGTTAATGAACTGGATGAAACGGTGATTGTGGGTTATCAGAAAAAAAGTAAAGCTAGCGTAGCAGCGTCTGTGACAGTTGTAAATGCGGATGAACTGGCACAAACACCTGTTTCGAATGTGATGAATCTTTTGCAGGGACGTGTGGCCGGACTTGATATTCAGATGAATAATGGGTTGCCAGGAGCCAGCGGACAAATTAATATGCGTGGCGTTTCGGATATATCTGTGGTAGGAAATGAGACCGATGGATGGGATCTGGCGGCAACTCAACCTCTATTTGTCATTGACGGTATCCCGCAGACAGATGTCTCGGATTATGATGCCCAAGGGTTAATCTCAGGAACAGGGGTGAGCCCTATTGCAAGTTTGCCATTTGAGGACATTGCGAATATTCAGATTTTAAAGGATGCTGCTGCAACTTCCTTGTATGGATCGGCCGGTGCTTACGGTGTGATCTTAATCGAAACAAAACGTGGAAATTCGGAGAAGCCGCAAATCACATACTCCGGTAACTTTACTGTTTCCACTCCGCCCCGTTTGCGTGATATAGCTGTTGGAAATATGGAGAGACTATTGCGCATGAACCAAATTCTGGAAAATGATACGTCGAGATACAATGGGTACTATGATATTATGTTTATGCCTTCCATTTCAGATAGCTTGAATCCATATTGGAATAATCATACGGATTGGCAAGACCAGTTTTATCGGGTAACTTATAATCATTCTCATAACTTGAGCTTTATGGGAGGAAATTCAGTATTCAATTATAAAATAAATGGTAACTATTATACTGAACAAGGTATTGTGAAGAATACGGATTTCAATCGGTATGCTTTGACTGCCAATATGTTTTATAGTCCCAATGAGCGTTTCTCCATAGGGGCGGATATCAAATTAGGTTTTACGACTAATAGTACGGGTAGTGGTAATGCTGTCTCTCAGTCAGGTGTAGCCAAAGGAGCTACCGCATCCTCTCTGTTGCCACCGCCTTCCATGTATACGGCTTCTATGGCTGCGTTGCAGGTTTTTGGAGTTAGTAAAGAAAATATTGCTTCTAATTATTCCGCAGCATTGAATATGAAGTATATGCTGCCTTATAATATAAGGTGGGAAGGTACATTCAACTATAAGTATTCTTCGGGTGAAACGGAAGAATTTACACCGGCTATTTTGGCGGACAATAATTATCAGTCATTAGTTAAGAATGTGAGTTCGGATAACTATTCCTGGTATGCACGTACATTTCTGGGACGTTCATTCGATTTGAAATATGTACGCTTGGGATTAACTGTCGGAGTCGAATACGATGCAAAAAGAAAAACAGGAAATACTATAGAATTTATAGGGCTCCCTAATGATTATATCTTAGGACCTGTCGGTCATGGAAGGTCAAAAGGAACAACAAAAGTTTCCGAAAGCCAGAATACGTTCTCGATGATTTTGAATCCTGATTTTGCCGTTATATCCAGAGCGGCCGGAGATAAGTATGTATTCACTCCAAGTTTGCGTCCGGAGCTGAGTTCCGTATATGGTACCAAAACAAAATGGGACTTCAATCCATCACTTGCAGTACGTTGGAATATTTATAAAGAATCCTTTATGAAACGTCTTGAATTTATCAATAAGATGGCTATTCGTGCCAGTTGGGGACAAGTTGTAAAATACAAGGCAACTCGTTATGATGTATGGGGTACGTACGATATCAAACCAGACAACACTTATGGAGGTGAATCTTACATTCCTATTGATTTTAAGACATTGCCAAATGCTCAGCTTGATCCGATTACTACAACTTCTTGGAATCTGGGATATGAATTGGGATTGTTTAATAATCGTATTAGTTTGGATGTAGATGCTTATTATAGACAAATAGACAATCAATTGAGCACTATTGCAACACCCGACCATTCAGGTTTTGAAGAAATGAAAAGTACGGAAACCAGTTTGGTGAACTATGGCTTGGAATTCTCCTTGACCGGTCGGCCGTTGCCACTCCAAAGCGATTGGGATTTAACTTGCAATTTGAATTTTGCTATTAATAGAGATGTTGTCACTAAACTTCCCAATGAAGCCCGGCAGATTCTGAACCAAAAAGCAAATATTGCCAATAAATTGGGGATGAATACTACTTCTTTATTGATGTATATAAATAAGGGTGTCTATGCGACGGATGCTGATGTCCCGGTTGACCCGGCTACAGGAAAGCGCTTACGTGTAGGAGGAAATGATACGCAAGATGCTTATTTCAAAGCCGGTGATCCTATTTGGGTAGATATGAATGGCGATTATATCATAGATGAGAAGGACAAGGTGATAGCAGGTAATATACGCCCTAAAGTAACCGGAGGATTTTGGATTAATTTGAGTTATAAAAATTTTAGTGTCCATACAAATGCTTCATTTGTATTGCGTCGTGATATTGTTAATAAAGTGTTGGCGGATAATTTAGCGGCTTACACCAGCCCGTTGAAAAAGAAAATCGATGAATTGAGGGAAAAGGCTGCTTTGGTTCCAATTGACAGTTATAATTTCTGGACAAAAGAGGATCCTTACAACGCTGTTTATCCAAATCCGTTTGATTATACTCATGCCAATGTGATCAAACCATTCAGAGATGATCAGACGTTATTTATAGAGGATGGATCTTACTTTAAGATAAATACGGTTTCTTTATCTTACCGTTTCCCCAAACCATGGCTTGATTTTTTCCGGTTGCGTTCAGTCGTATTGAAAGCTTCCGTGAACAATATCTATACATTTTCCGGATACTCCGGCATTAGTCCGGAATCTGTGAATGGACTGGGGCGTGATAATTCCGGAGGGTATCCGAATAGCCGTACATGGACAGTAGGTGTAACAATTGGTTTGTAATGATAATAAAAGAAATAATATTATGTGGAGAAATATAACTGTATTTTTGTTATTGGTGATTTCATGTGCATTCAGCAGTTGTAAGTTGGATGTGGATGATGATGAGAAACTTCCGGGAGATAAATTTTGGAATCCCGGAAGCCCGGCAAATGTTGAGGCTTATACACTGAGTATTTATCAATGTTTTCGTACGGCAACTACATCGAATGGTTTTTTCCTGTATTCGGGGGATTTGCGTTGTGCTCCGATTACGAACTTATCATCGAGTAATACATACTATGGTTTACTTCAAAATGATATGAAATTATTTAAAAGTAAGGCAGACCCGAAAGAGGAGGGTACTTCTTCATCATTTGGCGCTATCTATAATTGGACCAATATGTACCGTGTAGTGCAAAGTGCTAATATTTTGCTGGAGGAAATAGGTAATGTATCGGGACTTACGCAGGAGGAGGTAGACGGATATAAAGCGGAAGGGATCTATTTGAGAAGCTTGGCTTATTTCTTTATGGTACGCATCTTTGGCGATGTTCCTTATTATACGGAAGCGTATGCCGCTTCTCCGCTTCCTCGTACTCCGATGCTGACCGTGCTGAAAAACTGCGTTGTGGATTTACAGTCTTTGCTTGATAACGATCCGAATGAAAGAGCGTTGCCATGGAAAAAGAAAAATGCGAAGCTGAGAGCGAATCGGGGGGCAGTGTTGATGTTGATGATGCACATAAATATGTGGTTGGCCTGTTTTGACGAAGCGAATGCTTTAAACTATTATTCGGAAGTGAGAAGATTGGCTGAAATGAATGGAGTTTGGTTACGTGAAGGTGCATATTATTCTTTGCAGTCTATGGAACAGATGTCTTCTGTTTTTCAAGGAAACTCGGAAGAGGGTATTTTTGAAATTGCTCAGAGTATAGCGAACGGTGAAGTGTTTGACACAAGTAATATGTGGACTTCGAATGTAGTTTACAGATGCTTGACAAAAACGAATCCGGTGATGGAATACAGTAAAGAATTTCTGAAAATACTATATCCTAAAGAAGAAACAGACATGCGAAAGGATTTTTGGTTTGAAGGTCTGCAGTATGCCAATACAGGTAATATTTTGGGGACATTTGAGATTGTGAAGATGTTGAATGTTGATGAATACGATTCTAAAGTGATTCCCAATAGTGGAAATTATGTTGTTTTTCGTCTGGCGGATGCTATTTTATTATATGCGGAGGCATTGGAGAAATTGGGAGAACAGGATAAGGCGTTGGAACAACTGAATCGTATTCGTAACCGGGCAGGTGCTACGCCAATTACCATGGTAGAGAATTTGAGTGATGCTATTTACTGGGAACGTGTGCGTGAGTTGATGGGAGAAGGACAGTATTTTTATGACTTGGTTCGTACCGGAAAATTATGTGATTCCAATTATGCGACATTTATTGATGGTTCAGGATGTCGTGTAAAACGTGCTGATTTCTTGCAGGGAGCATGGACCTGGCCTATTTATAAAGGAGCTCTGGAAAACAACTCTTATATTTCGAAGAATTTGTATTGGGAATAAAAATAGAAAGATATAATTATGAAGAAAAAGATATATACATTCGCAATGTTGAGTGTCGCACTGTTATTTCTGGCAATAAATTGGAGTAGTTGTCAAGGCGATTACCTGAAAGATGGAGGAACTGCCAACCCTTATTATGATGGAACAGTCATGCAGTATTTAGAGTCCAGACCGGATTTATTCGCTGATTTGGTAAATGTTATCAAGAATACGCAGTGGGAGAGTGTGCTGAGTGACCCGAATGAGGAAATAACATTCTTTGCGCCGACAGATTTCAGTATTGAACGAAGTGTTGACTTACTCAACAGATATTTATATGATCGGGGAATGGACAAGATAACAAGTCTGGATCAGGTGAAAAGTGAAGTTTGGGAGGATATGATTGGCATGTATGTAATAAAAGAAAAATATCGTTTGAATGATATTGCACAAATAGATACTACAGCATTAAGTACTTATCCCGGACAAACGAATCAGACTTATAGTAAGAATTACAAGATGACGATGGGGGTATGTTATGGTGATGCCAATGGTATTAAATATGCCGGTTATCGTCAGGTTATGTACGCTTATCCGGAAGGAGGAGAGCCGGTTTACGCATACGTATCTTCTTGTAATATAGAACCGGTTAATGGGATTGTGCATGTACTTCGGTTGGATCATTATTTAGGTTTTATGCCTTCAATGCTCTATAACAAGGCTTATGAAGCCGGTATTATGTATCCGGATGACAGTAAAAAAATGAAGAACATATTAAAAACAAAAAACTGATGAAAAAGACATATATCTATAAATGGTTGGATAAGGCCTTGATGATAGTTAGTATCAGTACTTTATGCTTATTATGGACGGGATGTAATGATGACGAGGCGAATTCTATCGGTGAGGATCCTTATGCAGGGGGGAGGGAACCGTTGGCCGTGAAATTGCTGGCCGATAAACCAGATCCCGAAAGTGCAGGACCGAATGAACTGGTTACTTTTAAAGCCTCTGGTCTGGCTAAGTATTGCCATCCGGAAGAAAATAAATATGATTTTGAATTCTATATAGCTAACGAACAATGTACTGTTGAAAATGCGACTGATTCTACGGTAACAGTAAAATTGCCGGGTGCATTAAGTTCCGGACCAGCTTATTTAGTAATGGAAAGCCAGATCTTTTACGGACCCTATTTTAATGTTTTAGGTAGCGTGTCTGTTGATAAAGGGTTTGAATTTTATAAGACAGGTCCTTATCATGGTTCTTATTATGGTTGTCTGCCATGGTGTGGAAATACGAAACAGACGAGTGAGTTCTATTTATTGGGCGATTTTGCACAAAGTGACAAGAAAAGATATGGTGGTGTGGCAATGGTCAACCATGTGTCAGGTCTAGTTAAATATGGTACTACCGGAAAATTAAAAATATCTTATGGAATTCCGAATAGTATTTATTCTGATCCGAATACAGGAGAGAGTGTATTTGAAAAGGTGCGAGGTGCTGAGTATTGGAAAGCGGACATTGCTCTTTCTACTCCCCGGGTGTTAATGTACGGGGCGTATCAAGATTATGAACAAGTCACAGCAAACCTTGGAGGAGGTCTTTCATTTAAGAATCTGTTGTTATTAAATAATGATTTTACAATTGAAAAAGAGTCTAAGAGGAAGTTTAAAGATCTGAAAGGGGAGGAACACTCGTTTGATGTGCCCACATTTATCGGAGGAACAGAGGAAGAAATATTACGTGCATTTTCTACATCAGACGGTAAGATTATAGCTGTGGGTAATATTTTCTATCATAAGCTTTCGGATTATGATAATGCATTATCAAGCACGGATGGGAAAACATTGACCGTTGATAATATTCTGACTCCTGTCAATTCTGTGATTCGTATGGATGAAACAGGTCATTTGGACAAGACTTTTCGTTGGGATGGCAGTACAGATAAATCGCTGTCCGGTGCCGTCGGAATTGTTCAGGATGCTTGTATGCTTTCAGATGAGTCCGTTATCGTAGTAGGAGATTTACAACAGTTTGACGGTGAAGGGACACATAATATTGTGAAACTAGGTAAAGATGGTAAGATTGATCAGAACTTCTTGCAGGCAGTAGGAAGCGGAACCGACGGTGTTATAAATAAAGTCACCTGTTATAAAGATGAGGATGGAGAGAAGATTATCATTATCGGTAATTTTAGTAACTTCAATAATGAACCCGCTTATGGATTGGTAATGTTGAATGCGGATGGTACAATGAATGCCGATTTCAAATTCAAAAAGTTGGAAGGGGGACGTCCTAATTTTGCAAAAATTGTAGATTTGAATACAAATGGAGAAGAACCGATGCCTTATCTAGTAATTTCAGGTACATTTAATAAATATGATGGAATAACGCGGAATGGCTTTTTAATTCTCAATATGAAAGGAGATGCTATTCAGAAGTTTAATGTACCGGGGGAATTTCGGGGGGAAATTTTTGACGCTCATTATTCTCTGACGTCAGATAATTCAAATGGAATATTATTGGTCGGAGACTTTTATTATTTTGACGGGCAAATGGTGAATAATATTGTTATGCTGAAAGTTGAAATTAATGAGAAAAAGTAGTAACCTTAGAGAAATAAAATCATGAAAACAAATAGAAAATATAAACTATTGGAGGCTTTGAAATACTTTTTGTTAGGAATATTTACACTTATGGCAGCCTCCTGTAATGAAGCGATGCTGGATACATTGGAATATAATTATCCATCACCAGTTATAACATCGGAGTCCAATCATGTATTGTTGATTGTTTTGGACGGAGCTTCAGGCAGAGCTGTTCAAACGGCCCGTAATGCATATAAGACACCTGCTTTGAAGTCATTGTTCTCTCATGCTTTATATACGGATTATGGTTTGGCGGATAATTCCGGTAAAGTGTTGACAGGAGAGATGAATAATGCGAGAGGATGGGCTAATCTGTTTGCAGGCAGTACAAGCCATGGGATAAAAGAGGAAACTCAATTAGACCAACTTGGAAATCAACATATCTTTTCTTGGTTAATGGAAAACCGGACTCATATCAGTATGTTTGCTTCAGATGAAAAATTCTATGATACGTTTGTAACGGAAGGGATGAATGCACCGGAATTGACAACTGATTTGGAGGTGAAAGAACAGGTGGTGAAAGAATTGGAAAATACTCTTAGTCAGTCTGTAGATTTAGTTGTTGCAGAATTTAAAGGTGTGCAATTGGCGGGTGAGCATAATGGTTTCTATCAGGAGGATGGAACGGTGACAGATGCAGTTATTAATGCCATAGGGGAGTTGGATAACTATATCGGAGAAATAATGGAGGCTCTTAAAGGTCGTCCCGATTATAAAAAAGAAAACTGGTTGGTAATAGTGACTTCTAACTATGGAGGAACTGTTTCTACTTCTGTTGAGGAAAACGATTATTATGACGACTTGACACGTAATACGTTTACATTGATGTATAATGAAGGATTGGTGGCGCAAGTGCAGGGCCGTCCTAGCAGTGCGTCTATGCAATATGGATATTATACTCCGTTATGGGCATATGATTATAGATATCCTAATCCTACGGAATATGCGGAATCAGCAGGCTTACGGGGAAACGCAACTCTTGGAAATGTAGGTTGGGAAGAACTTGAAGAAGGAAAAACTATCATGTTTTTTATACAGTCTGATGCACGGAGAGAAAATAAAGGAAGGACGGAGGCATATGCTATTTTATCGAAAAGTTCGGATGTGACTGCCAATGGCTGGATGTTTTGTTTTGTTAACAAGGGTGGAATAAAGATACGTCATTGCATTGGTACAATCACTGGTCCTAGTGCTTATACAACAGGTACGGCTGTAGATGATATGGCTTGGCATTCATTTGCAGCAGTTTTTAGTTTGGACAAATCAAAGACTAAAATGGAAGTGACTTATTATGTAGATGGCAAGCTTGATGGTAGTAAAACTCTCAGCCAGAAAGATTACAATAAATATATGACGGAGGATATGAAAAAAGTTTCTTTGAGAGTAGGTGGTGCCTACAATCGTGATTCACAAAATAAAAACTCAACAACAAAGAATAAACAATATAAGTCTTGCTTTAATATTACAAATATACAGATTTATAACAAAGGTCTATCGGCAGAAGAAATTGAGAAGTACGCTGGTATGAACCAGTTGCATAAGAAAGAGGAAGCTTATCCTCTATGGGATAATCTGATAGGATATTGGCCTTGTGATTTGGAGTCAGATATGATGGAGCCAGTATTAAAGGATTATTCGAAATACCGGCAGGCCGATGGCTCAACTGATTTTCTGATTGACCGTGGAAGTGCAAAGGCTTGGCTTTCTGGTAAATCCGAAGATCCGGCTATGCATCCTATTCTGGAATCTGATAAAATGTATTATAGCAGAACCTTCAATACAGTGGATGTATCCCGGCAGATATTTTTATGGCTAAGTAAAAATATCAGTTGGAATTGGAGTATGGAAGGGAAAGCATGGCAGTTTACTTATACAGATATGCAATTGGGACAAAATTAAAATGTGCTTATAATATATTCGATAAATATGAAAAAGATACTATATATAGTTTTTTCTATGGGAGTGATGCTTGGAAGCAGCTCTTGTGAGGATAATGATTACGAATCGATCTTATCATCTACAGATGATTATATATCGGAAACTGGAGGAGATTATTATGGTGGGGAAGGGATTGATGTGAGTATGTATGAGAAAGCGCGAATCTTTCCCGGTCTGGTGGATACATTGACAGAGGCGAGATTGGCGGAAACTCAAGTAGAGATTGATTTGTCCAAAAGACCCGTTGGAGGAAATGATGTAAATTGGACGATTGCTCCTGCTTCGATTTACAGTACCGGTCTGTATGCCGGTGCGGGTGAAAAAATTACAATTGATTTGAATGAAGATATCAAGGGGCTAAGTATACAAATTGGGGTTCACTCTACAGACTTGACTTCATTGATAGGAAACGGCTATGTAGAACGCGATGCAAAGGTGGTGACAACAATGCCTTTGTTTGAGGGTACTAATGAAATACGTAGTCCTTATGGAGGTTATATCTGGATTCGCAGATCGGGCAAGGGTGGAGTAGGGAAAACTCAACTTTTAGTGAAAGGGGCTTATGCGGCACCGGATTATATTAAAGGGAAGACGGAAGATGCGGAATGGATAGAAAAGATAAAAGCTACTACTGTGCCTTGGATAGAATTACGTGGTGAAAATGTAGCGTTTACCGTGCCTACCAAATACATACGTAAGAAGATTTCGTCCTTGGGTTCTAGCTTTGCAGCTAATGTCCGTGAATCTTTAGAGTTGTGGGATGATTGGATGAAATGTATATATGAGTTTTATGGTTTGGATGGTGTAGAAGAGGATTTTCCTGTTCCCGGATATCCGACAAGGGCAATAATGGATGTGCATTTAATAACCGAGCGGTATTCGTATTATAATGATGATGTGGTTGAATTGCTGGAAACGGAGGAAATGATAGATATGATAACAGATCCGGAGATTATAAAAACCGGAGGAACCAATACGGTACACCTGATGGGATGGTTACAATTGGAAAAGTATAGTCAGATATATACTCCATCGACTGTAAATCTGTCGGGCGTAAAAACTATTTATTCGTTAATCCCTAATCTTTATTTTTTAATGAAAAACAACTGGTGGAACGGAAAGAATTATGAAGTTCAATCATATAGTCAGAGTGCCAATATCATGAGGAAGGGAACTTCTTATGAATTGAATGTTGATGAGATTGAAAAGTTCGTATCTTTTGCTTCTGTAAGTGATACCTGTAAGGACTATAACCAGGATATTGACAATTTGGTGGAGAGTTCCAGTCCTCAAAAAGCATCTTTGGTATTTGTTTCTGATATAATAAATTATAAACAGGGGGAAAAAGATGGCTGGAAGTTTTGGGGATATTTTAATCGTTATATAAAGACGATTAGAGAGGAGCCAGGTCATTCCATGGCTAAATTTGAAGATGTGTTGTTACATGCGTTGACCGAGTATTTCGACAGGGATTTTACTCCTTTATTCGATCATTGGGGAATAGAGGTGAGTGATTTTGAGGAAAATTTGGCAAGACAGAAAGAAATGATTGACAAATGCATCTGGCAGCACAATCCGTTATCTCCGGATAAGGTAATAGCCGATTACGATGGAAGAGTGGGGTATACACTTTCAGGTAAGAGGCCTTATCATCATGACAGAGCTAATTGGGTAGCTGTTGCGTATTCAGGAAAAGAGACTACTTGGGCTCCCGGTAATTATCGGAAAGAATCTATGCCAGCCAATTTATTCGATGGAAGACGAAACACTTGGTGGGAGTCTTATTATGATGCTTATCAAGTATATGCAGATGAGGATGGGGTAATTCATTATCCTTTTAAAGGAGAAAAAATATATGAAAAGGCCCAAACACCGGAATTACCTTATACACTGATTATCAGTCCGGGAAATGGTAACTTATTGAGTCGTATGGAAGGTTTCTATTTGGCATATGGCAATACATTGGAGTCTTCTATTTACAATACAGATGTTCCCGACTATGATTATTATTCTTTTGGACCTCAGCATATAATTGTTGAAGTTACGACAACTCCGTTAGAGTATGATGAAAGTGACGAAGATTTTTATAATCTGGAATCGGCAAACTGGGAAAAAGTGTATGACTCGGACGAAGATACCGAGCCCGCTCGTAGACAATTTAAGCCAGAGCTTCTGAATAAATTTTATATTGATTTGCCATCTAGGCACCAAACGGTACGTGCTATTCGATTGACTTTTGATCGTAATAGTCATACTGCCAAAGATCGTCCGGCAGGGTGGAATGAAACGGTATATCCCGGACGTCCGGCATTTACAAATAAAAATCTGGACAGGATTCAGAAAATAGCAGAGTTTGGAACTTATTATTATTAAGAAAAAAGGTTAGTCATGAAAAAGATAACAATGATAAAATGGAGTTTCCTTGCTATGGCGGCATTGGGGATGATGACAACTTCATGTACAAAATTTGATACTCCACCTTATGTAGAAGAAGATGCTTCTTCGGGATCGGGACGTATATCTATTAACAAGTATGTGTTATGGGTTAATCTGGAAGGAGCCGGAGGAGGTGATTTAGTGAAAAATGCCTTGCCGGATGATGGTATGATAAAGAGCTTGTTGCCTCATAGCCGTTATGCATGGAGCGGATTGGAAGCAGAACATGTGAATGACTATCAGCCAACTGAAGAAAATGCAGTGGCTTGTGCTTCAATGCTTACCGGTAATTTGCCTATCCGGCATGGAATGACGGATGATACTTATACCTCCGAACAGGTTTATGATCCGGATTTTGATGAGGCTATGAAAGTATATCCCGGTTTTTTTCAATATATTGCCGATTATGATAAGTCAATGAAGTCACTGGCAATAACACCATGGAAGACACAAAACCAGAACCTGTTGAACAAGGCATCTACGGTTATTACGTCTAAATCAGATGAAGAGACTCTCAGTACGGCTCTGGATAAACTGAAGAATGAAGATAACAGGGTGATTTATCTGTCTTTCCGTGGAGTGTTGGATGCAGCCAGAAATGGAGGGTGGCAGTCTGGAAATGCTGGCTATATTCAAGCGATGCAGACAATGGATAATTATGTGGGACAGTTGATGAAAGCTTTGGAAGAACGGCCTGAAGCCTATTATGAGGACTGGCTTGTTATTATAACTTCCAATCATGGAGGAACGGAGAGTGGAGCATTTGGAGGAAACTCCAAGGAAGAGAGGAATATGTTCGGCATTTTTTATTATTCTCACTTCTCGAATCCGCAAGAGATGAATCCTGGATTGATTGAGGATGATGTTATGAGTTTCGACCGCAGTTTCCGTGGTGTAGTTATTGATTCTATCACTTCTAATAAGAGTATTGGAGGGAAGCCGGAATATCGTCAGATTTATTCATTGGATTCCTTGGGGGGAGGATATACCGTAGAATACATAATGGCGGCCCGTCCTTCGTCCAGCCGGAGTTATATTCCGGGTGGTCAAAGTGGTGTCACTCTCATGTCCAAATCATCCTGGAATTTGGGGATGTATCATACTTATGCCAGTGGAGGCGGTAGTTTCTTTGGGAAAGGAATAGGAGGTACGATCAAAGGTTGTTTTGTTAATCCGATGATTCATACATATACTGCGACCATGAACATGCAGGAAACTGAAGAGTACGATTTTGATAGTAAGGAAGAAGATAGTTGGGGAAATAAACTGCCAGTACAAAAGAAACGGAAGGGACAGATAGATGTAAAGGGGTATTATGACGGAATTCATCAGACAACTTCAACCACAGAAAGTACGATTGACGAATTGGCGGAGAAATTCCGTGACAATTCAAATCTCACTATTTATGATGGGTTAAGATGGTCTTGCCGCTATATATTGGAACTTCGTATTTGGAATAAGGAATTGGATGAGAGAGAGGTGGCTGAATATTCTTCCAGATTGAAATTGACAAAAGAGAATTGTGACATTTACGATAATCTGATAGGCTATTGGCAGTTTTACAAAGGTGCTGAAGGGCAATATCTGAAAGAGGATTCATTAGTGGTAAACCAGATACCGAAAGTAAGGAAGAATGTGCGGCTGGCGGACGGAACGATTGAAGAACGTGATATTGAGACAGAACCTATTCGCTTACGTAAAAAAGACGCTGCCGGATATTATGTTCCTATAGATAAGGAAGATATCAAGTATATGACGCTTGCGAATACACTTCAATCTACGATGGACGAGAAAGGACGAATGATGGAAAGTACTTTGCCGGTACCGGCTGTTTTAGATTGGTTAGGTGTCAGCTTTCCTTTGGAAGCGACACGCGGTTCCGGCTCCGGTGCGTATAAATGTTCCAAACTGGATGGTTTGTCTTATTTTCAAAACTACACAGGTTCTTTTGCATGGTATGGCACATTCCTCGGAAATTATCAGCAAGATTTGGAATGGCGTGATTATGAATAAATTGGAATGTGTACATATAGGACAGAAAATACGAAAAGAATTATATTGTCATAAACATTCGATTGTATGGTTCGCAGAACAGCTTGGCTGTTCGCGAACCAATGTATATAAAATCTTTTCAAATGCTTATATAAATACCTATTTGCTTTTCAAGATTTCTAAGATCCTTCATTATAACTTCTTTCAGTGCTATTCTGACTTCTTTGAACAAAATGAAAAAATGTAAACTTTTTGGGTGCACTTGTTTCTTTCATAATTGTTATATTTTCATTATCTTGCACCTATTAATAAAGTTGTTGGAGTATTGTGAACGTTCAAACTTGTATTCTCCTAATAAATTGTTATATGTTTCAATGTATAATACTCTTTATTAATAGTTTAACGATTTGTCTAATAATAATTTAAACGTGTCGTGTTATGAATAAATGTATTTTTTGTTGTAATGTTGTTTTTCGTTTCATCAATGCAAGCTCAACAAGGATTAATAAAAGAAAATGAATTTGTAGCTTCGGAAACAAAGCAAGAATATGATTATTGGTGTGTTTACGCTTGTTTGGAATCTATAGAGAGTTCATCATCGCAATGTGAAGCATGTGATAGCTATATCAATGATTATTTAACTTACTCTTCTAATCCTTATGGAAGTTTGATGAGTGATGATGATTTTGATGAAGTAATGGCATTATATATGAACGAAAATAGTCCGGAAAAGCCATGCGATTCTCCTGAGAAATTTGGAGATTTTGGTGTGGTTGGCAAGGATCTTAATGATTTTTTGAAGGACAATAATTTAAAGCAAGTAGATGCTGAACATCTTATAATTTGTATCCTTCAAAAGCCTGAAGTGGAGGTTTCTTCTGCCTATTTGTTAGTGGAGAATAATTTGGACGGCGCGGGACATTGTGTTGTTCTTAGTCGTTCTGAGTATTATAATAATAGTTGGAATGATCCTAATTCTCATTTGTATATTATGGATCCTGCAACTGGAAACGAAGAGGAGATTGATTATGTGGATTTATGAGCTATACCCTTGTTTATGAGCAAAATTAAAAAATTAATATAATGAAAAAAATAAATTATTTGTATGTATTGTTATTCGCTGTCATTGTTTTTATGGCTTGTAGTGATAGGGCTTATATTGAAAACCGTAATCTTGCGGGTGATAGTCGGAGCAACAGCCTTTCTAAGGGAATAAAGATCAATATACCGACATCGGATAGTTATCTGTTCGGTTCTGTCGACCGGAATATTCAAGATTCTGTATTGAAGAAAGTAGGTCTGAAAAGTTTGCAGGAACAAAAGGCTAACATGACTAGAGGGAGTGGAACGCCTGGAAAGATTTATTATCCAATAGTGGAGCAAGCGACGGTTCAATTTGTTCCGGTTATTGAGATACCACAGGCACTATTGGGGATAGAATCACAAGATTCTCTTTTTATGATTAATAGAAAAATCGCTTGCTTTTATGGCAAGGGTAGAAATGGAGAAAATATCTATTATACAGCACGTTATAGAGATGAGAGGAATGTGACAAAAGATACGAATCCGGCTTTTTATGATGCGACCCAAAAAGCTTACGGGCAAAAATATGCTGATGATATGATTGAAAAGATTAGAAAAAGAAGGGGAGCAGATTGTTGGAAAGTCTCTTATTATGCTGACAATAGTATCATGTTTCAATTATTTGAATATGCAAGAAGCCATTCTGACAATGGTAGTTTTTTCCTTCTTACTAAAGGAGAACATTATTTTGAAGTTTGTTATTTCAAAGATGGACAGATGTTTTCTTGCAGGAAAAATAAGGTGAATGATCCAATCAGAGTTAAACCAGTGAACGAGCTAATGTAATGGCTTGAAAATAATAGGTTTCCATATTTGTTTTTCATTTAAAAGAGCCCCTTCACCTTGTTTCTGTATCCCATTGTTCATGGGAGAAAGCGGGTGAAGGGTTGGAAATTCACCCGCTCTTTCACTCAAATAATTTGCTTCACAACCGTTGTTTTACCGACTTGCCGAGGACCTAATACCACTTGCAGAAAATGTCGAGGCTCTTTTAACCTTTTTATAATCGTTTGATATTGAGTTCTTTTATACATATCATTCTCATTTACTCAATATATTATTGTTTTTTACTCAATGGCATCTACAAATATAAATAATTTATTGCTTTGTATTACCTTTATATTCTTATTCTTTTTATTTTGCGTGGTATTTTACGTCTACTGAAACCCTGTAATTGCCCGGCACGGGTGTGTAAATAGGCTGGTGTGTAGTCCCTTTGTTTTGCAGTTTCTTTTCTGCAATCAACCTTTTGATATGACGGTATGCAGTAATTTGTGTCATTCCACAAAGATATTGGAAGTCTTTACGGGTAATAATCTGGTTTTCTGCAAAATACTTTGTCAATTCCATATCTATTTCCACTTCCGAAAGTCCGGCAGAATGCGGCCTGTATTTTGAACGATGGAATTCCATATCGGAAAGTTCGGCTTTCAGCTCTTTATCTGCTTTGAATTTGATTGCTTTCAGTTTAACTTTATGCACTCGTTTCTCTTTAGGATCCCGTATCACTTCTTCGCAGGAAAGAGTTACTTGTAGATATCCTAATCCTTCTATATGTACCTTTTTCCCTTCTTTAAGGCATTGTGCCACTTCGTATTTCAATTCTTCCAGAGTTGCTATTACATCCGACGGGCTTAAAGAACAGCGATCGTGAATGCGGTAAACTAATTTTTCCGTATTTACTGTTTCATAACTAATCGGACGTGCATGATACCTTACCTTGTTTTTCTTCTCCTTCGGCATCGGAGTCTTATATAGTTCAAATTGTACTG
>UMII01084849.1_pt1 | contig 28471 bp, 34 predicted proteins | sample 1965731 | NCBI WGS metagenome assembly UMII01 (sample SAMEA4836118, study PRJEB28245) | human gut metagenome | biome: gut microbiome; material: fecal sample | place: Denmark | collected 2008
AATTTATTTATATATTATATAGTACAATGGCGTTTTTACAGGATTTGAATCTGCAAAAGCGTCATTAAAGTTTAAATGATGTTAATCAGAAGCGAATAGTTGTAGTATTATTATGTTTGATAACATAAAACTCCTTATCTTTGCACTGTGTTTTTCATGGTATTAGATTTAAGGTTAATGAAGATTGGGTGTCTGGGATAGATACCCTTCTTTTTTTATATATGATATAGACCGTTTTTTAAAGCTTCTTCCTGAAAGAAAGATTTGCTCTGTTTTTTTCTTCCACTCCTTACATTTTCTCTTTTGGGGTGACAGGCCTATGCTTGTTTTTCCGTTTATATCCATTGTGGGATTTTTTTTGATAGGATTCGTTCTTCTTCAATCCAGGCAGCATAAAGTTCGCTCTGCTTGGTCCTAAAGCTTTATACACGCTTTCCTAAGCCTTTTCGGGCTGATGATTAAGGAGATTTTTACGGTTATGTAGTACAGACTCCGACAGTGGACTATACAGTCGCTTCGAATGGACTATACAGTCTATTATAAGCGTCTGTATAGTCCACTGTCGGAGTCTGTATTAGGTGGCTGGAAGAAAGAACTTAATGTAATGGAAGAAAAAGCTTAGATAACGGGTAATGAGCAGGAATGCTTCAAGATGTCAATAATAGAAAGGTTGCAGGCTTTTTAATGAAGTTGTAATACTACCATCTCACTCTCGGTTCCTATTCTGAAAGGAGGTCCCCATAAAGATAATCCGCTGGAAACATATATATGGCTGTTTTCCCATTGGCGATAGCCGTGACTTTGTTCATAAAGATGGTCTGTTACCCAATTCATGGGCCAAACCTGTCCATGGTGAGTGTGTCCGCTGAACTGTAAGTCGATACCGGCTGCCTGACTCTCTGCCAGTTGGTAAGGCTGATGGTCCAACAGAATAACCGGTTTGCTTTTATCTATACGGGCCATTAACTTTTGTAATGGAAGTCGTCTGGCATTGCTACGGTCGTCACGTCCTATCAGTTGTATGCCGCAGGGAAGTGTGACAACCGAGTCGCGCAGTAGTTGTATAGGAGTATTTTGTATAAATTGGATACTTTTGTCTATCCCGCTGATATATTCATGGTTTCCGGGGACCATGTAGATTCCCAGTGGTGCTTTTAATTCCGTTAGTTCTTCAGCCATGTTTTCAGCATAAAGAGGTATTACGCTGTTATCAATTAAATCGCCTCCAATTAGGATTAAGTCCGGATTCTGTCCGTTAATCATTTTCACATATTGCTTCAAAGACGTTTTTCCTGTGCCGTTGCCCAAATGTATATCGCTCACTGCAACTATTTTTATAGGACGCCGATTATCGGTCAGCGGTTTGGTGAGCGTGATGTTGACAGTATTTATCTTGGGATGGCGATAATTATAGTATCCATATCCCAACAAGACGAATGTGGCCAGTAAAGAAGTCATGAAACTCTGGTTGAAAGAAATAGAGCACAGTTTCAATAAATCAAAGAAAAGTAAAAACAAGACCATATATAAAGTGAATATCAGCCAGCCTGTCCCGACCTCATACATTGTGTGGGATAAGTAAAACGGTATCTTCACATTGCGACTTAGCATCGTTCCGAAAAAGGACAGTGCAGCTAGCCAGAATAAAATAGTCAATAAAATCTTGATTCCGTATGGAAAGCCGGATAATGTTTGCAAACCTCTGTAAAATATGTAGGCATTTCCTCCAAGGTATGTAAAGATAAGAATGATGAAAAATGTCGGCATAAAGTCAATACATTAAATTTGGATTACAAAGGTAGTCCAATTCTTGATAAAAGAGAAACAAACTATTGATATAAACATGAAAATAGTATAAATTGGTTGCCTTAAGGATGAAGATCACGGTGGCGTGTTATATAGAAACAGGAGGTGCTGAAGTAATTTCTGATGTGTTTTAACTGTGCCAGTACAGGATATAATTTTCGTGGCCGCAGATGGAACTTCTGTTGGTAGTGTGGGTTGATGAACCATAATTGTCTGTCGATTATTTCGTATCCATACTTTTCAGCAAGTTGTTCAAAGGCGTCTATGGTCATGCGGCAGCGTTTGATGTCTGATAATTCTTCGATACATGATGGTGTTTCATGGAAACATCTGAGCAGAAACCGATAGAATATACCGGGACATAAATGGATGAAAGGAAGAGAGGAGACGAACCGGTTGTGACAAATTTGCTGATGTCCGCCAAATGGCATTTGCCAAGACGGGAATCCCCAGAATATGATGCCTCCCTTAGCTAGAAGAGGAGAGAGGCAACGGAAGAATTCTTCTTTGTTACTGATGTGTTCAATGACATCGTGTATCAGGATGAGCTGGTAACGGGAAACTGAAGAGAAGTTGAAGAAATCCATCGTCCTGAATTCTCCTTTGTAGCCGGAGGCGGCGAAGAAGGATTGTGCCTGGTATATGCGGCTGGCTGCACGGTCTATGCCTGTTACCTTGCAGCCTAGTTCGGCAAAGGGGAGCAGGTTACCTCCTTCTCCGCAACCTATTTCCAGTATGTGGGTAGAAGAGCTGAGGGAGATAAATTGCTTTACATAGTTTATATAGAAACTGCGTGATGTGTTCGCTAGTTCGTTAAAATAACATTGTCTGTCTTGATGTCTTTTTTGCATGGCTGTCTTTTTATCCTATAGATACAAGGATGGACAAAAGACTGCATGAAGTTTCCTTAATAATTCCAGCGCACTCCTAATTGTAGGTTGAAATGGAACGGGTACTCGTCACGTATTGTGTTTTTAAAGCTGCCGTCCTTGAAATAAAAAGCTGCTCCGGGTTCTATGAAAGCCCCTAGGGTAGGATTTATATTATATTGTATTCCCAATGCGGCGTGTATGGAGAATTGGAGCGGTTTTATTTTCAGACTCTCTGTACTGGAATAGATTTTTTCTTTCTGAACGATGAAATCTTGTTCCAGTTTACCCGATACGGATTTGTCTATCGTGCCTCCTCCTGTGGTATAAAAGGAAAAGGTACGGGTGGTATAAAGCCGGCGGTCTAGTTTCACAGACAAGCCTATGTAGTGGAACTTTTGTCGTTTAACCCACTTGGAATCTTCTCCTATGGAACTTTCGGACGACAGATAGGTATATTGCAGACCTGCACTGACTCCCCAATGCCTGCTTATGGATTTACGGAACGAAAGCGCAAAACTGACGGGGAGATTATAATGGGTATATTCTGTCATGGGGCGTCCTGTGTTGTCATTTGCTATTTGTAGCAGAGCTCCGTAAGCTTGTGCATCGGGAAAGTCCGAGGGATATTCCTGCAAATAGTTTTTGAAGTCATTCCAATACATAATTTCATCCTTATGAGAACTTCCTATGTCTCCCCGGGAAAAAGTTTTGTTTATGAAGCCGGTGCTTGTTCCATTATTGCCGGCAGATATGGCAAGTGCCAAAGTATATTCGGAACGTTTATGCGGTAATGCAAAGTGGTTATGTCCGGAAGGGCTCTTGTGTACAGATTCTGTGTTCCGGATTGTATCTTGTGCCGGGAGAGTGCATTCTATTCCTATATTATTTGCCGTATCGGTATTGATACTTGTTTGGATTGGTGGTTTTGTCAAGGAAGTTGTCTTTGATTGGGGCCTGTCCGGTAATAGTTTGTTTTCAGGCATAATGGAAGGATTGCCTGTAATGCTTCTTGGCTGGTGTGCCGGTAAGGATACGACGGGCGAGGCTACTTTGTGCTTTTCTGTCTGTAAAAAATAAAAAGTGGTGGCAAAAGGTATAAACAGCAAGAGGAGAACGGCTGCTATACGCATCGTTCTTATCCTTTTTTTCTTATGTAAATAGGGGGTGAAATATTTCGTTTGAAAATGATTCCAATCATTTTCGGGGAGGGGCTTTTCGTATTCGTTAACCCGTTGTTTCAAGTGGTCTATCCACGGTTCTTCTTCCTGTTTCATAATGATTGTCGAGTTAAGTATTCTTTAATTTTTTGAGCAAGTACACATTTGGCGCGGTGCAGTTGTGAGGAGGATGAATGTTCGTTAATGCCTAATGTCTTCGCAATCTCCTTATGAGGCATTCCTTCGAATACGGCCAAGTTCAGTATGGTGCGATAGCCTGCCGGTAATTCAGTTATGAATTTCATCAAGGTTTCAATAGGAATCGAAATCATATCTTCTTCGTCCACAGGCTGCATGTCTTCTTCCAGATCATCTACAGAAAGGAAAAAGCAGGTTTTCTGTTTACGGAGATGATGCAAGGAGGTAGTTACCATGATACGGGTGACCCAGGATTTGAATCCATGCAGGTCGGTGGCATGTAGTTGGTCGATGGCGGAAAATACTTTGATGAATCCATCATGCATGACGTCCAAGGCCGATTCTTCGCCTACATAGCGACAGCACACTCCATACATTTGGCGGGAGAAGAGTCTGTATATGGTTTCCAAAGCTTCCCTCTTTCCGGCTTTACATCCTTCTATTAGTTCTGCGTCATTCATTTTTCTTTTGTCATGTTATTATATAAAGATACAGGGGAGAATAAAAGACTGCATAAGAACAGGAGTTTTTCTATAAAATAGATGTGAAATAGAAGATTATTGCCTACATTTGTTAGGTTAAAACAAAATAGATGAGAAACATGAGAAAACAACTTTATGCAACATTGGCTTGCTTTCTTCTCACTTCGGTCACAACTTACGGGCAGGGCTGGAAACTTTATGAGGAAGCTGCGAAAGGAGAATCGTATGCCAAGTTTGACTGTGTGGCGTTGCTGGACAGTACATCGGTGTCAGTGCAACCGACAGGGCAGGGATCATTTGCCGTATGTAAGGTTATCAAGGTGCAGACTCCTAAAGGAGCAGTAGCTAACCGGGTGATTAAATATGATTATGATCCGTTGACGGCCCATGCCGAGTTTAAACGTGTGACGATATATCATGCTGACGGGCAGATTGAAGAGGTGGATGTGAAGAAGACCTGTGACTATGCGGCTCCGGCCCGTGCTATTTATTGGGGAGCACGACAGATTATGATAGAAGTGGGGGCTTTGAACCCCGGTGATGTCATAGATTATGAAATAGCGAAAAAGGGATTTACATACGCTTTGCTGGGAGCTGTTCCTGAGGATGATTCCCGGTTTATACCTCCCATGCGTGGCCAGTTCTATGACATTGTTCCATTTTGGAGCAGTGAGCCTACCGTGCGTAAAGTGTACAAGGTCAGTATTCCTATGGAAAAAGAGATGCAATTTCAATTTTATCAAGGAGAATGTACATCGTCCATGCGTTATGAAGACGGACGAAAGGCTTATACTTTTGCTATGGAGGACATGATGCCTTTCCGGCGGGAGCCGAATATGGTAGATTTGTTTGATGCAGCTCCTAAACTGATGATGTCTTCTACTCCTCATTGGAAAGACAAGTCTTTGTGGTTCAATAAGGTCAATGAGGATTATGGAAGCTTTGCTCCACTGCCCGAAGCGCAGAAGAAAGTGGACGAACTGATAAAAGGAAAGAAAACCGAAATGGAGAAAATAGCTGTACTGACCCATTGGGTAGCGGATAATATCCGTTATGCAGGTATCTCTATGGGAAAAGGAGAGGGCTATACGTTACATGATACTAAAATGAATTATACGGATCGTTGCGGCGTGTGTAAAGATATAGCAGGAACTTTGGTTTCTTTTCTGCGCATGGCGGGGTTCGAGGCCTATCCGGCCATGACGATGGCGGGCAGTCGTGTCGAAAGTATTCCTGCGGATCATTTCAATCATTGTGTAGCTGTGGTGAAACTTGCTGATGGAACTTATATGCCGTTAGACCCCACATGGGTTCCTTTCTGCCGTGAGTTGTGGAGTAGTGCCGAGCAACAGCAGAATTATCTGCCCGGTGTACCTGAAGGTTCCGATCTCTGTCTGACTCCTGTTTCTGCTCCGGAAAATCACTATGTACGCATCAAGGCAGACAACCGCTTGGACGCTAATGGTACTTTGCGTGGTACATTTACCATTCAAGCCGAGGGACAGAGTGACAGCAATATACGCAGCATCTTTACAAGAGGTTTTCAGAGCCAGTGGCGTGCGACTATGGAAAGACAATTGCTGGCTGTTTCTCCTAAAGCCAGATTGCTGAGTGTAGATTATGGCAGGAATCCTAAAGCTTATCAAGCTGCTCCTATCCAAATCATTTTCCGCTACGAGATTCCGGATTATGCCATGCAAGGGGAGAAGGAAATGTTGTTCAAGCCTTTGGTAATGAATAATCTTTATAATCAGGTACGCTCTTATCTACGGATTGATACAGAAATGAAGGAACGGAAGTATGGTTTTAAAGACGCCTGCTCCCGTTTGGTGGAATTGGATGAAACCATTCAATTGCCATCAGGCTATAGGCTGATAAATGGGCCAAAGGAGGATACCATGCAGGGAACGGGAGCCGATTTTGAAGGCTCGCTTCTACAAAAAGGAAACCGGGTGGTCCTGCATAATCGTCTGGCTTTGAAAAAGCGTGTATATGAAGCGTCGGATTGGGATAGCTTCCGTAAAGCGGTGGAAGCTCATAAAGCATACGGTGATTATTTGGTGATTAAAAAGTAAAGCGACATGAAAAAGATTTATTATATATATGTATGCTTGGGAGTGTTGTTATTGACAGCTCTTCCGGCAAAAGCGGCTTCTGAAGCAGAATTTGGGAAGTTAGCCAAGACTTATACATTACATAAGGACGGTAGTCAGGAAATGCGGGTATATAAGGAGTTGACTTTATTTACACATGCAGCGATGAATGGTTTGTATGGTGAAAGCTTCATTGTTTACAATCCGGCATATCAGGAATTGAAGATACATGAATCTTATACTCGCCAGAAAGACGGGAAGATAGTAAAGACTCCCGAAAATGCATTTGTAGAGGTTCTTCCTGCTGCGGCGGCTGATGCTCCTGCCTATAACGGACTGAAAGAGATGGTGGTGGTACATACGGGACTGGAGTTGGGAGCGACTATTTGTTTGGATTACTCGGTTATCACACGTCCCGGTTATTTGCCCGGGCTGGATGTATATGTGCCGGTAGAGGAGTTATCGCCCGTCAAAGAATATATCTGTAGTGTGTCGGTTCCTGAGGACAAGCCTTTGAATTATGCATTGATAAACGGAAAAGCTGCGCCGGTAGTGAAAAATGAGAATGGAAGTAAAGTTGTTACTTGGACACTGAAAAATATTCCTGCTTATTATCCTATGGAAAGTACTCCTGCTTTATCAGGAAATATACCGGTTATTTTAGCAAATACGTATCCGTCGATGGCCGATGCTTTGAAAGTGCTGAAATCTCAATTTACGGCAGCTCATGAAAAAGAGGTCATGGCTTTGGCACAAAAATTATTGCAAGGAAAAAATGCGGATGAAAAGGAAGCTGTCCTGATGAACTATGTACATGGATTGGGCACGTCCCGGTTGTCTTTGTCCGAAACAGGATACCGGATCCGTCCGGCAACTGAAGTAATCCGTACTGCCTATGGCACGGAAGCGGAAAAGATAAATCTGCTTGCAGGATTGTTGCAGGCGGCAGGATTACAAGGTGAGGTTAAGGTTGCTTTTGGCGTAAAAGCACCGGATAATTGTTTGGGATTGGGCGCTATCAGCCAGTTGTTTCTGGACTCTCCTGTCATAGCGGGCATACAGGAATATCAGCCTGTCAATACGTTGGATGGTAAGAAAGCGGTTTTGGAAGTGAAGAATAAACCGGTTTATGAAACGGATACGATAACAGTCACTTCTGAAACAGGTAAAACGTTGGCAGGGGGCTATCGTCTGATAACATTGCCTCGCGCTAAAACCGGAATAGCCATGAATGGTTATGGCTTTGGAAATACAGAACGTACTACGAACCTGTTGCTTCCTGGTATGACGGATGAAACCTATATTTGCATAGTAAATGTTCCGTCGGATATGCAGGTATGTACTCCGCAAAAGGCAAAAGAAATAGTCAATGCGGTAGGGAAATTGAAAATAACCGTACAGACTACAGAGGATAAGACGGAAGTAACCCGTTCGTTGCGACTGAACAAACAATGGATAACTCCCACCGATTATGCAGATTTTCATCGGTTGATGTCCGAATGGGAGGATAGTCATCATACTACTCTATTGCTGAAAGAGAAGAAGTAATCGGGTAAAAATTGGTTGAAATAGTTGAAAAGTTGGTCATCCCTTGAAAAAGGAAAGGCCGGCTTTTCTTATTTTCCATCGGAGGATTTACATTTGTGGCATTTAAAACCTATAAAATGAATGATATGAGTGGAAAACATGGTATAGTTTGTATGGGCTTGTTGATGCTGCTTTCTTCTTGTCACGACGACAAGCAGGTCACTGCTTCAGGATTACAACGTAAGGATTTTCAGACAGAAGTGAATGGGCAGTATACCGATTTATTTACTTTGAGTAACAAAAAAGGGATGGAGGTCTGTATCACGAACTATGGGGCGCGAGTAGTTTCTATCCTTGTACCCGACAAAAATGGAAAAAGGGAAGATGTAGTGTGTGGATTTTCCACGATTGGTGAGTATATGGAACAACGGCAGAATTTTGGTTCTACGGTAGGACGCTATATAGGACGTATTCTGAATGCGCGTTTCACACTGGACGGGGTAGAGCATAAGCTGGTCCCTAACAATGGGAAGTCCGGACATATATCACATGGGGGGAATCCCGGTTTTGCCGATAGAATATGGAAAGTGGAACAGGCAGATACATATACGGTTCGTCTGTCTTATCTCTCCCCTGATGGAGAAAATGGTTTCCCCGGAAACCTGAAAGTGACGTTAGTCTATAGTCTTGGTGAGGATGAGAATGCACTGGATTTGACATACGAGGCAACTACGGATGCACCCACGGTACTTAATCTTTCTCATCATTCTTTTTTTAATATTTCGGGAGACTTTACAAAAAGCGTGGAAGACCAGCAACTTTGGGTAGATGCAGATCGCTTTACTCCATACGATGATAAGAAATGTGTCACAGGAGAATATCTCCCGGTGGCCGGTACTCCCCTTGATTTCCGTATGCCGCATACTATTGGAGAACGTATAGATGCGGATTATCCGCAATTGAAGGTAGTAAACGGATACGATCATACTTGGGAATTGAATACGAAAGGAGATGATACAAGGCCGGCTGCTTGGGTGTATGATCCAACAAGCGGGCGTAAGATGGAGATCTTCACCACCGAACCGGGAATACAAATCTATACCGGTAATGGACTGAAAGGAAAAATGACTGGTAAAAGGGGGATAGCTTATCCTTTCCGTTCGGCGGTATGTTTCGAAACGATGCATTTTCAAGATAGCCCCAATCAGCCTGAATTCCCCAGTACTGTACTCCGGCCGGGAGAGGTTTTTCATAGTCATACGGTTTATAAGTTTGAATAATTTGCTAATCTGTCAATTTGCTGATGTGCTAATTAGGGGTGCTATATATGCCCACACGGTTATTGGTATATTAGCAAATTGACATGTCGGCAAATTATTTTTCATTTTGATGTAACGTTTCCCTACCTCTATGTGTCATACTAGTGAACATGGAACAAAATAGATTTGAAATAGAGGCAAAACGAATGCGGCCGGCTTTGTTAAGAATGGCTATCCGTTATCTGGAAGACTCCGATGAGGCAGAAGATGCAGTACAAGATGTACTGTTGAAACTTTGGTTTCTTCGCGACCGTCTGGACCAATATCGTAGCGTGGATGCACTGGCTATTGTTATAACCAAGCATTTGTGTATTAATCGTTTGCGAGGTATTCGAATAGAGAAAGTCGATTTGGAGCAAGGCATCAGCATTGGTGGAGGTGAAAACCCTGAAATGAAACTGGTAGAGGAAGAGAATATGCAGGAGATACTGGAAGTAATAGGTACTTTACCTGACTTGCAACAGTCTATTCTCCGCATGAAGCACTTGGAAGGTTTCGAAGTAGAGGAGATAGCCCGTCTCACAGGAAGTACGCCGGTGGCGGTACGAACCAATTTGTCGAGAGCTAGAAAAAGAGTAAAAGAACAATTTATGATACACAGTAAGGTATGGAATTAGATAAGAGGAATATAGAAGAATACATTAACCGTTTCTTGGAAGGGGAAACTACGAATGCCGAGGAGCAGGCTATTTATCGTTTCTTCCATACAGGGGATGTACCTTCTCATCTGATGGGATATGCTCCGATGTTTGCCTGGTATGAGGGAGGTATGCAGGGAGAACCGGGTATGTTGCAGCCAGATGGACAGAAGGAGGTTGCTGGAGGAAAGAAATCAGAAAAGGTACCGGTGGTTGGAAAAGAAAGCTTTTATCAGCGTATTCCAATAGCTGTCTGGAGTGCCGGTATAGCGGCAATGATGGTCATTGCGCTGGGGTTAGGTTTTATTTTCTATTCGGAAAACCAAGCAGACGGAAGTGGTGAGTGGTCGTGCTACGAAGGTAGTTATGTGGAAGTGGGAGGCAAGCGCATTTCGGATGTGAAACAGATTATGCCTTGTATTATTGAAACATTGGAAAAGGCGGAACGGGTGGAGAAACTGGCCCAGGAACGTGTGGAAGAAATTCATCGTTCCGAGAAAGAGATAGAAGAAAAGGAATTATTGGTAAGCGAATAAAAAACATAAAAAATAAGATATGAAAACAAGGTTTATTTTAGGAAGTGCATTGGCGGCTGTTTTGCTGCTGTGTGGTGGAACAGGCAAGGTTATGGCCCAGAAGAATATTGATAAAATGGCGGCAGAATTGGAAAAGCGGGATGATGTGGCTATCAACTCTGTAACGAAACGTGACTCTAAAACCCGCAAAGTGGTAAAGGTGGTGAAAAGTTTTTCGTTAAAGGATGAGAAAATAGGCGCAAGGTTGATTGAGGCTTTCGAGAAGGATGAGGAATATGCAGAAACTGCCATTAAGGATATGCCGAAGGGAAGGGGCAAGGCGCAGAAAGCGAATTTTACATTCATTTATAAGATGGATAATGAGAAACGTACTTACACCCTTAATGTCAATGAAAACGGAAATGTAAGCATGACCGTTATTATCAGTCCGATGAAGGATGGGAAAGAAGTGTATTCTGCTGTCCTTGATTCGGAATATTGGGATTCGTTCAATGAGCAGATGGCTGAATTGGGGAATAATCTAAGAGATTCCGGTATAGAGGTGCGCCAAATGAGCCGGGAAGAGATGGAGAAGATGCAGAAAACTATCCGCCAGTCATTGAAAGGACTGGATGCTTATGCCATAGCTGAATAGATAATGGCATTATTTTTCACGAACACCAGATAATAAAACACTCTCTTTTAGTTAGATTACAAAAACTTTTTAATTGTCTTGCCTTTCCGGAAGTTGTGAAACCACCGGAGAGGCTTTGTTTTTTAAGATGAATCTCCATGAAAAATCGAATTGTTTTATATCTTTGCAACGAATAAGAAAATTTTGCGTATCCGCCTTAATGACGGTGTTTAATAGAGTAGTAGAAAGTTATTGGTAACGATTTAGCGACAATCAGACTGCATTGATGCTCTGTGATTTGCATACCGTCAAACAACTCTCTGCAAATATATTATATTTTTGGGAAACTACCAATATTTCCATAAATATTCTAATGGGGATTCAGAAAAGGCGTCTCTGAATTCCCATTTTTTGAATTTCATATGCGTTCATAAGATTGTCTATGTTTGGTGAAACTTATATTCATAATGTTCTCCACTTCATCTGCTGTTAAATAAAAGCCGATCTTTTTCTTTGTAGAGTTCGGTTACCAATCTACAAAATAATGGGAATAAACAAGTAAAGTTTATAAAGAAGATGGTGGGAAATGATATTTAAAAACTTAACTTTGCAAAAGTAACCATCAAGTATATAGGACTATGGGCAATTTTATTACGAAAATAAAAGTAAATCATATCTTTCATCTGGAGAACCTTTGCATTCCGATTTCAGAGAATGAAAAGAAACATTTGATTATCACGGGAAAGAACGGAAGCGGAAAAACGGTGCTGTTGAATGCGATGGTGGAGCACTTGGACGCTATCGTTGACAAATGTTTGAATAATCAAAAGAAGGTGGAGGTGTTCTTCAGGGACACACAAATGTTGGTGAAAGATTTTCGGAGTCGTGACTTCGTCATTGCCTATTATGCCGATGAGCGTAAATCGCTTTTCGTGGAATCGAAGACGCCCGTCAAACCGGATTTGGAATTGAGTAATTTAAAAGATAATAAGGTAAATCAGTTTCTCAATTTTATGGTTGACTGTAAAGTGCAGGAGGCACTGGCCCGAAATGAGGGTAAAATGGAAGATGCGGAAGTAATCAGGCAGTGGTTTGAAAGTTTTCGTAACATCCTTCGACGGATATTTGATGATAGAGCGTTAGAACTTGAATTCAATTATAAAGATTACTCATTCCTCGTTCATACTTGTGGCAAATCTTTTAAATTCACCGAACTGTCGGCAGGATATTCGGCAGTGCTTGATATCGTAGACGATTTAATCTTGAAGATGCAGTCGCAAAATGCGGTGGTGCGTGCATATGAGAAAGAAGGCATCGTCCTGATTGATGAAATAGAGACCCATCTTCACCTTGAATTGCAGCGGATGATATTGCCTATGCTGACGTCTATTTTCCCTAATATACAATTTATTGTAACCACTCACTCCCCTTTTATTCTCAACTCTTTGGAGAACGCAGTAGCCTTCGATTTGGAACGTCGCGAGCCGATTGAGGATTTGACGGATTACTCTTATGAGGCTTTGGCGGAGGGGTATTTTGGCGTGCGTACGGATTCGAGCGATATGCAAATGCGACTGGAACGAATAGAGGAATTGATACATTCTGGACAGCTTTCAGCTTCGGAAAGAAGCGAATTGGAAACGTATCTGAAAGATTTTGAAAAGATTCCGGAGGCGGTGGCTCCTGCAATTAAAGCCAGATTTTATGAACTGAACAGGGAGTGGCAAAATAAGAACTGAATAAGATGATTAGAATAGGCAAAAGCGCGGATAAACCACGGGATTTAGATAAAGGATATAATGCGGAAGAGGTTTGCAAAAGGTTGCTGGCAGAACAGTAGCAGAAATGCTATTCATGCGAAAGGTAATTGTCAACGAACTATCAGGTGGAGCATCTGAAATCGCAGGTCAATCATCCGAATTTGGTGCATGACATGAATGAGAAAATCTATTCATAGTGCTTGAATATACCTTTATGGATCTTCTTCAGTTCTCTATTTACTTGTTTTGATGCCACATTGTTTCTTACAGCCTGACCGTTTTTAGCATCCCATTGTGCAGGATCGACAGATAGTTTGCAACTGAATGAAGACGCTGTCTCATTAATTGTAATTCTAAATAAAATAGGTGCTGTCCCGTCTTTCATGACAGCTTGTTCGCTTAATAATGTACTTTTCATGATTGAATAATTTTTAATTTTACTCTAATATATTTTCTTCCATCTCATCGAGCGGTATAAAAGCCCTTGTTTTCGTCTGAATACCATTGCCTATAAATAAGCAACCATATTCATCCTATGGCATAGCCGCAGAACAATCCCCTGTCCGCAGTGAACAATCACTTTGCAGACAGGGGATATTTCTTTTTCCGGCTATGCAAAGCGGTAGCTTTTATGATTGTTTGTCTTCTTTTTGAAACCATAGTGGTTGCCCACTATGGTAAGACTATGATTAATTTCTCAATCTGCCTCTTTAATCGTGCATCCTCCACAATATGCTGATTCTAAACCGCCGGGACAATCATTTTCGTTCTCAGTGGCAAAGGTAATTACGGGTTCTTCACGGACAAACAAGGTCGTGCCGCAAGCGGTTATGGGAAAAATCTTCCTGCTGCACTGCGTTTGAGAGTATTTTTCCCATAAACCTTGTTTGTCCTAAACCCTACCCTTTTGATAGCCCCTGAAACGAAAACGACCGACCCGACGGAAAGACGCATAAAAAAAATGTCGGATTCACAAGAGGCAGATAATAAATGAAACTCAACTCCCTCACCTCAAGAATCCGCATAAACTTAAAAAAACAACAGCGATGAAGATAAGGTATAAAATAGCAGTTTTGGCACTCGTTGCCGTAGCAGGTTCAACACTTTTAGGTGGCAGCCTTTGGTGGTGGTTAGTAGGAATAGCAACAGGAAAATTCGTTATCCGCTTGCTTTTTACCATAGCGTTGGCAATAGCCATTTACTGCCTTGTATATGCCGCAATCATCGGTGGAATACTTTGGATATTAATCGGATAAAATAGATAGATATGAATACATTACCTATTGCAGTCAAGTTTGTGAGTTGGGATATACCTACTCTTGAAACATTAGAGAACAGCAAAGTCTATGCCCTTCGGGTAAAACTGAACAATGGCGGCACAATGGACAGAGCCGAAAAGAATTGGTTAGCCGAGAACGTGAGAGGCAACAGTTATTTCAGAACGGCAGTACCCTTACAAGGTTATCGATTTGACTTTTCGGACGTGCTTCACAAATACGTTGTCAATCAATATGACAGTTGGAACGAGTATTACGCACCCGACAAGACAAGTTTGAGAGCCATAATTTACGGCAGAATCAACCAAATAGTAGAAATCAAATAAATAAGAATTATGAGAGCAAGAAGAAACAAAACAGTAGCACAGCAGTGCAAATATTACGAAGTAGAGAATATCTATGAATATATGGTAAGCGTGTATATTAACGGCAATATTACGCCATTCAAGGAACTCTACAATGAGTTATGCACCGATGCACGCAAAGAATTTATATCCTATCTGTTCGATGAGGTAATACCTGCATGGCGATTAGAGATTATTCAAGCAACCATTTAATAACCCATAAATACCCCAATAAAATGAAAGCATCCATCCATTTCCAAACAGAAATACAGAGTTATTTAGAACAGCGTGCCGAATATGACGAGTTGTTCGCCCGTTCCTATCGCAACCCATTGAAGAACATCGAAGATTGTGTTACCTACATTTTGAACTATGTTCAAAAAAGTGGCTGTGCAGGTTTTTCCGATGATGAGATTTTCGGACAAGCAGTTCATTATTATGACGAAGCAGACATCGAAATCGGCAAGCCAATCGACTGCAAAGTGGTAGTCAATCATACGGTGGAACTGACCGAAGAAGAAAAGGAGGAAGCACGCAGAGAAGCTATCAAACGAGCCGAAAACGAAGTTTATAGCAGAATGACGAAGCGTAAGACCACCCCTAAGAAAGAGAGCAGCAACAACAGGCAAATGGCACTTTTATTCTAACGATTATGAAACCGAAAACGAAGATACAGAAAGAGATTGTCGCATTGAGTAAGCGATTGCCGAAAATTAGCGAAGCACAAAAGAAGTATGCTTTCCTGCACAGTTTTGAACACGTCGGGCGCAGGTCTGCCAAAGGCATTATTACCTGCACCGAGTGTGGGCACCAATGGCAAGGGAACGGTGCATTGGCAGATACGATTTGTGGCTGCACCTGCCCACATTGCCGGATGGAACTAAAAGTGCATACCACCCGAAAACGAGTATACAAGGAAAACGAGTATTTTTCCATAATAACTGCCTGCAAAGGCTATCAAGTGATACGTTTCTTTTTTGCAAAGGCATATTACAAGGTAGGACAAGCTGCCGAATATTCTATTTGCGAAGTGGCGCAACGTTGGATTGCCCCTAACGGCAAATTTGAAACCATTGCCCGATTGAGAGGGATAAGTTTTATCAATTATGACTTATGGCAGGAATACAGCCCTATGGAAATCCGCAAAAATTATAGGGTATATGACATAACCCCCACGTGTACTTATCCGAGAATAAGAGTGATTCCCGAACTAAAGCGTAACGGATTTAAAGGTGAATTTCATAATCTCCAACCGTCAGACCTGTTTTGTGAACTATTGAAGAATAACCAAGCGGAAACGCTGATGAAGACGGGACAATACAACCTGCTAAGTTATTTCATACACCATTTGTCCAAAAGTATTTCCACTTATTGGAATGCTATCCGCGTCGCAACCCGTAACGGCTATATGGTAAGTGATGCAGATATATGGTGCGATTATATCGACTTGCTCCGTTATTTCGGTAAGGACACACACAGCCCGAAATATGTTTGTCCTGCCGACTTGAATGCCGCACATGACCACCTTGTAAGAAAGAAAATGGAACGTTTGGAGCGTGAACAGATTGAAGAACAGAAGCACAAGGCATTAGAGAATGAACAACGTTTCCAAGAACTAAAAAGCAAGTTCTTTGGCATAGCCTTTACAGACGGTACAATTCAAGTGCGGGTATTGGAGAGCGTATTGGAATTTTTGGAAGAGGGAACAACCATGCACCATTGCGTGTATTCCAATGAATACTACCTCAAACCCGACAGCCTAATACTTTCCGCCTGCATAGACGGGAAACGGATAGAAACGATAGAGGTGTCACTCAAAACGATGAAAGTCCTGCAAAGTCGTGGCGTATGCAATAAGAGTACAGAATATCACGACCGTATTATTGAACTTGTAAATAAGAACAAACGCCTTATCCGCAAGCGGATGGCGGCATAACCATAATACACTTAAATTCATCCAATATGACACATGAAGAATGTAAAATAGCAGTATGCAAACTCCTTGAGGAGAGCGAGCTAAATACGATTATTGACCACCTTATCACAAGTGAAGGTGTAGGAATGATGCTTGACAGCCTCCAAATTGAAGATTTTGTTCCAAGAGCAATTTTAGCTGTTGCAATCCGAAAGGAATATGAACGTTTCAGACTATTATCTGAAATAGGAGTATCAATCGAAGAAAATATCTGCAAGTGGATGGAAATCCAATCATTTAACAAATAACAGAATATGGAAACAACAATCTATAAAACGATAATCGTTACTTTCGAGGAAAGTATCGACAGAGTAAACCGAATATTTGATACTCCCCAAACATGGGGAGCATCCACCTTAAAAGAGTGGATAGACTACTATGAAACCACGCGCTTCACGCAAGTTGGCGAGAATAGGGCGGTAATCACTTCCGAATACAATATGCCATTCGTTATCGAGTGGTTACAGCGACATACACCGATGACAATACAAAAGGAGGAATAAGCCATGTACACATTATATATCGGTTTTCGGAAGATAGACGTATTCCCAAATATATGGGAAGCCAAGAAGTTCGCAACAGAAAGTGATTTAACAGGCGTTTTCACTCTTTTGGGTGAAAACTACCGTGACAGTTGGTACAAATTTTAATAAGTAAAAGATGAAATCATTAAACAAAAACGAAGTATCTATCAGCCAAGCAAGGCAAAAGAAGTGCCACTATTACAAGAACATAGTAAAAAGGCATCTCAACGAGATAAAAGAACGTATCGAATTATCTAAAAATGATATGGAGAGAAGCCATTATCGCAGCAGATATGCTGCACAATTAAGTATTTATGCCGAAGCACTCAAGATACAAAAGAAGTATGTGGAAAAATACCTTTGATAGCAAAATAGTAAAAATCAATAAATCAAAAACAAACGACATGGACAAATATTATTTCATTTTACATAGCAAGGAAAACGGAACATGGATGATAACCCCCTCATTCCCTACGGGTGATTACGTAACCTCTTTCGTGAACGACTTGAAACAGGACGGTATCCGCATCTATGATTACGATTTATGGACGGAAGAAACCCGAAAAATAGCGGAAAAGTCACTGCAACGTGCTAAAGATTTTTACGACAGGATATTCACATTCACCATAGAGGGAGAACAGGTGGAAGTAACACCGAGGGAAATTCTTCGGTATTACCCGAATTTTCATTCAAGGAACGAACACCGTTATGCCAAAGTGGTGGCAGCAAACAAATTTGCGGATAGAGATTGTACGGAATTTGCGGATGAAAAAGTCATAAAAGAGATTCTTGAATGTGGTGATTTTAAAGAAGGTGAGAGTGTACGTTTCAAATTGCCGTTTTTCGATGACATTTGGAATGTTTACATTATCCGTAGAAAGGGAAAATACCAAATCAAAGCCTACCAATCGGGAAGCACAGCAAGCCGTACAAATTATGCACATACGAAAGATGAAGCCGTACTTTATTGCTTGAACGGCTTGAGTAAAAAAACAAATTACAGATAGATGACTATGAATACAAGAATGACAACAGACGGAATAAGTACCTGCCAAATGGCAGGTACTGAAAAATACGAAATGTTCAGTTTCGCGCACAGACCACAAAAAACCTATGTTCAATACGATTACAGAGACACCGATGACACACTATTTTCAATCGTCCGTCCCACTTTGGAAGAGTGCAGGGACAAGCGTGACGAGTGGTTACGGGCAAAGGGAATGGAGATAAAGGAATGACTACCTTACAGAATTATATGCAAGGTGACAGATTACAGCGGAATATAAACGACTGGTCAAAGGTGGCAGGGGAAACAGTTGGAATGGAAGTCATTTATGCTTTCGGCTCCGAACTCTCTTGTCTGAGATTGGAACACCATTTCAAGAAAGGGGAATGTGAAACCGATACCGCTTACAACACCAATCTGAAAACATGGTACTTTCTACTCAAAAATGTGTATTCCAAGCCATAAGGCAGTCGGGCGGCGGAAAACCGCCCGGCACTACTTTTGACAGTGAGCTAAGGCGGCACAAAAGTAGCAAAAAGCCATTGTGAAACCCTCTGAATTTCCAGAGGGTTGTTTTTTGTGCCGTTATTATTGGCTGGTGAAACGGCAAATTCCTATCTTCGCAGAAAGAACAGTTTAAAGGACAGTAACATACGGTATTTTATGGCAGTAAAGAAAGCGATATTGGAGAAATGGATGGTGGCGCAGAAAAAGCACCGTTTATCGGACAAGCACGTGCAAATGGCGCGCGAACTCGGCTTAAATCCCGACAAGTTGGGTAAGATAGACAATCACCAGCAGGAAACATGGAAAGCACCGCTGCCTCAATTTATTGAGAGAATCTACTTCAAACGCTTCAAGAGGGAATTCCCCGAATCCGTTAAGCCATTGGCGCAGATTATGGCAGAGCAGGAAAAGAAGAAAAAGGAGCAGAAGAAAGCCAAAGACGAACGTCGGAAACTCCGTGATGAAGCAGCCAAGAATCCCACAGTGGACGAACCAAGCCCTTCAAAGCCACTTACCCTATTAGCCAAACTCAAACTGCTAAATGCAAAGCCCACAGTAAAGGTTAAGTTAGATGGAGGGGAAAGCCCTGATTCCATCCTCTCAAAGGAGGCTCACATCTTTGATGAAGCGTTTGCTTTCTATGAAAAAGAGAGTGTTACGTTTTCCGAGTTGGGGTTTATTCTAAAAAAGATACATCCCAGATACAAACCCCGTCGTTATGGTTGCAAGACACTAAGAACGATTTATGAGAAGCTGGATAAATACGAGATTTTAGAAGAAGCAAAGGAACCTGCTATACGCAGGAAACTCTGTGAAGAAGCGGACAAGAACTCCATAGCGAACGAATAAAAGCCCTCCACCGTATCATGATGAAGGGGTACTATGCAGATTAGATTATTCTGAAAGGATATATGCATCCACTTCCAATTTGTTGGTAAGGGTAACATAGAGTTTGTCATCCCGTTGTTCCACCTGTTCAATATTCTCAAAAGTAGCTATAATAGGTTTTTTACCATATAAGTAGCACAACAAAATCCCTTCCTTGCAATAACTGAAACCATCTATATTGTTATACAGTTGCAACGCCTGCTTTGCCGGGCTGTCATTCGCAAAATAGTCCGTCAGGAGTGTATAGAAATTGGTGGTAGGCATACCTCCTTTTTTAGCACATTCAATAATTCGCATGGTTTCATTATCATGTGGGACACAGTAACAAATCAGTAGAGAGCTGTTTGCCAGCAAATATCCATCCCTTTGCATTTCAGAGTGGGGCTGAACGGTCACCAACTCAATATCCGTCTTTTCTTTTTGAAACCTCAGCACAGCTTCGGCGGCTATCGTTTCAAAACCGTCCGACATATCGCAGAGGAATGTTTTGAAACCTTGTTGGTAGAGTGAAGCAATCAGCAGATAAGTTTCTGTAAATAATACATTGAGCAAGTTCGTGTCATTCCTACCCGATAAAATCTCCGCTATGTGGCTGCCTGCAATGGCTACCGTTTTTTCTTTGATAATTTCCATTTTATAATTGGTTTTAATGTGAGATGTAATCTTGTAGAGAACCTACCTTCGGGTAAAAAAGAAGCACGGCACTCAACAAGTTCTCTTCTCAGGTACGACCAAGCACCGCGCAGTCAAACAAGTCGAGCCCGTGCTATATGGATATAGCACTGACCCTCCTTGTTTATCTTGACTGCTATAAATTGGTCGTTTCGAGAAGACAAATAAACAATTAGTGTTCAATATGTATATGTAAATCCTTATGTGTTACCTCATAGGCTGTTGCTTTTTAATGTTCTGAGAGCAAAGTTAGTGAATAGTTTCTAATTACAAAGAGTATTTGGCTTGATTTTACTGTAACTGTCTATACCGCCAACTTGTTCCGAAACAAAAAAGTCAATCCTAACATCGTAGAATTGACTTTTGATTTTAGAGAATGAACCTCATTCCATTTCTTCTCCCCACAGTTCCTTGTCTGTCGGGGCATTCTTTATCTCATACCCGCTCCATATCAAACAAATGAGCAGGATTACGCCATACCCAATCAGCCATCCGGTCATGATGATACTCCGTCATTTTCCTTGTCCGAATCATTCTGAAACGAGAAACTCAGATCAAACCTTTGCCCAAAGCTGTCATAGACCGTCACGTCAATGGCTTGCTGGTCTGTACTTTCAGAAGTGTAGTAGAGCCGGAACGTTTCTTTTTTCAACGGGTAGAAATCATTCGGGGCAAACACGGTTCCGTCATCCATTCGCAGGCTCCCACGTCCGTCGGGCTGAAAATAGGAAATGAAGAACTCTGTTTTACGGTAGTTGCCCGTCTTGTGAAGTTGGAGACGTATTTCAGCCGTTTCTCCCTGTTTGATACGCTTCTGCACCGGCATCGTTGTCAGTGAGAAATCGTATGCCTGCTGCACTTCTATCTTGTCATCGCAGGAGGTAAACAGTATCGCGACGATTGACAGCATAAATGCTGATATTAATAATGTAATTTTCATGGTCATACTAATTTAGGATAAATTTTATGCCTGCCCCAAACTGAAGGTGAAAGTGCCCTATGGAGCTTCCCCAAAGCGCCCGTTCCCGTGCATGGAGCGACAGCACTACACGGTCGGACAAATATGTTTCCAATTCCAATGTTACCGCACCGCCATAGATGAATGAATCCTCATTGCGGAGCGTTGCCCCGTCGGGCAATAGCTTATCTCCCCAACGGCTTGTTTCATACCCGGCAAGAGCCGAACCACCCAAAGAGAGAAAGAACGTTTTTGAAGCATCGGACAAGATATTCAGATAATAGCCGCCCTCCGCCGTAAACTGCGCTTTGGGGATATACAAATCCTTATACTCGTATTGCTTGTTGAGATACTCCGCTCCGAACACCCATCGGTTGCCGCTTTTGGTATAAGTCGAAAGTCCGACACCGAGATAGTAGTTTACGGGCTTCTGCACTCCGTCCACAAAGCCGCCTTTCAGTTCCACTCCACGCATACCAGGCAGGCAGCGTTGGGCGTTTGCTTGCCCAATGAAGGCAAGCAACGCTATAACTATGAATAGATATTTCTTCATCTTACTTCACTTTCAGTTCGTTAATCACTCTGGCACGCACGATGTCCTCATTCTCAATCATAAAGGATTGATGGCGACCGCCGGATTTCTCATGCAATTCCACTACCACCTGCTTGTCTTCGGGAATGGTGAACTTCTCCATCGTGAAGATGGTGCGCTCGTCTTTGTTGCCTGCCACACGGGTGGCGTAGTTATAGGCACGCAGTGGAAAAATCACCTGCTCTTGAATGGCAGTCCTTTTGGCGACCTTCTTATCCACGATTTTGAACGTGATAAAATCCACATCGAACGGCACGTTGGACGAGTTCTTAATCTGCGTATGGAAATATAGCAGCCCGTTGTGCGTGTACATCCCACGGAGCAGGTATTGGATGCCGAAAGACTTCGCCCCGATATGCTTGATTTCACGCTTGTTGTTCTTGTGGATGGACTTCATAATCAGATGCACCAGCTTGGGGGATTCGCTGCCCAACTCCTGCAAATAGATGTCGAGGGCGTTGTTCGGGCGGTTCACTGTACTGCCGTCATGGATGAAATCTTTCATCTCCACGTTCAAGAGCAGCGGTTCGTCCGCATACTTCACGTTGAAGGTGTAGAACGAGCCGCTTTCGGTGATTACCGACAGGTTGGTTTCCGAACGGAAATTCTTCACCGTCGCCTTTACGCGGATAACGTTCTCCGCTCCGTCGGCCCTGCCTGCTATCAGGTTGGGCGAACCCAAATCCACGTAGCGGACTGCGGACGGGAAAATGACGTGTACCGTCTTGTCATACGTCACTTCCAGACCGTAGGGCGGTATCATCCGGTCAAAGGTCAGTTTTTTGGTCAGCCCTCCGTAGTTGTCGCCCGACATTTCCTGCGGATAAGTGTCCGCTTGGAAAGTTACAACCTCTTTTTCCGGCTGTTCCGCATTTTGTGCGTTCGCACCCATTACGCCCAGCATCAGGGCGATAGCTACAATTACTTTTTTCATTTTACTTTGGATTTTAGTGGTGGGCAACATTGCCCGGTTATTAAATAGGTTTTACTGTTTCTTTTGGTAAAGCATGAGCTTGTATCCTGCCTTGAGATGCACTTTTACTGTGCGCATCTTCTTGGCTATGTATTGCGACGTACCCTGTATCGCCCCTTTGCCGAGGTCTGTCAGCAGTTGGTCGCCCGCACTCTGCTGGTTCAGGTTGATGGTCGTTCCGAGATTACCGCCCAGATTGGCGGCAATCTCCTTTATCGCGTCTATTTCCATCGAACCGGGAATGAAGATGCCTTCCTGCCCGTCGCTGTCGATAACCGTCAGCTCCACCGGAATAATCAGCCCCTTGTATTCCAGCGAGGTAATGGAGATACCGAGTCGCTCGCCTGCAATTTTTCCCGACCCCGTGACAAGCGCGTTCTTCGGGATAACCGTTTCGCCTGCCCGCATCGGTTCCAATAACCGCAGCCGCACAGCCTGCCCGTCCGTGATGGTCTGATTGTCGTGAACGCACGCCCGGATGGTATTCTTTTCCGTCTGCCCTGCCGTGCCTACCGCCGTATGGAAACCGATGTTCCGCTCTTGCGAATATTCGGCAATGAATACCGAATCGCTCATCGGCTGTGCCAGCCCCGACACGACCTGTTCCCGCACTTCCCCGATGGGGTTCATCTGCGCTTTGCCGTTCCTGTACGCTTCGGACTGTTTTGTTTCGGTGGAAACGGTCGGAGAACTCCCCGGCTGTCCGGTAAACGGCTGTCCCTGATTCTGCGGCATGTACTTTGCCGCCAATTGGTAGGACTTTTCAAGCAACGCCAACTGTTCGTCCGCCGTTTCTTTCTCCGTCTGCCGGTTGTACGCCATCTCCCGGAGTTCCTCCAGCTCCTTGCGCATCTCCTCCTTTTCGGGATCTTCTTTGGGCTGCTCGTAGAAATTGCCGAGCGTGCGGTTCATGTCCCGGTAGGCGTTCGCTGATGCGTGGATGGTTTCACGGGGTCTTTCACTGCCTCCACCACTGCCGTAACCGCTTTTCGGTTTGGTTTCCGGCTCATCGAATACCGGTATCTCATCCGTTTCCTCCTCACCCGTACCGAACATCGAGGCTAAACTTTGCATCTGGTTCCGGCGTTCCGCCTGCCTGCTGTCCAGCATTTCCTGTTCGTAGGCAGCCTGCTTGTCATCCAGCAGTTTGCTGTCTGCCGGCGCAGGCATATCGGTATTAAAACCAACTGTTTCCTGCTCTTTCTCCTTTTCGGAAGGTGCGAATATCAGCCACATTATCACCAAGAAGATGATAACCATGAGCGGGTAGATGATGAACTTCTTCTGTTTCTGCCGTTGCTCTTCGGTCAGTTCCTTTTTGGGCTTGTCCGGCTCTTGGGGCGGCTTCACCTCATTCCTGTTCTCTTGTGATTGCTCCATTGTCATTGAATTTTAATTGGTTGTTAATACTGTCTTTCCGTTGCAGTTCGAGCAGCCGGATATGTTCTATCTCAATACGCCTCCCTTCGTTTTTGCCGATGTTGTAAATCCCCGAAACGAAGATGTACACCGAAGCGATACTGAAAAAGAGGAACATGGTCAGTATGACCGCCAGCCGCTTTCCGGGCGTTATCCGCCCGCACAGGCGGCGCAGACTGTCGTCTGCCCAATCCTGTATCTTGTTCATGCACCTGCCAATCATCTCTTTTGCACTTTGATGTCCCTGTTCTCGATAATCTCGAAGGCTTCGATGATGAAGCCGTGGGGATTGTTGTCCGAGCGGACGGAGTTCAGTAGGTTGCAGCGTGTCACCAGACTGCGCTCCGTCACGTTGCTCTCACGGATAATCATCTGCCGTGCGTAGGTGCTGACCTTATAAGGGTACGTGTCGAAATTGCACGCCACGCTGTCCACCTGCACTACCTGATTGACGTTGCCGGAGATAATACGGTTATAGTACCCCTTTTCGGCGAAGTCGGTGTAATAGTTGAACGCGCTCCTGTCAGCCAATAGCAACGCCCGTTTGATGTTCCCCTCAATCGCGCTCTTATCCGGGGACAACGTGAAGAACAGTTCGTGAAAACGTTTCACGTGTTCGCGTGCCTCCACCGGGCGGTTCTGCGACAAATCCTGTGAAAGCGCGAGCATCAGCGATTTGCCGCCGTCCAGCACGTAAATCTTCTGCCGCTGTGCTTCGGCAAAGGAGTAGGAACTCCATACGGAGTAACCCGTTATTGCCAGACAGACCACCAGAAAGACGATGCTGAACAGGCGTATCTGCCGGAAACTCGTTTCGATGTTCTTTAAACTTTTAAATTCCATTGTTTTACTTTTTAATTGATTGTTTACTTTCCTCTTATCATACGTCCTGCTGCTCCTGCCACTTTCTTCGCGCCATTGATCGCACCCCGTCCCACGCTTTGGGCTGCATTCCCGGCTGCTGTCCCGGCACGTCCCGCAAGATTGCCCGCCACTGCTCCTGCGGCTGCACCTGCCATGCCTCCCGTACGTCCGGCTATCTGGTTAATCGGTCGGGCTGCACTGCCCATTCCTCCCGCCTGTATAATCCAGCCTGCCACGGTGGGGATGGTGAAATATCCGAGTATGCCGATAATCATGAATACGATGTAAACCCCGTTAGATGAATCGATGGAGAAATTCGGGTTGTTCTGCAACTCCGAGATGTCGTTTTCAAGCATCAACACCTGTATCTTCGCCAATACGCTGCTGAACAAGTTCGACACGGGTAGCCATAGGTAAATCTGTATGTAGCGGCACATCCACTGCGTAAGCGTGCTTTGGAACCCGTCCCACACGGAAATGGCGAAAGCTATCGGCCCCAAGATGGCAAGCACAATCAGGAAGAACGTCCGGAGCGTGTCTATCAGCAGGGCGGCGGCAGCGAACAGCAGTTCCAGCACCTCCCGCATGAAATCCCGCACGTTCTTTTTCAGGTTGTACATGCTCCTTTCGATGTACATGCCGCCCATCGTGGCGATGTCCTTCGCTCCCCATCCGAGTTCTTCTATCTGCTTGTCGAACTCTTCGTTGCTCACCAAATAAGCGGTTTCGGGATTGCGCATCATGGATTCATATTCCAGTTTATCTTTCAACTCCCTGTACTTGTTCATGTCCATCGTCTGGGTTTCCAGCATCCCGTGCGTGCCCTGTACAATCGGGCTTAATATGCTGTTAACCGTACCCAGCACAAGCGTGGGAAAGAACATGATGCAGATGCCGATGGCAAAGGGACGCAACAGCGGGTACACGTCTATCGGTTCGGCTCTTGCCAGGGACTGCCACACCCGGATGGCGACGTATACCAACGCCCCCAATCCCGCAATCCCTTTTGCCACCCCTGCCATGTTGGAGCAGAGGGGCATCATCTCCACGTACAGATTCTTCAGAATCTCGTGGAGGTTACTGAAATCGACTGCCAGCAACATCATGGCTTACCAATATCTGTCGTTGGCATCCCCGTAGAGAGCCAGCACCCGGTTCGTATCCCCCTTTTTCTTGGCACGCAGGTAGCTCACCGCAATGTTCTTGTTGGTATAGTAGCCCACCAGATTGCGGTACCGCTTCACCGAGTTGTAGCACCTGTCCACCACGTCCATGCGCTCCTTGTCGCTTAATGAAAGGGTAGTGATGTTCACCACTCCTTTCATTTCCTGAAGCACGTCGTTGCTCTCTTCCAGCAGTTTGGTATAACCGAAGGCGATGGCTCCGAGTTCCTCCACCGTATAATTCTCATCGCGCATCATCTTCTGAAAGCTCACGACATACGTATCGGAAATTTCGCCTATCATCAGGATGGTTTTCTGTACCTTGCGGGCATCTTTCACCAGATTGTTTACGGATTTCAGTGGTAGGCTAAGCATCCAACGCCCTGCCGTATTTCTACGGTGGGTTTTCGGAAGCTCGCCCCCAAACCGGACGTACACGTCTCCGCGTATCCGGCTTTCTACTAATAATATCAATCTATTCATTGTTACTAAGTTTTTTGTAACACTTACTACATATGGCAATAGTCTTTCGTTTGCGAGCTATCATTTGTTTTTCGCAGGTAGTTTTCCCTTGAAGATTTTTTAATTTTCTCACATGATGCATCACTAACTTATCGACTGCTCCACATAATTCACATTTTTCCACTTTCAGCCTATCTATTAGACTGGTGTTTGTAGGATGGTATGTGAATTTTGGCAAGTTGTCTAAATTCTTAATGTTCATTGGATTTTTCTTTTTAAACCCACCATGATAAAAGGTCAAGTCTTTGGCTGTACCATTTTTCAAATAGTATCTGACCGAAAAAAGTCCATTCTTGGTGTACTTTTTTCGGATTTGCGACATCGTTGTCCGATATTTCTGCGCAAATGTTTTATACATACTATATTTCATGATATAAGCCAGTTTTGACAGACTACTACAATTATTAGCCAGGCAATAGTAATTGTAAATACCCTTTATTTCCTTGTTGTACCTGTCAAGAATCTCAAAGTCGTTGTTGTTTGAAAGTTTGGGACGGGACTTCGCTTTCCAATACTCCTTGCCATTATGTATTTTTATTTCTAAAACACGATATTCAAGCAACTTTTTCTTAAACGTATCCTTTCCAAGTGCTAATTGTATCCTCTTGTTGAAGACACGTCTTAGTACCCCGTATTTACTTCTTTTAGTGTCATTGGATTTTCTTACAAAAATCTCATATCCAAGAAATTTTGCAGCGTTTTCAGCATGGGTAATAAGTGTTTTTTCATCGGACAGTGTAAGAGCCAACTTTTCAAAGAGGAAATTCTTTATATCCTCTTTGATAGTGATAGCATCTTGTTTGCTGCCAATAATTCCAATTAGAAAATCATCCGCATATCTCACATATTTCAGTTTTTTGTAATTTATATCCATCTCGTCACCATCAGAATACTGCAAACCTTCTTTTTGATAAGCCTTATATTGCCTTATCAATTCTGACCTTTCATTTTCGTCTTTTACCACTTTCAATTTTTTCAGAATACGGTGTCGTTTGCCTTCAAGTGATACTATCTGTTTGGTTCTTTTCCGTTCTTTCCCCTTGTCAAAATTTTCAGTATATTCTTTCATGAATTTATCCAGCTTATCAAGGTATATATTTGCCAAGATAGGGCTGACAATTCCCCCTTGCGGTGTTCCGCTGTAGGAGTTATGAAAGTTCCAGTCTTCGATATATCCTGCATTCAGAAATTTTCTAATCAGGCGAATAAATCTTTCGTCAGCGATACGTTCTTTTAGAATACCTATCAGTATCTCATGATTGATATTGTCGAAAAAGCCTTTAATATCACCTTCTACGAACCATTTCGCACCCGAAAATGTCTTCTGAATATCAGACAAGGCAGTGTGGCAACTTCTTAGAGGTCGGAAACCATGTGACGTTTTTTCAAACTGCCTTTCATAAATGGCTTCCAATATCATTCTGACCACTTCCTGCAATAGTTTATCGTCAAAAGCTGGTACACCTAATGGGCGCATTTTCCCATTTTTCTTTGGGATATACACACGTTTTGAGGGTTGGGGCTGATAACTCTCATCTTTCAATGATGTTATCAGTTGTTCAATTCGGTTCAAGCTCATCTGGTCAATGGTTTTCCCATCTGCACCTGCTGTCATATTGCCCGGTTTCGCATATATGCGTTGGTAGGCAACATAATACATTCCCTCATTGAAAAAGATACGGTACAGGCGTTCAAACTTGTAATTCAAATTCTCACTGTGTTCCGTTAGACTGTTTAATACACACTCTGGACTTCTCATAATGTCTCTCACATTTTCCGTTATTTG
>UMII01024117.1_pt1 | contig 28337 bp, 25 predicted proteins | sample 1965731 | NCBI WGS metagenome assembly UMII01 (sample SAMEA4836118, study PRJEB28245) | human gut metagenome | biome: gut microbiome; material: fecal sample | place: Denmark | collected 2008
AGCAACCGTGTCACCTCTGTCAGCACAATGGACGAGGTAAAAAGAACCGCACAGCAGCTTGGCGTGGCTGTAAAAATCGACGGCTACCTGCCCCGTGATACCGCAGCCGAGGAGCTGACCGTTGCTGCCGCCAAGGAGTGCGTGACCAACTGCATCAAGCACGCAGACGGGAATGAGATATATATCCGTATTGCCCAGCGCGGCGAACGCTATGATGTTACCATAACCAACAACGGCAAAATACCCACAGAGCCGATAAAGGAGGGCAGCGGCCTGTCAACGCTTCGCCGCAGTATTGAAAGCTCCGGCGGTGAAATGCATATTTCGCACAATCCACGCTTTGCTCTTCTGATTACGATTCCCGCAAAGGAGGTCAGCCTATGATAAACACCATACTTGTAGAAGATGATCTATACATACAAAAGCACTTTGTCGATCGTCTCGCGGCAGACGGCGAGTTTCATCTTGTCGGCGTTTTCCGTGACGCCTTTGAAGCGGAAAAGCACTGCGACGCCACCGTAAAGCTCGTCCTTATGGATGTGCAGACGCATCATAAGCATTCCGGTCTTGCCGCCGCAGAGCGCATCAAAAAGGCTTTTCCGCAAATCAAAATCGTTGTGGCTACCTCGCTTGTCGATCCCGAAGTTTTGCAAAGAGCCAAAATGGGTGCTGCTGACAGCCTGTGGTATAAGGACCACGGAACAGAGGAGCTGATGAGCGTGGTAAAGCGCACCCTGGCAGGTGAAAAGGTATTCCCCGATACCGCTCCGGCCATTGAAATGGAGGGTACGATGTCCGATGTCTTCTCGCCCCGGCAGTTAGACATTCTACGCCTTTATATAAAGGGCTTTACCTATCAGGAAATTGCCGATAAGCTGGGCATCTCCAAAAACGGCGTTCGTTGGAACCTGGACGATATGGTGGAAAAGAGCGGTTTTGAAAGCAGAGAAGCGCTGGTTGCAACCGCCATTGAAAACAAGCTCATGGTAATCACCTTAAAAGACGAATAAGCAAAACTGAACCCCTTGGCTGTACGGTCAAGGGGTTTTTCGCGCCCAAAAGGCAAAAATCTTTTGAAAAAAACCAGATCTTTCTTCTGTTACTGGCACAAGTGCCAGTGACAAACGCCAAAAAATCAGTATAATAGATAATGTAAGATTAGGATTGTGCTTTTAGAAGGTGGTGATGAATGATGAAAAAAATCGTTCTGGACATTCAAAGCGATATCCATGCGCACACCATGGAGCGAATGCTGATGCAAAAATTGGACGATTGCCAAGTTGTGATTTCCGAGTCGCCGGACGCAACCGCCGAGTGGTGCAAAACGCATCGACCGGATGTGCTTTTAATGGAGGTCAAGGCATATTCGCCATGGATGTTCAAAGAACGAATGGCGATCCGTGACAAGGTAAAACGGAACACGGAAAGCTGTCGTGTCATTCTCTTTGTGGATGATGATACAGATGAAGATTTGACCGAAAAGGTACGGCAGGCAAAGCGTGAGGGTCTGATAGACGCTTTTCTCTTCGGTTCGGTATCCGAAAACTACTTTGCTTCGGTCATCGACAGTGTTTAAATCAGGCAACACAAAAAGCATAAAAATCTTTAAAATAATTATGAGGGAGGAATAATAGTATGACAAAAACGAACAAACGAAGGCGCGTCGCCAGCGTCCTGTTGGCGCTTGTGATGCTGCTCTCACTGATGCCGAGTCTGGAGCTTCCCGCCCACGCCTTTTGGGACGACTACGACGACGGCTTCGATTGTCCTAACTGCGACCATTACCATTTTGGCAGCGAGTATATGTGTGACTGCCTGTTCTGCACCATTGACTGTAACTACGAGTGCTGGGTTGAAACCCATTGTAACGACTGCGGTGTGTGCTTTGGAGACACGCCCTATTGGTGCGAGGAGTGCTATAAATGCGCGGAGTGCATGGAGGACACGCACTGCTCCACCTGCGCCAAGTGCTACATCGGCGAGGATGACCAGCTGTGCGGCGAATGCCATAAGGGTCCCTGCTGCTCCATAACCATCTGCGACTCCTGCGGCTTCTGCGATGACTGCGCAAACGATGACAGCGACCCGATGCACTGCTCATTGTGCAACAGCTGCTTCGGTGCGGTGGACGAGTGCGTGGACGACGATGATACCGGCGTCATCCACTGCATCGATTGCCACACGGCCTGCGAACAGTGCGATGGATGCCTGCTGAACCAGGAGTCCTGCGAGGACTGCGGCCTGTGCCTTGAGTGCTGCCGAGATAACTCCGAGGGCGGCGGCTGCCCGGACGGCGAGACCTGCGTGGAAAGCGCCGAGTGGGACGAGCACATCTGCCAGGGCTGTGACGGCTGGGTCACAGATAAGGAGGACGAGGACGAGTTCTGCGAAACCTGCGAAATGTGCAAGGAGTGCTGCGAGGGCAACTCCGACTGCTCCGAGGGAATGTGCGCAATGGACACTGACTATGCGGATCACTTCTGCGAGGACTGCGGCCTGTGCTTCCACGACAGCGATCCATGCGAGGACGGCTGCGATCAGCGCTGCAAGGACTGCTGCCGAGATGCCGTAAGCGCTATGGGCTGCGATCATGACGACTGGTGCTTCAGCGACTCTGATTTTGAGGATCATTTGAAGACGGAGCATGCCGGCGCCGGACATACCCACATAGCCTCCGCCACCTGGGCGGCTGACGGAACGCAGCACTGGCACCCCTGCCGCTATTGTGACGATAAAAAGCTGAATGCCGCCAACCATGAATTTGATGCCAAGGGCGTGTGCAAGGTCTGCGACTACATCAGCGGCAGTTCCATCGTCATCAACCGCCAGCCGAGGGGCGTCAAGTGTAAGACCTCTATCTACAGCAGCGGCGATTATGACGAAGAGCCGGAAAACGACCTGCTGTACAGCGAACATAACTGGGTCACCTTCTCTGTCTCGGCAAAGAGCCTGAAAGGCGACGAGCTGACCTATCAGTGGTATCAGAAGAATAATGCGAATCCCACGGCGGCGCCCTACAAGCTGCCGGAGAAAGATTACTATGTGGACGTGAACACCCCAACGCTGAGGCTGTCGGTTTCCGCCGAGGCCTGCATGGATGACTACTCCTACTACTGCGTCATCGGCAGAAAGGGCGACCCTTCGGACACCATGAAAACGGCGGAGGCAAAGCTGACTGCCACCCATGCCTACAGCCATAAGCAGGCGGGTGTGCGTGTGCCCACGGAGGAGAACCCCATAAAAGTACACCCAAATATTATTTACTCCACATTCTGCGGAAGCAGAATGTTTCTTTTCTCCGTAAGCCCTTTGTCAAGGAACTTGTAAAAGATGTGAATCTGCCTGTCCTCGTCCTTGCTTTCGGGACGATCACCAATCACGATGTACTCGATAAGCTCCAAACAAGTCTCACGGGTAAGCTCCTGAATATCGACATACTTCTTGATATTTTCAATGTATCTGTCAATATCCTTTTCAGCCTGTTCAGCGGTTTCGCACTTTTCTTTCAGTACAGCGACTTTCTCTCTCAGCATCTTCTGCTCATCAAGATACTGATTCAGCATTTTCACGCAGAGTTCTTCGGGTACAGTACCGAGGAGCTTTTCTTCATAGGTCTTACTGATAAGCGTTTCGAGCTGTGCAAGCCTTTTCTCACCCTCATGGAGTTCCTTGCTGTTATGCTGGCTCTCCGCATCGGCAGTAGCCTGTCTGCGTTTTCTAACGGCTTCACGGAGTGCGTCCTCGTCCTCAACGGCAAGTCGTGCCTTTGCTCTAATATCGTCAACAACAATCTGTGAAATTACTCTTTCCAAAATGGAATGAGGAGTGCAGCCGTCCATTCCGCTTCTAACATAAGTACCACAGCGATAGCTGACAGTCTCATATGTTCCACGCTTCTTAGAGGTGTGCATGGTTCTGTTCATTTTCATCTTGTAACCGCAGTCTGGGCAGTACATAAATCCTGACAGCGGAAGAATCACGCCTTCTTTTGTTGTCTTGCCGATACTCACCGATGCGTCAACCTCTCTAACCTTGTCCCACAGCTCTCTTGAAATGATAGGTTCATGATTATTTTCAATCACTATCCATTCCGACCTGTCCTTGCGTATCTGCTTGTGATTTTTGTAGGATACCGTTGTCACTCTCTGCTGTGCGAGATTTCCGATATAAATCTCATTGTTAAGAATGCCACGCACCATACAATCATTCCACAGATGTGAAGTCACAAGGGGATTATCTTTGCCTTTAAGCTGATAACGATGATCCGAGGGAGTTGCGATGCCGTCCTTGTTAAGCTGTATAGCGATCTGCTTCGGACTTAACCCTCTTGCCCTCTGCTCAAATATACGTCTTACGATAACGGCGGCATCTTCATCAATCAAGGGCGTATGCTTTTCATCATCTGCCTTGATGTAACCATAAGAAGCTGAAGCCGCCAGATACTTGCCCTGCCGAGAATTTGCTGCCATGACACTGCGTACCTTCTTTGACGTGTTGGCGGCGTGCCATTCGTTGAATAAATTCATCACAGGCATAAGATCCATTGCCGAACTGTTTCTGTCAAGCGTGTCTACATTGTCGCTCAGGGCGATGAAGCGGATATTGAATGAAGGAAAAATGTAATCTATATACTGACCGACCTCGATATAATTTCTTCCGAAACGTGAAAGGTCTTTACAGAGGATAAGATTTATCTTTCCCGACTTTGCATCATCAAGAATCTGCTTGATACCTGGTCTATCGAAACTTGTTCCCGAATAGCCATCGTCCTCGCATATCTCGATAAGATTCCACCCCTCCTGCTTGCTGACATATTCCGTCAGCATCTTCTTCTGATTTTCAATCGAAAGGGATTCGCCCGCACGTTCGTCCTCCTGCGACAAACGCACATAGATCCCGACATTGTAAGTAGTTTGCTTTGCCATAATAACTCCTTTCCAATCAAAGCAAACCATATTCGATGATACAACTATTATAGCGCAGAAAACCGAATATGGCAAGTCTTTTTTCAAAACTTTTTAGTTCTTTTCGGTTTTCTGAAACGCTCTTTTGAAAGCAAGTTCATAAAGCACCTTATCAAGGTCTTTTTCACCCACGAAATGACTTGTCACAGCATAACGCTGACCGTCCACTTCGTACACGGCTTTGCTGGTCGGCTTATCTTTATATCTCTCATTCAGCTCAGCCAAAGTAAATCCTGTATCTTTTCTTGGCAAGTGTCTCCTTTCCGCCTGCGATTATCTATCTCTACACGCAATGGCTTTTTGTTGCAGGGGCGTTACGCCTGCACAGGTGCTGTACGGAACGGCAGAGCCGTCCCTTACACAGCAATCGTTTTGTTGTCGGAATATATGTTACTCCGAATAGGAATGATCTGTTTCTGAAAAGCTCATCTGCTTAGCGTACTTTTCGGAATAGCTTTCGTCCGAGCTGTTGTCAGCATCGGCAGAACTATCGTCAGCCAGCTCACCAATCTGCTCATAGGTCATACCGCTTGCTGTCAGCTTGCCGATCAGCGTATGCTCCGCAGTCACAGCATCGAGAAGTGCCTGTCCCTCCGCACCGCCGTAAAGCTGTGAGAGCTTATCGTAGGTGTAGAGCTTGCTATCAATGATGACCTTGCGCCTGCGCTCCTGCACAGCTTTGATAGACTTTTCGTAGCTGTCGAGCTTTGCCTGATTCTCCGCAAGAACAGCATCCGTAATGATAACAGCGGACTTCTCATCAACCTCGGTCTTAGCTTTCTTACTCATTCTCATCACCTCCCAATGTATTGGATTTAGGGATAATACCCTATGCTAATATTATAGCATTCTCGGACAGCAAAAGTCTATTCGCATTGCGCAAGAAGTTGAGTGCGCCATAAAACTTCTTCATTCGTGAAATTGTTATGGGGAATTTTGCAGAAAGCAGACCGAGCATTGCAAATCCGAGCCATATCACATTGACTGCATACTGCATAGGTCACCATTTCTGATTTATTCAATACGGAGAATTATTATCACGGAGCAACTATTTTTATAAAAATCATGCCCGTTTCCTGATTGAACGTGCTTGTATATATAGAGGGGGTTTTATCCGAGTGCCGCCGTGACCTATTCACATTCTGTATAGAAATATGCTGTTGAATTTAGGCACAAGGGAGAACCGTCATGAACAAAGTGTAAACTTTTCTGAAAAACAACGCCATTTTCTCAAAAACACCGGTAGAAAAGTGAAGGGCTTTGACGTTGTGACGATCACACGCACCCCTGCATATCATTTTCATCATAAAATTTTTCTGCGGTATACTTAACGAAGCGGTCAATAATTTGGTATTAACTTATGGGAGCATATTTCATAGGACTGCCGCCCAGACTGCGCAATAACTGCGCTGAGCCAGTTTACAATTTCAAGAGTGATGATATTGAGTGCATCACGCAGGAGCGTGAGCGAGTATGACCGCCGACCTAAGCGGCGGAGAGTTTAAGTCGCATAGCTCCAAATTCGCTGACGGAGCATCGAAAGCCTGAGTGATATGAAAATCCCACAGGCTGGAAAATAGCGCTACAGCGCAACAAAAATAACAAGCATTGTATTTTGCGCCGCACAGCGAGCGAAAATACCAAATGCTTGTTAGGGACACCCCAAGCCCCGAAACGACCGCACAGCGGTCAAGAAAATCGGCTAACGCCGAAATACAAACAAAGGAGACACCACTATGAAAACCGAGAAAAAGAAGCGTGGAAGACCGCCCAAACACAAGGCTATGGAGTTTGAGGGTATGACCTACGAGGGAGCAATCAATCACGCACTTGACAAAGAGGTCAGAGCCGACCTTGACAAGTGCCTTGCCGACAAGGACGAGAGCCAGCTTACCGACGATGAACGCAAGTACCTGAAACGCAAGAAGGAGAAGAAGTCCTACACCCTCAATGTTCGTTTCACCGAATCGGAAATGCAGGACATTCTTTCCAAGTGTGAGCAGTACGGTTACAAGAACAAGACCGAGTATATCCGTGATTGTGTTCGGGCGAGGGTTGATCTCACGCCCGACCGTTCCGAAATTGCCGAGTGTAACCGTCTGATGAAACGCATCGGAGCAAACATCAACCAGATACTTGTCCGACTTTACAGCACAGGTCACATCTATGCCGAGGATATTACCGAGATAAAGAAAGGGGTAAACGAAATTTGGCATACACTTCTATCCATACGATCAGGGCAACAGTCAGCGCAGCGATCGCTTACATCACAAGAGATGATAAGACCATCGACGGTTTATATGTCAACTCTTATGCTTGCCGAGCCGATAGCGCAGGAGCAAGCGAGGACTTCCGAGCCGTCCGAAACACAGGAACAGGGCGAACACAAATCCTCGCCTATCACATGATACAAAGTTTCGCTCCTGGCGAAGTTACTCCCGAACAGGCTATGCAGATTGGAGAGGAGCTTTGCGACCGCTATCTTAAAGGTGATTATCAGTATGTTATCGCTGTTCACCATGATAAGTCGCACCTGCATTGCCACATCATTTTCAACAATACCAATCTGTATAACGGTCTGAGTTTTACCACCGAGCATAATCAAGGCAGGAGGTCTGAAAGAGCGTGGGCAGAGCTGCGTGAGATTTCGGACGAGATATGTGCCGAACACGGCATATCCGTTATTGAACCGATTGGTAAGGGTGTATCACATTACGAGAATGAAATGCAGAAAGAGGGCAAGTCGTGGAAAGAAAAGCTCCGTGTCAGGATTGCAGAAGTCATGCTTTACAGCCGTGACTTTGCTGATTTTCTCCGCAACTGCACCGCCAGCGGCATCGAGTATGTTTATACTCCGAAGAACAAATACAAGCTGAAATTCAAACTGTCTGGTGACGGTCAGCAACGCTTTACAAGAGCCGAAACGCTGGGCGCAGATTACACTGCTGAACGGATCGCCGAGCAGATAGCGGAGATACAGGAAAAGCTGTCAGCGGCGAATGTCACTCCCGATATGCTTATCGAACCGCCGAAGCCTGTTGCTGTTCCCAAGCCTGAGCCGAAGCAGACACAGACAGTCACCGCACCGACAAAGCCGAAACAATCTGCCGAGCCTGAAACTATCACCGAAACAAGTGAAACCGCAAAGAGAAAAGCTGCTGCGGAACAGGTTGAGAAGTTCTTTGCAGCCCGACGGGCAAGACAGCAGGCAGAGCTTGCCCTGCTTAACCGAACTTCTGCCAAGCCCGCCGAGCCGAAGCCTGAACCGTCTACCCCGACACCACAGCCCACACCTACCAAGAGCAAAGCGCCTGAAAAGGAAGAAGATCCGTGGAAAGCTATCAGAGGTATGGGCAGAGCCGATGAAATTATCGCTAACCTTGAAGTTGGGGGCGTTATGTCATTCAGCGAGTTGTCAGGCTTTTTCTTCAACACTCCTCACGATGATGACCACACGGACGAGCTTGCTGATCTGAGAAAGAAGTTTACGGCTATTGACACGCTCATTGAAAAGATGAAGCACCGTGACGAGCTGGAGCCTGTTTACAAGGAGTATCAGGGCAAATCGGGCTGGTCGCAGAGCCGTTTCAAGAAGAAAAATGCCGCCACTATCGAGGACTATGAAGCAACAGTCAAATACATCAGGGAGCATATCAAGAAGTATACTGTTGACGGCAAACCGCCGACAATGCTTGACCTTTTGGAGAAGTCCAACAAGCTGAAATCGAAGTGGAACAGGCTTAATGTCGAGCATACCGCATTCCTCACCAAGCGTGAAACGGCGAAGAAGTACACCCGACAGGTCAGAAACTATATCAACGAAGAACATAACAGGCGTGAGCGTGAGAAATACAGACAGAAGAAGCTCACTCAGCAGAGAAAGAAAGACACTTTGGAATAAAAAACTGCAAGGAGAGTGTTTCTCCTTGCAGTTGTGAGGTGTATATTATTTATCGAATAGTGCAAGTAGGAATATAGTAGTCATACCAATAGAACAGAGTGCAAACAGTACCGTCAATACTCCATAAGTAAGAACTGCATCTATCATGTGCTGTTCTGAAAGGGCAAATACATCTGGTCGATTTTTGGAAATGATAACTGTGACCTTATCTCCCTTATCTATCCTGTAATCAGAGGCGCAGATCATTTTGCCACATATCTGTTCTCCGTCAACTGTATAGATTGCTTTGGCATATTTTCTGCTAAAATAAGTTCCTCCAGATGTACCTAATGCCCAGATAATCTCAGCTCCACACTGAATATATGTCTTTTTTCTTACTGCATGACGAAGTTGTAGTGCCAGCTTCAAGCAGTATACATTTTTCGCCCAAAGCAACACACATAGTATCGGATAAATTATATATCTCATTATAGTTATTTCCTTTTACTCAATTAAGTCATATGCGATATATCACAGTTTACAAATGCCGATTCTTCCTACTTATTATACAACATCACCGATACTAAGTCAACTGTAAATAAACAAAAAGAAAGGAATCAAAAACTATGAGCAAAATAGGTTATATCCGTGTATCTACGGAACATCAGGAAACCGCCCGTCAGCAGGAGATCATGTGCGACTATCAGGTAGACCGCATTTTCTCCGAGAAGCTGTCAGGAGCAAACACAGACCGCCCTCAACTCAGGGCTATGCTTGACTATGTGCGTGAGGGAGATACCCTCTATGTGGAAAGCATCAGCCGTCTGGGGCGCTCCACAAAGGACTTGCTGAACATCATCGACACCCTCACAGACAAGGGAGTAACGCTCATCAGCCACAAGGAGAAAATTGACACCGACACTCCTGCGGGCAAATTTATGCTCACCGTGTTCGCTGCACTCTCACAGTTGGAGCGTGAGCAGCTCAAACAGCGACAGCGTGAGGGCATCGAGATCGCTAAGGCTCAGGGCAAGTACACCGGGCGAAAGCCTATCCCCACCGACTGGACGAGGTTCGGTCAGCTCTATGGGGAATGGAGAGCCAAGCACATCACGGGCAGGGACTTTATGCGGAGAATGAATATGTCAGCAAATACTTTCTACCGCCGTGTGCGTGAGTATGAACTCCGTCACGGCATCACCGAGCCGACCTCAGCTTGACCGTCAGGCGAACGGAAATGCCACACATCACTATCCGAGCCTGCGGAGCGGAATTCTAACCGCTGAAAAGAAAAAGCCCTCAGAAACGCTTACAAGAGCATTTCCGAGGGCTTGCGGTTATTCAGTTCCAATAGAGTTTGTGCCTGTTGTGGTGTGCCCCACAATGCCTATTCAGACTTGTGTGGAACGAAAAATATAGTATTTGGCAATAAAACAAGATAACAATAAATTTATAGTTTAGTTAACTACATAGACATTTCCCTTTATGGCGATTTCGTTTATTATGGCACTACGGTTCAAATCTTTTTGGGACAATAAAACAATACCTATAATATTAATATCAGATTGCTTAATAGTATCTTTACCTGTATTAATACCGTTTCTTATGTTTTCAAATTCGTCTTCCAAATAAGCGTGTTTATCATTTATTATATTAACAAACTTATCTAATGGTGAAATGAGCTTTTCGCCAGCATAGAACAACGGGATACCATACACTCCTCTTTCGTCATTTTGAGGATTTTGAATCGTTGGTAGTGTTGAATCAGAATCATTGTAAGTATCGACCCAAAGCCATGTCACTGTTCCGTATTCACTATATTCATCTATTACAGATGATATATCTGATGAATTGATTGCATTCTTGAATGATACATATATTTTGCCTTCGCCAAGGATTGTTGAAACATCATTATCTTCTTCTGGCGTGGGGAGAAAAAAACGTTGATATTGAGAAGAATCATTTTCTTTAATAAGACAATTAGGAAAGTCTGTATTTGCGTTTACTCCGCTTGTGCCTGTCAATAAGCCGATTTTTTCAAATATGAATTTCTGATCAAGACTCACTTTTAATCTGAATGTAAATTTGTTAGTGTATTCTGTTGTGCTAAAAGGATAACTAAGAATAGAGTATTGATATTCATTACTGCTCTTTTGCTTGATGTCAAGCTCATTTCCATTTGGACAGCTTATATAATAATAATCTTGTATATCTTTATTCATTTGAGTCATCATTTTATCTCTGTTGTGATACTTAGATAAAACAAAAGTGCCTGCCGTAACTAATAATGATATAATTATAATTATAATTGTTTTTTTCATTGCTTCAACCTCTACTTCAAGGCTGGACACCGCTTATAAGCTGTTCATTATAAAAAACAATTATTTTATCATTTGGCAATAGCTGTTCTGTTCCCATTGAATAATCATTCGATGTATCCCAATTAGACAAATCTGCTGCATTTAGTCTAAAATGGATTACAAACTGTTTATTAGGTTGAAGTTCAACATCGGTATTAAATTTGATTTTTGCATATGTATTTCCGTAATCGTCATTAACAAATTCACAAACCGAAGTATTACCTAAGTATTGATTATCTACAGCAAGCCAGTCGCAATGGTATTCAAGGTTTTCTTTATTGTCTGCATTAAATACATAATTTATAGTTATATCACTCATTTTTAAAGGCTTGTCAGAGTTGTTAGTTATAACTATATTGGGATTTATAGTATTTGAGTTACTAATACCTGCATTGCAAGATTCTACTGTTATTTCAGGTGATTTCTCATCATCTTGAATTACCCCTGGATTGATAGTTGGCGTAACAGTTGTATCTATTTCACCATCATTATCAAGATCAATGTTAATAAAAAATGAACCATCTGATAAATTTAAGAATAATACAGATCCACTATTCACAGAGATATTGGTATACAAATAGATGTTTCCATCAATATTGCACATAATATCAGTGTTTTGATCAGCAAGTGAATTGATTTTACAATCATAATTATCATCAGCAAATTGAGCCAGTAAAATCGGATTGCCAACTGATGTTAAAGGGTCAAATTTAAAATTATTCCCTTCATGAACCTCTGAATTTGTGTAATAATATGAACAGGTTTCGTTTGAAAAGAATAAATCAAAATAACCTGAAATAGCAAGCTTATTTGAAAGTGTCTTGGTTTCTTCTATGGCATTAGATGTAAGATTGTTATTTGCCATTTTTGTTCTCATGGGCAGCTTCATAAATGATTTTGTATCTTTTATGTTTTTTAATATCTCATCTATGCATTCCTGACTCTGTATTAACCCCATATGATCTTGATCAAAGATTTTTATATCCAAAAGATCGTGATTAAAATTCATTGTTGCACTTTCAATTGGAACTACACTATCGCCAATACCATATTCTGGAACGAATTGCAATCCTCTATCGCCAGGACAATGTTGAATAGTTGAAATGGTATTTCTATTACTTCCTACTAATGCTATTCTTTTCAGATTATTAGTATTGTTTTGGGATATTTTTATGCGGCTATGGTTATATTTTCCATCTATCCAAAGATAATTATTATAATCATCAGAAATCAGCTCATCAAATTCGTCAAATGTAAAATACGTAAAATTGCCGTTATCTATAAAATAATCATACCAATGATCATAAGTTCGTTTATATGAATATATCCACTGCCAGTCATCTGTATAATCTTTATTTGGCAACAAATCATAACAACTGCCTAAATTCACCAAAACACTTGGAAGTTCAAATGAAGTAAATAATGATTCTGCTACCCCGAGTCCTCCTATGATATATGATAAATCACCAGTGCTTAAAACGCAAAGCATCGTTGGCGCACCCCAAAATGGTGTTCCGGCAGTTATTTGTTTAGAAATATTATCAGCACCATATTCCGAAATGTATTTTTCTGTAACAATACCACCCATACTATGTGCAACAAAAACTACCTCATTATAATCACTAATAAGATCATGAAGATTATTAGCCGTTATTTGCGCTCCCATTCTCCAATCATACGGGAAAAATAAGATATCATACTTATCAGAAATATCAGTATCATTATTTAGTGATTCAATTATTCCTTTATAAGTATCATCATATCCATAATTATTAACAGGATATAATTCAATATTACTATTACCGTAGTAATCGCATTTGAGCGACTGGAACGCATTGTGAATTTTTTTAACATCATCAAAGTTACTTGGCTGTTCAATCCAAGATCCCCATACACTTTCATCATTTGATGTTTTTGCAAGATCTATTCCCATTATTCCCGGTACTACTACAACGGCTCTTTTCAATTTAGGAATTGTTATGTTTTTGGTTATTCGCTTTACTTCTGTATCACCGGTCTTGGCAACTTTGTATGATAATTCAAAATCCAATTTTGCATTTATATCAGAATTATGTTTTGAATCTGTTGGAACTATAAATTTCAAAGGAATTGAATAGCTTTTACTTGGCTTTATTACCGAATAATTGTGTGTAAGTGAGGTTCCATACTTTGGTTCAAGGTTATCAGCAGTGATTTTTATCGATACATCTGTCGCATCGCCATCTCCAATATTATCCAAATATACATTTGCATTTATATCATCATAATTAAAATTGGAAATACTAACCTTATTATCAGCGTATACACTTAATGCTAACGGAGGAATTAAATTCTGTTCTAACTCACTCAATCCATAATAGGTAACAAATTCTCGTGTTTCACCACTGGTGAAAGTATCTTTGTTCCATGTGATGGATACTGCACTATCTCCATTAGATCGTCCTGGCTGAGTCACATAATCCCATAGCGTACTTGTTACATTTCCCCAATTAGTAAATTGTACTTTATCAGGTTTTCTGTCTCCCGATTTGTAGAATGTACCTTGTGCTACTACACCGGGATTAGTTGCGGAATCAAAGGCTTGCCATATTTGCGGAATATTAGAACCTGAATATACGGTTTCAGTTGTTACATCAGATCCGTTTACTCTGAATGGCGCAGCATCATTACCACCGAGCATAGTGTCCATCATAATTCTTATGCCCACTTGTTTGGCGTATTCTGTATCATTTTTGACGATATACTTAATCTTAACAACATCATCTCGTCCAGTCGCCGAATTCTCAATAATAGATAGTTCTTGTGTGACATCAACACCATCATAAGAAGCTTTGGAAACACTTTTAGAACCATCAGCATCATAAGTTACATTTGATGATGTAAACTCATTTATGCTTTCACCAACAACAATTGTTGTTTTTGATGTTCCTCCACCCGGATGACCGAAAAGCATCTTTTTATTATCATCAGTTGAACTGTTAGGGTTTCCTCCTATTGTACCAATAGTATAGTGACCATTACTTGCAGTGTTGAACTCAATGTAGTCATTTGCTATTAAAGTATTATTTTTGAGAATACTTTTAAGCATTCTATTTTGGGGAACACTTACAGCAGAACTTGCCAGATTTGATTTCCATTCTTGGTACTCTTCACCATTAGGATCTAACGTTGAGTAATATTGATATTCGTCAACATAATCATCGGCAAAAGCAGGTAAACTCGTAAGCATAGTTGTAGATAACGCAATACAGCTAAGACCTGCCACGATACGTTTCAAAATCTTATTCTTAACCATTTCATACCACCTTTCTGCAACACACAGTTGCCAATTATTTCTTGTTTACATAGTTTCTCAGCTCTTCTGGCTCTACAGGTTGTGCGAACCAATGGAAGCAAGCACTCGGAACTGATGTGGTAGCTACCACCAGCGCAAGAGCCGCCAGTGCCGTAGAAGCCTTCTTTGCTATGCTCATCAGCTTTTTCATTACAAATCCCTCCTTTCAAACAGTTCAGATAAGTCAGGCTCTTTCGGTTGATAAAACGTAATACCGCAAACGCTGCCATTTGAGATATACAGCACCAGCCTTACAAGAGCAAGAATTACAATCGCCAAAATACTCCGTTTTTCTCTTTCCTTATCATCGTTTACTGTTATCACCCCGATTCAAAAAGTGACCGAGCAGTGCCATGATTGCTGACAGCAGCATTCCGCTTGATACATAAAGGCTTAGTTTTTGATATTGGAATACAAGCAGTGCAATCGTGACAACGGATAGGGTAACAGCTAAGATGCAGCTTCTTTTCCTTAGCTTGACACTCTTTTCCTCTGACATCGGTTTATTCGGATGCGGAACGGGAGCAATACATAGAATGATTGGTAATGCTATCATTATGAAACTGATGCTGAATATTGGCGTAATATGTCCGCTTACATTGCAAATGCCGTAAGAGAAAACCATCATCACCATGACAAGCGTGAACATACAACTAAGATGACTGTTAGCGTGAAACCCACCTACAAACTGTCTCAACCCCATAAATACGGCTATGAATACAACAACCGCAGGCAGCGTATGGGAAAACAGAGCAATCAGCAGGACGATAATGGTATTCAGCACATCAGAGATCAGCAGCTCCATTCCATATGCGTAGATCACCTCTTTGGATTCTTCCGTTATGTTCTGAACCACAAAAAAGTGTGCTATGCTTTTTGCAAGTTTTGAAATCATTTCTGAATCAATTCCTGCAAAAATCATAACACAAGTTGCAAATTTTTTCAATAGGTTTTGAGAAAAAAGGTCTCAAAGTGTCCCCAAATGTCGTCTTCTTGTCCCGAAATGCAAATAGTTAAATTTGTAAACAATTACGAACCATAATGTTCAGCTTAAAAATTCCGTCATCATAATCGAAACTTACTAACCCACCCAATCTATCAACGGAGGATTTGATACTGTTTATCCCTATGCCGTGAAGCCCTTGTTCTTTCTTTGTTGATGTTAAAACAGATGTATCTACCTTATCTGATGTATTTGTAATGACAATAAAAAGCTTCTCTCGTTCTTCCATTAGGCTTATCCAAATATGCTTATGTGATACACCAGCTCTCTGGCAACCTTCTATTGCATTGTCAAGAGCGTTTCCGATGATACGGCACAACTCCAATTCGTCTGCCTTGATATTTGTTATGATATTGACCTTGCAAATAAACTCTATACCGTATGTCTGAGCAAGAGAACCCTTGATGTTCACAATAGAATCGACGGCATTATTACCAGTATAGCAGAGTCTGTTAGCAAGCCTTACAAATGAGCTTAGCTTGACAAGATATTCCTTAGCAGAATCAGTATCATTGTTTTCCAACATATCATTCAGAACTAAAAATTGATTTTCAATATCGTGTTTAAACTCTCGTACTTGCTTGTATGACAGGGTAAGCAGCTTATAGTTTTCCTGTTCCTGTTGCTTTATTGTTTCAAGGTATTTTAACTTTATCTTATCTTCAAAACTTTCAAAGAAATTAAACATAGCAAGGTTTATAAAGATAATTCCTGCAAGAGAAACGCCCAAAGAAACATAACTATAAGTGTTGCTGCCAACAAATCCATCAAGCATTGTTTGTAAAAGAAAAATACTTATGATTGGAATAACTATTATCAATATCCAATATTTTATCGGCAGTTCACGAATTTTTTTGTTTATTATGCGGTGCATCAATCCTATAAGCCATAAATAAATTATATTTGTGCCTACCATTCCGAGATAACGTCCTAAACCAGACTCTAAGAATTCATCTGGTGTTCCCATATTAGCAATGCAAAGTAATCCAATCACAATAGGTTCAGATATAGATATAATCAGTAAAAACAATATGTTCCAAAATATTTTATGACGGATTGAATCATCATAACAAATAAAGGACATGGAGCTAATAAGAATAATGGTTGTAATCAGATACACTAAAATATTATCTGTCAACAAAACTGTCGCTGACAGTATTACAGTAGAAAGAAGATACGACAGATAAAGAACTGCTTTATTAACTTTTGCCTTACTCAACAAGGAAAAGTATAAGAATACCAACATCATTTCAATTGCTACATTGACAATCTCAATGATATTTTCAATCAATACGGGCAACTCGATCATCTCCCTGTTGCATAGTTAAGATAGCGAGCAACTATCTCATCTTTATATGTTTTGCCTATGGGGATTTTTCTGCCGTTGCTTAGAATAATATCGTACTTGGTAATATTCTGTATATGGTCAAGATTTACAAGTATTCCACGGTTTATAATAGCGAAATTGTACTTTAACAACTCGCCACACACAGTTGAAAAATCGCCGCCGTACTCCAATTCACCATTAACTGTGAATAGTGATACCTTTCTTCTATGTCCCTCAAAGTAAAGAATATCTGTCAGCCTGAACTTGAATGACAGATTTTTATTATTGAAAGTGAAAGTTCTAAATCGCTGCTGGCACTCAGCAATGATAGAATTTAGCTGTTTGGTATATACATAGTCTGGCTGATTTTTCAATATATAGCGAAACGCTCCCACATCGTAGCCCTTAACGGCAAATTCGGCATAATTCGTCAGGAAAGAAATAATAACTGAACCATCTATCTGTCTGATTCTTTCAGCGGTCTGCAATCCGGTCAGATCGGGCATTTCAACATCGAGTATGATGACTTCATACATTCCCTTGACATAGAAACTCAATAAGTCTCTCCCGCTTGTAAATTCGTGTATTTCGCAGTCGGGGAGTTTCATTTCTCTTAATCTGTTATGAAGTTGTTTTAAGAATACAGGTTCATCATCAACGATAGCAATATTCATAGCAATCACCTCACAATTGGTCATGCTTTATGTATCAGTTATCATTATACCACATCGGAGAGATTATTTCAAGAGAAAAAATAGCTATGCCTCCATTAATAGTTTCGGAGACATAGCCTCATGTTGCGTTATTTTATATTCATCGAATATGGTCTATTGCCTGATTTAAGAGTGGGTGTACTTATAAGTGCTTCACAGAAGACAGCGAGAGAACGCCGAAATACAATGTCACTTGGGTCGATAAGCATGGGGTTACCCATGACGGTGTCGTGGGCGGCGACCCGAAATGCGACGGCCACAAGCTCCCGTGCCTGTTTGAAGCAGGCTATTACGAACCGCATTATATGACCACCGGCTCCAAGGAGCGCATCTTCCCGCATACCTTTGTGCTTGACATTAGCTATGACGCAGTGGGCGGCGGCAGAGTCGATGTGCTCAGATGTTCCGTCTGCGACTATATAGTTCCTGTGAAGAGCCATGTCCATGATTACGGCTGGAACTGGGACTGCACCGGCTTCGGCAGTATCTATGAGTATACCTTCAACATCGGCGGCTCGACCAAGACGGTGGAGCAGCTCATCCTTGAATCCGGCTATGCCCACCCAGAAAAGTGCAAGGTTCCCGGCTGCGAGGAGTTCATCATGGTTCCCCATAGCTGGGGCCGCTGGAATGTGGTCAAAGCCCCCGATACCGAGGGCGATAAAGGCGGCATGGAGGCTGAATGCAGCGTCTGCGAATACAAAGAGACGGAAGGAATTGACGGCGATTGGACAAAGGACACCGCCCTTGTGACGGTGAAAAATGGCCGGGCAACCCGTATGATCGTCAAGCCAGGCGACAAGATCAGGCTTTATCCCGAGGAGAGAACCGGTCAGAAAGCCATCGGCTGGAAGGTGGAGTATCGCCGCGAATACAATGAGTATGACATCATACCTGTTACTAGAAATTGGAATACCAATGAGGCGAAGTCCCAGTTCAAGCTAGTGACCAACGGCTCCGCCCTTGAGTGGGGCTGCACGATCCCAGAATTCAGCGCCATGGGTGCCCCCGGCGGCGGCAGTTTCTTCTTTGAGCCTGTCTATGCAGGCTGTGACCACAGCGGCGGCACCACGGTGCTCAATGCGAAGGAGCAGATCTGCGACCGTAAGGGCTACACCGGCGACACCGCCTGCGCAGACTGCGGCCATGTCATCAGTGCCGGTTCGGATATCTACCCACCTGCAAACGCCGGTCATACCGGTCCACTGCAGCCGCTGTACTACTACGGCACGGCCAACTCGGCAACCACAGACGCGAGCCATGGTGGCAAACGCTATAACGCCAAATCGGGAGACTGCCGACACCGCGCCTATGAGGGCGACTACCGCTGCACGGCTTGCGGCGGCACCGTAAAGGGCGAGATCGGCGACTTCAGACATAGCGGTTCCCTTGAACTGCGGGATGTAAGAACGGCGACCTGTACAGAGAGGGGCTATTCCGGCAACCAGTACTGCACATCGTGCGACAGGATCGCGCATAAGGGCGTCTCAACTCCGTCCCTCCACGAAATTGCCGATAACTGCAAGCTGATCAATGAGGTTAAGCCAGGATGCACCACCTCAGGCTATAGCGGCGACCAGCAGTGCACAGCCGGCTGCGGACAGATTATCCGCTACGGTCATGTCATTAATAAGCTCAGCCACGACTGGGACGGCGGCAAACCCGCAAAACAGGGCAAGAGCGAAGGAATTCTCTACACCTGCCAGCGTGCCGACTGCGGCGAGACAAGGTTCGTCAGAAGCTCCGACGCGACCGAGTTCACGGTCACGGTCATCAAGGGCACGGTCTCCGTTGCCGCAGGGACACTCATCACGGACAAGATCGCGCAGAACACCGTTGTGACCGTTACGGCGGACGCACCGGAGGCAGGCAAGGTCTTTGACAAGTGGGTCGTGCTGGATGGCAATGTCACTCTGGCAGACGCCACCAAGGCGACTACCACCTTCACCATGCCCGGCAATGATGTGAAGCTCGAGGCCACCTATAAGGATGCGCCTCCAAGCCATACCCACAGCTACGGTACAGAGTGGAAGTATGACGACACCGATCACTGGCATGAGTGCGAGTGTGGCGATAAGGCCAATATTGCGCCTCACAGCGCCAGCGAGTGGATCGTTGACACGGCAGCTACCGAAACCGCCGACGGCGCTAAGCATAAGGAATGCACCGTCTGCAAGAAGGTTCTTGAAACCGCACCGATCCCTGCAACAGGCAGCAATCATACCCACAGCTACGGTACAGAGTGGAAGTATGACGGCACCAACCACTGGCATGAGTGCGAGTGCGGCGATAAGGCCGACACGGCAGCACACAGCTTCCAGTGGGTGATCGACAAGGCCGCTACCAAGGAGGCCACCGGCATCAAGCACGAGGAATGCACCGTTTGCGGCGCCAAGCGCAGCGAGAATACGGTCATCGACAAGCTCCCCGACGGCGGCAATACCGACAATACAGGCAGCAGTGATAATAACACCAATAAGCCAGGAAATGACGACTCCACCAAGTGTCCTCAGACCGGTGACAGCAGCAACCACATCGGTTGGCTGGCTGCTCTGTGCGGCGTCCTGACTCTGCTGGGTGTAAGCGGCAAAAAGAGAAAGGGATCCGAGGTTGAATAAGCCGACGCTTCCGAAATCGAAATAGCCTAAACACAATAGGCGGTGACGGATCATTCCGCCACCGCCTATTTTCCTGAAAGCGAGCTTGCCAGCAAGTCCCTTTCCGAAAGGCGGCAAGCGACACCCACATTCTGACCATGTATCCCCAGCCGAACGGGGACGGCAATCTCCGGCGCTCTTTCTTTATGCCTTCGACAAAAATCAGAGCAAAGCTCAAAAATCTTTTAGAAAATTAAAAAACTTGGTTGTAGCCCCCTCAACTTTTCAACATGGAAAGTGAGGGGGCTTTCTCTATAGCCTCCGCCCGTTCTTTGAAAACCGAATAGTACAGCGCATCCTTTTGTAGGGCGTAATTTTTTTGTGTCTAAAAGCAAATCTACTCACTGTCAAAAGCTTGAACTCACTACAAATAAAAAAAATGGTAACACCAGCAGGAAGTTATTTTCCTGCTAATGTTACCTCATTTACAAGTATCACAAGATTTAAAGGGGAAATGATAAAGTCTTTGTAATGCTTATCGTAATTCTTGTAGCTTTACGCTTAATTCTTGTAAATGTTTTTTGGCTCTTTAGTTTGATAGCCACCATACATTGATGCACATCCGCAGGCAGCTATACCCATTCTCTTAGTTGCTCTGGCAATAAGGCTGGCAAGCAATTTCTTAAATGATCTCATTCTTATCACACCTCTTTTCTTTGATCTTCGCTGATATTATTAAAACTGCAATTAATAGATTTGTTAACAGGATCATAGATCCAACCATCTGATATCTATTGATAATCGCCCCGCCAAACAGATCAAGCAACAGAAAAACTATCATTCCCATCGCTTTGAACTTTGGCTTTTTTTCTTTTTCTATAGGCTTATTTTTGTTCTCCACAGGGCAGAATACAAAAGCTATTATCTCTTCAAACACCACAAAGGCAGCTATCACCCATATATTTATATATCCGCATACCTTGTCATTAAGAAAAGCTGTAGCAATAAATGTTGAACACATCAGCAGATTGCATCTGAAATATGTATCTGCATGATACCCTCCGGTAATAACCCTGACAGCAATAAACACTGCCAAATATATCACGCTTTCCAGCAAATGCCCTGTCAATGCTCCCATAAGCAATACAAGCACAATGTTTAACATTGATGAGATAGTTATTTCTATGCCATACCGATAAAAATCCTGTACCTCATCTGCTTTGCCGATAGCTTCCTGCTCGGTCAAAAAATTAAGTATACCCGATACAACAAGATCCATAAACTACCGCCTCGCTTTTGTCTTACCCTAATTTGAATTTTACTAGAATAACAGCAATATGTCAAGCTTTTTGGAATGAGTTGCAGGTTTTTGTCACGAAATGCAGCAACGGTCCAGAACAATTAGTTCAGGACCGTTGTATCTGCCATCAATGTTACCTGACAGCAAAACATTCCCTCCGACTCATAGAAATCGCATCTGCCATTATATTTTCTTGCTATCTCTCTGATTATTGAGGTCCCCAGACCATGCTGTTTTTTATCAGCCTTTGTGGTCGTAAGCCTTGGATTACTATCCATAACAGAATGATCTATTGAATTTTTTATCAAAAACGTATATGTATCCGTTTCTCGGTCGATCTTCAGATACAGAAATTTATTTGCGTCGTCGGCTATTTCCTTGCATGCCGTTATAGCATTCTCCAACGTGTTGCTCAACAGGTCGCAAAGGTCAGTTCCCTTTATTCCCTCAAAATCTGAAACTGTTATACATGATATTTTTATCCCCAAGGAAGAAGCCATTGTAAGCTTTGCGTTAACGATAGCATTTACAATATTATTTTTCGTTTTAACATAGGACTCCGACTTCCCGATAAGGTCAAAGCTTTCTGAGATAAATTTTCTCGTTTCATCTATTTTTTGGACTTTCAACAGTTCATTGACCGTTTCATATTTGTCTTTTATATCATGCCTTAGTTTTCTCATGGCGTCATATTGCGACTCGGCGTTTCCGATAAACTGCTCAAGATACTGCTCTCTTAGTTTGACTATCTCCATTTCCTTGAGCTTCCGATTCTTTTTTATCAAAGAATTTATTATCCAGAATATAAGTATATTAAGAACAAAGACAAGCATATATGACAGATTTATATACAGCCTATGGCCATCGTCTGCCGAAAGTGACAGTTCATGTATTACCATAACGAGAGAGAACGAAATAATAAGCACTGCAATTATCGTAACCCAATCTGAAGCCGTATAATCATCTGTATGTTTAAAGGCCATCAGTATTAATCTAAATACAATGAATATAGAGATCTGGATCATTATAAGCGTCACAAATCTAAGCAAGCTTTGTTCGACCACAAGCTTTCTGAGGGATATTTTAAAAAATGACGATACAACATTTAGTTCCAATGACGTTATCAACAAGATCGCAACCTGCGAGAGGGATATGGAAAGAAATTTCTTTACTGCATTGTCACTAAAAAAGCAAAACGCAAAAACAAGCAGACTTGCCCAGTACAAAGCACTTCCAAAGCCCTCAAATACAGTGAAATAATTAAAAGCAGTGACCAGACAGCCTTCACAAACGGCAAATATAACAGCCCATATCTTAGCCCTTTCATGAGATCTTGGCGTAAGAAATTTATATATAAACCATGTTTCCAGACCGCCCTGATAAAAGTTTATCAAGATCTCAAATATCGTCCACAATGTAATAGTCATCACTTTCTCCTCAGATATTCAGTCAAAGCGTCGTCAACTGCATTCTTATATCCTCGGCTCATGGGAAGCTCTGAACCGCTTTTGAAGATCACTGTTTCATTTGAACGGCTTATGTTAAAAACATATTTCAGATTGACGATATATTTTTTATGCACCCGTATAAAATCAAATTTACGATAAGCTTCTTCTATCTCGCCAATGCTATCTCTGACTGCAATAGTATCCTTATTATTTGCAAAATGATATATGATGCTGTGGCTATTGCTCTCTATATAAGTTACATCCCGAAGCTTTACAGAGATCCTTCCCTGCTCCCTATTCTCCAAAACCACTGTCTTTTCCTGCTTCAGTGCGTCCGTCAACTGTCCCGCTACCATATGGAGCCTATCCTTCATAACATCAGCGTCAGGATCTTTGCAGATAAAATTCAGCGGTCTGAAATTAAAGCTGTCATAAACCAGCTCCTGATGACTTGTCACAAAGATCACGAAGCAATTACCATTCTGACCTAGCTGCCGCGCGACTTCAAAACCGGTCATTTCAGGCATATCAAGGTCAAGAAATATAGCCGAAAAAGGCTTTTTACCATGGCAGTAAAAAAAGCTCTCAGCTTTGGTAAACGTTTCTATTTCAGCCTTGACCGACCTTGATTCAAGTTCATTTGCCAGCATAAATTTAAAAAACTGAAGAAAAACAGCATTATCATCACAAACTGCGATCCGCATTTTTTCACGTCCTTTTATAACATAGTCTATGTACGATTTTATATTACCATAATTATACCGTAAGGTCAAGCCATAAGGCATTTCACAGCTTCCTGCGTCAAGACCACACCTTGCTGCAAACAAAAAAGGGCTGTTCTAACAGCCCTTCAGTCTGCCACAAAAGTGTAAGACCAACGTCCCACTTATTTAGGACTTTTCCAACTTATTTCGTTTTGGATCTCTACACCTTAGGCTTTTTCATAGTAAGCGAAATACGCTTTTTCTTCAGGTCAACGTTAAGTACCCAAACCTTAACTACCTCCCCGACCTTTACGACCTCAAGAGGGTGCTTTATAAATCTGTCGCACATCTGAGAAATATGTACAAGTCCGTCCTCATGAACACCGATATCAACGAACGCTCCGAAGTCTATAACGTTTCTTACAGTGCCCATAAGCTCCATGCCCGGTTTCAGGTCTTTAAGCTCCATGATGTCACCACTTCTCATAAGCGGTGGCGGCAGCTCGTCACGAGGGTCACGACCCGGCTTTTCAAGCTCCCCTACTATGTCCTTTAACGTCGGAGCACCAATGCCGATATCTGTGGCAAGCTTCTTCATGCCCATTGCATTGACTTTCTCAGCTATCTGTTTTACGTCGCCCATGTCCGCAAGACTCATCCCGCACCTGTCAATAAGCGCCTGCGCTGCCTTGTATGACTCAGGGTGAACAGCCGTGTTATCCAGCGGATTTTTTCCGCCACGCACTCTCAAAAAGCCTGCGCACTGCTCAAAAGCCTTTGCGCCAAGCTTCGGAACTTTCATAAGCTGCTTTCTTTCGGTGAAAGCTCCGTTTTCCTCACGGTAGGAAACAATATTCTTTGCAACTGTCATATTTATGCCCGATATGTATGACAACAATGAGTATGAAGCCGTATTAAGGTCAACGCCTACTGAGTTTACGCAGTCCTCAACAACGCCCTTTAAAGCCTCGTCCATTCTCGCCTTTGGCATATCATGCTGATACTGTCCAACACCTATTGCCTTTGGGTCTATCTTTACAAGCTCTGCAAGAGGGTCCTGCAAACGGCGTGCTATTGATACTGCTGAACGCAGTGAAACGTCATACTCAGGAAACTCCTCAGCCGCAAGCTTGGAAGCGGAGTAAACGGAAGCGCCTGCCTCAGACACAACCATGTAAGAAACTTTCTGCGGAATTTCTTTGATAAGCTCGGCTGTGAACTGCTCCGTTTCTCTTGAAGCAGTGCCATTGCCTATGGAGATAGTCGTAACGCCATATTTCTTTATAAAGCCCGTCAGAATACGCTTAGCACGCTCTGTATCCTTCTTTGGCGGAGTAATGTAGATTATCGCAGTGTCAAGCACCTTGCCCGTAGCGTCCACTACAGCGGTCTTACAACCGTGTGCATATCCTGGGTCAAGACCAAGGGTAACAGTGTCTTTAACAGGCGGCTGCATAAGAAGCTGTCTGAGATTTGAGGAGAAAACCTTTATTGCCCCCTCCTGAGCGTTTGCCGAAAGCTCCGCCCTTATCTCACGCTCTATGGACGGATAAATAAGTCTTTTATAGCCGTCCTCACAAGCAGCCGTAACAAGCTGTCCGCACTCTGACTTGTTTTTTACATATCTTGACACGCAGGCTCTCTCACCTGCGCCCTCCGGGACATTCACTGATACTTTCAGGACGCCCTCTTTTTCGCCTCTATCCAAAGCCAAAACTCTGTGACCTGCTATCTTTCCCACAGCCTCAGCGTAGTCATAATAGTTCTCATACACTGACTCGGCATTCTCGTCAGACGCCTTCGAGCTTATAACGCCTATCTGTGAAAACAGCGTTCTTATGTACTTTCTCAGGTCAGCGTCGTCAGAGATATCCTCTGCGATTATGTCCATTGCACCCTGCAAAGCTTCGTCTGCAGACTTTACGCCCTTTTCCTCGTTGATAAATTTTGACCCCTCGACCTGCGGGTCGCATTTCTTATCCTGGGTCAGGATAAGTTCAGCCAGTGGTTCAAGCCCCTTTTCTCTTGCCACCGAAGCCCTTGTTTTACGCTTTGGCTTGAAAGGTCTGTAGATATCCTCCACCTCCACAAGGGTCTTTGCATTTTCGATAGCAGACATTATCTCGTCTGTCATTTTCTCCTGCTCAGTGATAGAAGAGATTATCTCGCCTTTACGTTTTTCGAGATTTCTAAGATATGTGAGCCTGTCAGCGATCTCTCTAAGCACCTGATCGTCCAAAGAGCCTGTAAGTTCCTTTCTGTATCGTGCAATAAACGGTATAGTTTTATCGTCATCAAGGAGTGCAACAGTGTTGTCTATCTGCTCCTGTCTGAGCTTAAATTCTTCCGCAAGGGTCTTGTTAATGTCCATGTTTTTACCAATCCTTTTTATTACTTTTTGCGTATTATCATATATAATATTATAGCACATTTTCGATAAAAACGCAACGAAAATGCGGTCGAAAACTGTCACAAAGATATTATATAATACATATAGGATCAATCAGAAAATTAATAAAAGCAGGCAAAAATGCACTTGAAAAAAGGGCTTGGATATGTTATCATAAAAGAATAAAACAGTATTCAGGAGTGTTTATATGCTAAATCAGTTTTCAAGAACCGAGCTTTTATTCGGCAAAGAAGCAATGGAAAAGCTCAGCAACAGCAGGGTTGCGATTTTCGGCATAGGCGGTGTGGGCGGATATGCAGTTGAAGCCCTTGCACGAAGCGGTGTAGGCGAGCTTGACCTTATAGATGATGACAAAGTGTGTCTGACCAACATCAATCGTCAGATAATTGCCACAAGAAAAACAGTAGGAAAATACAAGGTAGACGTGGCGGAGGAGCGTGTTCACGACATCTGCCCTGACATAAAGGTAAACACATACAAGTGTTTTTATATGCCTGACACAGCGGATCAGTTTGATTTTACTCAGTATGATTACATTATCGACGCCATTGACACTGTTACAGGCAAGCTGGAGATAATAAAGCGAGCAGACGTCGCAGGAGTACCTGTTATATCCTCAATGGGTGCAGGCAACAAGCTTGACCCTACAGCATTCCGTGTGGCGGACATTTATCAGACAAAGGTCTGCCCTCTTGCAAAAGTCATGCGACGAGAACTTAAAAAGGCAGGCATAAAGTCGCTTAAAGTTGTTTACTCAGAGGAACAACCTATCAGACCGATAGAAGATATGGCTATTTCATGCCGTCAGGACTGCATTTGTCCTCCTGGCACAGCAAGAAAATGCACAGTGCGCCGTGATATTCCAGGTTCAACAGCATTTGTTCCGTCAGTAGTGGGACTTATCGTGGCAGGAGAAGTTATTAAAGATCTGGCTAAGAAATAATACAAACAAAGGACGAACCATTGATCAGCTGTGGTATAATGGTTTTAAAAATCAGTCGGGAAAACTGCCCGACAAATCAGCAGTTGATAAGGAGTACAGGAATGAAAAATAGAATAATATATTGCCTTAATTTCCTTTGGACAAGCATTATTGCATTTTCGTTTCCAATATGCTTTGGCTGGATTTTTCTTGATATAACAGGTCATTCAAAAGGATATAGTTATAATTTAGGCTCTGAAAAAGATGTTTCAATATTATTGGGCTGCATTGAGTTGTTGATATGGTTGGCATTATCCTTACCATCATATATTTATATTTTTCGGAAAACAATCACTAAAGGGAAACGAAACTTGTATGTAATAATCGCTTTATATATAGCTCTTGCTTTAATTTGTATCATTGTTTCAGGCGGAATATCTGCCTATTTAAAAGCAGTTTTCAATATATATTAATCAGATTTATCTCAACTATTACTTCCCATTTATCGAGCAGATCACTTATCGCAGCACTATTATTTGAATTTTTCAGAAAGGAAAAAATGTTATGCAAGAATGGCTCATGACTATAACGCTTGGAATAATCGGAGTATTTTTGATAGCTGTTACATATGCCGCATTATATCAAAGCAAAAAAAGCCAAAAACACATATCTGGATTTCCATTTTTTGGTGGGTTTATTCTTGCTGTAGCATTTCTCTTCTCTCCTATTAAATGGTTAGCTTTTCTAGGCTTCATTGATTATGGTTTGTGGCTCCTGCCATATGTATTGATTATGGATTATTATAACAACAAAAAATTCAAAAAGATATATATGCAGCAGAATTTTGAACAACGCATCAGTGATGAATCAAAAGAATTACGTATCAGAATTTCTGAAAGAAATGAAGAATGGGTACAGCCGTATATTACGAATTTAGTTTATGAACTCAAAGTGCCTAAGCTGTTATATGCTGTTTGTACAGACCAAAATGGAAAGAAATTTTTACTTATTGATAAATGCAAAAGAAAAGGCAACATTGAAATAGTTCCTTTTGATAATAATACTATTCTGCTTACAGACCTCAACTCAAAAAATGTTGATTATTCAGTAGAAATTGAAATCAAAGACAATCCATAAATAGTTTCCCATTTATCGAACAGCTCCCTCATCACAGCACTCATAACGTGTGCTGTGTTTTTTAGACAAACAGTGCTTCCGCACACTTACATTAACGTAAGCATACGAAAGCACTGTTTCCTTACATTACATTTACAAACTTCAATACTAAATCATATATACAAAAAAAGAGCTATAGCAAAAGCTACAGCTCTTTGGCTCCCCCTGTTGGACTCGAACCAACGACCCTTCGGTTAAC
>UMII01010997.1_pt1 | contig 26863 bp, 25 predicted proteins | sample 1965731 | NCBI WGS metagenome assembly UMII01 (sample SAMEA4836118, study PRJEB28245) | human gut metagenome | biome: gut microbiome; material: fecal sample | place: Denmark | collected 2008
TTTTGCCATATTCATGGCAAAACACCTCGCGGAATATTACCTGCTAACAATAACCTCTTATGTACATTTTGTGTTTTATTTCTAAACTTTTTCCATATTATATTGACAAGTTGAAAAAAGAACGCATAATGGGAGGTATATATTATTTATTAAGTAAGGGAGATTATCTTATGAAAAAAAGAAACATTTTGCTTTTTTCAGCAATCGCTGCCGCATCGATCACCATGGCGGGCTGTGGTTTTTCCGCAGAAGATCCTGCTGACAGCCAGGCTGTATCCATAACACCAGAAGCAGAAGTCACCGCTACACCGGCTCCTACAGCCACTCCTGCTCCTACCGCTACACCGGCCCCGACCGTAACTCCTGCCGCTTCCGCTGATGGCGCTGCTGCAGGCACAACAGCTGCAAACGGAACTACAACCGATGGAACTACTTCTGACGGATCGGCTTCTGCAGACGGCACTTCCTCTGATGCATCTGCCGGTACTGACTCAGGCTCTGATACAGGCGCTTCCAGTACAAGTACTTCTTCAGGAGATGCTTCTTCCTCTGTAGGAAATTCTTTCACTTCCTTCATGGATGCATACGGTACACCGATCGAGTATGAGCCGGCATATGATGCAAACGGCAACGAAGTAGGTGGTGTTTATTCCTACAACGACTTCTCCGTTACAACAGACTTCACTTCTGGAAGCGAAGTTGTGACAGCAGTTGATTATTATTGATTTTAACCTCAAAAGAATCCCTCTCTCATCACTGAGTGGGGGATTCTTTTTTCTTTGCTCTTTCGTATTCTTTCAGTTCTTTCAGAGCTTTCTCGCCCTGCGGATACAAAATGATAATATTAAAGATCGTCATCAGTCCGATTCCGACATCACCCAGATCCCACACAAATGTGTAAGCTGCAAGGCCGCCGATAAACAACATCACAAGCGCCAGTACTTTGTATGCAGTCTGCGAAGCCCAGTTATCTCCGAAAAGGTATGCAACATTGCTTCTCGCATAAAACAGGATGCCAAGGAATGTTGAAAAACTGAATAAAAACAGCGTTGCCGCAATAAAAATCACGCCAAACCGCCCAAGATGATGTTCCATAGCCGTCTGCAGAAGATCCATTCCGGAAAGTCCGACAACTTTCTCTTCCGGTGCGAGCAGCATAATAAATGCTGTACAGCTGCAGATCACGATCGTATCGACAAATACACCGAGCGCCTGAACCAGTCCGGCTTTGACCGGCTGATCACATTCCGCTGCTGCTGCCGCACACGGAGCAGACCCGGAACCTGCTTCATTCGAAAACAATCCACGTTTGATTCCATTCATAAGAACTGCGCCAAAACCACCTGCTGCAGCCTGTCGGAATCCAAATGCTTCCGCAAAAATTCTTGCAAAAACACCTGGCAGACTTCCAATATTCATCACAATGATCAGAATCGTGATTGCAAAATAGCATACCGCCATGACCGGCACTACCATATCCAAAATCTTAACTGTCGCATCTTTACGAAGCACGATCACAGCAGCCACAGCAACGAGTACTACCGTCGTATAGATCGGCGGAATTGAAAATGCATTTTTAAAAGAGGAAACAACGGAATTACTGATTACCTGACTGATACCGCACCAGCATATCAGACCGGAGATTGCAAACAACACAGAAATTACCACTTTGTTTCTCTTTTTCTTTTGTTTTTCTTCTACATATGCATGAATATAATACGCCGGACCGCCGCGGTAACCACCGTACAGTGGGTCTTTTTCTTTGTATAGCTGTGCCAGCGTCGCTTCAATAAAAGCTGTCGACGAACCGATAATTGCCGTCACCCACATCCAGAAAACCGCACCGGCGCCGCCTGCTGAAATCGCCGCGACAACACCGACCAGATTTCCCATACCGACACGGGTTGCCGTCGAAACGATCAGTGTCTGAAATGAAGACAAACTGTTTTTATCTTGTTTCTTCTCGACCAGTGCCTGCACCATATCCGGAAATAACCGGATCGGCAGAAAACGCGTCCGAATTGTAAAATAAATTCCTGTGGGAATCAATAATATAATTAGAAGCGAAATCCCCAGAGTGCTGCCGCCCGGCAGTGGAATCTGCACCAGATCCCCCCACAAAAAACTATATACTTTCTCAATCAGAGTAACTATCATACTTTAAACCCTCTTCCATTTCTCACATACCCGAAAAAACTCCGGGCAGATACTATCTCAGTATAGCCCATATTAACCCTTAAGCGCAAGCACTTTTGGGGTTTAAAGTCAAAAACTTTAAATAATCTAAGATTCATTGTCACACCCTCCCGCAGTACTTGACGGTTAGATTATATTTGTTTATAATGGATTTGTCTGATGAATACTGTTTATTCAGACATTTCTAATTACATACAGATTGATGACAGGGGAGCTTGTAAAACAGGCTGAGAGGAAGTTTGTAACTTCGACCCATAACCTGATTTGGATAATGCCAGCGTAGGGATGCGTTAGATGATTTGGCGTGCATTTTACCCGGTTACGGGGAGGCGTGACATGTTATGATCTCTTTTGTTTTCAGTCGAAGACGAGGGAGGTCTTATTTTATGTTCAACTTTATGGTTACAAGCGAAGGTGGCCTGACAACAGCCGGATATGCCATCGCGATCATCGCAGGAATCGTTCTGTTCCTCGCCGCAATCTACTTTGCAGGCAAAAATTCAGAAAAGAAAAAACTCACAACAAGACAGCTTGTTTTCTGTGCTGTAGCAATGGCGCTTGCCTTTGTTACTTCTTATCTTAAAATCTTCACCCTTCCATGGGGTGGAAGCGTCACTCTCTGCAGTATGCTTTTCATCGTACTGGTTGCTAACTGGTATGGCGTAGGCACCGGCATCACCGTTGGCCTTGCTTACGGAATCCTGCAGTTCATTCAGGAACCATATGTACTTTCCTTTTTTCAGGTATGCTGTGATTACATCCTTGCATTCGCCGCTCTTGGTGTTGCCGGCTTCTTTGCAAAACAGAGCCACGGACTGCTTAAGGGATACATTGTAGCAGTTATCGCACGAGGATTTTTCCACGCACTCGGCGGATACCTGTACTGGATGAGCTACATGCCGGATAACTTCCCGAAATCACTGACTGCGATCTACCCGATCGTATACAACTACAGCTATCTGCTCGCAGAAGGAATCATCACCGTGATCGTAATCTCTATTCCTGCAGTGTCCAAAGCACTGACTCAGGTAAAGAAGGCAGCACTGGGTACTTCCCTGTAACCCGCAAGTTTACACTTGCAAGTGTAAAGAAAAACCGCAAAGGGACTTGCCAGTCCCCTTGCAACCCCTGGGCGAAATGTAAGACGGAGACTTTGTCTTATGTAGCACCCTTAGAAAAATTCTCCTGGTGTTTCAGATCAGCAATTTTTCGTATAAATGATATTGCTGTATATAAAAATAGCGGGATTCTTCTCTGCCTTATGGAGAAGATGTCCTGCTGTTTTTTCATTCTGCTGGTTACTATGTCAGTAATTAGTCGGCATTGTTCTGATATTTATTCTGCTGCTACTCTGCTGTTATTTTCCTGGTCTCCTGCTCTTCTCCACAAATTTGGTTGACCTGGAACTCCGCTCCCACAAACCGAGTCATCTTCCAGCTCCTGCTTCAATGACTTTCAAGCAAGTTTCCGTAGTCTAAGTCATCCCTTTTCATGTATTCCGTTGACCTTTGTCAGACTTACTCTTCTCCAGATCATCCATTTTCATGCGCCCCGTTGACTCTTGTCAGATTTATTCTTCTCTAAGTCATCCATTTTTCCTAGATTCCATTGACTTCCTGACACCTTTCCTATCCACAGGGCAATTCATCCTCTCAATTTCATTGATCCCCTGACGCCTTTCCCATCCACGGGGCAATTCATCTTCCCAAATTCCGTTGACTCCTCCACTACTTACTTCTCTCTCAGTCACCTCACACTCATAGAATGAAAAAATACCAGAATTCCCTTCCCCATACGGAGACCAGGGATTCTGGCATTTCTCATATTCCTGCATACTTATACACCCTCGGAGGCTTAAAAGAGCCCAGGGGTGTGCAGAGGGGAACGGCGAGTTCCCCTTTGCGGTCTTCTTTACATGTCAATGTAAATTGACGGGTTCCAGGGCAGTCCCCTAGAAAGGATTGTAGAATCGTCCAAACTTAATGGTTACTATAAGGCTCACCACCAGCAGCACCACACCGATCCCAAGTGCCACAAAATCCCGTACAGCAAATGGTCTTCTGGTGTACCATGTACGTTTCTTATTCTTTCCGAATCCACGAAGCTCCATGGCATTGGAAATAGTATCGATCCGGTTCAGGCTTGTCAGAATCAGCGGAAGCAGGATATTGACCGAGTTTTTCAGTCGTGAGAAGAAATGTTCGTTCTTTCCGAGCTCCACGCCTCTCGCCTGCTGCGCCTGACTGATACTGTGATAATCTCTCTGGATATCCGGAATATAGCGAAGTGCGATTGCCACAGAATATCCTACTTTATAGGAGATTCCGATACTGTTCAGGCTCGCCGCAAATTCACTTGGATTCGTCGCCGAGATAAACAAGATTGCTACCGGCAGCGCCACAAAATATTTCAGTGAAATATTCAGCATATAAAACAGCTGCTCCGCCGTCACATCGTATCTCCAGAAAAGATGACAGAGCACATGTCTCGTTCCATACAGATTCGTTCCCTGATTCGGATCAAATAAGAAAATGAACAAATTATTCAGGAGCAGAAAAACAAGCATAAAGATCATCATAAAACGGACTTCCCGGTATTTGATCTTGCTGAGTTTGAATGCAACAAGACTTACTGCGAACAGCCCTAGCAGCACCCATATGTTGTATGTGATCATACTTGCGAACGTGAACAACAGGAAAAAGGCCAGCTTTGTGGTTCCTGTCATCTTATGTACAACGCTGTCGCGATCCAGATAATTCAAAACAGTCTTAGCGGCCATGCTTTCGCACCTCCCTGTCTTCTCCGATAAATCTTTCTACAAATGCTTCCGGCGGTGTGATCTCACACTGATTTGCCAACGTAAACAGACTGGTTTCTTTCAGTGCTGCTCTCTCGATCAGTTCCGGATCACACAGAACTTCCGAAGCCCTGCGGTCCGCAATGAGCTGTCCATCTGAGAATACCAGTGCACGCGGTGTATACTCCAGCATCAGATGCATATCATGAGTGATCATCACAACCGTCACGCCACGTTCATTCAGCTTACGCAAAAACTCCATGATTTCTGTATAATGTTTGAAATCCTGTCCTGCCGTCGGCTCATCCAGAATGATCAGTTCCGGATCCTGCACCAGCACACTTGCGATCGTCACACGCTTTTTCTGTCCGAAACTAAGTGCTGATACCGGCCAGTTACGAAACGGATAAAGTCCGCAGATTTTCAGAGTATCTTCTACCTTCTGACGAATCTCCGCATCAGGCAGCCCAGCCTTTTGAAGGCTCAACGCCACCTCATCATAGATCATAGTTTTGGAAATCATCTGATTTGGATTCTGCATAACATATCCGATATATTTTGCACGATGGCGGATATTTTCTTTCAGAAGATCTTTGCCGTGGAACATCACTTCCCCGGAATCCGGATCTTCAAATCCGCAGATCAGCTTGGAAAACGTCGATTTACCGGCACCGTTTCGTCCTACGATACTTACCATCTCTCCCTTGTCGATCGACAGGCTGACATTTCGAAGTGTCTGCTGCCCTTTTGTATATCCGAAGTTTAAATGATTCACTTCCAGAAGCTTTTCACGCTCTCCTTCATCTTTCGGAAGCGGCTGTGCTTCAAACCATTCCTTAAGTTTCTTACGATCCGTCCCATCCAGTACAACAGAATCTACATGTGCCGGTTTCTTTTCCTTCGTAATTTCAATCCCTGCGTAACGCATTGCTGTCACATAAAGCGGCTCACGGATACCATTGTCACTGAGCAGGCTCGTAGAAAGAAGCTCGTCCGGTGTCAGATCCGCAAGAATCGTTCCGTCATTGACCAGCACGATACGGTCCACGTTTCGCCAGAGTACATCCTCAAGGCGATGTTCAATGATCAGAATCGTCGTGCCTGTTTTTTTCTGAATTTCATCGATCAGCTCGATTGCCTGCTTGCCGGCTGCCGGATCAAGGTTTGCCAGTGGCTCATCAAACAGAAGGATTTTGACCTGATCAACCATAACACCCGCAAGACTGACCCTCTGCTTCTGTCCGCCGGACAGCTCGTGCGGTGCATAATCCAGATGGTTTTCAATTCCGACAAGCTCTGCGGCATGACGGGTGATCGCATGCATTTCATCCTGAGGTGTGCAACTGTTTTCCAGGGCAAAAGCAATGTCTTCACCTACTGTCAGTCCGATAAACTGTCCGTCCGGATCCTGCAAAACCGTTCCCACGTGGGCAGACAGGTCAAAAATACTGCTGTGCGGTGCATCCACACCATCCACGGTCAGCGTACCTTTGCATTCTCCCGGATTGGAAAAAGGATTCAGACCATTAATGCATCCTGCCAGTGTACTCTTACCACTGCCGGAAGGTCCTGCGATCAGCACCTTTTCGCCCGGATAAATATCCAGATTGATTCCTGTCAGTGTAGGCTTCTTCTGCGCCCGGTACTGGAATGAAAAATCTTTGAATGAAATAACAGGGGATTTTTTTTCAGTCATTTAAACACCTCAAATTTATTATCATAAATAAAACAATCCAAAACAACAGCATAGAAAAAGCCTTTTCACAAGCCATTAAAGCTACATGAGAAGGCTTTGTCATCATATCTTATTCCTGATCGAGGGAACCTTTCTTTGCAATGGTCTTTGTGTATGCCAGAATCAGAAGTCCGCCTACAACCACACCTGTAACTGTGTTGGAAACTGCGGCAAATACACCCTGAGCAAATACCTTGTTTGCAGGCTCTGCATAAATAAGGATGTCAAGTACCGGAGCTACAACTACCCAGCCGATCACATGTGCGATCACGTTGGAAACTACGAATACAGCAACTTTGCCTTTACCGAATTCGCCTTCCTGAACGTTCAGTTTCTTGGCAAACAGGCCGATAACCACACCAACGAATGCGGAAGTGATTACCCAGCTCCACCACGGGCTTCCGCCCCATGACAGGTCGATCAGTGCATGACCGATGAAGCCGATCAGACCACCTGCTACCGGGCCGTACATTGCAGCCAGAAGTGCAAGTACTGCATACTGAAGGCTGATGTTTGTGTTCGGTACCGGGCTTGGTATTGCAACAAAACGTCCCAGTACAAAGAACAGTGCTGCGCCGATTCCGACGGCAACAACGGTTTTGATACTGCTGTTGTTTTTCATGATTTTATCCTCCTCAAAAAGTACATGTTCTCCGGTCATACCGGAGACAGTGATAGTATAAGTCTTTTAAGCGGATTTTGTCAATGGATTCCAAGTGCTTCTTTTGCAAGTTCATCAACCATATCGTTGTATTTGTCGTTGGAATGACCTTTGACCTTCCGAAATTCGATGTGTACCTTTTCTTTTGCCTTCTGATAAAAATCACGATATGCGATTGTCCCCGGTTTGTTGGCTTTCCAGTCCCCGTTACACCAGCTCGCGATTCCCTGATAATCATGATATATAATAATAGAAGGAATTCTGTGATCCAGTGCATACTGCATCGCGGCTTCGCTTCCTTTGATCTCACCTGCTACATTTCGCATCTGTGCAAGCTCCGGGTCTGTCATCTTCTGAGAAAATTTTTCCTCTTTTCCGTCGATCAGAACAACCATTCCGTAAGAAAATTCTTTCGTGCCAACATGGTAGCTTCCATCAACGTAGATCTCAACCGCGTCTGAATTTGTTTTTTCCATTTGGACACTTCCGGTCGTCACCGTTTTTTCCACACCAGATTCATTTTCTCCGGCACCTTGTCCACATTTATCGCAGCCGCTGATTCCCAGATACTCCTTCGCCTCTGCTTCCGTTCCGAAGCTCTTGTATATTGCTCCGGGATACCCCATCACCTGCTTCTTACATTCATCCCAGGTAAGGAACATCCCGGTCTTTCTGCCCTGTCTAACTGCATAAAATTTCTTTTTTGCCATGCTGCCTCCGATACAAAAGAAGACCACTCCGTCTCTGAAATGGTCCTCTCTTCGTTACATTATTTAATATGAAAATTATTCAGCAACTGCGATTGCTTCTACTTCACACAGAACGTTCTTCGGAAGCTGTTTAACAGCAACGCAGGAACGAGCAGGTTTGCTTGTGAAGTATTTTTCATAAACTGCGTTGAATGCTGCAAAATCAGCCATATCAGCAAGGAAACATGTTGTCTTTACAACGTTGTCAAATGTAAGGCCAGCTTCTTCGAGGATAGCGCCTACATTCTTGCAGGACTGCTCTGCCTGAGTTTCGATCTTGTCGCCTGCAACTTCGCCTGTTGCCGGATCAACCGGGATCTGTCCTGATGCAAATACAAAGTTTCCTACCATTTTAGCCTGAGAATATGGTCCGATTGCTGCCGGAGCCTTTTTAGTTTCAAGAGTTTTCATGATTAATCCTCCATTATTCGTTTTTCTCATCTTAGCACCGAACGAAAAATGCGTCAATGCCAATCACGTTTTTCATGGTTTTTTCGTGATTTCACAGTTACTGTTCACACTATATTTCTGACAGATATTTTCCTTCTTTTATACCGCGCAAAAAAATTCTTCCCGAGAAAGCAATATGCGGAAGTTCATAAAAACTGCTGCTCTTCGGACAGATTGGTCTGTACAGTGGATCCGCAATGATAATCCTTGCATCTTTTAAAAGTTCCTGTACTTCTTCCTCCCCTTTTGCGACGCGGTCATTCAGAGCGAGAAGTCCTGCATTTGTCTCCAGCGGACATATCACACGGACAGCTTTATGGTATTTCTTTTCGATTGCAGCTGCCAGTGATCCCATCGTTACAGCCTCTCCGATCAGCGTGATTTCCTGTGGTTCAGACAGACGATTCTGAAGATATGGAATCTCCGGTTTGTCCGAAACCACTGAGATAGATTCTTTTGCGGATGATTTTTTCTTTTGGTCTGTATTTTTTGTTACCTGATCCAGTGTCATTACAATATCTTCTGTAAAATCGCCAACAGGGGTTCCGATAACATATGGTGTGCCGAATTTATCTTTTAGTACTTTTGCTGTCTCCAGTCCCACAGAAGATACGACCAGATTAACTTCTGCTTCTGCCGCATGACTTATGTTTTCCAGCGAATCTCCCATTGCCCAGGTCGATATTACCTGCCATCCGTGCTTTGCGAGATTTTGTTTCATGCAGTCTGCGTTTTGCTGCGGGCCGAAGTCGAGAGGTGTGACTCCGAGAAGGTTGAGTGTATGAGGAATTGTAGTTATCGATGTTACATCAGCATCCGCATTTTTTGTTTCCTTCAATGGCTGTACAAAACGTTCTGCGATTTTCGCAAGGGCAAGTCCGGCGCCGTACGTATAATCATGCATCCCGTTTGTCGGGATTGCAAATGCCGGGATTCCTGTCTCTGTCTCAATTACCTGTGCCAGTGCAGGAAAATCCGTGCCATTCATAAACGGAATCGGCGAGCCTGCCAGCGCAATAAATTTCGGATGCAGTTCTTTTGCCGTCTCCTCAATGTCACGGATAAATTTTGCATCGTTCCCCATCACAGCATCGATCTCAGTCAGCCCGGAAATGTAGATCAGGCTGTCCTGTTCGTACCAGCGGATCTCATCGTGGGTATTGTAAGTAGAATTACATCCGGACGGATCGTGCATGACTACCATGCCGCCAAGCTCGTAGAGTGCGGAACACACTCCGGAAACATCCGCTGTATAAACCGGTATGATTCGATATGACTGTCTCATATGCAGCTTTCACACCCCCATCCTTTACGTACGACCAGGTCCTCCGTATCTTTTTCTTCAAGAAACGCTTCTGTCATCATTTCCGCTGTCCTGCGGATTCCGTCAAATCCCCAGAGACCGCCACCCTGCACCATATTGACAAAATTTCTGCTCCCCGTAAACCACGCTGCTTTCTGTCCAATGGCAAGGATTTTTCCCTCATTTTCTCTCGGGAGAACACGCATCTTCGGATGAATCGTAGCGCGTAATTCGAGATTCGGACAGTTCACCTTCAGCCAGTCAAAAGCTTCTTTTTCCTCCGCACTGATACTGTCAAGATAGATCGTAGTCACGTTAAAATCATGTGTAAGAAGAAGTTTTGCCAGTCCGAGCGGTCTCGGATGATAAAGATAATCCAGAGCGACCGGGGTGTCGCCGATGATGGATTTTGCGTGTTTAAGGGCATCTTCGCAAAGAACAATCTCCTGTTGGAAAAATACTTCAAGATCTTCAAAACTCATACTGTTTTCTGTATTCCGCAGGATCGCTCCTTTGTCATTTTTTTCTACATTACTGACTGAATTTTTCACTGCCTCTGCAAATGTCCGAATCTCTTCTTTAATTTCTTCATAATCAAAACTTCCCGGCAGATACAGATGTGTACGCTGTAATCGTTCTGCCAGCATCTCTGCACCGTATTTTGCCGGAGGATAGCAGGAAATCAACATTTTTCCACTGCCAAGTTCCTGATACTCTTCCCAGTTTGTACAGGCCGTAAGTTCTTTTAATGTATATCCGCCGGATCTCAGCAGACGTTTGATATCGCAGGTTTCATCCAGTGCAAAATCATTTCCGACAAGGGTGACGACTTTTTCATCCGATGACCTTTTTTCCAGCGGATCATATAATGCTTTTCGCAGTTTCTGATCCGGTGTCAGCCCATGTTTCTGCATGATCGGGTCCATAAAACAACGTACAAATATAATCTCCGGAAAACGGTTTTCCAGTTCTTCGTATACTCTGTCCAGATCACATCCGAGAAAATGATGGAGACAGACTGTAAAAAGTAATACCACTTTCGGTTTTTTTTCTGTTTTATTTAAAACATCAGTCACGCCCTCAATCGTGACATCTTCGAGGTTTCCGTTCAGAAGATTTTCTTCTTCTACAATTACAAAAGAAAAACGGTCTGCTGCGTTCATTTCCGCCGCTGTAAGCACAACTCCGCGCATACAGTTGTCTGCACAGACATAGATCTGTATGGCCTCGGGCATCAGCATCCCGGTGTGTACGATATTCCAGTTACCATGTACCGGGGAATTAAATTCCAGACCAGGCGGAAACGGCACAGGAAATTCAGCCTCATCAATCGTCGTGACTGCACCTTCCGGATTTATTTCTCCGCCAACTCGTTTCAACATAGCCCGTCCTCCCTGCAGATTTTCAGAATATTTTCTGTCAGTGTACGGTACTCCTCTGCCATCTCACTGTCTGGATAGCATTCCATCAGGGTTTTTCCCTGCTCTTCCGCATCCGTGACCAGTTCGCTTCTGTTAAGTTTTCCGACAACAGTTGTCTCAAAATCATCTGCCAGTTCCTGCACTTTTTCTTCTTCCCGTTTGACATTCCGCCGATTCAGAATAATGCCGCCAAGAGATGCATAGCCGCGATTTTTGAAATTCTGCACCGCCATGGCGATGTTTGCTCCGGCATGAATCGCCATATTTTCTCCGGAAGTGATGATAAAGACTTTGTCTGCATAGCCTTTTCGCATCGGCATGGAAAAACCGCCACAGACAACATCACCAAGAACATCATAGAGGACAATATCCGGTTTATAGGTCTCGTAAGCGCCTGTTTCTTTCAGTTTTTCGAGAGCTGTGATGATACCTCGTCCTGCACAGCCAAGTCCCGGTGTCGGGCCGCCTGCTTCCACGCAGATCACTCCCTGATACCCAGTTGTGGTCATGTCTTCTAATTTCAAGTCCTGTTTTTTTTCATTATACAGATCAAGTACAGTGTGCATTTCTCTGCCATGACGCAGCTGAATCGTAGAATCTGCCTTTGGATCGCACCCGATCTGCATTACGGCGAGACCTTTTTCGGCAAGGGCTGCTGCCACGTTGGAAACAGTGGTAGATTTGCCGATTCCGCCTTTTCCGTATACTGCAATTTTAATCATGTTTTTCCTCCGTATGTGTGATCACATTGGAATATGCGGTCTTGGTGGATACGCCTTTCAGACGTCCGATTTTTCCGGAAAGAGCACTGATGATATCCTGTGAGGCATCAATGGCGATGCTGATGATGCTGATTCCTTTTTCGCGGTACGGGATGCCCATGCGGCCAATGATGTGGTCGCGGGCATCGTAAAGAAGCTGGTTGAGGGTTTCGATGGAATCACTGTTCTCTACGATAATGGAGATTACTGCTACTCGTGTATCCATATGTTATCTCTCCTTAAAATTTATATCTTGTATGTCTTCACGCCCGGACAGGACAGCCTTCCTGACACACTGCAATTTCTGTTCGTCCCGTGCGCCTGTTTGCTGTCATTCGCACAAACTCGGCTGCGCCTCAGACAGTGTGCTCGGTGACAGCAGCTGGCACGGTCCTCTCGACGAAATTTCCGTTTGCCGTCATTCAAACTGTCCTGTCCGGGCGTTTCGAAGTCTGTTTAAATTTGATAAAATATAACAATTCAGCAGGTATTTTGCCTCACAACTATGAGAGTACTGAACAGTCACGAGAGAATACTTGAACTGACAGTTCTGCTGCTGTTGATAGATTTTTATCTGCCGCAAACATACATTTCACGATATAGCGCCCTGAACAGAAAAACAGGATTCTCCTGACGGTAAACGGAGATTTCGTCGTGAATTACGTGTTAGCTGCTGCCACCGAACGCACTGTTTGAGGTGCAGCCGAGTTTGCGTGAATGGCAGCAAACAGGCGCACGTAATGAACAGAAATCGCAGTGTGTCAGGGAGCCTGTTTTCTGTCTCAGGGCAGATATTCTATAAATATATCTTTTTCCCCTAACTCAACAAATTCTCGGTAACAGTTCCCCTCCCGGCTGTGGGAGCAGTGCCTGAGTTCCAATTTCAGTAGTCATGACTACTTTGCCCGGCAGATCGGCAGTGACTTCACCGATAATCGCAGCATCTTTGGAGTACGGACACTGGCGGAGTGCTTCGACGATTTTGTCTGCTTCAGTTTTTGGTGCCATGATCACCATACGGCCTTCGCAGGCAAGATAAAGCGGTTCCAGTCCGAGCATTCCACAGACACCTTTTACCTCCGGTGCTACAGGTACAGCCGCTGCATCCAGTCGGATTCCGACATTGCTCTGTCCTGCAATCTCATAAAGAACCGTGCCGACCCCGCCACGTGTCGCATCACGAATCACATGCAGATCATGTGTCGTATTCATTACCGCTTCAACTGTCTTCCAGAGTGGTGCACAGTCACTTGTTACATCCGCTTCGATACCGAAATCCTCTCTTGCAAGAAGAATCGTGCATCCATGTCTTCCCACATCGCCGGTTACGATAATCGCGTCTCCCGGCTGTGCAAGCGTTCCGCCTACTTTCACACCATCTTCAATCTGCCCCATTCCGGTCGTTGTAATAAATACACCGTCCACCTGTCCTTTACCTGCAACCTTTGTGTCGCCGGATACGATATGTACACCAGCCTCTGCGGCTGTTTTTTCCATGGCAGCTGCAATTTCTTCCAGTTTTTCCATTGGAAAGCCCTCTTCAATAACAAATGCGCAGGTCAGATACAATGGTTTTGCTCCCATACATGCGAGGTCATTTACCGTTCCGCAGACAGAAAGTTTGCCGATGTTTCCACCCGGAAAAAATGCCGGTGAAACAATAAATCCATCTGTAGAAACAGCCATTTTCCCAGCCGGAGGTATCAAAACCGCCGCATCATCTGCAGTCAGATCCGGATTCGCAAAATGCGCTGCAAAAATCTTGTCGATCAGTTCGGAGGTCTGACGGCCACCGGCTCCATGTGCCATCGTTACTGTTTTATCTTTTAAACTGCTCATAGGATTATCCTCTTTTCTTGTAATATTGTCATATCTGCAGAGTGCTTCATTACTTCGTAATTCCCGCAATCTTACAAACATTCGGAATCCGCTGATATTATTTATTATCACCATATGCGTAATACGCTGCGCATGCACCTTCATTTGAAACCATGCATGCACCTACCGGATGCTGCGGGGTACAGACCTTGCCGAATACTTTGCAGTCCGAAGGTTTACATTTTCCCTGCAGGACATCTCCACACCGACAGGCCGGATTTGCCTTGCCCTGAATCGGTGGAATATCATATTTCTTTCTCGCGTCAAATGCACTCCACTCTTTTTTCAGACGAACACCGGATTCTGGAATCACTCCCAGTCCTCGCCATTCGCTGTCACAGGCTTCAGTCATTTCGTCGGTAAGCTGCTGTGCCTCCCGACTTCCTTCTGCTTTTACCACTCTCGGATAACAGTTTACAAAAAACGGTTTTCCCTCCTGAAATTTCACCAGTGCAACCGCCAGCGCAGTAAGAAGTTCCTTAGCTGTAAATCCGGCAACTACACCGCTGACACCTTCTTCTGTCAGTTTCTCACAGAGCTTCGTCCCTGTGATTGCATTCACATGTCCCGGATAAAGGAAGATATCCGCACTTCCTTTTAATGCTTCATATGCCTGTGGCATGGTCTTGTTTGCCATCAATAGTGAATAGTTCATAAGACCGTCTTTCTTCGCCTTTTTTACAGAAAGACACTCTGCCGGAGTGGTTGTTTCAAAGCCCACCGAAAGAAAAACCACCTGCTCCCCCGGATGTTCTGACGCATATTTTTCTGCGTCTGCCGGAGAATATACGATACGGATTTTTGCTCCTTTTTCCCTTGCTCCCGCAAGGCTCATCTTCGTTCCCGGTACACGCACCAGATCGCCAAACGTACAGATCGTTACGCCTTTTTCCAGTGCAAGCCAGATTGCTTCATCAATAAATCCGACCGGTGTTACACAGACGGGACATCCCGGTCCGGAGATCAGTTCGACCTGCGGTGGCAGAAGTTTACGGATTCCAAGTCGGAAAATTTCGTGTGTATGTGTCCCGCACACTTCCATGATCCGTACTTTCGGGCCATCATAATTTTCTATGATCTCCCGCGCTGTTTTCTTTTTTTCTTCTTCCATTACAGCATATCCTCCATAAGCTGATCAGTCTCGTCATCATCTTCTTCTGTGATTTTTGCGATTGCCACGCCGGCATGAACCATTACATAATCACCCGGTTCCAGATCTTCGAGAAGTTGTGCAGAAACTTCTCTTTTTGCTCCGCCTGCATCTATTACTGCTGTTCCGTCACTTATTTTTACAACTTTTGCTGATAATCCAACACACATGTTAAAGCCTCCCTTTGTTTTTCTCCAAATATTCCATCGCATACACCGCCTGTCCGAGTGCGATTCCGCCGTCATTTGGCGGCACAAGCTGATGTTTCAGCACCGCAAATCCCTGATCTTTAAGTCCATGATCTGTCAGCTCCAGAAGCAGCCGGTTCTGAAAAACACCGCCGCTCAATGCCACTTTATTGCATCCACTCTGCTGCCTGATCTGTACGCATGCATCAATGATCTGATAAGCAAGTTCCCGATGAAAAAAATATGCCAGTCTGCCCGGATCTTCATCATTCAGACAGCGAGTCATGAGTTCTTTTATTAAGGATTCTGTGTTGAGCAGCAGCCGGTCACTTTCCACAATTCGTCGCTCATCGTTAAGAATCGTTCTGTCCCCAGTCTGTTTTCGATACATTTCATCTGCTATATCCGGCTGATTTTTATTTTCAACGAGAACACCTGTATTCTTTTTATGATAACTATATTTTTCAGTTTCCAAAATTTGCTGCGTACTCTTTTCAAGTAATGTTTTCTGGTACTCTTCCGCTGCAAATTCCAGTGCCATCGAAGCTTCTCCTTCGAATGTGGATTTCCTGCAGAGTCCAAGTATCGCACTCACTCCGTCAAATAACCGCCCGGCACTTGTTGACATCACAGCATTGATCTTACGGTCTGCCATGGTAAACTGTACGTTTGCTTCCTGCTTCGTACAAAGCGCTAACTTTTCTATTATTTCGGCAGCCTTTTCTCTGTCGCCGGTCATTCCGTAAATCAATGAAACCGCAATTCGCCATCCTTCCTTCGAGGATGCATCTCCTCCAATCTGCAAAAATGGCACCACACTTCCGACTCGCTTAAATTTATGCAGATCTGCCAGAAGAATCTCGCCGCCCCAGACAGTTCCGTCTGTTCCATAGCCTGTTCCGTCAAAAGATACCCCTATCACCTGCTCCGCACAGTCATTTTCCGCCATACAGGAAAGAATGTGCGCATAATGGTGCTGCACTTTTACGACCGGAAGTCCAAGTTCTTCTGCTACCATCACGGAATTGTACTTCGGATGCATGTCACAGCAGACGATTTTCGGCTGTACTTCCAGAAGCGTTTCAAGTCTTCCAATCGTCTCCCGAAGTGCTTTGACTGTACGCAGATCTTCCAGATCTCCCACATATGGCGATGGATAAAAACGGTTATCCACACCTATGCAGAAAGAATTCTTAAGCTCTCCACCGATGGCAAGCACCTGTCCCCGATATGGTGTGGAAACCATGAACGGAAGTGGTGCATATCCTCTGGAACGACGGATCATATATGGTTTATCCTCATAAAAATCCATCACGGAATCGTCCGCCCGGATGCGAATTTTTCGGTCATGAGATAACATGCAGTCACAGAAACCGGACAGTTCAGATTCTGCTTCCTGATCATCTCTGCAAATTGGTGCACCGGAAGTATTGCCACTTGTCATCACCAGAAATTCCGGCATTTCGATTCCGTCATCATATGTAAAAATCAGCAGCTGCACCGGTGCATACGGAAGCATCACACCCACTTTCGGGTTCCCCGGAGCCACCGACGGACAGAGAATTTCGGATGTTTTCTTTTTATCCAGAAGAAGGATTGGTTTTTGGTGTCCGTCCAGAATTTTCGCCTGCTCTTCTGATACTTCACATTCTTTTTTTACTGATTCCAGATTTTTTGCCATCACTGCAAAAGGCTTCATCGGACGACGTTTAAGCTCCCGCAGGTGACTGACTGCCACTTCATTTGAAGCATCGCAGCAGAGGTGAAAACCGCCGATTCCTTTGATTGCCACAATGCCACCTTCTGCAATTGTTTTTCTCGCAAAAGTGATTGCATCTCTGCCACGTTCTTTGCGTCCGATCAGGTAAACTTCCGGCCCGCATTCATTGCAGCATACCGGCTGTGCATCATACCTTCTCGTTGCCGGATCATGGTACTCCGCCGCACATTCCGGACACATCGGAAACTCTTTCATACTGGTACGTTCCCTGTCATATGGCAATGAATCCAGAATGGTAAGGCGCGGCCCGCAGCAGGTACAGTTGATAAAAGGATGCAGATATCTGCGATTCTTTTTATCAAACATTTCTTCTTTACATTCGTCACAGATTGCAATATCCGGTGAAACAAAAATCTCTCCTTTTGTTTTCTCACTTTCGATAATATCAAACTGCGTATACTGCTCCGGCGCTTCTATATTTTCTACATTTATTTTCAAAATTGCAGCCCGTTTCGGCGGCCGGTTCTGTATATCTGAAATAAATTCTTCTACAGCTTCTTCGGGCCCCTGCGCATAGATTTCGACATAAGGCCCTTTGTTACAGACATTTCCACGGATTCCCCTCGCAGTCGCATGGCGGCTGACTGTCGGCCGGAATCCCACCCCCTGCACGATTCCATAGACACGGATCTGTCTGGTGATTTCCTGGTTCATATGCTCACTCCCACCCTCTGTTTTTAGTCCTTCCATTCAAATCATGATTCTGGTTTTCCAGACTACATCAGGCTTTCTTTTATTTCTCAATTAATTTCCCGGACACCGCAAAATGCCTTGTATTCACAAATGTTCCTTCAAATCCCGGTGTCATCCGTTCCATGCATCTATCTGCAAAAATAATATCAAACTCACCGTTTTGCACCAGTTCTATGTAGTCATCTTCATCACGAAGAATCACATCTCCATCTGTCTGAAATTCTTTTTTCATCATAAACCAGCACGCTGTCTGAACCGTTCCTGCGCTTCGTTTCAGCAGTTCTTTTCGGATAGAATCGGCAATCACCTGCTGGTGTACGACAAGTATTCTTTTACCCGTATAATCCATCTCCGGAATCAAATCTTCCACCAGCGGATAATAAATTTCATATGGTGTTCCGAATGTTTTTTCCAGATATTTTGCTGTCGCAAGTGCTGCCGGAGAAACTACAATATTTCGGCTCACGGAAGAGGATTTTTTTACTTCTTGCAATCCATCTCCCATACAGTAACAGACTGCTTTCTGTCCGTATTTTTGCTGAAACAAATCCCGTATTTTATCTGTCGCATCAAGGTCGCTGACATCCTGCGGAGTCATTCCGAGAATGCCGATTCTTTGCTCATCTATCGGATATTTTTCCACTGCAAAGGTCTTAAAAAGTTCCAGAAAGGCTTTTTCTTCACCCTTATCGTAAAGCTCCATTCCATCCGTATCCACAGTCAGAATCGGAAGATTTATTTTCTTTTCACTCATGCGTTTCAGAGCCAGATAATCCGTTGCAATCACTGCCGGAACCGGTGTCCCGATCACCGCCGCAAACGTCGCATCTACCTTCCGTGCCGCATCCGCAAGCTTCGCTACCAGCCGGTCATCTCTCCCCAAAATCGCATCCATATCTCGAAGTCCCGCACTAAAAATCGCACTTTTCTGCTCAAACCACCGCGGCTCGTCGAAACCACAGACATTGCCGGTACAGCCTCCCGCATCGCAGATCACCACAATGCCTCCCAATTCAAAAAGCACTGATACTGCACCTGACTGATCCGGTGCAAACGGTGTCAGATATTTCCGAAGTCCTCTCATTCTGCCACCTCCTTAAGTGCCTCAAACAGTCTTCTCACTCCGGCAAATCCAAACGGCTGCTCATCCTGATTCCACATCAGTCCCGGGCAGTCCTGATGGTAATAAAGGGCATCTTTTCCTATGGTGATGTGTACGCCGCTCTCCTTTGGTTCATAATAGATCATGGTAGGTTCCATATTTGAAAATACTTTTGTTGTCGGACTTAAAAGAGCAAGCTGTTTCATATAAACAAAGTTTTCTACCGTGATCGTTCCATAGATCTCCGGTACTTTAAATCCATATTTCAAGAGCGCCAGTGCCAGTTCAAACGGATCACCGTTCATGCATTCACCAACTGCGAAAGAAGCATCCGGACAGACTTTTCGGAAGTTTTCTACCGCCTGTTCTGCCGCCTTTCGATACGCAGTTGTATCAAAAGTAACTCCCAGCACCGAACCAAATGCCTGATACTGATTCTCTATTTTATCTGTCTGATACAGGCGTCGAAGCTCAATAAACGGAATCTTCAAACGCTCATGAAAGTCCTCTGCCGCTGCTCTTGCTTCCTGGTGAAGTACCAGATTGAAGTTCGCTTCAGACATCGTTTTGTATTCATCAAAATTCCTGCATCTGGAGATTTCATGGACAGTTTTTATACCCGCACTGTGCAGAATATCATACAGCTCACAGTCATCTATAAGCGGCGAAAAAAATCCCAGAAGATTAACGACATTTCCTTTTTTCTTTGCCGGTTCGAGAAGAGAATATAATGACTGCCGTACATGCACCATCGGCGGTTTTCGCCCTTCACGAGTCAGTGCATACATATAACACGGACGTACCGGAAGCCCGGCACGCTCCTCTGCTTTGCGGCAGACACGCTCCATATCGGTGCCAAGAAGCGCATCCACACAGGTAATACAGATCATCACGACTGATGGTTTTTTCTCAAGACTTTCGCAGATTTCTTCGACCGCTTTCGGGATTTTTTTGAGATGGCGTCCGGTCACAATGTCAGTCTCATCCATCATCAGATAGAAAAATCGATTGTCATATTCGCGTATGGAGCTGATCAGAGATGTATTCCGTCCACAGCAGCCCGGCGCCACGATCAACATAATCGAATCCGGAATAGCAAGCCCGGCACGCTTTACACCAAATCCTTCCGCTCCCGGCGAGTTAAACGCAAGCGTTGCCGGTGAACTGTAGATCAGATGCATATTGGACTTAAACTGATCCGGAATATTCTCTTTTCCAAGCTCATTTAATTCTTTTACTGTACAATAATAGGCCTCTCTCATTCTTCTTCCTCTGCTTTCAGAAGCATTTCTGCCAGATCAAAAAATCTCCGGCTGATTTCAGAATTTTTGTCCCCCTCGATTACGGTCTTACCCTGATCCTCCCAGCGGATGATCTCGTCACTTCTCGGTATCTCACCTACGATCGGGATGTTGCTTTTCTGCGCAAATGCCTGCACTTTTTGCGTTTCATTTTCGACGTTTCGATGGTTCAAAACGATGCCGAAAACCCGCGCATAGCTCCGGTCTTCGAAGTTCCGTACTGCACTTGAAATGTTATTTGCCGCATACAGTGCCATCTTTTCTCCTGAGGTCACGATGAGGACTTTTTCTGCATAGCCTTCACGTATCGGAGCTGCAAACCCACCGCAGACAACATCACCGAGGACATCATAAAGTACGACATCCGGCTGATATGTTTCGAATAATCTCAGGTCTTCCAGAAGCTGAAAAGTTGCAATGATCCCTCTCCCGGCGCAGCCAAGTCCCGGTGTCGGTCCACCTGTTTCAATACAGAGTACCCCACCGAATCCTTCTTTCGAAATATTCTCCAGAGTCTCCGGTTCCTCGTCCTCCTCACGCATATAATTCATGACCGGACGAAGCGGTTCTCCGCCCAGAAGATTAATTGTTGAGTCTGCCTTTGGATCACATCCGATCTGGATGACTTTCTTTCCCATGGATGCAAAAGCCGCCGCCAGATTGGAAGTCACGGTTGATTTCCCGATGCCACCCTTTCCATAAATCGCTACTTTCAGCATTTGTAAATACCCTCCTCATAAAAAACAGTTCTTACAGATTTCACCCGAAAAATCCTCTCTTGCATTCTTTGGTATACAAAAAGACTCCTCCACCGTCAGGGTAGAGAAGTCCTGTAAATGTCACTGTATGATTCGCTCGCAGTAACCTGTAAATTTCACATCAACAACTATTCCCGCTCGGATGATTCCTTGCCGTCAGAGTCTGTTCTGTTTTCTTTCTTTTCTTTCTTATTTTACGTTTTTATCTGACTTTATTGTACTTTACAGAAGCGTAGTGAGTCAATGCTAACAGGTATGTATATCCTGCTGTTTTACTATAATAAGTGTTACTGTTCACTCCGTTCACAGCAACTTGGTCAAAATCCATTCCAAATCACCTTCGGTGATGGGATTTTGACCCGTATGTCTCGGGATTTTGCCATATTCATGGCAAAACACCTCGCGGGATATTACCTGTGAACAGTAACTCATAAGTTTTCTATTTTCATACAAACCTGCAATTATAACAGTCCGGCAAACAACCTCATCAACAGCTGCCCCAGACGAAGATATGCGCTGCGCCCGGTGCGGTATTTTTCGGTAACATCACGGCACGCTCTCATCGTCTCCTGCAGGTCATCTCTGATATTCAGAACCACATCACAGTCTGCCATAAAACATCCGTTTTCAAAATGATGATACAGACTTCGATAATCCAGATTGATGGTTCCACAGGTTGCCATACAGTCATCTGCAACGCTCATTTTGGCATGACAGAAGCCAGGTGTCCATTCATAAATACGTACACCATCCTTTACCAGTTCATGATAAAAAGATCTGGTGACACTGTAGATCATTTTTTTGTCCGAAATTCCCGGAGTAATGATTCTGACATCCACGCCACGTTTGGCAGCAAGTGTCAGCGCGTGCGCCATTTCATCAGTAATGATCAGATATGGGGTCATAAACCAACAATATTTTTCCGCCTTATTCACCATGCTGATGTAAATTTCCTCTCCCACCTGCTCATTATCCAGCGGACTGTCTGCATATGGCTGAATAAATCCGGTCTGCTGTGCTTCATACGGATAATCTGTCAGAAACCTTGAAAACTCTGTATCATTTTCATCCCTGTCACTGATCGCATTCCACATCTCAAGGAAAGTCACCGTCAGAGAACGCACTGCGTCTCCTTCCAGACGGATACCGGTATCTTTCCACTGACCGTACGGATGTGTCAGGTTAAAGTACTCATTTGCAAGATTATATCCTCCGGTAAATCCGATTTTACCATCAATAACTGTAATCTTACGGTGGTCACGGTTGTTCAGAAACATATTCAGACCCGGCATGAATGGATTGAAAACACGGCATCGGATTCCGACCGCTTCCAGCTTCTTAATAAAATCTGTATTAATAAAGCCAATCGAGCCCATATCATCATAAAATACCCGAACTTCCACCCCGGCTCTTACCCGTTCTTCCAGCACATTCTGGATTCGATGCCAGGCTTCGGCATCTTCGATTGCATGGTATTCCATAAAAATAAAATGCTCTGCTTTAGCCAGTTCTTCAAGCTGTGCCTCCAGTCCCTTCAAAGCCTCGTCATAATAAGTTACATCTGTATTCTGATACACAGGGTAAAGGGCATTTCTCTGTATATATGAAGAAATATTTCCCGCTTTTGGGATTGTATGCTGTAATTTTTCCTGAATCTTATGATTCTCCGGAAGCAACGGTAAAAGCCGTTCATCAATATCTTTATAACGTTTCCGCATCTTACTCGTGCCGCCGTTCAGACCAACCATCAGATACAATGTAAGTCCCATGATCGGAAATACCACCTTCATAAACTCCACTCCCTTTTCTCTGGCAATTCTTTTTATGATTGTGATGCACATCATAGCACTTTACAAGCGAATCGTAAACATAGAAAACTTCAGGGAGAGCTGCGCCCTCCCTGAAAAAATTCATTTTATTCTTTTACACTCAGACGCACCAGTGCTCTCTGCAGTTTTGCAGATGCCATCTTATATTCCTGGTCGGTGAGACCGCCTTTGGCTATCATTTCTTCAGCGCGTTTTTTTGCTGCCTGCGCACGCTCTGCGTCGATATCTTCTTTCCATTCCCATGTGGTAGCAAGAAGGCGGCAGGTTCCGTTCATCACGGAGAGCATTCCGCCGATGCAGGCCGCTGTTCGTCTGGTTCCGTCCTCCATGATCACGCTGGCTTCGCCCATACCAAGGGCAGTGCAGAAATTACAGTGTCTTGCAAGAATGGCAAGATCACCGCCTACACTTCTGCAGACCACGCGCTCCACATCTCCTTCAAAAAGAAGACCGTCCGGTGTTCCGATCCGTAAAGGGAAGGTACTCATAAGACACCTCCTTTACTGCTTCTTAGCTTTTTCAAATACTTCATCAATAGTGCCGGCAAACAGGAAACAACTCTCCGGAATGTCGTCACATTCTCCGTCAAGGATCATCTTGAATCCTCTTAAAGTTTCTTTCAGCGGAACATATTTACCAGGCATACCGGTAAACTGCTCTGCTACAGAAAAGCTCTGAGACAAATATCTCTGTACCTTACGTGCACGGCTTACCGTACGTTTATCATCTTCAGAAAGCTCATCCATACCCATGATAGCGATGATATCCTGAAGTTCTTTGTAACGCTGAAGCACTCTCTGTACAGATCTTGCGATCTCATAATGCTCGGTTCCGACAATCTCCGGTGAAAGAATACGGCTTGTGGAATCCAGAGGATCTACTGCCGGGTAAATACCCTGACTGGAGATCTCACGGGAAAGTACAGTTGTCGCATCCAGATGTGAGAATGTCGTTGCCGGAGCGGGGTCTGTCAGGTCATCGGCAGGTACATAGACAGCCTGTACAGATGTGATGGATCCTTTACGTGTAGAAGTGATTCGCTCCTGTAAATTGCCCATCTCTGTTGCCAGTGTCGGCTGATATCCTACTGCGGACGGCATACGTCCAAGAAGTGCAGATACCTCAGAACCAGCCTGTGTAAAACGGAAAATATTATCAATAAAAAGAAGCACATCCTGATTCTTCTCATCACGGAAATACTCCGCCATGGTAAGTCCTGAAAGTCCGACACGCATACGTGCTCCCGGCGGTTCATTCATCTGACCGTAAACCAGAGCTGTTTTGTCAATAACTCCGCTTTCTTTCATTTCATTATAAAGGTCATTACCCTCACGGGTACGCTCTCCAACACCGGTAAATACAGACAGACCACCGTGAGCAGTTGCTACGTTGTGGATTAATTCCATGATCAGGACTGTCTTACCTACACCGGCACCACCGAACAGACCGATCTTACCACCCTTTGCATAAGGGCAGATCAGGTCAACAACTTTGATGCCAGTCTCAAGAATCTCCGTTGCCGGCATCTGCTCTTCATAAGAAGGCGCCGGACGATGAATAGACCAGCGTTCCTTTGCTTCCGGAGCCGGCTGATTGTCTACAGGCTCTCCGAGAAGGTTAAATACTCGTCCCAGGCAGGCATCTCCTACCGGAACTGTGATCGGGCCGCCGGTATCCACTGCCTTCGTGCCCCGGACAAGACCGTCGGTAGAGTTCATGGCAATACATCTTACGACATCGTCGCCAATCTGCTGCGCTACCTCGGCTGTCAGCTTTGCGCCGTTTGATTCTATTTCTATGGCATTGAGAAGAGCCGGGAGTTCATCGTGCGCAAAGCGGATATCCAGAACCGGACCGATGACCTGTACTACTTCGCCAATGTGTTTTTCACTCATGTTTTAAGTCTCCTATGATATTTTAAAGCCCTTCCGCACCTGCAACAATCTCCGTGATCTCCTGCGTGATGCTGGCCTGTCGCGCCCTGTTGTAATACAGATTGAGCTTATCGATCATCTCTTCTGCATTGCTGGTCGCAGCGTCCATAGCCATACGTCTGGCTGCAAGTTCACTGGCTGTACTTTCGCAAACACCGCCATAAACCAGACCTGCCAGATATTCCGGAACGATGGCATCAAACACAACTTCTGCATTCGGCTCGTAGAGTATCAGGTTTTTTGTATCTACTTTGCCGCCGCTTTCTTCCCTGATATCAGTCATCGGAAGTATGGAAAACACCTCAGGCTGCTGGGAAAGCATTGATGTGAAAACTGTGTAACACAGTTCAATATGCCCAAACGTTCCTTTTCGGAATTCTTCACAAAGCAGATTCGCAATCTCAAAACAGTCTGCGACAGAAACATCTGCAATCTCTGCAAAACGGTCTGTCAGGCATTCAATGCCCCGCTGCCTGAAATACTCAACTGCCTTTTTGCCAACCGGCAGAACCATATAATCCTTACCTTCTGCTGCTGATTCCAGACATTTAAAAAGGTTTGCATTATATCCGCCTGCCAGACCTCTGTCACCGGCAATCACCACATAACAGCAACGGGGATTGGATGATTCTCTGGCATATACGGAGGAAAAATCAATATTTTCTCTTGCAATGTCTTTTAGTGTCTCATGCAGCTCTGTAAAGTACGGACGGCAGGTTTCTGCACGTTCCTTTGCCTTACGCAGTTTGGAGGATGCTACAAGTTCCATGGCCTTGGTAATCTGCATCGTACTCTGTACGCTTTTGATACGCAGCTTTACCGCTTTCATATTTCCAGCCATATGATCATACCCTCCTAATCACATTATTTTTCAGGTCTTGTATTCAGGAAATTCTCTGTATATGCTTCCAGTACCTGACGCAGTTTTTCTTCAGTCTCCGGCTCAAGTTTGCCTGTGGAGCTGATCAGCTGCATTACTTCAAGTCCGGCAGCATCTGTATCAAGATACGTATACAGTCCTGTTTCATATGCATTGACATCCTCTACCTTTACTTTCTCAAGGATACCTTTGGTAACTGCATACAAGATTGCTACCTGCTTTTCTACCGGAACAGGTGCATTCTGGCTCTGTTTCAAAACTTCCACGATACGTGCACCCTGTTCCAGACGTGCCTTGGTATCAGCATCCAGATCAGAGCCGAACTGAGCAAAACTCTGCAGCTCACGATACTGGGAATAGATCAGTTTCAGAGTACCTGCAACTTTTTTCATTGCTTTGATCTGCGCATCTCCACCAACTCGTGATACGGAAATACCAGGGTTTACCGCCGGCATGATACCGGAATGGAAAAGCTCTGTTTCCAGGAAAATCTGTCCGTCTGTAATGGAAATTACATTTGTCGGAATATAGGCAGATACATCGCCTGCCTGTGTTTCAATGATCGGCAGCGCTGTAAGTGAACCGCCGCCATGTTCGTCGTCAAGTTTTGCTGCACGTTCCAGCAGTCTGGAATGCAGATAGAAAACATCCCCCGGGTATGCCTCACGTCCCGGTGGACGACGGATCAGAAGAGAAAGTGCACGGTAAGCAACCGCATGCTTACTTAAATCATCGTAAATGATCAGCACATCTTTTCCTTTATTCATAAAGTATTCACCCATCGCACATCCTGAGTACGGAGCAATATACTGCATCGGACTGGATTCAGAAGCCGTTGCCGCGACTACGATGGTATAGTCCATCGCACCGTTTCTGGTAAGATTTTCTACCAGTGAAGCAACTGTAGAACGTTTCTGTCCGATGGCTACGTAGATACAGATTACATCTTTGCCTTTCTGGTTGATGATCGTATCTGTCGCAATCGTTGTCTTACCGGTCTGACGGTCACCAATGATCAGCTCACGCTGTCCACGACCGATCGGAATCATGGAGTCGATTGCCTTGATACCGGTCTGGAGCGGCTGATATACGGAACGTCTTTCGCAGATTCCCGGTGCTTTCGTCTCTACCGGTCGAAATTCTTTTGTATCAACAGGTCCTGCACCGTCAATCGGCTGTCCCAGAGCATTTACTACTCGTCCGATCATTGCTTCACCAACCGGTACAGACACAACCTTGCCTGTACGCTTTACGGTCTGACCTTCACCAATATTTTCATCGGAGCCAAATATTACGA
>UMII01044740.1_pt1 | contig 26709 bp, 20 predicted proteins | sample 1965731 | NCBI WGS metagenome assembly UMII01 (sample SAMEA4836118, study PRJEB28245) | human gut metagenome | biome: gut microbiome; material: fecal sample | place: Denmark | collected 2008
AGGGTGGTAGAACAGTTGGTTCTGGTGCTGTTGCAACAATCATCGAGTAATCTTGATATAGTATAATAGAAACTTAAATATAAGCCGCAATTCCTCATTTTATGAGGAGTTGCGGTTTTCTGTTTGTCTAAAAAGATTAGCGAACAAAGGAAAAACCCATTTCAAGTTTTTCACTCAAAATGGATTTGTGATACGCGCGTGATACAAGTTGTATTTTAATCTTCTTTGTGTGGCCAGTTAATCTTCCATTCAAAATACTCTTCTTGGGTTATTTTACCAGAGGCTAAGTCCTCTTTTTTCTTTTTCCAGGTATTCAGGAAATCATCCAATAAAGCATAATCAAAACCAACTGCAATATGTTTCTCAATAGGGTCCTTAGGATTTGTTACTTCATATAAAGGCATGTTGTAGTGTTCATCCAGTTCAAAGAGGGTATACATTACATCTTCAGCAGCGTAGAGGGTAGGCTCATAGATGGAGCGGTAGTTACAGTCAAGGGCTTTTGCAAGTTCCTGTATCATATCTTCTTTCGGGGTGCGGTTTCCAATCTCATATTGACGAATTCGTACATCGGATAAGCCAACAGCTTCACCGAGCTGTGCCTGTGTCAGTTTACGAAAATTCCGGATTCTCTTTATTCGTTCACCAATAGCCATCGTGGTTCTCCTTTCAATTCATGCTGGAGCAATAATTTATGAAACTACCTATGCTTGATATGAGGCAGTTTGGCAATATTTGCTCCAAATACTATTTGAGAGTAACAAGTTAGTTTCTGATATATACAATAACATAAAAGTTACTGTATAGCAAATGGAATTTACGAAAGAAACAGGAAAGAAAATATCAGAATGAAAAAATGACAAATAATCTGCTTTTTCATAATATAGAAAAAATTTTCTTTCACCTGTTGACAGAAACGAATAGGTTACTGTATAATCAAAAACACAAAGAGTAACAATAATGTTACTGATAAAAGGATGTGGGTATCATGTGCAAGCCAGTACATAACTTTTAGAGAAGGGAGGAAGGAGAATGACGAATCGCTATTTATCTGCTAAAGAAGTTGCAGAACTTCTGGGAATTGCAGAATCAACTGCCTACACAGTTATCCGTAAGTGGAACAAGGAATTAAACAGTGAAGGTTACTTCACCAAAGCCGGTTCCATTCCTAAAGCATACTTCGAGAAGAAGTGTTATGGATTTGCTGAGGCAGAATAGATGAACTTTGACAACTGAAAAGGAATGCCCGGGTAATTTCCGGGTATTCCGACTACGAGAAAGAGAGGTAATGATTATGCCGGTTTATAAGGATGAGAAACGTAACACCTGGTATTGTAAGTGCAATTACAGGGATTGGCTTGGTGAGAGTAAGTCCAAGATGAAACGTGGATTTGCTACCAAGAAGGAGGCATTGGAGTGGGAGCGAGAATTCCTCCAGAGACAGAGTGCCAGTATGGATATGAAGCTTTCTTCCTTTGTGGATGTGTATTTTGAAGATAAGGCACCGAGACTGAAGGAGAGATCAATCATGACAAAAAGAACGCTGATTGAAACGAAAATCCTGCCATACTTTGGTGATAAGCAGATGAATGAAATCACTGCTGTGGATATCATCAAATGGCAGAATGCACTTTTGAATCAGGAGTATAAGCCAACATATCTTCGGATGATACAGAATCAGCTTACCGCATTATTTAATCATGCGGAGCGGTTTTATGACTTGAAAGATAATCCTTGCAAGAAAGTTGATAAGATGGGACGTGCAAATGCCAAAGAATTGAATTTCTGGACGAAGGACGAGTTTGAAGTGTTTATACAGTGCTTTACGGAAGAGGAAGAACTGTATCGAATTATTTTCCTGATGTTGTTCTGGCTTGGGTGCAGAGTGGGAGAACTGCTGGCACTTACCAGTGAGGATATTGATTTCGAGAATGGAACAGTAAGTATCTCTAAGACTTATTTCAGAAGAAATAAGACGGATTATATCACTGCACCAAAAACGGAAAGTTCTAATCGTAAGATTACCATTCCACAATTTTTACAGAAGGAGATAAAACAGTTTTTGGACAGGCAATATGAGTTGATGCCAGAGGAACGAATCTTTCCGATAACTGACAGGGCGATACAGAAGAAGATGAAGCAGAAAACGGAGCAGGCAAGGTTAAAGCCAATCCGTGTTCATGATCTACGACATTCGCACATAGCTTTGCTCATCGAGAAGGGGATGCAGCCATTGGTTATCGCACAGAGAGTCGGACATGATTCTGTAAATACTACCATGAATATCTACGGACACCTTTACCCGAACAAGCAGAAGCAGGTGGCAGATTTGCTTAATGCAGAGGCAACCGGGGAATTGGAAAACAATCTGGTGGACATGGAGACGGAGAGGCGTTTCAGAAAGGCGGGTGGATGGTCATGAGGATGATAAGAGGATTTTACAACGAACAGAATAATACTGTAAATGTTATTTACTATGATGATAATATCATCATCAGTCTGGAGTGTGGAAAGTGGGAGCAAGGTCTTCGGACATCTCCTTATTCACAGGGGAGAATGGATGCATTGGCTATTGATGACCCGATAGAGTATGTAAGATTAATGCTTACCGGGGAAATGCAGGTATGGTTAGATGCGTTGGATGACTGCTCGGTATGGTGAGTCAAAAAGTGGAGTCACTTTTGCGAAAGGGAGACGAAAGTGACGCACCTGCTGATAGAGGATTTCTTGGGTTGACGCAGAGATAAGAAATTTTCCTAAAGGCTGCATCAACATACAGATGCGAATACCGGCTGCTAGCAACAAAATTTAAGTTAGTGCCGGTAGGAGCAGATGTATTCGAGGTCAAGCGACGAAACGCTTGCCCCGTTTGTGTTTGGGGTTTACCCCAAACCAATAAGGGGAACATTACTTTAGGGAAGGGAAGATGATGGGGAAGCCCAAAGAAAGGAGAACCGCGACATGAGCAGAGAATTATTAAGAAAGATGTTAATCAAGCAAAACACGGATAAGAAGAGAGGGATTGGATGGCGAATACGAAAAAGAAGACCATAAGTGGTGCCATGTATAGCAAGCCGAATCTGGAACATAATCTCAGAGAGCATATTCCACCAAACTCTGTAGAAAAGAGGCGATATCTGAATCTGGTGTATACAAAGGATGCGGATATCACGCTGGAGCAGGTTTATGATAAGCTGTTTGCTGATTCATATAAGGAATGGCGGGAGAAGGAGATTAAGAAGGGGAGAGGAAAGAGATTTCCCGAAACTTATTACGAAAAGATAAAGCAGGATAAGCAGAAGCATCTGACTTATGAGATTATCTGGCAGATAGGAGATATGCGGGATACCGGATTTAATCTGAATCTGGAGGATGCAGATAAGGCTCAGGCATTGCTTGATGACTTTGCAGTGTATCTTTTGGACCTACCGGAGGTATGTGTGGTAACTCAGAAGGAACTGGATGATCCAGAATGGAAGCCGCCTTTTGAGGCAGGACTGATAGTACATCATATGACATATCACGGGGATGAAAATTCTCCACATATTCATATGACGTATATTCCTTATACTACACATTCCAAAAGCGGAGCTCCTGTCCAGAATGTATTTTCACAGATGTTTGAAGACATCGGATATCCTACTACTATGAGGCAGGCAACCACGGAAAGCGGTGAGTTGGTGTGGCAGACGGACAAGGACGGAAACCGAGTGCCGCAGATGAAGCGTAACAAGCATGGTGGCGTGGATTGGGTGGAAACCCAGAAGATGGTTTTACAGAAGATGATGATAGAAAGGCTTGGCTGGGACAGATTATATAAAGGCTCTAATCCGAGAGGTAATTTAGAACTGTCAGATTATCGCAGAGAAAGAGCGGCAGAAGCAGCAAAGGAAGCAGAACTTGAATTGGAAGCTGTTATGAATAAGGTTGTATCCGGACAGGAAGCGCTTAAAGCACAGACGGAACAGTTGGAGGAATTGGCATCAAGCCTAAAGAAAGCTTGCGAAGTGGAGAAACAATTATCTACCAAGATTGCCGGCAAATATGCAAAACTGGAGGAAGTAGAGCAGGATTTGACGGATAAAACAAATGAGGTGGATAGGCAGGTTCAGAAACTTGATATGTTGCAGGAAGATGCAGACAAGGTTGAGAAAAGGGCTGTGCTGGCAGAGCAGATTTATGATTATTTCAAAGATACTTCGGCAAGTGAGCGGGAGCATGAATATTTTGAAAGAATCTTGGATTTGATCTATGAGAATGGTAACCTAAAGTCTGAGAACCAGGAATTGAAACGGGAGAACTCAAGACTTCGGGAGAAACTGGAAAAGGCATATGATTTCATGAGGCAGTTTACAATCGGCGGAATGAATATGCTGGAGAAGTTCTTGCGGAGCATTGGGGAATGGATGCAGCAGAAGGTGGCTGGATTGAGTAGGTAGGTTGAATGGGAAGGAGCGTGAGAATGCTCCTTCTTTACATCAAATACTTATTTTGTTTCTGCGATAAAAAAACTATTTGATTTAAGTAATCTGTGAGGTATGTTTGAAATTCCTGTTTTGTAGGCATTATATGATTTATATACTAAGTAGTGATGTGTAATACCAGTATTATCAGTATAAGAAAATTTATTATCTGATATGTGTTTAATCATTGTTATATCTGGACAGTTAGGAATAATTTTTTGTATTGCGTTTGACATGTTTTTAACTATTATTCTATTTTCGATAGGCACTCCTTTCTTTTGACCAATGAGTGAAAAATGATTAAAACTGTACAAAAATCTATATAAATAGCATTGACCAATGATTTTTTTGCAAGTATAATAAAGAAAACGATGGAGGTGGATTATGAACTTAAGAGAGCTGGAAAGTAATTTTAAGAAGAATATTTTTAATAATGAAGATGATATAAAGATTCATTTTCATTCAGATATTATTAAACCATTGTTAGAAGAATTGAATCCAGAGATGGCTGGGCAATATCATAGTGAGGATGTTTTGAAAGCGGGAGGAAGAACGGATGCGACTTTTCAGAACATTTCATTTGAATTTAAGAAAGAAAGATATTTTAATAAGGCTTCAGGAGTAAGTGAAGCAGTGTACGGAAGGGACAGTACAGACCATGGTCTGCATGATTATATTCTAAGCAATGCGGGGATATGTGTCAACGATAAAATTGATACAAAAGTAAAGAAAATATTGTCAGGTATCGGTGTTGGGTTTGATGGAAAACAGTTTATTTTTGCAAGATTCATTCCTTCTACTCAAAAAAATGTGTTGGATACAAGCAAGGTTAAGGTAAATATAAATGAGGCTGTAAATATTGATTTCACATATGAAGTAAAAGATTTTTCCAGGGGAATTAAAAGACTTGCGTTGCTTTTAAGGCAGACAGATAAGATATCACTTTCAAAGCAGATGCTATGTGCTGTGATAAATCCTAAAAGTGATTATGTTAGAGGCAGCATATTAACAATCTATAATAATCTTGGCGATAATCTCGATACCACCAAAGACACATTTAATAATCGAGTTAAAACATTATATGATGAGTGGAATCGCGTATTTGGCGTAATGTATGGTGATGATGAAGATGCAACAGATTTTACTGAGGTATCTTCTAAAATAAGAGAAATGTATGGTATTAGTGATAGTTTTGAAATTGATAGCAAGAGGTATCTTTTTTCAATGCAAACATTTTTTAACATTTTTCTTAAGTTATTAGTTTATTCTTTTTTGGCACAGTTAGTAGATCCGATGTTTACAACACAACAGGAACTTACCAAGGATGAAATAAATAGACTCTTTGATGGAAATACATATGCAAGTTGTAAACTAGTAAATAATTTTTTTGAATCCCATTTCTTAGAGTGGTTTACATTTACGGCTAATATTAACGATCCTGAATCAAGCTTTGATGTTAAAATGATTAATGAAACTCTGGAAGTTGTGAATAAGTTTGATCTTAGCACATTCGTTTTAAGACCTGAGAATGTACAGGATATTTTACAGGAAGTGTATATGGGATTAATTCCGCAGGAGATGCGTCATTTGATGGGAGAGTATTTTTCTCCTGACTGGATTGTCGAGCATGTTCTTGATATGGTAGGATATACGGGTGATATTAGTAAAACATTGATTGATCCGACAGCAGGCTCGGGAACATTTTTAACACAGGCAATCAAACGTATTATTAATCAGAAAGGCGGTGTATTAAACAAAACTGATATTATTAATATTACACAGAATATTGTAGGATTTGATATTAACCCTATTTCTGTTGTGTCTGCAAAGGCAAACTATATTCTTATAATGTTTTCGGCTTTCTTTGATAATTGTAATGAGGAGTTTGGAGATCCGATTGGAATCCCTGTTTTTATAGCTGACTCCATACTGGCTCCAGTTGTATACACAGAGGAGAATGATGATACTCTTAAGTTAGAAACTACAGTTGGTGAAATTGAGATTCCGAAGTTTGATTCATTCTCAAAGGGAAATGAATTTTTGAAGCTCCTAAGTCAATCTATAGATGATAGGGGATCATATGAGATATTTGAAAGTTTGGCTTTAGGAAAAGGGTTAATTACAGAGTCAGATATCCATGTTGTTAAGACATTATTTTCAAAGTTAAGTGTATTACATCGCGCAAGTAAGGATTCTTTTTGGCCTATTATTTTTAGAAATAGTTTTGCTCCTGTTATGATAAGAGACAAGTTTGATTTTGTTGTGGGAAATCCACCTTGGATTGCTTGGAAAGCGATGAGCAAAAGCTATCGTGCAGGTACTTTGACTATATGGCAGAGCTATGGTATTTTTGAAAAAAATGCGTATGATAAAAAAACTACGCACGATGATTTTGGAATGGCTGTTACATATGTTTCGGTAGACCAGTATTTAAAAATAGGTGGAAGCATGGTGTTCCTTCTTCCTGCTTCTTTTTTAAAGTCAACAAAGGGAGGAGAAGGTTTTAGAAAATTCGAGATTATAAGAAATAATCAGAGTGTACCATTTAGTGTAGAAGAAGTGCATGATTTTTCAGGCGTAAGCTTGTTTACAATACCTACAGTAGCTATAAAATTTGGAAAAGGAACTGTTATGCAGTATCCTATGAAAAATTATAGATTTTATTCACAAAAAGGCAGGAAGAGTAAAATAGATTCACATGCTGATTGGAAGTATGTATCGGAAATAGTAGAGTATTCAGATTGTTTAGCACAACCGGTAGACAAGGAGGATTTACAGTCCGCATGGCTGACTCTTAAAGATATGACTTTTGCAGATAATGTTGTGAATCCTGAAATAAAAAGAATATATAAAGGAAGAAAAGGAATTGAACCAGCAGGGGCTAAAGGAGTTTATATTTTGCTTAAACCTAAAAAGGTGAGAGATGGATATTTAGAAATAATCAATGATATGTCAAGACAAAGAAGGCAAGATATTGTTGATAGAGGTATTCACAAAGGAGTGGTTGAAGAAAAATATATTTATCCAATGTTGGGAGGACGTAATATAGCTCGTTGGATGGTTAAATCGCATGAGTATATGATTGTACCACATTCTCCTGAATATAAGTATGGTATACCAGAGGTGGTATTAGCTAGAGAAGCACCTGAGACATTTCAATGGTTGTCATTTTATCATGACGAATTGTTGGACACAAGAATACAGAATGGTAAGTTTTTTAATCCAGAAACACAGCCGTTTTATAGATTAGACAATGTCGGAACATACACATATTCTCCCTACAAAGTGTTATGGAAGGAACAGACTGGAAGCATGTCAGCAGTCGTAGTTTCTAGTTATTTAAAGTCTGTTCCAGACGCAGATGCTGAACTTTTCAAAGAAGATAAGCCTATTGTTGTTGATTCAAAGGTTCTTATGTTGGATGTTTATGATGAAATGGAGGCTTATTATGTATGTGGGATTATTAATTCTCCTAGTGTTATAGAGGTCGTTGATGGGTACGCAATTTCGACTAATAGGGGAGTTGATGTTTTAAAGTATATAGCGATTGCTAAATATGACGAGACAAATGCGATACATAGAAGAATTGCTGAAATATCCAAAAACATCCATGATAAGATGAGAGAAACATCGGGAAAAGCAAATATTGAGCAGCTAGAGAATGCTCTAAATAAAGAAATTCATAAACTGTTTTCATAAGACCAGGAGGGATTAATTGTCAATGATGGATATTTCAAAAGAAGCGAGTTCGGTTTTAACAGAAATTATTGAAAATGAAGAAAATAGTCAATATTGGGAAAAGCGTTTTGATATGATTTCCGAGCGAGATGATACCATTCTTAGAGGATGTTTTAAAGAACTTAATGATAAAGGATTAATATATACCAGATGGGCGGACAATATTCCATATATTATTAATGTGCTTAAAGATGGATATGTGTATTACGACTATGTTCAAAAAAACGATACCCCTATGACTAAATTCGAAAAAGAAATGCAACAATTATTATGTAGAACAAAAACTATAAAACCACCTATCAATGCAGCAGCTATATCAACAAATATTAGCGAATATAATAAACCGAGTGAAGACTGGTTGAATGATTTTGAGATATTTTATAATAAGTATTTGAAAGAGCATTCACTTGCTCCGCGAATAGAGAATATTCTTCTCCATAGGCAGCTAAGTGCATATAATGATGCGGTTTCTTGCCTTAAAAGTATAAGTAAAGATGAAGAATTCATTGCATTGATGAGAGGTGAACAAAAAATGATTTCCTCTAAAAGAAGTATAGATAGTAAATATGATGTGTTTATTTCGCATGCAAATAAAGATAAACTGAATTTCATCGATGACTTGTATAGTTCATTGGATAGTTTAGGAATCAATATTTTTTATGATAAAAAATCTTTAGAATGGGGGGATAAATGGAAGGATCGCATTTTAGATGGTGTTAATCAATCTGAATTTGCAATCATTGTTATATCGGAGAACTTTTTTGGCAGAGAATGGACCGAAAAAGAATTAAATGAATTTTTGAATAGACAAAACAAGAATGGACAAAAAATTATTTTACCGGTAGTGCATAATATCACAATGGAGCAATTAAGGGACAAATATCCATCAATCGCAGAAATACAAGCAATTAGTTCGAAGGATTATTCACATGATCAAATTGCATTATTATTTGCAGCACAATTAATTAAACGATTAAAGGCAAAATAATTTTATTTTGGAAGTGAGATGAGTATTTTGGAAAAAACTTTTGACCTTTCACAATTTGATGAATACAGAGAAGACAACAGAAGAGAAGTGAAAAAAGCAGAGGGTGGATTGCCGGTTTCATTGTGGGATACCTATTCTTCATTTGCAAATTGCTATGGTGGAGTTATTATTCTTGGAGTCAAAGAAAATAAAGATGGCAGTTGGAAGACTACTGGTCTTCAGAATGCATCCAAGCTCCGCAAGGAATTATGGGATAATATGAACAATCCTAAGAAGGTAAGTATTAACCTCCTATCAGAAGATGATGTGCAGACATATGAAGTTGGAGACAATAAAGATGTCATTATGGTTATTTATGTACCTATGGCAAAGCGTGAGCAGAAGCCGGTTTACATCAATAATGACATTTTTAATGGTACATTCCGTCGTAATTATGAGGGAGATTATCATTGTACCAGACTGCAGGTAAAGACCATGCTTCGCGACCAGACCGAGCGTACTATGGATATGGAAGTGCTGGACAAGGTTCCTATGGAAGATTTGAATTATGATACCATTCATGGATATCGTAACAGCCACCGTTCGTTGAAAGAGGGACATCCTTTTGAACGATTGAACGACCATGAATATCTGAGAAGTATAGGTGCGGCTGCAATTTCTGATGAAGATGGCAAGCTGCATCCTACGGCAGCAGGTATGTTGATGTTTGGTGACGAGTACAATATTGTCCGCCATTTTCCTGAGTATTTCTTGGATTACAGAGAAGAATTAGATCCGACAACACGATGGAGTGACAGATTGCAGTCCAGCTCTGGCGAATGGTCCGGTAATGTGTGTGATTTCTATTTCAGAGTTTACAATAAAATCATCAAAGATGTTAAAGTGCCATTTAAGATGTCTGGTGGAGAGCGTGTTGATGATACTCCAGTACACAAGGCACTTCGTGAGGCATTGGCAAATTGTCTGATAAACGCAGATTATCATGGATTACGAGGTGTTGTTATCCGTAAAGAAGCGGACAAGCTGATTTTAGCAAATCCCGGTTATGTCAGAACAGGTAAAAAGCAAATGCGTCTTGGTGGCGAGTCTGATCCGAGAAACAAGGCACTTATGAAAATGTTTAATCTTATCAATATCGGTGAACGTGCCGGAAGTGGAGTTCCGAATATCTTTAATGTTTGGGAAGATGAAGGCTGGAAAGAACCAGTGATAGAGGAAAGATTTGATCCGGATAGAACGGTGCTGACGCTTTCGTTTAAGAAAAAATCGACAGAAAAAAGCGACAGAAAAAAAGCGACAGAAAAAAGCGACAGAAAAAAAGTGACAGAAAAAACACAGGCACAGTATGATACGATTCTTGCTTTTATGGAAGATGGCGTATGGTATAAAGCTAGTGAATTGGTAGACGTGTTAGGGGTAAAGGAAACACGAACTAAGGCATTATTAAGAGCACTTGTTGGAGATGATCTGCTTGTAGATAATGGTGTAACTAAAGGACGTAAGTATAAAAAGAAATAAAGGCATAGGAGAGAATTCCAATGGATATAAATAATGCTTTTATTGCTTGTGCTGATAAGTGGGCAAAAGATGAATTGGATGAAAAAATAAATTTTGCTTTAGATACTTTTGAGGAATGGGCAGGCAATTATGAAAAAGACGAAAAGGAACTTTTGATAAAATTATTGCAAAAATTTGATTATTATTCATATAACAGTATAGTTAAGATAATGAAGGAATTAAATTTGAAAATAGTTCAAGACTATGGGATTTCAAATGCCGATAGTGTTATAAGTGTTGTTAGAAAACAAGACGGAAAACTTAATAGTTCATATGAGTATTGGCTTTTGCATCGTATGGTGAGTGGTTTTGGGAAAGGTATGTACTGCGATTCGGTAAATGATATAGATGAAAAATACTGGGATAATATTAGTAAAGTAGTATATGTGGATGATTGTAGTGGAACGGGAGAACAATTTACAAAGTTTATAATAAGACAGAAAAAGTCCTTCCAAAATAAGCAAATTATTTTAGTTGTAATTGAAGCTGTGGAGGATGCTAAGAGATACATAAAAAATGAGTTGGGGAAATATGGGGTAAATGTTGAAGTTGTTGCGTACACTACAAAGAAGAAAGCCCTAAAAAATATGGTGGAGAAAGAGAAGAATATGTTTTATGAGATGTCTCAAAAACAGGAGATTTTTAAGGACTATATTTTGGGTTTTGAAGATGCAGAGGCACTTATGGCATTTTACAATAATACACCTAATGATACATTGGGGTTGTTTTGGTTTGTGTCTGAAAAAAATAACCCTATTTTTCCAAGAGAACTAGATGAAAAACCGGGATGGAAAATGAGTAATGCAGAAAAGAAAAAACGAAGAAGAGAACAATATGAATCAAAATGTATGTGATGATTTGAAATATCAAGAGCTTTTGATTTTAGCATATTTCAGAACTCATTATAAAAAATATGTGTTTAATGATATTGCGCAAATAATGGGTATGACATATGCGGAAATGAGAAATTCTATAGAGCACTTAATGGAACGAAAATACCTGGTATGTATTGAGACGAGTCTTGTTCTGTCGAAAAAAGGAGAGGATTTATTGAAAGAGCAAAAACTTGTCAGTTTTTTTGATAAAAGAGAAAAAGAATCTTGCGATAAAACATGTTTGAGCATTGATGAAGCATATATACCAATTAAGTTTGAAATGTAGTATACTGTATAGAGGCTATATTTGTTAGAAAAAGAAAATCAAGTTGATTTTCAAAGCGGTAAAGTTGCATACATTTATTATCAGGAAAAGGATAGAGCTCTTTTCCTGATAGTAACGTTATGTTCGCAGGAGCAGCTGCTCTCATAACGTTACTATCATTTCAAATGATTGCTTGACAATCATTTGAAATGAGAATTTTCAATTAGATAGGGTAGCAGATATAGCCTCGCCGAAAGGTGACCATATGAATTATGTACAGAAATTAAAAGATAAAATGATTATACAGGGAGAGGATGAGAAATACATCGAACTGTGTACATCCTATGCACAGAAACTATGCGATAATAATGTGCCCGTTATTTTCGATTTTAAGCATTTAGCATTGCTTTTGGGGTATGAACCATCAGAACTTGCATTCTATTTATTTGCATCAGATGATTCGTTTTATACGCAGATACAGATACCAAAGAAAAGTGGTGGAATGCGTAATATAGAAATTCCCAGTGATAGATTAAAGAATATTCAACGGTGGATACTGAAAAATGTTTTGAATAATATTGTGGTACATGATTCCTGCTATGGATTCATGAAAGGAAAGTCTATATATGATAATGCACTATTACATGTGGGTAAAGATTGTGTATTGAATATGGATCTGAAAGATTTTTTCCCGTCTATTAGTCAAAAAGATGTGTTTAATATATTTTATCAGAGGGGATATACCAAGAAAGTATCATACTATTTGGCAAAATTATTAACTAAAGATGGCGTATTACCGCAAGGTTCACCTGCCAGTCCTCAAATTTCAAATATTGTTGCAAAACACTTAGATAAAAGATTGAGTGAATTATCAAAGCGATATAATGCTGTATACTCGAGATATGCAGATGACCTTACATTTTCTGGAACATCAAATATTAAAAATATGATTCCGATAATAAGCAAAATAGTTCGTGAAGAGAAATTCCAGTTGAATGAAAGAAAGACAAGATACTCATATTATTTTCAAAGACAAGAAGTGACAGGACTTATTGTAAATAAGAAAGTAAGTGTTCCTAAAGAATATCTTAGAGAATTATTCAAAGAAATATATTATTGTAAAAAGTTTGGTGTATCATCACATCTTAAGAAGACAAAAAATCATAAAAGTTTTTTTAAAGAGCATATGTATGGAAAAGCATATTTTATAAAAATGATTGATAGAGAAATGGGAGAAAAAATATTGAATGAGTTAGATTCAATTTTGTGGGAATATTAGTATGGCTAAGAGAAAATTTTATGTGTATCAAGAGGATTTAATAAGATACAAACTCGTTCAAGAGACAGTTACAATATCTCAATTGGTTGAAGAACTAAATAAAAAGTATAGTCAAGATGATATGCAAAAATTGAGAACGGAAACAATAACAAATTATTTGACTAATAATGGTTATTTAGTTGTTAACGATAATGGTAAAAAAAGACCAACTTTTAAAGGAAAAATATTAGGAATTGAGGTAGGATATATTACAGATAAGGTTGGACAAGAAATTGAAGTGAATTTGTATAATGACAGAGCACAGAAATTCATATTGGACAATTTGTATGAGATGATATAAATTGCTTTTAGCATTCACGTTAAAGAGAGGGCACTTAGAGAACTGTAAAATTGATAGTGAGAAAATATAGGTGTTCGAGTATCATGGTAAGATTTGATATTCAAAATTTGTATCACAACTTGACAAGAATTAATTTACATTCCAACCACACCATGCTATATTAATATCAAGGTGGACGGTGAATGAAAAAATGTTGTGGTGTTCGTTTTTTGAATTTGTATCACAAATGAGTATCACGATTATGATACTCCGGTGCTACATTTCCGTCGGAAAAAGTAAAAATAATAGATAAAATATCCATAAAATGAGGTAAAAAACGGCAAAATCCGTAACAAAAAAGTTTCTGAATACGACTCCATCCGACCGTGAGGGTGGTAGAACAGTTGGTTCTGGTGCTGTTGCAACAATCATTGAATAATTGTTATTTATTATAGTAATTTTAAGGGTTTCCGAGATTTTTCGGAAGCCCTTTTTTCGTTCTGAAATAAGTGGAAAAATAGCAAAATAAGTTTAATAGCGGTGACTAAACGATGTCATAAAACAAATAATCTTTAAACAAAATTGATACAAATAATATTCTGTTTTGTAAATACTATATCTTCTTCGGCATAGATCCTAATAAGTGATGATTGCTCTATCAATTTAATTTTGTCATTTTTGATACAAGAAAGGATTGCTGTTACAGCATCAGACTCATTTATAAAATCTACAGTTTATCGATAGTAGGTCTTATTTATAATATAGTTAGTTGTTAATAGAGTATTTTAACAGGCAATCACACAGGTGCTATTGTCAATTTACGAGGAACAAGTTAGAAAAAATTTATCGTAATAAATAAGTGAAAGTAAAATTATTATATATTTTTTTAATGTTTATAAGACTATATAAATGATATGATGTGAGTGTCAAAAGTAAATTTTGTCACTCACCTTTGTATCAGGATTGATACATTGCTATGCAATTCACACATACGTCATAATATAACAGACAAAAAAAGAAGCAACTGTAAAACAAGTTGGTAGATAAAATACAAAATAGAATAATAGATTAAAGAGGTAAAAAGGTATGATTGCTAAAGAACTTATGAAACGATGTGAAGCACATGCTCTGGTTTTAATCATGAACAGGATCATAGTATTATTATAGATGTTTGTAGAAAACTGAAAAGAGAAAATGTTTTGTAAATTAATTGATATTATTTATTTTCAGGAGGTATGAAGCTTATATGGGGAAGTATCATTTTATAATAATAGGCTCAGGCTGGCGTTCACTTTATTATGTCAGAATAGCAAAAGCAATGCCGGATATATTATGTCTTGATGCGATGTATTGCAGGACACGGGAAAAAGCAGATAAGATGGCAGAAGAATTCGGTATACACACTACAACTTCTATAGAAGAGTGTGTAGGTTATAAACCGGATTTTGCTGTTGTAGCAGTGAATAAAACAAGTATCTGTGATGTTTCAATAGAATGGATGGATAGAGGAATAACTGTTCTTTCTGAGACACCAGCAGCACTGGATATGGATTCGCTTAAAAAGTTATATAGATATCATATGTCTGATGATAAAACAGATAAGAAACAGGTTGTTGCTGAACAATACAGGGAATATCCATATAATAAAGCACGGATTAAGCTTGTTAATAGTGGTGTACTTGGCGATATCAGTTGTCTGAATATATCCATTGCACACGAATATCACGGTTTCAGTCTTATAAGAGCATATCTTGGTATAAAACCTGATGAAAACTACACAGTGTCAGGTAAAATATATGAATTTCCGACAACTCAGACACTTACGAGATATGACAAATTTACAGATGGCAGAACAGCTCCTAAAAAAAGATGTGTAGCAGTATTTGAGTTTGAGAGCGGAAAGGTTGCATGGTATGATTTTGACTCTGAGCAGTACCGCTCACCTATCAGAAAGAATATGATAAAGGTGCAGGGTGTCAGAGGGGAACTTATTAACGATGAGCTGTATTATCTTGATGAAAATAATGTCGGTAGAAAAGAAACAATAGTAACGGATATTAATAAGGTTATGACGGGTAACGGCAATCCTAATTTGGCACAAGTCAATGAAATTAAGAAAATAGCATTCGGTGATAAAATACTATATGAACCAGCATGGGGGTTAAGAGGTCTGTCAGAAGATGAAACGGCAATTACCACACTTATGTGCAAAACAGCCGAATATAGCAGAGGACAGGCATTGCCGCCATATAGCTTGGAAAATGCTTTGGCAGATGCGTATGCGGCGATACTAATGGAAAGAGCAATTGTAACAGGTGAAAAAGTAAAGAGTGAGATAAATATGTGAAATAAATATTAAAGTAATAAATATTAAAATGACAAATATTAGTCATTACATATTTATATTTATACACATTTAATTGAGAGGAGTGTAAACATCTATGGCAGAAAAAGTATTAAAAATGGCACTTATTGGTGTTGGCAATATGGGAAAGAAATATGCAGAAATGATTACCTCAGGACGGGTATCGGGTATGAAACTGACAGCAATTGTAATAAGAAGACCTGAACTTATGAAGTGGGGAGAGGCGTTAACTAATATTGACGGAGAAAAAGTAAAAATATTTTGCAGTGCCGATGAGTTATTCAAAGCGGAAAATTCTTTGTTTGATGCGGTTATTATAGCAACGCCACATAAGACACATAAGGAATTGGCTGTCAAGGCATTTTGTCTTAATAAAGCTGTGCTTTGTGACAAGCCAGTGGCGGCGGACATAGGGGAAGCTGTCGCAATGGAGAAGGCGGCTAAAGAGAACGGCTGTATATATGGGGTTGTATTTCATCAGAGATTGTATCCAAAATACATAAAGATTAAAGAGCTTATCGACAATGGAGAGATAGGGGATTTGAAAAGAATAAGTCTTATTAATTCAAGATACTTAAGGACAGTACATTATCATAAGTCGGGAGCGTGGAGAAGCAGCTTTTTGGGGGAAGGCGGCGGAGCACTTATTAATCAGGGACAGCATATTCTTGATATGTACCAGTATTTATTTGGCATGCCACAGAGGCTGTATGCGGCTATTCCATTTGGCAAATACAATGATTTTGATGTTGATGATGAGGCAACATTGGTTATGGAATATGATAATGGCGTGACAGGTACATTTATATTATCAACAGGGGAGGCGTGCCACGAAGAAAGACTTGAAGTAATAGGCACAAAGGCAAGAATCCTGTTAATTGATGACACGTTGACGATTACATATCATAACGATGTAAATACTTACATAAAAAATGAAGATGTTAATTCAAGAGAGCATATGAGTTATTCAGAAAAGACTATTCAGTTTGAGAAGGCTGAAGAACCATATACACAGTTGTTGGAAAGGTTTGTTAAGGCAGTACTTGAAAATGATGAGTCATATCTTGTTGCTAAAGGCTCTGAGGGAATTAATTCATTGATGTTATGTGCTGGTGCATATTATTCAGCCTGCAATAAAGCGGTAGTTGATCTTCCGCTTGGAGCAGGTAAATATAGTGAACTTATGGAACAGCTTATAAAAAAAGAAGAAAGCAGAGGATGATTAGTCTGTATTAAAGAATTGTAAATATAAACATTACAATTATTCTGCCGATATACCATATAGGGAGTTGTATCAATATCTAATATTAAATGAATTTGTTATAATATGGTTATTATGATATATGGCATATGTATTATTAATATTATATGGTTATGAATTTATTAACAGTAATATATGATTTATAGCATAGATGTTTGTGGTAATATGTTATTTGTAGTAATATATAGTTTAAAGTAATACAATATTAAGTGTAGATGATAGTCAAGCAGGGAGCTTGGGGTTAATGAGGAATCAAGGATGATTATACAACATAATTTAGAGGCGATGAATTCTATGAATTGCTTTGGACGTGTTAATAAGGCATTTTCAAAGTCTACAGAGAAATTATCGTCTGGTTATAAGATAAACAGGGCATCAGATGATGCGGCGGGATTAACAATATCAGAGAAAATGAGATGGCAGATCAGAGGTCTTAACCAGTCAGGGAGAAATATCAACGATGGTATATCTTACTGTAATGTTGCTGAAGGTGCATTAGGCGAGATACACAGTATGCTTGAGAGAATGAAGGAATTATCGGTTCAGGCGGCTAACGATACTAATACAGATATGGATAGGGATGCGTTAGATCAGGAGACACAGCAGCTCAAGTCACAGATAGATAAGATATTTGAAGATACTATGTTTAACACCCAGAAGATATGGTGCGAGGCATATATACCATCGGCTGATGGAACACCTACAGATTTTTCATTTTATAACGCAACTGATGATAGGGGAACTTATGTCGGTGGAATAGAGTATATGAACCACAGATATTCATGGGAAGACCTTGGAATTGGTTATGACAGAGCTACACTTACATTTACTAAGACAGATACTTTTAAGATAGATGGTACAATACTTAAAGATGATGGAAGCACAGATATGGATAATTATTCCTCTAAGGCGAGCTTTACTATTAAGACGGTTGCAGGACAGGGGCTTACAACAGCTCAGAAGACTTACGACTGGTCGGCTGAGGATGATGGAATTGCCATAGACGGGATAATAACAACAAGTAAGACTAAAGAAGAAGGTAATACAACGTGGGCAGCATTAGGCTTGACTAAAGGCAATGATGTGAAGGCTGGAACATATACATTTAACTATTTTGGAATGGAAGTATCATTTTATGTGAAAGAAGATGCGAGCTGGACAACATTTGTTGACGGCATTAACAACCAGAGAGTTAAATTAGACTGGCATAGTGATAATGTTGGCTATAATAATAAGCAGAGTGCAGATATCACGAAGTTGAATTCTCAGGTTGTTAAAGTTACTAATGCTAATAAAGATAAGGTTAGCACGAGTGGATATGGAATTTCAGCTAAAAGAGATACGCTTGGAATTGTTTATGACAAGAATTATCAGTCAAGTGTTAAATGGAATGATATAAGTGATAATGATACAGGCAGGAATTTCGTTAATTCGTGGGGAACTAACGAACATGGTGGTTCGGGTAATTCGGATAATATTGGAACAAGCGATGATAATGGTTCATCGAAGGTGACAATATCAGATGATTGTACATATAGATTTGATGACTCAGCATCTGGTGGATTTATTAATTTTGATTTTGTGCTTGATAAGACAGGAAGTACAGAGTCGATTTTAAAGGATTTGGGATATTCCAGAATAAATGTCTCTACATCTGCGGCTACAAGTGCAGTTGTTAATAATACAGGAACGGGTGCGGCAGGCAATACATCTGCGACTGCAGGCTCTAATTTTGATTTTAATACACAAAGAGATATTCTTGGAAGACAATTTGCGTCAGATACTGAGCGGATTACAGCAGGAACTGCAAAGATAGATAATGGAAAGTCAGTAATATCATTAAGTGCGGCTAACGGTAATCCTGATTATGAGCTTACTTATAATGGTGATATAGCTAAAGAGTTATCAAGTTCGATTAAGGATGCTGTTGAACAGATTAAAAATGCATACAAGAATAGTGGTGCTAATAATGGTATACCACAGGATACAGATAACCTTGGGCTTAAGAGTTATTCATTTATATTTAAGAGTGGAACTGATGCTATAAGCGTGTCATATGATTTATCTAAGCTTACATATGATGATGTTAAAAATCTGTCTGGTGATGCAGATTTTGATAATCTTGCTAAGGACATATTTAATGCTAATTCGGATATTACACTCAGTGCGAATGGAGATGCTTATCAGGTTCTTACATCTGTCAATGCTTCCGTATCAGAGGCAAGAGTGAAAAATGGTGTTATGGTAGATGGATATGTGCAGGATTTGAATATTCAGGCAGGAGCGTTGAGCGGACAGAATATCGAAATTGAATATGATTATTTAAGAGCAAGTAACCTTGGACTTTCAGGAATAAGCCTTAAGACAGCAGATGACAGCCAGTCAGCTATCAATCAGGTAGATAAGGCGATTGACAGAGTGTCAACTGAGCGTTCTAAGTTTGGTGCATACGTCAACAGATTAGAACACGCATATAATGTTAATATGATAAATAGTGAGAATACACAGGCATCTGAGTCAAGAATAAGAGATACAGATATGTCTAAAGAGATGTTAGAGTATTCTAAGAATAATATTTTATCGCAGGTCGGGCAGACTATGCTTGTCCAGTGCAATCAGAATAAGAATATGGTTATGCAGCTCCTTCAATAAGGAATAATGTAATTAAAAAGGGACTATCCTGTAAAGCACGATTTATACAATGTGTAGAATAAATTTATAGATTATTATCTACATATTATATAGATTATGTTTTTAGGATAGTCCATTTTGTTTAAAAGGATTTATTCAGGTAAAAATGTTTTAGCTGGTGTATATGCAGGTCAGTTAACTATTATGAAAATAATTAATATTCAGAACCGCACCATCTTCCAGAAGCTCCACAAGGAAGCACAAGTCCGTTAGCGGATACAGGAAGTCCGACTTCATTAGAACTACAGTAGCCGTCAAAATCTTTAAGTTCTGTGCTTAACATATAAGTAAGAACTGCTGGCTGAAGTCCTGTTGTGTAGGAGTTGATAAGGAAGAATAATGGCTTGTCAGAAAGAAGCTTTGCACACAGCTTAACAAGTGGGTGTATAGCTTCTTCTATTTTCCATATCTCGCCCTTAGGACCTCTGCCATATGATGGAGGGTCCATAATAATAGCATCGTAGTGATTGCCACGCCTTATCTCTCTTTCAACGAATTTAACGCAGTCATCGACTATCCAGCGGATAGGCTTGTCAATAAGTCCTGATGATGTGGCATTTTCTTTAGCCCACGCAATTATTCCCTTAGAGGCATCAACGTGTGTAACGTGAGCACCAGCGGCTGCACAGGCAAGAGTAGCACCACCAGTGTAGGCAAATAAGTTAAGAACCTTTATCTGTCTGTCAGGTTCATTATCTTTAGCTTTCTTTATAATTTCAGAGAACCAGTCCCAGTTGGCAGCCTGTTCTGGAAATATTCCTGTGTGCTTAAAGCTGAATGGCTTTAAGTTAAATGTAAGAGGAACATCAACAGAAGGACTTTCGTATTTTATTGTCCAGCTTTGTGGCAGGTCGAAGAATTCCCATTCGCCGCCTCCCTTAGAACTTCTGTGATAATGTCCATTCATATGTTTCCATCTGTTGTCGTTCTTAGGTGTGTCCCATATAACCTGTGGGTCTGGGCGGACAAGAATGTAATTGCCCCAGCGTTCAAGCTTTTCTCCACAGGATGTATCTATAACTTCATAATCTTTCCAATTATCTGCAACAAACATATTGTAATTAAGTCCTTTCTTGTTTAAGCATATATATTAAGTATATAACAGATTGTATGGTTGGGGCAATCAAAAAGTACAGCGATTAGGATATAATTAACGTATGGTAGTGTATAATAATTATTTAATACAGTGATTAGGATATAATTAATGTGTGGCGGTATGTAATATGTTAAATGTATAGTTGTGCATATATTGCGTAACTTGAAAAATATACCATTTTACTGTAACATATAACAGACAAAAAATATAAATTGTTATATGGTATTAGTGTTAAAAGTAACTATTGATAATTGCATCATATATAAGGAAAGGAAAATGCACATTTGAAAAATATATCTTTTAAAACAGCAAAGAATGATATTATAGCAGGAATTATTGTGGCGTTAGTGTCAATACCAATATCTATGGGGTATGCCCAGATAGCAGGGCTTCCAGCGGCATATGGACTGTATGGTTCGCTTATACCAGTGCTTATATATGCTTTTACGACAACATCACCACAGTTCGTATTTGGTGTAGATGCAACGCCGGCGGTGCTTGTAGGTGGTACGTTATCGGCACTTGGCGTTACTTCAGGCTCTGAGGAAGCGATGAAGCTTGTGCCGGTCATTACATTTGTTGTTGCAATATGGCTCTTGATATTCAGTCTTATTAAAGCAGGACGAATAGTTAATTACATATCAACGCCGGTTATGGGAGGCTTTATAAGTGGAATTGGTATTACAATAATACTTATGCAGGTTCCAAAGCTGTTTGGTGGTTCTGCAGGTACAGGAGAACTTATTGAACTGGGTATCCACATATGGGGACAGCTTCAATATTTTAATGTGTTATCGGCAGTTCTTGGATTTGGAACAGTTGTAATTATACTTGTTGCAAAGAAATATATTCCGAAGTTTCCAATGTCAGTTGTGCTTATGGTGCTTGGTGCAATGGCAACAGCATTTTTACACATTGACAGATTAGGGGTTAAGCTTCTGCCTCACGTTGATTCGGGATTTCCGAAGCTTATGGTACCCGATTTTACATTATTAAAGACAGATACATCAGATATAATTATACTTGGACTTACCTGTGCACTTGTTATTATGGCACAGACACTGCTTGCCACTAATAACTATGCTAACAGATATGGATATAAGGTTGATAATAACAGAGAGGTGCTTGCTTATTCTTTAGCCAATATAGCTTCTTCGGTATCAGGAAGCTGCCCTCTTAACGGAAGCGTATCAAGAACAGGTATAGCTGACCAGTTTGGCTGTAAATCACAGCTTATGTCAGTTACAGCTTCAATTACAATGCTTGTTGTCGTGCTTTTTGCAACACCTGTGCTTGAATACCTTCCTGTGCCTATTCTTACAGGAATTGTCGTTGCTGCACTTATCGGAATAGTTGAATATAAGCTTGCTGATAAACTTAGAAAAGTCAACAGGGCAGAGTTCTTTATATTTCTTGCGGCTATGTTTGGTGTATTATTATTTGGAACTATATATGGCGTTATTATAGGTGTTATTCTTTCATTTATAGCGGTAATAATAAGGGCAGTTGTTCCTCCAAGATCATTTCTTGGCTGTATACCAGGACACGAGGGCTTCTATAATCTTAACCGTAACAAGAACGCTTTGCAGATAGAACACACATTATTATATAGATTCAGTGGTAATCTTTTCTTTGCAAATGTTTCTACATTTTTGCAGGATATAGAAAATGCCATAAATGATGATACAAAGATTATAATAGTTGATGCGAGCGGTATCGGAAGCATAGATATAACAGCAGCAGACAGGCTTGTATCATTTAATAAAATATTAAAGGGTAAAGGAATACATTTTTATATAACTGAGCACGTTGACCATGTAAATGACCAGTTAAGGCAGTTGGGTGCTGGCTGTCTTGTTGAGGAAGGTGTCACAAGAAGAACAATATCGCTTGCTTTAAGAGATGCCGGTGTTGACAGGCCATATCCGCTTGTTGGCAGTCCTGAGCAGGTTGCTGTACACGAGGATTTTATTGAGGATAACGAAAGGCTTGCAGAGATAGAGTGGGCATTTGGCAAGGACGCCGCAGAATGGCTTGATAAATATGCCGTCCAGGTTACAGATGACATTACAAGCAGTATTGATGTGGGGGCATCTGAGCTTGCAGAAAATGTTCTTGATAAGGCGGAAAGCAAGAATGCCTGGGGTAGAATTGGCTTATTTGATGAAGATGAACTTCTTGAGAGAGTTGAAATGCACTTATCTGAGCTTGCACAGAACAGCAATGCAGAAGAGTTAGAGGAGCATATTGAACAGAGAAGATTAAGGCTTGAGGCTAAGATTGCGAAGTTAAATCCGGATGCGTTAAAGCATTTAAGGGAACATAGAAAAGAAGTGTTACAGAGATTTAAAGAGAACAATCCAGAAGCGTATGCTCATATGATACAGCATAGAAAGGAACATATAAGCAGGCTGGAGAAAGAAAAGCCGGAGCTTGCTGCTAAGATGAAGGAATTCTATAAGCTTGATGATTAAACTGTCATATATCATTATATATAAGGGAAGGTTTTAATTGTGAATATATTAAATGTTGAAAAAGTGAGCAAAGCATTTGGTGAGAAAGTGCTTCTTGACAATGTCACACTTGGGATTAATAAGGGTGACAAGATCGGAATTATAGGAGTTAATGGAACTGGAAAGTCTACACTGCTTAAAATAATTGCCGGCATTGAAGAACCTGATGAGGGTAATATTATAAAAGGAAGAAAAGTTACTGTTACATATCTTGCACAGTCACCAGATTATATTAAAGATGAAAATGTACTTTCATATGTGCTTCGTGGCAAAGATTCATCGAATGAGCCAAAGGCGAAGGAAATACTTAATAAGCTGGGCATAGATGTATATGATGCTCCTATGGACAAGCTATCTGGTGGACAGAAAAAGAGGGTTGCATTGGCGAAAGTGTTAGTTGAACCTACAGAGGTACTTATACTTGATGAGCCGACTAATCATCTGGATAATGATATGGTTGTGTGGCTTGAGCGGTATATCAAGGCATTTAAGGGTGAACTTCTTATGGTAACGCACGACAGGTATTTCCTTGACAATGTAACTAACAAGATAGTTGAGATAGACCACGCAGATCTTTACAGTTATGACTCTAATTATTCAGGATTCCTTGAATTAAAGACTGAAAGAGAACAGATGGAAAGAGCTACAGAGGCTAAAAGACAGAACACATTAAGAAGAGAACTTGAGTGGATAAGGAGAGGCTGTCAGGCACGTTCAACCAAGCAGCAGGCAAGAATAGATCGTTTTGAAGATATGAAAGAAGCTTCAAGACAGGCAAGAGCTAAGTTTGACAAAAGCCTTATGGATATGAGCTCTGTAAGCAGACGTCTTGGAAGAAAGACAATAGAACTTAACAATATAACTAAAGCTTATAATGGACACACATACATTAATGATTTTACATACATTTTCTTAAGGGATGACCGAATAGGCATAATTGGAAGCAATGGCTGTGGCAAGTCTACACTTATGAAGATAATAACAGGACAGATACAGCCTGACAGTGGAAGTGTTGAGATAGGCGATACAGTTCATATAGGCTATTTTATGCAGGAGAATGAGCCTCTTGATGAGAATCAGACAGTGCTTGAGTTCGTAAGAAGCATAGGCGAGTATGTGCAGACGGTTGATGGAAAAGCAACAGCAAGCCAGATGTGTGAGAAGTTCCTGTTCCCGCCTAAGCAGCAGTGGACACCAATAAGAAAGCTGTCTGGAGGAGAAAAGAGAAGACTGTATCTTTTGAGTGTGCTTATGAGCGCACCTAATGTACTCATACTTGATGAGCCAACCAATGACCTGGATATTGAAACGCTTGAAGTATTAGAGGATTATCTTGATGGGTTTGCAGGGATTGTAATTACTGTTTCTCACGATAGATATTTTCTTGACAGGACGGTTGATAGAATATTTGCATTTGAGGCTGGAGGCCACCTTACACAGTATGAAGGAGGTTATTCAGACTATAAAGAAAAATGTGTTTCTTCTATATATAATGCGTCAGAAAATGGAGTTTCAAAAAGTAATTTATCATTAGGCAGTAATAGTGTAGTGGCAGGTGTAGATGTAACAGCAGGAGGCACGGCAGCAGGAAGAGTATCAGGTGGCGATACGGATAGTGTGCAGAAGGCTGTATCTGGCAGTAAGACACTTACAAGCAAGGAATATAATAAGTCAAGAAGCGAACGTCTTAAGTTTACTTATAAGGAACAGAAAGAGTACGAAACTATTGATGATGATATAGCGGCATTGGAAAATGATATAGAAAGAATAGATGCAGAGATGTCTAAGTGTGCAACTGATTACGGAAAGCTTAATGACTTATCTAAGGAGAAGGCTGAAAAAGAACAACAGCTTGAGGAAAAGATGGACAGGTGGGTATATCTTAATGACCTTGCGGAAAGAATTGCAAATCAGTAAAAGGTGTGTGTAAATAAAGCAGAAATGTTTATAAATATTCATTAAATAATGCATATTGTGGATAAATAACAACTAAAATGGATAATAATTAAACCAGAAAAATATTACATGATTGTACTAAAAAAAAAACAATAAAATAATATTTTTCTGGTTGATTTTATAGTAGGGGTAGTGTATATTAATACTTGCTGTGACATTGATAGCGTAGAAGCGTGAGGTTGCTATCCGTGAGGGTAGGTTTTCCGTGGAGCGAATGTCAAGGCCGGTAAGTCCGGCGAAGAATCTGGCGACAAGTCACTGTACCTAATATCATCTGCAAGATGCAGAAATGACACGTTGGTTAATCGGGATATACCAATAGCGGTTTCTCGATACGCGTGGGAGTGTGTACAGTCACCGCTTGTCGTGCTTAAACAATAAAGTGCGAAGGAGGCGACTTTTTTTATGGCAAATCAGGTAATAAGAATTACACTGAAAGCTTATGATCATCAGTTAATCGATCAGTCAGCTAAGAAAATCATCGAAACTGCTAAGAAGACAGGAGCAAATGTGAGTGGTCCAGTACCTCTTCCAACAAAGAAGGAAGTAGTTACAATACTTAGAGCTGTTCACAAGTATAAGGATTCAAGAGAACAGTTTGAACAGAGAACTCATAAGAGACTCATCGATGTATTATCACCATCTCAGAAGACTGTAGATGCATTATCTAAGTTAGAGATGCCAGCTGGTGTATTCATCAACCTTAAGGTAATGAACTAATCATTACACAATTTTTCATTATTATTTAAGAGCAATAATCCTAAGGGTTTAATATAGAAGTAACGATACACGAAAGTGTAGCACAGTGGTGCGGGTTCCACTTATATTAGCTGTTCTAGGATGACAGGATGCGCTGTGCAAGCGTTATATATCGGGCGTTGAAACCGAAAGAAAGCCGCAGGTTTTTCTTTCAGATGAATATGCTCGAGCGAGCATATTCATCTTGTCCGCTGTAGATTAAACAGGAGGAATATCAATGAAGAAGGCAATTTTAGCTACAAAAGTCGGAATGACTCAAATCTTCAATGAAGACGGTGTTTTAACACCTGTAACTGTTCTTCAGGCTGGTCCTTGTGTTGTAACACAAGTTAAGACAGTAGAGAACGACGGTTACGATGCAGTTCAGGTTGGTTTTGCTGACATTAGAGAAAAGTTAGTAAACAAGCCTGTTAAAGGACATTTTGATAAGGCAGAGGTTCCTTACAAGAGATTCTTAAGAGAATTCAAGTTTGAAAATGCTTCAGAATACTCAGTAAAGGATGAAATCAAAGCTGATATCTTCGCAGCAGGCGATAAGGTAGATGCAACTGCTATTTCAAAGGGTAAAGGTTTCCAGGGCGCAA
>UMII01002365.1_pt1 | contig 25726 bp, 18 predicted proteins | sample 1965731 | NCBI WGS metagenome assembly UMII01 (sample SAMEA4836118, study PRJEB28245) | human gut metagenome | biome: gut microbiome; material: fecal sample | place: Denmark | collected 2008
CTTATATCATATTTCAGACCGGGATCATTTTTCCAAGTGTAAATGAATAAATATAAGTTTCTTTTACCTTTTTCTGCAACATGCGTTCCAGTGCCTGCGCATAATCTTCAAGCTGTGTATGATAATGATCGATCAGATACTGTTCCTCACCCTTTCGAACCTTATCCGTCTTGTAATCGACAAGTACGATTTCATCATTTTCTACAAAATACGCATCAATGATTCCCTGTACCAGAACCGTTTCCTCACCATTCCAGTCTTTTTCGATATTTTTCATACTCTGTGCAAGTACAAATGGCTGTTCTCTGTATAACTGATTTTCCTCAAAAGCTTTTTTCATACGCTGTCCGATCTCCGAATGCAAAAATGTCATGATATCCTGTATCCGGATGCACTGTGCTTCTTCGTATGCCATCTTTTTGGCTTCTGTAAGGGCAGTGATCTGTTTGTGGATCTGGTTTTCTGAATCCACTGCTGTGTAATCCAGGCACTCCATCAGACGGTGATATGCCGTTCCCCGTGCGGCTCCCTTATATTCTTCTGCTCCCCCTGATATAAAATCCGGCACCAGCGGCACAATATCCGGCTCTGAAAACAGTGCTTCCTCCCGGTCATCTTCCCCGTGCCAGCTACGCTTCTTAAGTTCGGAAACACTTACTTTCACCGGAAGATCCCTAAGATATGCATATGGATACTGATAACTGAAACGCTTTTTCAGCAGCTTGTGGACCTCTTCATCGTAGATTCTGTTACTGTCCCATTCTTTCAGAAATTTTTCCTGCATCTGCGTATCCGTCTGCCCCAGAATTTCACCCTGAACCAGTTCTGCCACGGTCACTTTGTGTACTGTAAAATGCGCATTTTCCTTCTCGCAGACCACAGCCGGTCTCTCTGTGATTCCATATTCATGAAACAGTTCCTGCATTGCCGGATGCCTTGCAAGCGCCGGCAAAATGTAAGACCAGTAAGTTCTTGCCTTTCCGCGCACGGCCATCGGAAGAAGCGGTTCTTCATAATTCATATAAACACTTAATGCATTACAGACATCTGGCAGTTTACCGATACATCCTGTGATGATCAGCTTTTCTTTTGCTCTTGTCAGCGCTACATAAAGCACACGCAGCTCTTCTCCCAGACTTTCTCTCTGTAACTGTCTGCGGATGATCTGCTTATGAACCGCAGAAAGAATCAGTCTTTTTTCCGGAAGGATCACATCTACCCCAAATCCCATATCCGGATGGATCAGAAAACGACTGTTGATATCCTGAAAATTGAACTGTTTCCCCATTCCGGCTGCAAATACGACCGGAAACTCCAGACCCTTGCTCTTGTGGATCGTCATAATCTGCACCGCACCACTTCCGGCATCTGCAAGATTTACTTCGCCAAAATCCACCTCATACTTCTGGAGCTTTTCGATATAACGGACAAAGTTAAACAGTCCACGGTAACTCGTCTTCTCATAATCCATTGCCTTTTCCACAAGCATATGAATGTTTGCCCCACGCTGCGCACCTCCCGGCACAGCTTTTACATAATCTGCATATCCCGTCTCGGAAAGAATGTGAAGAATCAGTTCATGTACCGGTGTATACGCGGACAAATTCCGCATCTCTTCCAGCTGAGCCTGAAAAGCGCATAATTTTTCCTGCAGGCACTTTTCCTCCTCTGTCAGTTCCGCCTGTTCCAGTTCGCAGTATGCACAAAGGCTCTCATAAAGCATCCCGTCCGGGCAGCGACTCTTAAGGATTGCAAGCTCCTGCACTGTGCATCCCACAATCGGAGAATGCAGTACACCTGTCAGTGGAATATCCTGCAATGGATTATCACAGACTCTCAGATAATTCAAAAGGATAACGACTTCCTGTGCTGAGAAATATCCTGTCCGCGATGCACTGTAAACCGGAATACCTTTGGATGTCAGCACCTGACTGAATGGTTCCGCCCATCCTGTCGCTGAACGAAGTAAAATCACAATATCTCCGTATTCAACTTTCCGATATCTGCCGTTCTCTTTATCCAGCACCTCCTCATTGCCGACCATCCTTCGGATCCGTTGTGCAATGGCCAGTGCTTCCAGTTCCTGTACCGTCTGATTTCCATTTTCTTCTTCTGACAGTTCTTCCCCGTCCTTTTCGATCAGAAGAACTTCTGTTGTATTTTCGGAGTCATTTGTTTTCTCTCCCGCTGTATGTTCTTTTTCCGGAAAAGAAGCTCCTGTATAAAGTGCATTTTCGTCGTCATAAGTAATGCCCCCGAGATCTTTCCCCATGATTTGGCGAAAAATGTAATTAACCGAAGATAAAACTTCTCTCCTGCTTCGAAAATTTTTGTACAGATCCACACGCTGTTCTTTTGCATCTTCAAGAGAATAGCTGTGGTATTTCTCCATAAAAAGTTCCGGTCTTGCAAGTCGGAATCTGTAAATACTCTGCTTTACATCTCCTACCATAAAAATATTTTTACGTCCATCCGCCCAGCCGGACACCAGATTAGTGATCATTTCCTGTACAAGGTTGCTGTCCTGATATTCGTCCACCATTACTTCCTCATATCTGGCAGATAATTCTTTCGCAGCAGTACTTGGGATGATATCTTCGTCTTCTTTTTTCATCAGTATTTCCAGGGCAAAGTGTTCCATATCTGAAAAATCCAGAACATTTTTTTCTCGTTTTTTTTCCGCAAATGCCGCTTTAAACTGTAATGTGATCCGCGCCAGTCCCTCCATAGGTTTCCGGCAGTATTTCAATGCCTCCAGAATATGTTCTTCAGACTGGCTGAAATAGTGCTCTTCCAGTTCTTTCCATATATATTTTTCTGTATCACGAAGGTCTTTCACCTGTTTTTTCTTTTCTTCATCTACATTCAGATCTTTTTTGGCAGAAAGACGTGCATATTTATGTGCTGCCAGAAGTGATGCCATACCATTATAGTCCCTCTTTGCTGCACGTTCTTTTGCTTCTTTCAGAAGGAGACTGTCACTTTCCAATGCTGTTTCGTAAAAATACGGACCATCGATTTCCCGGCAGATATGTGTGGCACGTTCCAACAGATCATCGATCTCCGAAATACATTCCTCTGCCGCATCCCAGAGAAGTGTCATCCACCTGGTACTCCGAAGATCTTCTACATTATCCACCTGATAGACTCTCAGGCATTCTTCAATCCACTCCTCCGGAAACGGATGACTCATAGAAGCATCATATAACTTATAGATCATATCCCGGATTTCATCATCGGTTTTGCCGTTTGCATAACACTCTACCAGATTCAGAAATTTCTCATCTTTCTGCGCATATGCCTCTTCCAGCACTTCCTTCATCACATCTTCGCGCAGGAGTTTCAGTTCTCCCTCTTCTGCTGTACGATATCCCGGATCCAGATCGATCATATGAAAATAATTTCGGATGATATATGCACAAAAACCATCGATGGTCGTAATCTGTGCATTATGTATCAGTGAGACCTGGCGCTGAAGATGTTCATTGTCCGGATTATCGTACAGTTTCTGATCAATTGCCGCCGAGATACGTTCTTTCATTTCCCCTGCCGCCGCGCGGGTAAACGTCATGATCAGAAGACGGTCTATGTCGACTGGTTTCTTAGGATCGCAGATCTTGCTTAAAATACGTTCTACAAGAACGGCAGTTTTTCCGGATCCTGCTGCTGCACTTACCAGAATATTCCGGTTACGGAGCGAAATCACTTTCTGCTGCTCCTCAGTCCAAATTACTCCCATTCGTCATCCACCTCCTTTGCAAATGCTTTCCATATCTCATCGTCTGCAAACTGCTTCAGTCTGCGAAACTCATATCCCGGTATCTTGCGGTCAAATCCACATGTCCCCTGATACGGACAGTAAGTGCAAGCATTCCTGTTCCCCATCTCATAAGGAGAAACTTCTGCATTACCATCCAGTATTGCCTCCCGGATATCAGTGGTCTTCTTTTTGACATAGGCATCCAGAAGTGCAAATTCATTTTCACTGGCTATAGAAGACCCTTTCCGAAACAGCCCTGTTGATGTATAAGACATCGGCAGAGAAACGGTTGTCCTGTCCAGACCGCTGATTACTTCATCTTCTGCCAGAACCAGACCATTCATTTTGAGTTTCTTAAAGATTTCCGGATCCAGTCCGCCCAGATCATCTTCCATCTCTTTTTGCAGCATAGGATCTTTGACATTGTAATAAAAAATTCCTGCCGGTTTCACCTCTGCATCCGGATATTTTCGCTGCTCTGCCTTTACCGCCGCATCCATGTAGACGACAAGCTGCATCTGGAGACCGTAATAAATGCTGACCAGATCAAATGTCGTATTTCCTGTCTTATAATCAATGATCTTTACATAGACTTTATCGTCTGTCTTCATGACATCCAGACGGTCAATCCGTCCGCCTCCGATCGAAACCTCAAATCCCTCCGGCTGAAATTTACCGTTTCGAAGCTGTTCCTGCAGTGCCCAGACTGTCCTTCTAAGAATCCTTCGTGTACGTTCGATCATATACTGGTTCCTTGCACTGCTCTGAAGGATCGTATTACCGTAATCGGCGCTGATCTTGTCCAGACATTCATCTGCGATCGCATCCCGCAGTTCATCCGAAAGTTCGCTCCACTTAAGCTTTCTTCTGTGAATTTCTGTTGCGAAATCTTCCAGTGCCTGATGGATCACATTTCCCATATCCATCGCCTTAAATTCGTATTCTGCACGTTCCTTTACTTCCAGACCGTATTTCAGAAAATGAGCAAACGCACATGCAGAAAAACGTTCCAGTCTTGTTGCACCGTTCGGTGAGACTTCCCCGTACAGAGCTTTCGCTACACTTTTGCTGATCTGATCGATCGGTTTGCGGATAAATGCAGCTTCTGTCAATTTTTCCGTTACTGTACGATATTCAGGACTATTCAAATACCAGCTGTACAGTTCTTCAAATACCGGATTGTCTTTTCTTTTTTCTTCATCAGTCAGGCAAGACAGGAGATATTCTACTGCTGTATTCGGTGTCTCGATCAGATCCAGTTCATTTCGCGGCTCCTGCGCATGTTCTGTTTTCAGTTTCGGAAAAAGTGTCTGCATGGTCCGGATCAGAAATGCCGGTCCCGTCGCTTCGCCTTTGCCGTTGGACATACTGTACGAAAGGCAGAGTCTCTCGGATGGCTTCGTAAGGTTGAGATACAGATAAAACCGCTGCGTATTCATCAGTTCTTTGGGACCCGGTGCCAGCTCGATTCCCTGTTCTCCAAGAAAATCTCTGTCCATCTCCGTAAGGATGCCCCCTGACTCCGTATTCTTCGGTATACAGCCTTCATTCACTCCTACGAAAAACAACGCACGGATATCTTTCAGTCGCGTTCTCTCCATATCGCCTACCAGTACCTGATCGATTCCCGGCGGTATCAATGCTACTTTCGCCTGTCCCATACCCGTCTCAAGAAGCTGACGGTACTCTTCTGCAGACACCGTTTCTTCCCCGAGAATGCTGACCATTTTATCAAGGAGGTTCATCACGATCCCGTAAATCTGGGCATATTCTTTTTCCATTGCACGGTCGCCGTGCTGCTTAAATAAAAGCTCCTGTACCCCAAGTTTTTCCTGCACGCGGCTCTGTACTATAAATTCATAGAGACACCTGCTGTATTCTGCGACTGTTTTTTTCTTTCCGGCAAAGCCTTCTGCAAGGGATCGAATCTCTGTCACAAAACGCTCCCGGATAACATTCAGTTCCATGATCGATGTCGGATCCATATCGCGACTGAGCCGCACCCATCTCTCATCCCATTTTCGAAATCCATGAATTCCGAGCGCCAACACATAATTTTCCAGACGATCTGTCTCACTTCTGGAAATATCGGACATACCGCAGCGCAGATATCGGAACACGCTTTCATAACTGAATCCCTGACTTACCATCTCCAGTGCCGCACGCACATATTCCACGAATGGATTCATCAGTACAGAATGTTTCTCATCTATAAAAAACGGAATCCCGGCTTCTTCAAAGACATGTCTTGCAATACTTCCGTATTCTTCAAGATTCCCTGTAATCACAGCGATCTGCCCGTAGCGGTACTGTGAATCCCGTACCAGCCGGATAATTCTTCTTGCAGTCTCCTGCATCTCTCTCTCCGGTGTTCCCTCCTGAAAAAGCTGTACCTCACTCTGCTCTTTATCATATGTTTTTCTGTGATAACGAAACAGATTCTTCTCCAGAAAGCCAAGGGCAGGCGAATCGGCAAACCTGGAACTGCTGCCGCTCTTTATCCAGACTGGTTCTTCCACGTCTTTCGTAAATTCACTTAAAGAACGAATCATTTTATGACTCATATAAAATAATTCATGTGGCTTTCCCTTTGCCAAAAATTCTTCTCTGACATCCATCGTGACCGTCACGGAAACTTTTTTGCAGACTGCCAGAAGTTCCCGGATAACCGTATGCTGTACCGGTGTAAATCCCGTGTAACCATCAAGTATGACTGTACTGCCACGCAGTTTCCGTGAAAACGGAATTTCTTTTGCAAGAACTTCCAGAACTTCTTCTGATGTCATAAAATGATCTGACAGATATTCCCGAAATGCCTGATAAAGGACAGACACATCTTTTAATTTCATCTGCAGAAGCGGCTTATCCTCTGCGTCATTGATCATCTTATCCATTTCTTCTTCATGGACTTCATACTGCATAAACTCCGAGATCAAGGATTTCACTTCATCGAGATAGCCCGGCTTTTTCATCTGATTTTTCAGATAGACAAGTTTTTTCTGGTTCATTTGTACCAGTTTCAGAAGAACCATATTCTTTCCGGTCTCTTCCAGAACTTTCCGTGTATCACCGCCGACTTCTTCAAAAATACGGTACGCCAGTCGTTCAAAGCTCAGTACATCAATATTTAAGATTCCTTTTTGCGGATGCATTTCCACAAGTGTTTTCTGTGTCTGCATGGTAAACTGCTCCGGAACGATTACATAATACATATTTGTCGGCTTTCGTGAGGCTTCACGTATCACATTCTGATATGCTGCGTACGATTTACCCGCGCCGGAATTTCCAATAATAAACTGAAGTGACATAAAAACCTCCCTGCTAAACATTTACTTTTATGATACATATTTCAGTAAAATACGAATAAGATATACAGAATCATATCCCGCAGTAACCCTGTGGCATCACACCGGGAACCGGACCATTGGATCAGGAGGCTTCAACATGAGTTCGAAAACCAAAATCATCGTCTTACATATGAAAGAGGTAATCTATACCGGAATTTTTCTGCTGCTCCTTGTGATCTTCGGGGTAGTAATGCTTCTTATGTTCGGCCCCGGAAAGTCTGAAACGGCATCCTCAGACACCGTTTCAAAATACACCCCCGGGATTTACCGGACCTCTATACGATTAAATAACAACAGCTTTGATGTCGAAGTAACCGTCGATCAGGACAGTATCCGCTCGATTCATCTTGCCAACTTAAGTGAAAGTACTTCCGCCATGTTTCCGCTGGTAGAACCTGTGCTGGACTCACTCGCCAGCCAGATCTATTCTACTCAGTCACTGGAAAATCTGGAGTATTCCAGCGATCAAAAATACACAGCGCTCATGCTTATCCATGCCGTCGATAAAGCTGTCGCAAAAGCTGAAACTGCCGGTTAGATCCTGATCTGATCCAGCTCTTTCATCCATAATGTCGCGCACGCATCACTCGGCATACGGAGATCTCCTCTCGGAGATACGGCAACGCTTCCGACTTTCGGTCCATCCGGCAGACAGGAACGTTTAAACTGCTGCATGAAAAATCTGCGATAGAATGTCTTAAGCCATTTCAGAATCGTCTCATCATCATATTCTCCTGCAAAGGCATTCTGCGCCAGACGGAAGATTTTTTTCGGCGGAAATGTCCAGCGGAGCATATAATATAAGAAAAAGTCGTGCAGTTCATACGGTCCTACAAGGTCTTCTGTCTTCTGTGAGATCACACCATCCTTCGGTGGCAGAAGTTCCGGACTTACCGGGGTATCCAGAATATCCAGAAGGATCTCTGCAAGTTTCTGATCTTCGCAGGTATCTGCATAATATCTTACCAGATGACGTACCAGCGTCTTCGGCACAGAACTGTTGACTGCATACATGGACATATGATCACCATTATAAGTTGCCCACCCAAGTGCCAGTTCGGAAAGGTCTCCTGTGCCAATGACAATACCGCCGGACTGGTTTGCAATATCCATCAGGATCTGCGTACGTTCCCTTGCCTGTCCGTTCTCATAAGTGACATCATGCACTTCCGGATCGTGTCCGATATCACGGAAATGCAGGTTGACCGCTTCACGGATATTGACTTCTTTCAGAGTTGCCCCCAGACATTCGCTTAACTGGCAGGCATTGTTATAGGTACGGTCAGTCGTTCCGAAGCATGGCATTGTAACAGCCGTGATCTTGCTTCTGTCCATACCAAGCATATCAAATGCACGTACGGTCACAAGAAGTGCCAGCGTGGAGTCCAGTCCACCGGACAGACCGATCACCGCATTCTGGCAGTGAATATGCGCAAGACGTTTCTTAAGTCCCATTGCCTGAATATTCAGGATTTCGTCGCAGCGGCGCTCTCTTTCTTCTTTGATTCCCGGCACGAATGGTCTGGAATCAAATTTACGTGTAAGAACTGTCTCTGTATTTTCCAGTGTAAACGGTGCTTCGTTGTAACTGATGTCCTGTCCTTCCGGTGCCAGATCCGGTGCAAACTGACAGGTTGTCATTCTTCTTCGTTCATTGTCCAGGCGGTGAATATCAAGATCTGCATAAATCACACCATTGGCAAATCTTTTACTCTCTGCCAGAACAGAACCGTTTTCTGCAATCAGATTATGTCCGCCATAAACGACGTCCTGTGTGGATTCACCTTCTCCTGCAGTTGCATAAATATAGCCGCAGAGAAGTCTTGCAGACTGTGCGCTCACCAGACTCTTACGGTAAGAATCCTTACCTACAACTTCATCACTTGCAGACAGATTGACGATCAGATTCGCACCGTGAAATGCATGTGCAACGCTCGGCGGATTCGGTACCCAGAGATCTTCACAGATTTCTGCTGCAATCTGCAGTTTCGGCATGTCTTCGCATGTAAAGATCGTATTCGGAGAAATCCAGATATCCTCCTCATAAAGCTCATCATCCATCTCGTCATCATCAAAAAGGTCTTCATCATCGAAGTCCTCGCCGCCGAAATCTTCATCATCAATTTCTTCGAGTTCTTCAAACTCATCAAAAGATGTCATCTCAATGTCAAATTCCACGTCATCACAATCGCTGTCATACCGTTCTTTGTACGCTTCGCGGTCAATGTGAACCGTGCCGTCGACATGCTCTCCGGAAGTAAAATATCTTGCCTCATAAAATTCATTATAGTTTGGCAGCCAGGTCTTCGGTACAAATCCAAGGATTTCACCGTGATTAAGTCCTGCTGCCACATTATAAAGCTTACCATTGTATTCTAACGGCAGTCCGACAAAAATCAGTGCGTCCACCTCTTTGGTTTCTTCTGCAATACGGACAAGCTGCACTTTCGCCTCTTCCAGAAGATTCTCCTGCCAGAAAAGATCTCCACAGGTATATGCAGTGATACAGAGTTCAGGAAATACCATAACCTTTGCGCCCTGCGCTTCCATCTCATGGATCATACGGATGATTTCTGTTGCATTATATTCGCAGTCAGCCACACGGACATCCGGTGTAGCGGCAGCTACCTTGATAAAACCGTCTTTCACAGCTTTTTCCTCCTATTTGCACTTTCTGAGAATTTCTTTTAACTCCTCTACACTGAAGATATAATTTTTATTACAGAAATGACAGTTCAGTTCTACTTCTTTGCCTTCCTGGATCAGTTCATTTAGTTCTTTACGTCCAATGCTGATCAGCGCACGCTCTACACGGCTCTTGCTGCAGTTACAGTAAAATTCTGTCGGGATCGTATCGTTGATTTCAATATCAAAACCGTCAAGTACCTGTTCCAGAAGGCTCTCCGGTGTATGTCCCTGCTCCAGAAGTGTCGTTACGGACTGGATCTTCTGTACATTTTCTTCAAGTTTTGCGATCGTTTCTTCTTCTGCAAACGGCATCACCTGTACGATAAAACCACCAGCCTGACGTACGGTATTATCTTTATTCATCAGAACGCCGAGCCCTACTGCTGATGGCACCTGCTCACTCGCTGCAAAATAATAAGTAAGATCCTCTGCGATCTCTCCTGTCTGTAATGCGACCTGACCGACATACGGCTCTTTCAGTCCCATATCCTTAATGACCTGAAGAAAACCATTGCCGACAGCACCGGATACATCCAGTTTGCCTTTCGCATTTGCCGGAATAATTACTTCCGGATTTCCCACATACCCCTTGACACGTCCTTTAGAATCTGCAGTAACGGTAATTCCCTGAATCAGTCCGTCACCTTTTACCTGCAATGTCAGGATGTCTTTGTCTCCCTTCATCATCACACCCATCATAGAACCGGCTGTGAGAAGACGTCCCAGCGCGGCAGTTGCCACCGGACTTGTGTTGTGATCCTGTCTTGCAGTCTCCACGGTTTCTGTTGTAACTGCTGCAAACGCACGGATCTGGCTGTCCGCAGCAATCGCTCTTACTATATAATCTTTCATATTATTTCTGTACCTCTTTTATTTATTTTTTCCTTTTTCCCTTGCAACAAAAAACATTCTCTCGCTGTCCTTCGTAGCAGGTTCCATCGTATACGCATCATAAACCGCCAGAAGATCCATACCTGCTTCTTTTATCAGTGATTCGATTTCTTCCTGCGGATAGGCTTTCTGGCAGTGGACTTCCTCGCATTTTTCATACAGGCCATCCTCTCTCGGAAGAAAAACAGCAAGCTCATAATAATTCAGGCCTTCTTCTTCATCAAAACTGTTGTCCCAGATGAAGCTGCCCTCCTCACGGTTCTCGGCAATTGTCGTATCACCCATAAGGTCTCTGTACTTATGTACGGTATTCATATCAAAGAGAAAAATACCTTCCGGATCCAGATAGTTATTTACCAGACGAAATACCTGAAGAAGTTCTTCTCTCTCCGTGATATAATTCAGGCTGTCACACACACTGACCACCGCACGTACCGTACCATATAATTCAAATTCCTGCATATCCTGTAAAAGATAGAGAATATCCTGCCCGGATTCTACTCTCTTTTCCATTGCCTCTGCAAGCATTTCCTCGGAATTATCCACACCAATCATATCATAACCCCGATCTGCAAGCAATCCCGTCATTGTACCTGTACCACATCCAAGTTCCAGGACGAGTCCGTCTGTAATTCCGTATTCTTTCAGGCGGTCTGTAACATAGTCTGCCCATCCTTCGTAATCAATATTGTCCATGAACAGATCATAGACCTGCGCAAATTTACTGTATGCTTCCATTTTCTTCCTCTCCTGCTGGTAAAAAAGGCAGATGATCTCTCACCTGCCTCTTTTGTGTCTCTGTTATCCTTTTACTGAACAGGCATATAATATACGTCTGCTGCTTCTCCGTGCCAGTAATAGCTGTTGCCATTTGCATCGTATGCATCCTGCTCATCAGCGAAGCTATAGGTATTGCCGTCAAAATCCACCCAGTTTCCGTTACCGTCCGGCTGAATAACGAGTGGATGTCCGTCAGAATTGCGGTAGATGGTTCTTGTCTCATCGGTGTTGGAAAGCTGCTCATCTGTAAATCCACCGGAATTCGTGGATGTGTCTGTAGAAGCAGTTCCATTATCTGCAGCCTGTGAAGCATCGTTCGAACTTCCATCGGCAGTTGTTCCGTCAGTGGAAGCGGATGCATCTGTATTTCCTGCGTTATCAGAAGCTGCTGCACCGGAATTGTCTGCTGCTGCGTTGTCTGCGGAGCTGTTATCTGCTGCCGGAGCTGCCTGCTTCGGTGCTGCTTCTTTCAGTGAAGAATCTCCCAGAATCTGGAAGGAAGCGACTGCTGCCTTGATAGAATCCAGTGCATCTTCGCTCTTTACAGAAGCTTCGATATTATAATATTCGGTATCGTTGGCAAATACTTTGTGAACCACATAAAGGTCTCCGCCACTCTTATCTGTATTCAGCATTTTGGTTGTGTAGCTGTATACACCAATTCCGTTGACATCATTGGATGTATAATCCTGAATTTCAAAATCAGTGCCATTTACTTTGTCACCATCTGCCTGATCAAGTGAAACTGCCATGTCCTGTGTGCTCGGGATCACGGTAGAAGCCATGGTATCCTCACCCTGTCCGTGCAGGATCAGAATGTTTCCGACATTCGGAGACTCAAAGCTTACCATATCTGTCTCGTCTGTCTTATTGGACCATGTTGCATCCGGAAGGTTGATCGCGATTGACTTATCTGCGGATGTATAAGTTGTGCTCTGTACATTCGGTGCAATCGTCGGTTCTATAGTCGGAGCCGGTGTTGCAGTCGGTTCTGCTGTCGGTGTCACGGCTACAGCCGGAGTGTCTTCTTTTTTATCATTACCGCCAAAGCTACATGCAGACATCAGTACAGATGCCGTTATCACCATTGCTGTCATTGCAAGTAATTTTTTATTCTTCATAATAACATTCTCCTTATAAAATGATAATGTTTATACTCTTTCCCTCGTGCTATATTTTACAGTTATATCCCATCAGTGTCAATGAAAAACCGTATAGTTTGGCAAAGCTTACTTTGAATTTTCCATCATATACATATGCAGTTCATGCAGTGCTCGCGTCGCTGTAATATACTTTGCCTGGCACTGAAGACCGCTTTCTCTGTCCTCTTCAAATATGCCAAATACCTGATCGAATTCCAGACCTTTTGCAAGATAAAAAGTCGTCACAGTCAGTCCTTTCTTAAAACTCTGGCTGTCGCGGTTCATGTAGCAAAGCTGGTTTTCTGCCTCCGGGGCAATTTCTTTCAGTCTCTTTTCTATATAAAGGAAAGCGTGTTCTGCTTCCCTTTCTGTAAGAAAGATCAGAGCTTCTGTCTCAAACTCTTCCCGACGGTTCAGCCATTTTTCAAGAACAGTCTCAAGTGCTTCCTCTGTCGACGAAAATGTCCGCTCATCTACCGGCTCTCCATGACGTTCGAACAGCTCCATATCCTCAATTCCGGTAAGATGGTTCGCATACTGTGCAACCTCCATCGTATTACGATAACTTCTGTTCATCACAATCTTGCGGATATCTTTCCCGAATATCTTCGGAAGAAATTTCAGCACATCCTGTGTCTCGTCTTCCATTGTCTGGGCCTTATCTCCCAGAATGGTCATCCTGCATGGAAACATTTTATGAATTAGCAGATACTGAATCCATGAATAATCCTGCATCTCATCCACCACAACATGCTTGATCCCGTGATGGTTTCGGCACTGGTACAGTGTGTACTTAAGATAAAGCACCGGATATACATCTTCATATCGGAGGCGGCGCTTCTCAATCTGGCAGTGTGGAAGCGGTCGGTATCCTTCTTTCTCAAGAAAACGGCTGTACAGCACATAACAGTCTCTTGTCTCGTACATGCTTCTGAAGCATTCCATTACTTCTTCACGTTCTTCATCAGAAAGATCTCTGTCTCTCAGTGTCTCCACCTGGTCAATAAAATATTCTGCGACAGAATGCATTCTGGAAAGAAGCGGTACATCCAGAAATTTAAAATAAAACAGATCAATAATCTCTTTTTCGCTCAGTGTACAGCCTCTGTATTCCACATCACGGAAATTCATCAGCTCGTCTTCCAGTCTGAGGACAAAACCATCCAGCTTCGAAACAAATTCCGGTGACTGTTTCTCTCTGCATATCTCCTGTATCTTCGGATTGAGCACCGTGCGTTCGATCTGGTCGTAGCGATCCTCACAGTCACCGACAATTTCCTTAAGTTCTCTGTATGCAAACAGGTCAAAACTCATCTCTCGGATGTTTTCCTCGCCCAGTTCCGGAAGGATATGTGAAATGTAATCTGCAAAGACTCCGTTCGGTGACAGGATCAGTACATTCGATGATTTCAGGTTTTCTCTGTCATAGTACAGAAGATATGCAATTCTGTGCAGGGCTACGGATGTCTTACCGCTTCCTGCCGCTCCCTGAATCACCATGATCTTGTCTTTGGTATTTCGGATGATCTCATTTTGCTCTTTCTGAATCGTCCGGACGATATTTTTGAGCTGTACTTCTCCGTTGCTTCCAAGCTCTGCTCCGAGAATTTCGTCGTCTATCTTGACATCGCTTTCAAATTCATAGAGCATCTTGCCTTTACGGATCTTGTACTGCCATTTTGAAGTCACTTCACCTTCAAAAATTCCTGACGGTGCCTCATAAGACGCCGGACCTTTATCGTAATCATAAAAAAGTCCGCTCACCGGTGCTCTCCAGTCATACACAAGCGGAAGGCTTCCTGCACCCTCGGAGAGATTGCCGATTCCGATATAAAAGGTCTCTGCCTCCTCATCTCCGTCATACCGGAAATCCACTCTGCCGAAGAATGGCGAGTCCTGCATCTTTTTGAAGCGTTTGCGAAGGCGGAACTGCTCTTCGTTGGCATTCATCTGGCGGAAAAGTGCCTGCTGATTATCATAATCCTCATATCCGTACTGATCCATCTCGGTATAGTTTTCCCAGTAGTATTCATGCATGTCCTCGATTTCTTTCTCGCCTTCGAGAATTGCCGCATCTGCCTGGGCAAGACGGTCATTCAGACATTTCAATACATATTGCAGATATTCCCTGCCGTTTTTTATATTTTCCATGAAATTGATCACTGCTCCTCGTTGTCTTATGCAGGAAAATCATGTCGTATTGTTACATGATTTCTCCTATTTTATCATATAAAGTCTGCTCCTCTGTAAGCAGCTTGTTTCCTGTTTGTAACTGTGGCTTAATATTATACCGAAAAAAAGAGGTTATGACAAGGATAATAAATAAACTGATAAGAGTCTGTGCAGATAAAAAAATGTCGTGTGCGGCAACGGCTTCAGAGTCCGGAAATACTACGGATCTACTCTGCCTGTTAAAACCATGAATGCAAAAGCACACAACTCGCTAACGCTCAGACAATGTGCTTTTGATTCATAACACAGACAGACTACATCCAAGTATTTCTACGAACTCTTGCAGATGTTTCCGTACACGACATTTTTCTTCTACACAGTTCCTCTTCTTCCCTCATTTATTATGCCGCGGGAGGCGGTCTCCGTCCAAGCCGCTCCTCCGCCTCCTCGAATAAAATACGGAGATGGATAGGTAAAAGAAAAACTCCCGTCAGGAATGCCCGTAATTATCATCTGTGTCTGTCTCGCCTGAAAAACTTCGTAGAGATTCTTGGTGTACAGGTTTTTGCGTTGATGCAGAAAATGCTGCTGTCTGAGCATCTTTGATGCGAGTTCAGCATTTTCTGTATCGTTCTTAGCAAAGTTCTGTATACATAGAATCACAGAAGTTTTGAATTGAGACATGCACAGATGATAATTCACGGGCTATCCTAACTGGAGTCCTTTTCTTTACATTCCCATCATCACCGGGAATTCTTTATCGTTATGAACAAAGCTCCGACGAACTGTTATCAAACTGACTGTTATAAAGATCTGCATAGAATCCTTTCGCTGCCAGCAGTTCTTCATGGTTACCCTGCTCAATAATATCTCCGTCTTTCATAACAAGGATCAGATCTGCGTCTTTGATCGTAGAAAGTCGATGTGCAATGACAAAGCTTGTTCTTCCCTTCATCAGATTATCCATCGCTTTCTGGATCTGCATTTCTGTTCTTGTATCAACAGAGGATGTTGCCTCATCAAGGATCAGGATCTTGTTGTCCGCAAGAATTGCTCTTGCGATCGTAAGAAGCTGTTTCTGTCCCTGTGAAATGTTGCTTGTTTCTTCATCCAGCACCATCTGATAGCCGCCCGGCTGTTGCATGATAAAGTTATGGATGTGCGCTGCCTTTGCTGCTGCAATGACTTCTTCATCCGTTGCATCCAGTCGTCCGTAGCGGATATTTTCCATGATTGTTCCGGAGAACAGCCATGTATCCTGAAGCACCATACCGAACATCTCATGAAGCTCGCTTCTGTTGAAATTTTTGACATCATGACCATCTACTTTGATGACACCCTTATTTACATCATAGAAACGCATCAGCAGTTTAACCATCGTCGTTTTACCGGCACCGGTCGGTCCTACAATTGCAATCTTCTGTCCGTCATGTATATCTGCCGAGAAATCATGAATGATGATTTTATCCGGATTGTAACCGAACTCAACATGTTCAAACTGTACATTTCCTTCCAGACCTTCAATAGAATCCGGATTTTCCGGCTGCTGTACTTCCTCTTCCTCATCAAGAAATTCAAAGACTCTCTCAGAAGCTGCTGCAGAAGACTGCAGCAGGTTTGTAACCTGCGCGATCTGCTGGATCGGCTGTGTAAAGTTACGGATGTACTGGAAAAATGACTGGATATCACCAACTTCAATCGAACCTTTGATAACAAAGATTCCACCTAGAAGTGCTACCATTACATAACCAAGGTTTCCGACAAACTGCATGATCGGCATCATCATTCCTGAGAAGAACTGTGATTTCCATGCAGATTCATAAAGTTTCTTGTTGTCTTTTTCAAATTCATCAAGTACATCATTTTCTTTATTAAATACTCTTACCACATCATGACCGCCGAAGTTTTCTTCGATCTGACCGTTGACTGCGCCAAGGTAATTCTGCTGTGCCTGGAAGTATTTCTGTGAATGCTTCATCACCATCTGAATAATAAACATGGATACCGGCAGAATCAGAAGTGCAGCCAGCGTCATCCATACATTAATGGAAAGCATCATAATAAATACACCGATCAGTGTAGTTACTGATGTGATAAGCTGTGTCAGGCTCTGATTAAGACTCATCTGAAGAGTATCAATATCGTTTGTTACCCTCGAAAGAATCTCACCGTTTGTTCTGCTTTCAAAATAATTCAATGGCAGATGATTGATCTTCTTTGAAATATCTTTACGGAGATTATAAGTCACATCATTGGAAATTCCTGTCATGATCCATCCCTGAATGAAGGAGAAGCATGCACTTGCCACATACAGTCCCAGTGTCCACAGAAGGATCGTTCCGATCTTCGCAAAATCAATACCACCAGTTCCGTTTACTTTTGCAACAAGACCTGTATAAAGTTCAGTTGTTGCTTTACCAAGGATCTTCGGTCCAACAATATTAAATACAGTTCCTGCAATTGCAAAAATAAATACCAGCACAAAACGCATTTTATAGCGGCTCATGTAACGGAACAGTTTGCCCATCGCACCTTTGAAATCTTTTGCGTTTTCCGTCGGGCGCATACCTCTTCCGTGGCCGCCCATTGGTCCACGTCGTCTCTGTTCACTCATGCCAATTCCTCCTCTGACAGCTGACTCATTGCAATCTGACGGTAAACTTCACAGTTCTTCATCAGTTCTTTATGTGTACCGATGCCTGCCATATGTCCGTCATCCAGAACAATGATCTTGTCGGCATTCAGAATCGTACTGATGCGCTGTGCCACAATGATCGTTGTTGCATCTTTTGTATGTGCTTTGAGTGCTTTACGCAAAGTACTGTCGGTCTTGAAGTCCAGTGCAGAAAAACTGTCGTCAAAAATAAATATCTCAGGTTTCTTGGCGATTGCCCTTGCTATGGAAAGACGCTGTTTCTGACCACCGGATACGTTGGTTCCTCCCTGTGAAATTGGAGAATCGTATGTTTCCGGTTTTGCATCAATAAATTCTGTTGCCTGAGCTACTTCTGCTGCTTCTTTTACTTCTTCGACGGAAATGTCCGTCTTACCGTAACGAATATTAGAATCAATCGTACCTGAGAAAAGAATTCCCTTCTGCGGTACATATCCAAGCCTTGATCTGACATCTTTCTGTGTCATATCACGGACATCAACTCCGTCTACAAGGATACGTCCCTTCGTCACATCGTAGAATCGCGGAATCAGATTAACAAGTGTACTCTTGCCACTTCCGGTACTTCCGATCACAGCGATCGTCTCACCTTTTTCTGCTTTGAAGGAAATATCTGTCAGTACATTTTCTCCAGCTTCCGGATATGCAAAACTTACATGATCAAATTCCACAATTCCCTTTACGTCTTCTGCCGGCAAAACCGGATTTTCCGGATCTGTAACACTTACTTTTGTTTTCAGCACGTCGTTAATACGGAGTGCTGCGACATTTGCTCTCGGAAGCATAATAGACATCGCTGTGATCATCAGGAAGGACATGATAATCTGCATTGCATACTGGATAAATGCCATAACATTGCCAACCTGCATAGTTCCGTTATCTACCGCATAAGCACCACTGTAAATAATCAGAACGGAAACGCCATTCATAATAAGCATCATCGTCGGCATCATAAATGTCATACAGCGGTTGACAAACAAGTTTGTCTTTGTCAGTCTTTCGTTGGCTTCCTCGAAACGTTCTTCCTCATGTTTCTCCCTGCTGAATGCACGGATAACCGGAATACCGGTAAGAATTTCTCTTGTCACAAGGTTCAGCTTATCGACCAGTGTCTGTAATACTGTAAATTTCGGCATTGCCACCTGGAACAGAACAATGATCACCACAAGAATAAGTCCAACTGCCAGACCAAGGATCCAGGTCATGGAGGAATCTGTATTTAATACGCGGATCACTCCACCGATACCAAGAATCGGTGCATACAGGACAATACGGAAAAGCATTGTCATAACCTGCTGTACCTGCTGAATATCATTTGTGCATCGTGTGATAAGTGATGCGGTTGAAAACTTATGATACTCTTTGCTTGAAAAAGTGATAACCTTTCGGTATACCGCATTTCTCAAATCGTGACCGAGTGATGCTGCAACTCTGGAAGAAAGAAATACCACACAGATTGCGCAGAGCATTGTGATCAGTGCCATGCCAAGCATTCTCACACCCGCAATCTTGATGTAATGCATCTGGATCGCATCGACGTCTTCGCCAATTGCTTCATACTCGCTTTTTACGTAGGAAACACCAGCCTGTGTGATAATGGAAGCCTGCATGCTGTCAACTTTTTCGCTGATTTTTTCTGTCATGGCATCCAGTGCTTCTTTCGGCATAATCGCAAGTGCCTGCATCGGATCTGTGCCTTCCGGAATGCCCATCTGTGTAAGCATGGCATTTACTTCATCACCACCGGAAGAAAAGCTTGCCACGATAATCATCGGCTTTCCGAAGATGCTGTTTAATTCATCTCTTTCTTCGGAAGTCACATCGTCTTTCAACACAAGAAGATCACCGTCTTCTTCATAAAAGGAATCTACAGTATCTTTATCATTATCGTCCATAAACAACTGAAGACTGTCCATGGATGTCTTTCGGATCTTTTCCGGTACGCTGTCTTCAATACCACTCTGCTGGATTCCCACATTGACGATTTTGGATGTGTAATCCGGCAGGGAAAGATCGCAATATGCCTGAAGAAACAGAAGTGCTATGATCAGTACCACATAGCCTGCTGATTTTTTCAGATATTTCATCAGTTTGATCACTTTTGCTGCCTCACTTTCTTTGTGTCATTTTTCCGGATGTTCCGGGTATTTTATCAATGTTCTCTGTAATCTGCTCCAACATTCTTCTCAAAAGGCAAAGTTCTGTTTCGCTGAGACCATCAAGAAGAATCTTTTCATTTTCTTTGACTTTCTTCATGCCATTCTCTTTTACCTGTTTGCCTTTTTCTGTCAGATAGATTCTGGAGATGCGCTGATCTTTTTCATCGGCTTCCCTGTAAAGAAATCCTGCTTTTTCCAGTCGCTGGACAGTCACATTGACGGTCGGCGGTTTGATTCTTAAATGTTCTGCGATCTCACGCTGGCTCAGTCCGTCTTTGTATGCCAGTAAGCCAAGTACCGGAATCTGTCCCGGATAAATTCCCAGTTCCTGCATCTGTCCAAAGCACTTTCCCATAAATCGGCGGTCAATTCTCATAAACATGGATAAAAAGCTGTCCTTATGCTCCGGTGGGCAAAACTCTGGTTCTCCTTCTGTAAACACCTCTTCACCTCCATAAGTAATGTTTGTAGTTTGTTAGTCGATTATTGATTAGTCGACTAATTGATTATTATATGCATTTGCACAAAAAAAGCAATGGTTTTTTATGAATTTCACAGATTTTTTATATTTTCATTATAAAAAATATTTTGCTTGGCTAATTAATAAAAATATATATTTCACGCTGATGCAGTACCGGACTCCCAACATGGAAACGGCTTCGGAATTTGGAAATACTATGTCTCTCTTCATTCTGCTAAATACATGGCGAAAAAGTGCATAACTCGCTAACGCTCAAACAATGCACTTTTTCGCCATAACGCAGTCTGCCGAGAGACTAAGTATTACCATAAATTCCTGCAGATGTTTCCTGTTTGGGAGTCCGGTACTGTCTCAGCTGATATTTTATTTTTTCATATTATCTGGCCTGGCACTCAATATTTTTTATCTCTAAAATATAAGAGTTCCTTTGTTCATTCATAAAGCACGGTGAGGTGCCACACTATCCTGTATAAAGTACGGGGATGGATGGGAAAAGAAAAAGAGGACTCAAAGAATGGATGCTTTTCGTATTTTCAACGAAAATCTCCAACCCGAGTCCCCTTAGTTTCTTCCCATCATCGCCGGGAATTCTTTATACGAACTGATTACTTTCTCCATCGTATTCGTACTCAATCGATGCGAGTTTCTCCACCAATTCTTCTCTGTCCAGCCCTTTGTCTTCGCAAAGAGCCTCCAGAGTACCATAAAAATCTCTCAACTGTGTGTTGACATAGCTCAACAGCATTACCGGATCCTTTGGTATCATTGCGTACCTCCTGTGGTATTTGGCTACCGGTCAGATTATACACAGCAGCATATTATTTCGTGTTGATCACAAACTCTCCGTCTTTTACATCCAGCACAAGCGTGTCACCCTGATGAACATCACCGGAAAGAATCTTCTTCGCAGCAAGTGTTTCCACATAATTCTGCAGATAACGTTTCAGAGGTCTTGCACCATATACCGGATCATAGCCATTTTCAATTACTTGTGTTCTGGCTGCATCTGTCAGTTCCAGAGAAAGTTCCTGATCTGCCAGACGGTCACTGAGCTCTTTGACCATCAGGTCTACTATGCCGCCAATATTCTCTTTTGTCAATGGCTTGAACATGATAATTTCATCCAGACGATTCAGGAATTCCGGACGGAAGTGTCCACGCAGGTCATTCATAACCTGTTCCTGAGCTTCTGGTTTTATTTCACCTTTTTCATCAATACCATCAAGAAGATACGGTGAACCAATGTTTGAAGTCATGATCAGAATCGTGTTCTTAAAGTCTACCGTTCTGCCCTGTGAATCTGTGATGCGTCCATCATCCAGCACCTGCAGAAGTACATTAAATACATCCGGATGAGCTTTCTCAATCTCATCAAACAGTACAACACTGTATGGTTTACGACGAACAGCTTCTGTAAGCTGACCGCCTTCTTCATATCCTACATATCCCGGAGGAGCTCCGATCAAACGGGATACAGAATATTTCTCCATGTACTCACTCATATCGATTCGTACCATATTCTGCTCGTCATCAAACAGAGTTGCGGCAAGTGTTTTGGCAAGTTCTGTCTTGCCGACACCGGTAGGTCCGAGGAACAGGAATGAACCAATCGGCTTGGATGGATCTTTGATTCCTGCTTTTGAACGAAGAATGGCATCTGTTACAAGACGTACACCTTCATCCTGACCGATGACACGTTTGTGCAGTTCATCTTCGAGACCGAGTAGTTTCGTTCTCTCACCCTCGGTCAGTTTCGTTACCGGGATACCCGTCCAGCGTGAAATGATCCTTGCAATCTCATCATCTGTAACTGCCTCATGGACAAGGCTGCGGTCGCTTTCTTTGACCTGTTTTTCTTCTATTTCAAGCTGCTGCTGAACTTTCGGAAGCTCTCCGTACTGAAGTTCGGCGGCTTTTTCCAGATCGTAATTCTGTTTTGCTTTCTGGATCTGTTTATTAATGTCTTCGATCTGCTCACGTAATTTCCGGAGTTTCTCTACGGAATGTTTCTCATTATCCCACTGTGCTTTCTGAGTATTGAATGTGTCACGCATCTCTGCAAGCTCTTTCTGCAGTTCTGCAAGACGCTCTTTACTCAGATTGTCTGTTTCTTTCTTAAGCGCAGACTCCTCAATCTCAAGCTGCATGATCTTACGTCTCTGTTCATCCAGCTCAGTCGGCATGGAATCCAGCTCGGTCTTGATCAGGGCACATGCTTCATCGACCAGATCGATGGCTTTGTCCGGCAGGAATCTGTCTGTGATATATCTATGTGAAAGCGTAGCGGCTGCTACCAGCGCACTGTCTGTAATTTTCACACCATGGAATACTTCATATCTCTCTTTCAGTCCACGAAGGATTGAAATTGTATCTTCTACGGTTGGCTCATCTACCATAACCGGCTGGAAACGACGTGCCAGTGCGGCATCCTTTTCAATGTACTGGCGGTACTCGTCAAGCGTGGTTGCACCTATACAGTGCAGTTCACCTCTGGCAAGCATTGGTTTCAGCATGTTGCCCGCATCCATCGCACCGTCTGTCTTACCGGCACCGACGATCAGATGCAGCTCATCAATGAAAAGAATGATCTCGCCTTCGCTCTTTCTTACCTCTTCAAGAACTGCTTTCAGACGTTCCTCAAACTCACCACGATATTTCGCACCTGCAACCAGTGCTCCCATGTCCAGTGCAAAAATCTTCTTATCTTTCAGGCCTTCCGGGACATCACCTGCGACGATTCGCTGTGCCAGACCTTCGATGGCTGCTGTCTTACCAACGCCAGGTTCACCGATCAGAACCGGATTATTCTTGGTCTTACGTGAAAGAATACGAACAATGTTTCGAATCTCTGCATCACGCCCGATGACCGGATCAAGTTTCTGATTTCTTGCTTTCTCCACAAGATCCTCGCCGTATTTATTCAGTGTGTCATAGGTTGCCTCCGGGTTATCACTGACAACTCTCTGGTTACCTCTGACAGTAGACAGCGCCTGCAAAAATCTTTCTCTGGTAATGCCAAATTCATCGAAGATCTTCTTCATACCCGGGCTTGGCTGTGTCAGCAGTGACAGAAACAGATGCTCAACAGAAACATATTCGTCTCCCATTGCTTTTGCTTCATTTTCTGCATTTACCAGTGATTTATTCAGATACTGCCCGAATCTCAGATCACCACCGGATACTTTGACTTTTGCATCCAGTGCTTTCTTCACTACATTGATAAAATATTCTTTATTAATATCCATCTTCTCAATCAGTTTGAGAATCAGGCTGTCTTCCTGTGTCAGCAGGGCATATAAAAGATGTTCCTGCTCCACTTCCTGATTGCCGTATTCATAGGCAACCTTTTCAAGATCCTGAACAGCCTGCACGGATTTCTGTGTAAACTTACTGATGTTCATAGGCTCTCCTCCTTATATCGTAGGAAAAGGATACTGAAATTTCTTCCCGTACCCTTAATGTTATCTTTGTTATACCGGTAATATAACACGTGCTGTTAGCACTGTCAAGAGGTGAGTGCTAATATTTTGTGAAGAATTTGTGATGCCTTGATTTTATGGACTTCACAGGGGATTCTCACTTACTTTCGCACTCGATTTTCTTGATTTTACACCATTTTTACACCATTTCATTTGATTTTGGTGTAACACTCATTTTCTTTGCCTGGCATAAAGAGCCGGCTTCTTCTAGTTCATATCTTGTGAGTTCATAATCAGTCCAGTTGAGGCATTTATGATTTTTACTGAATGCGCAATAGTTTTCCATGAAATTTTCCTCCTAAAATTCGCCGTTTTCAAGATAAGATACAGGGTTATAATCAGAAACGCCGTTTAAGACAGGCAGAGCCCTTGTTGCATAAAGAAATCTGTTCCTAAAGTGCTTAAAATTGCGGAAACCACGCCCTAAGCGTTTTAAATCTTTGATTTTTCTGTTTAATGATTCAATGGGACCATTTGATAAACGGGTGTCATATATTTTTCCGTTTCCGATTTTTTCTACCATGATAAAAGAATTAATGATAGGATCCTGGTATTTTTCCAAAAGAGAAGCAAATTCCCGAAAGATTTCATGACCGGATTTCATGTAGACCTGGATTAATTCTGTGAGTTCTTTGCGTGCAGAAACAGGGTTTCCAGCATTTCGGGCGTTGAATTGGATATAGAGTTACTTAAGATTACGATAGTCCTTTAGATTTGGAGCAATCCGAAACAGCCAGCTTTCATAATCGTATGTATTCATCAGCACATGAAAATGTGGATCCATACGAAGATCAGAATGATAGAGAATATTTGATTGATTTGACAGGATCAGCCAGCGGTATTTTTGCAGAATGTACACTTCATCAGAAACAGGAAATGACACGGTTTTTTCTGCTGTTGAGAGAGTTTTCTTGGAGTTCTCTATCTCGTTGGCGGTACTTTTTAAGAAGCAGCCGGATGTAATTATCAACTTTTCGGATGATCCACTGAATGACGTGGAAAGAGTCTACAACAGGGACTGCGTTGGGAAAATACTTATCCACGTACGTAATATATTGGTTGTACATGTCGGAAATGAGATATTTTACAGCAGCTCGCTCTTCCATTGGAAGGGCGGCAAAGTAGGGTTCTGTGACATTCGTACGTCGACTGCGGAGCAGATCAATTGGATAGCGTTATTATTACATTCATCACCTAAAACAATCCAGAAATATCTTTCCATTTCAGAAGAGCAAATTCCTGAAACCATGGAAATTGCCCGAGAACGGCAACATCAGCTGGCAGTAAAACAAAAAGAACAGGAAATAGAAGAAGCAAGAAAAATGGTCTTGGCAGGATATCCTATCCCCAAATACATAAAATTATTTGTAAAAAGGGATATACTGGCAGCGTAAAATGAAACTGGAAGAGGTGCCTCAAGATGATACCTCTTCATTTTATAGAGTGTTTTCTTTTTCTGACAGAGGAGGTTGCATTTCTGGAGCATCGAGCAGTACATTAAAATTTTGCTGAATGGTATTTAACAGCTTTTGCTTTTCCTGTAACCCCTGCTTTTCCCGGACAGAAGCAGTCTGTTCAGATTCAAGATTTTCAATTCGTTTTTTGATTTTATCAGAGCTTGGGATTTTGGTAACACCGAGATTCTGAAGCTCTTTTTTTAGTGAATCGTGGAGATGGTATTCTGCCTGATGCTTGGTGCGGTAAGATTTTGGATCTTTAGCAGATTTGCAATCTTCAATCACTTTACGGCAGAGACGGTAAGAATCACAGTGCTTTTGAATGATTTTCTGTGTGCTCAGCTCACTGTTGAGTTGTGCTATTTTCTGATCAGCCGCTTTAACAGAAACTGGATTGAAATTGAACGAAAAAATGAATACATTCAATTACTACAGGCATTACTTAACGATCACGGTATCCCATATCCCGTCGAATAATAACGTTCTTACATTAAAGGGGTCTGGCTTCCGCCAGACCCTCATTTTCGCCCCTCAAGTTTGCCCCTCATAAAAGACCCTCAACAAGTTTGGCAAACCCTCAAGAACTTTGATTATCCTCTATTAACCGCTAAAGCGACAGCTTTCTTCTCAGCCGTATATTTATTTTGAATTTTTCTTTCCTTTTCTGACTTTGCTCCTGCGGATCATCCTTCGGAT
>UMII01048371.1_pt1 | contig 25416 bp, 28 predicted proteins | sample 1965731 | NCBI WGS metagenome assembly UMII01 (sample SAMEA4836118, study PRJEB28245) | human gut metagenome | biome: gut microbiome; material: fecal sample | place: Denmark | collected 2008
TTGGGCGGATTCCATCTTGATTGTTGTTATCGTTCCAAGTCTTGGTTCCGGATACCTTAACAGTGGCAGGAGTGTGGTTGTTAGTTACGTTGTAACCATCAACAGTACTTGTGTACCCCGCAACTGCGTCTTCCGTAACTGTGTAGGTAATCTTCTGACCATTAGCATAAGCAGCTAGGTTGTCAAAACTGTACTGCCAGTTATCACTGGCACTAACTTTCTTGCTTGCAACTTGTTGACCATTGGCCAATAAGTTCACTGTGATTGAACTTGGGCGGATTCCATCTTGATTGTTGTTATCGTTCCAAGTCTTTGTTCCAGATACCTTAACAGTGGCAGGAGCGTGACAGTTGATTACGTTGTAACCATTAACAGTACTTGTGTACCCCGCAACTGCATCTTCCGTCACCGTGTAGGTAATCTTCTGACCATTAGCATAAGCAGCTAGGTTGTCAAAACTGTACTGCCAGTTATCACTGGCACTAACTTTCTTGCTTGCGACTTGCTGACCATTGGCCAACAAGTTCACTGTGATTGAACTTGGGCGGATTCCATCTTGATTGTTGTTATCGTTCCAAGTCTTTGTTCCTGAAACTGAGGTTTTCTCAATCTTATCGATAATTTTAATAACGGCACCTTTTGAATCAAAATTTGTAGAAGTTACGATTACCGTATCTGCTAATTGATATCCCTTAGGTGCACTGACCTCTTTCAATTGGTAACTATCACGTAACAACCCATAGATAGTGCCCTGTCCTGAGGAATCTGTTGTGATAGTTCCTACAACTTCTCCGGTTGACTGTCGAATTACATCAAAGATAGCGCCATGTAATGGATTGCCAGATTCATCCACCTTTTTTATTGTTAAACTATAGTTATATCCGTTTGCAGTACCATTTGCCTCTTGATAATATACTGTATTAGTGTACTCGTTCATCTTATGATTATTATATAGATAACTTGATGAGTTTTTAATTTGTTCTCCGTTAATCAACTTATGAGAAGGCTTTACCTTATATGTGATAAGGAAACCCTGATTGATATTACCAAGATTCACAGAAAAAGATGAGCCATTGAATTCAGGGGTATATTTTTCAGTTACTTCTTTATAGTTAGCCAATGACCAATAGTTATTATTGTCCTTAAACCAGGTTCCAGTTGCAATTTTTATGCTTGACTGTTCATAATTAACTCCAGCAGAATTAAGAATATCCTTAATAATAACATTATTCCGTTCAGAATTAGTTGTGTTTATAATAATACGGTAGCTAAGTTCATTATTATCATAATCCATCCACCCATATTTATAAAAATCAATATTACTATCACCTTTATTAACTTTATAGCTTATACCCGTGCTATCGATAGTAACTACATTCCCGTTTATTTTAATTGTTGCAGGAAGTACAGTGTCTTTCTTCACCTTTTCTGTATCAGCCATTATTTGCATATTAATGTGGCCGGTAACATCATTATGTTTATCTACATAGTCTGTGTATGTTAAGACCAGCGTCTTTTTTTCTTTATTGATAATTGCACTAGCAACCGTAGTCACCCCATCAGGAGCGTAGACATTAAATGATTGATCTCTAGTAAAATCCAACTCATTAGGAAGTGATATTGTCGTATAATCTCCGGATCTTACTGAATTAGGAACAGAAAAGTCAAAAGAGAATTCTGTAGTTCCTCCACCTGAGATCTCCTTAGTTGATGATCTCTGATTGGTAATTGTAATATCAACGTTAGTTCCTTTATTATATGCAGATGGGGAACTATTATTCTTAGAAATACTATTAACTGATGGACCCTGATTAGTATTAGCCCCACTATTAGAAGTCGAGTATTGACTATTACTTATATAATTACGGTCCTCCTGAACTGGCTGATTATTGTCAGTTGGTGCTCTCGGTTGTGCTTCTGTATTAGTAACTTGCTTCTGAGACGTCTGATCGTCTGAAGAACTAGTATTATCTGTAGTATTACTATTAACGGTACTTATCTGCGGTTCTTCCTGTTGATTAATAACAGTCCCGGACCCCGTACCGTTCTGAGTAATATTTGTCTTGCTATCAGCATATACGGTCATACCATTATTAGATGATATCCATATTGACCCTAATAACGAAAATAAGACTAGTCCCATCATAAATAAAAGTCGACGATGCCTAGATTTATTACTCATACTGTTGCCTCCTTCTTTGTTTTCTATGCGCAATACTAAAGATTATCACGTGACCTTATATTACCATATTCTTATAGGAAATTTCACACTAACTTCACCAACCGTCACTAGTGATATCACTAGTGTTAGCGTAGTTATCAAATATATGTTCCCGATGACATAACAAAGGCGCTGTATCGACAGTGAAAAAGCCGGCACAGCGCCTTTTGTTATATTTAAACTCTGGTCTCCCCTATAGGATTTCCCATTTTCATATTTATACATATTCTACAGGTCACGTTTACGGGAGACGTTGGCTTTAAGATGAAATAAGCGCTTAGCTTCGGGTGACGTGGCTAAAATGAGTCCACCATTGGTATTTTCAGCTTCACTAACTAAGGACCACTAATGGGACTTTTAAGGGGTTAAGTCCCCGGACAACGGCCCCGCAACTAGCATAAAAGGACTTGTTATCAATTAAGAAAAACACGCCATGCGGTTCATCATCAAAAAACATTTTCATCACTTCCGTTAGCTTTTACCTGGATTGTAGCACATAAAGCAAACGTATGTTCCCTTAAGCTGCTAGGAAGCTGATTAAAAATAGTCGAAAATCAGTTATAGTCATGCTATAATGTAGACAGAAAAAGGAAGCCCCGCTGGAACAGGACTTCCCATGCAAGCCGCTTCAAAGGCGGTGGCGAAGTTAATAAGACAGCATTAAGCTACCCTGTAACTGGCCAAAGTTACGCAGGGCGGCTTTTTTATTTGTTCCTTTTGTCGATGTACGTTAGCAACGCTAAAATAAACATTGCAAATAGCAACATCAACGAGAGTGTCTGGAAGACGCTCATTGACTGTGAAACCTTCCTGAAGATTATTCCATGTTCCCATGGGCCTCACCTCGCAAGGGAAAAGACAGCCACCGCCCTTAAAACTTCTTGCGAAGTTTATTATACAAAGAAACTCGCAACAACATCAAGCAGATCGAAGTACTAGATTTTGTTTAACGTAGTAACAAAACAAAGGAGAGGCTACCAATGTGTGTACCTAATTTATTGCAGTTTGTACCTAATGATTATATTGCAAATAATTATTTAAAAACTAATTTTTATTTAAAAGATGTTCTATGCTATAGAAAAGTTGAAGAAAAGATTACTGGCACTATGCCCTCCAACCTAAAATTTGACGGTTCAGAGGGAAAAGCTAAAAATTGGAGTTTGCTAAGGCATTGCTGTTTTATTTCCTGTTTTACAATGCTAAGTACTAATGATTTTAAAGATGGTATTTTGGATCTTGGCTTCGCAGAAAAATTAAAAAAAGGAAACGTCGATAATGATGGTAATAGGGTTGAAAGACCGTTTATAACCATTAGCTCAGAAAACACCCAAAAGTTACTGATTAATTTAAGTAATCAAGTTAATGATTATTTGAAAGACAATAATCTGAAGGGGTCTGGATTGTTTTCACGTGCCGTGAGGTATCTTGATGAAGATGATTATAAAAAAGAAGAGCTCTACGAGGAAAATAATATAACTAATATAAATGGGGTTTTCATCAATAAGGACACAAAAATGATTAGTCGCTCCTCAAGAAATGATTCTCTGTTGAAGAATATATTACAATTTCTCTATCTAGTTAAACCCATTTATTTCAAGGATCAACACGAATATAGACTGGGATTGACCTTAGATGATCCCATAGATGTAAACGAACTATTTATCCCTATCCATGACTTAAGAAAGTATGTTAAAGTACACCCCTTCCAAGACATTAATAATCTACAGCTGGAAGATATATAAGTTCTTAAGGTATATTTAAATTTCATTAATGAAATTTTCTGGATTTAATACAACGATTTTTCAAAAAGGCCACTAGGGTACACCCAAATTTAACAGTATTATTTAACCGTAATCAACCTTATATTTCGAGTGTAGCGTATTTGAAGGAAATCATGTTATAATTTTAGTGTTTAAACTAAGTGTACCCAGTTTAGTTAGTGTTTTCTAGGAAGGATTGAGATTATTATGGGGAAGAAGAATTATCGCTTAAAAGAGGAAAAGTGTCGGGAACAGGTTATGCGCTACTCGCTTAGAAAGCTTAGCGTTGGAGTGGCATCAGTTACCCTATTTTCTTTTATATTGAGTTCGCCTCAAGTCCATGCCGCAACCTATTCGGAAAATAATACTAGCCCTGCTGCCAGCGTTCAAGCCAGCAGGACTAGTACGTCGTCTTCGGCTTCTACGGATGATGTCAGGGTCGCTGGCAATCAGGCAAGTGATGGTAACTTAATTAACAAGAAAACTACAACAACCACCACGAAGGATAGCCAGGGGACCACGACCACTACGACCACGACCGGGACGTTAGATCCTAAAACCAATTTATCTACCAATGATCAAGCGGCGTCCCTTGATTCAGAAGTTAATAAGGCCAATGCTGCCGGCGTAAAGACGACCCAGACCGCCGACCAAACGTATGACGATGTTCAAGCGGCTGGTGATGACTACGCTAACCAAATTAACAATCTTAACAAGACAACCAGTGATTATAAGCAAGCTGTTCAAGCCTTCCAGGATTCACTGAAGAAATATAACGACACGGTTAATAGCTACCAGATTGCTAAGCAAGAATATGAACAGGCGTTAGCAAAGTACAATCAGGAGCAAGCGGAATACCAGCGCTACAAAGAAAGAAATGCTCAAAACCTTGCTGACTTTAAGAACGATAGTAATTTAACCGATGTTTCCCAAACCACTACGAGCAGTAATGGGAATGAAGAAACGGTAACTAGCGCGACGGTTAAATTACCAACCGAACTGGAGAAGGCTATTAAGGAAGCCCAGCAGCTGGGCATGACTGTTAACCAGAACGATTTATCCGAAGCTGATAGTAGTGCTGATGCTTTGAGCAAGTACGCCACGATGACAGAGGCGATCAACAAGGCAATCACTGAATACCAGCAGGCACTTAGTAACTATGAAGCGCAAATGGCCGTCTACGCTAATCAGAAAAAGAAGTGGGATGAAGAGGATAAGGCCTTTAAGGAATATCAAAAACAAGCCGCGGAATCACAAGGGGGCCGGGGCAGTAGTGGCCGCGCAAGGCCTGGTTTTTGAACAGCAAAAGGATGCGACGATGACGATTGAAGGGGCCGATACCTACATGACGAAGGAAGTATCGGATCAGCTTAACAGTAAAGACGTCATTAGCCGTTTCGATAAAGCATCTCTTGATGCCATGCAGGATGCCAGTGGCAATAAAACGGCTTACCAGCAGAACAATCCTCATGGAGAAACCGAGAATGCTTGGATCGTCCTTAAAAAAGGCCAGCCGGTGACCGTTACCTACCACAATCTTACTGGGGCGACGTACAATGGGAAGCCGATTGATCATGTCGTTTATAAGTATGAACTGGAGAGCTCATCCGACGGCAAGGATGAAGTCATGGCTCAGATTATGCACGATCCAACCAAAACCATCTGGGTGGGAAGTAACTCCACCGACCCTAATAATCATTTACGAGTTAAGATGACAATCGCCTTCTATGGTAGCGACGGTAATAAGTTTGATACCTCAGACGGGAAGGCCGTTTTGAGCTTAGCATCCTTGAACCACTACACGACCATTCCATACATTAGCGATAGTGGGCAGCAAGAAACCATTCAGATGAACCATCTGGAAAGGGTTAACATTGGTAATAATGAATTTGTGGGCATTCCTGGTTCGTCAGTAACCCTTAATGAGAATGGCTGGGTTTACTCGGTTAATAGTAACCAAAGGGTTTCCAAAGGTGCAAAGTTTGATGCTGATGATATGTATGGGTACGTAAACAAGCAGACGGGCGAGACCTTCTACACTTCTGATTCAGACATTACCAATAATAAATATATCTTAGCCCATGGCGGGGCCCAGAATTGGGTTGCGGCGTCGAAAACCGTTGGATGGGATGATGTGCCAAGCGCCAACAACGGTAAGTGGCCGGTAAACAAGTACTACGGGGCCGGGGCGATGAAGCTAACCGGGGACTATATTGAATTTGATGTCAGCGGTAATACGCCAGACTTTAACACCTCTTACTGGTTTAACATCAATTCATCGATTGCCGTTCCGCAAGATCCTGGTAACTCACCGGCACAACCCGTTAAGCCAACTGCTAATGTTGAATACAACCAGCTCACGATTTCAAAATTGGAAACTGTTAAATCGCCAACCGCTCCGAAACCAGAATTCGACCATGAGAAGCCGGGTAAAAAACCGCAGGCTCCTGAGGTTCCAAGTGCTGAGTGGCATTTAGCCAAGGTAGTAAAAGTTGCTAAAGAGACGGTACCAGATAAACCAGCAGAGCCAAATAAGCCTGCGGAACCAAGCAAGCCAACTGAGCCGACCAAACCGACGGAGCTAAATAAAACACCTGAACTAACAAAACCTAGCCCTGTAAAGGCGGTACGGCAGGTTTCTACCGAAACTCAACCAACTAATGAAAAACGCCTTCCTCAAACTGGGGACGAGAAAGATACCAAGCAAAGGGTGCTGGGGACGATTTTGTTAGCCATGGTTTCGTTCTTGGGATTCACTCAGCTAGCTTCCTTTTTCAAAAAGAGATTCTGAGAAGGTTAACTCCATCAAATTAATACACCTAAAATTCAAATTTTGGTAACTAGGAAAATAGAATATCTTTTGGTTGTATAATATTTAGGACCAATAATGTAGAATTTTTTACATTATTGGTTCTTCTTTTATTTTCTCTATCCTTACTCTACGGCTATAAGCCGTTAATAACAGCCAGCGTATCAAGGTGCTGGCTTTCTCTTTGTTCAAGCCAATTTGCTATAATTTCTTTGCCACTACTTTAAGTAGTATTGGTATCACTTTAACTTATTACCCTTAAAAGGGTCTGAATATTCTTTAAATATCAAGTTATCTATCGATAAATTATTTTTATTGATCTCTTATATATTTTCGAATTATTTGTTCATTCAATCCTACTGTACTAACATAATACCCTTCAGATCCAAAATACCTATTTCCAAATTTGTATTTTGAATTCGTCAAAGGTAACCGAACACCGACCAAATTTGGTTACAAGTTTGGATAAATAAAGTCCTTTTTCATCAACGAAAAGGACTCAAACAGTTGCTTAACTTTTCAAAAAGTTAAGATTAAAAAGGAGTTCAAAACTTACGTAATGAACTCCAATTTTAAAATGGTTGTTGATTATTATGTTCTTGTGATTGTTGTTCGCCATGACTGTTTTTGGAATTATCTTGATTAAACCAATTGTTTAATTGTTGATCAAATTCTTTATCAGTCATATCAATTAATTGCTTATCTAGCTTAGCAACTTTGGATAACTTTGCTAAACGTTTTTTAGCAAGTCGTCCATACTTTAATTCAAGCTTTTGTTTAAATTCTTTTAGTTCTTCTGCTACTTTAGATCACTATGAAATAACTCGTTATGACTTCCAACTCGAATTAGTCTAATTACTGGGTTAGTTTTATGTGGCATATAAATAATAAGAACATCTACTTTCCCATCTGATAAATGATACTCATAGTTTCCAGTATAATTACCTCCACGATTATTCAATAGATGTGGGTAGTATTCCGAATCAACAGTTCCATTTTTCTGTAATTGTTTTAATGTTTCTAAAAGATCAGATACGAGTTCTGGATGACTACGTTTAAGATTTTGATAGTCTTTCTTAAATTGTGGTTCAGGCTTTAACTCATACATTATTCAGCGTCCAAATATTCTTTTAAATCGTTAACATTAGTGAAACCGGGCGTGTCATCAGGAATAATACCTAAAGCTTTTGCTTCAGCGGTAATAAGAGCCTTTCTAGTTGTAAGATTAGGTTCTGATTTCTCAGTTAGAATCTCGAATGGAATCTTTTTCTGAATTACTAATTGTCGACCTGCCATATTAAAATAGCTGTTTAGACTTATGCCCATTGGTTCCAGATCCTTTAGCATTTCAGCTTTTAGATCATCATCAAGACGAATTGTAGTTGGAGTTTTAGACTTGTTTTTTGTTGCTGGCATAATAATCACCCTTCCTTTGCTATTTGTATATCATTATAACATGCAATAGCGTTACTAACGCATATTTTACTTACTTAATAGTATCAATATTGGACTTTTTACCATTTAGAAGTCTGCATATTCTGATGATAAGGAAGATTCAATTACGGATTCATTTGTTAAGGTTTTCATTTCTTTATCAAATTCCAACTTAAATTTATGATCATTTAACTGTTTGCTTAGATAGTCGTTGAATTTAATATTTCTCATTACTCAAAGTTTAAAGCGTTAGCCAGTTTTTAAAGGTCATGCTATAATATAAACAGAAAAAGGAAGTCCCGCCGAAAACAGGACTTCCCGCGCAAGCCGCTTCAAAGGCGGTGGCATATTAGTTAACTAAACGATAATGTCGTCCCGTAACTCGCCAAAGTTATGATCGGGGCGGCTTTTTTATTTGTGGTGTTTGTCGATATAGCTGAGGAGCGCGATTAAAAACGTGCCAAACAGCAACATCAACGAGAGTGTCTGGAAGACGCTCATTGACTGTGAAACCTTCCTGAAGATTATTCCATGTTCCCATGGGCCTCACCTCACAAGGGAAAAGACAGCCACCGCCCTTAAAACTTCTTGCTCAATCCATTATACAGGGAAATTAAAAATCAACCAAGAGCAATAAAACTGCTCTTGACAGCAAAGGCTAATATGATCTGGTTTGGTATTGTACAAATGGAAAAATTAAATAAACTGGACGTCTTTAAGTATTTTTAACCATTATTAACGGTTTACACGCAACGTAACACGCCAGGTATTGAGGCTTATTTACCGGGGTTATATATGAGCTGGTGTCAAAACTTAAAGTTATGAAGCAGAAATTGATTATGCTTTCCGTTTTAGAACGAACTGAATTAACAAAGATGCTGCTAAGACATACAAAATTACATTGATTAAAAATGTCGCCTGAATAATTCCATTCCAATTTGAACCTAGATTAGAAATAATCATACCCATTATTGCGGTTCCAAATAAGCCACCAATTTGTTTATTTGCATTCAGTGTTGCCCCAGCGATACTTGAATATTGTTTGCCCGAAGCTTGCATTAATAATGTTGTACTTGATGGCACCACAACACCAATCCCAATACTCATAATTGCAAAATTAATAATAATAAGCCAAGCAGGCACTGGTTGAACTAAAAATGAGCTAATGAGCATTAATGCCGCTCCAAGTAGCGTCAATAATGTCGCATAAATGGCTAATTTTTTCGACCCAATTGTGTTGGCATATTTTGTATAAAATAAGTTCCCAATAATCAACACCGTCATACCCGGTAAAATCAATAAGCCAGCTAACATGGAAGAAAAGTGAAGTGCCATCTGATAGTAGAGGCCAAGTACTAAAACAATTCCGTATAGCGAAACGTTGGTTAAAAAGCCGACCAAGTTTGTTGCCGTGAACTCTGGGTTCACAAGCAGTTGCCTAGGAATAATCGGTGCAGAACTTCGACTAATTTTCAGAATAAACAATCCACCAAATATAAAGGTTGCAATTAAGAAAGTAAGAATTCGCCCACTATCATAACCAAACTGATTACCTTCTACTAAGAAGATAACCAAGCTAGAGATCGTCAAGACTAACAGTAAGTTGCTGATCACATCAATTTTACTATGATTAATGGGCTGATCATGGGCTACTGTCATCAAAATGTATGTAACCGTCACAATCCCAATGGGGACATTAATTAAGAATACACTTCGCCAGCCAAAGTACTGAATTAATGTTCCCCCAATAAAGGAACCCGTACCTGTCGCTACTGAAATAATCGTTGTCCAGATTCCGAGCATTTTTGGTAACTTTCCAGACGTTGAAAATGCCTGATATAAAATTGCCATTGAGGCAGGCATAAATAACGAAGCACCTAACCCTTGAATAAAGCGTAACAAAATCAGCAAATTAATATTTCCAGCGAATGAACATCCTAATGAAGCCAAAACAAATAGCGACATTCCAGTCACTAACATTCGGCGAGCACCAAATTTATTCGCCAAATTCCCTGCTAATAGCAAAAAGGTTCCTAATGCTAACGTATAAGCATTGATAATCCAAATTGAATTGCTGATAGAAACCACTAAAAACTTCTTAATTTCCGGAACGGCCAAAACCACCCCAGTCGTATCTAAAACTGCCATTACAAACCCCAAGGATAGAATAACTAGCAAGGTGATTGATTTTCCCTTAGTTAATTGAGCTTCTTGTTTCATAGATCTATTGTCCTCCTAGCTTGGCAACCCATTTGAGATCTGATATTATCCCAACAAATTGATTTATCACTCACAAATTCCACTTCCATCCTCAAATTTAAACATTCTATATTCTCTTTGGTAGAAAAACCCGCAAGAATAGGTTAAGATATGAAGGAGATATCTAATAGACCCGATTATTCAAAAAAAGAAAACATTCAGAGCTATTAGAAACATTCTTTATCCCTAAATCGAAATTTATGGTTTTTAATATAAATGTATGTAAGGAGAATGTCAAGTGAAAATCTCATCAGGATTAGAGCAAAGTATCTATGTACTATTAATATTATCAAGAGTGCCGCAAGGGGAAACGTTAAGTTCCATTGTAATTAGCGAGCGACTAGATGTTTCACATTCTTACTTAAAGAAAATTGTTAAGTCACTTGTTCATGAAGGCTTAGTGAATTCAACCCCTGGGAAGAATGGAGGATTCTCTATTTCAAGGCCCTTAAATGAAATTAACTTATATCAGGTATTTACTGCGGTAGAAGGAAAAGGCAGCATCTTTAATAGTCAATACCTCATTAAAGATTTCATTGAAGGAACTGATAACGGAAATGAAAAAGAATGTGTCATCTCTCAGGTTATGGATACCGTTGAACAAAAGCTAAGAATATCATTGCAGTCAGTTTTATTGTCTCAAATTCTAGCGAATATCAAAGATATTTACGATATTGATAAACTCGATCGTTGGATTAGTGATGTGGTTGCTGAACCGGCCAAATGAATATAAATCTTATCATCACTTGGCCGATCAAGATCCCAATTAGCCCCATAAGATTTTGGAAAACGGCAGCGCACGTTAGCTACCTTCCTTACTACATTTTATGGATGGGGGGTTACGCCTAATCTTCCTAGAGGATATTTGAATTTTTAATCGGTAACACTAATTTTGACATCTTGACGATCTCCCGCGTTATTTTTTGGTCACTGGGTCCTTGTTAAGCAAGCTAAATTCGGGGTTCATAATCGCAGTATACCGAAAAAACAACCCCTCATCTACCCTACAATAGCCTCAAAAGTCATCACTTTTTATTTCTTAAAGTGACAACTTTTAAGGTATTGTACGACCCCTCGAGCATTTAAGAACATATCTATCCACACAATATTACTAGTAGTAAAGTTAAAGATGGTTTCAGTTGGAGGTTTTAAAACTGCAGTTAATTATCAGTTGACTTAAAGATCAGCTGCTTGTGAACTTACTGATAAGACTATATTAACAAGTAGGTACTGTACTAAATAGTATTTATATTAAAGGAGAATAACATGGCAGATGTATTAATGATTATCGACATGCAAAACGGTGTTTGCCGCAATACACAACCCGTAGCAAACTTAAACCAAGTAGTTTCTGGAATTAAGAAACGAATTGAAGTTTATCGTTCCCAAAATAAGCCTATACTTTTTGTTCAGCATAACGACGAAGATCTAGTTAAAAACAGTTATAACTGGCAAATAATTGATGATTTTAAGGTTCTCTCTAGTGATATAATGATTCAGAAAACACATGCTAATTCTTTTTATCATACCAACCTACAGGATGTATTGACCAAACATAAGAGTCGGTCCATTGAAATTTGTGGTGCTCAGGTGGAATTTTGTGTAGATACCACAATTAAAATGGCGCATGGTCTAGGATATTGTTTAGAAATGGTACGGGACTTAACTACTACTACTTCTAATCAAATAATGAGCGCTCAACAAACGATTAATTTTTATCAAGATCATATTTGGAATCACCGGTTTTTAAAGTTTATAGAACTTAACAGCAAAGATTAGATTCTAATATTTTCTATTGGCCAATAGGGTATACCCTATTGGCCTTTTCTATTTCTGTGCTATACTAGGAATTATAAATGTTCATTAGAACTGTCCAAAAGGAGAATTGAAAATGGCTAAAATCGGTTATGCGCGTGTGAGTTCCAAGGAGCAACATTTAGATCGACAGTTAGCGGCTTTAAAAGACGTTGATAAATTATTTGCGGATAAATTAAGTGGGGCTAACACTAATCGGCCAGAACTGCAAAAAATGCTGGCCTATATTCGTGAGGGTGATATTGTCCTGGTCACTGAATTAGATCGCTTAGGTAGAAACAACCAGGATTTAACTAAGATCATGAACACCATTCAAAATAAGGGGGCCACCTTAGATGTGTTAAATTTGCCGTCCATGACAGGGATTGCTGACCCAAATTTACGTCAACTGATGACCAACTTGATTATTGAACTCTATAAGTATCAGGCCGAAAGTGAACGTAAGCGAATCATTGAGCGCCAGCAGCAAGGAATTGCCTTAGCTAAGCGGCAGGGTAAATATCATGGACGCAAACCCCAATACACCCAAGACGATCCCCGCTTGCAACATGCTTTTAAACTTTATCAGGCAGGCATGAGTGACATTGATGTGGCTCGAAATACAGGAATTAAACGGACAACCTTTATCAGATATCGCAAAAAGTTTAATATAAAAAGATGAGACTTATATGTCAGTGACGTGTACCCCCAAAGTTGGAAATCAACTTTGGGGGTACACACCAAAATTAAAAACCGTTTTTTATAAGCAGCAAAACTATTTTGAGAAAATGATGGGAATCATGTTAGAGTGGTATCATTTATTAATCGGAATGCAAACAACTGTGCTTCTTACCATAGTTTTTAGGAATAGCGGTTTTACTAATTGATGACTTAATTCGAAGTAAGGAGAATGTAAGAACGGTTGATTGAGATAGTAAATATCATTGTACGGTACTTAGGAGCTTGGTGTTTGTCCTTATTCATCATGTGAACTACACCAATGCCGACCATCGCTACGATGATCGCACTCCCCAAAATCAGCCACCGCCGTCGTTTAAAAAGTGATTGCTGCGCACGTGAACTTTGTTGACGTTTTTCCTTGTTTGCCACGTCTTTTCCTCCCAATTAGCACAAAAATATTTTTTTGAATGTATCATACCAGCGTCACCAAGTGCAAGGTTCAATTCTTACAGTAGACCAGCTTTGCAGAAGTAATTTTGCAAGATTTATTTTGTTAATCAAAATAAAATTAAGAGATTTTGCCCAATTAGAAATTTCTTCAAGAATGCCATCAAATCAGCATTTATAACTCACTTATAATATTTAACAGCGCTATTACAATAACACGATCTTCAAAAAATAGTTTGACAATCAAAATGAATTCATTATAATTTGACTATAGAATATTTTGATATTCGAAATACTTTTGCAAGGCAGGTGACGTAATTGGCAATAATGGACACCCAAGAAATCATGGACCTAATCCCGAATCGTTACCCGATTTGTTACATTGATTATGTCGATGAACTGACTCCTGGCGAAGAGATTGTAGCGACAAAGAACGTGACCATCAACGAGTCCTTCTTTCGGGGCCACTTCCCCGGCAATCCAGTGATGCCTGGTGTACTGATTATTGAAACACTGGCCCAAGCAGCATCAATCTTAATTCTTAAATCGCCAGAATTCTTCAAAAAGACGGCTTACCTAGGCGCCATCCACAATGGAAAGTTCCGACAAATGGTCCGCCCTGGAGACGTTCTTAAGCTACACATCAAGATGGTTAAGAAACGCCGACAGATGGGAATTGTCGATGCGGTAGCAACGGTAGCGGGCAACCGCGTTTGCAGCGCAGAATTAGTTTTTATCGTTGCTAACCGTGACGCTAAGCTATGATGAATGATTTCGGCTATAATGTATTTTGAAAGCGAAAATATTTGATACAGCAAAATAGCCAAAGGAGAAATACATTATGGCGGATGAATATCAAAGAATTAACCATGCCCTAATCAAGATTTACAACGGTATTTTATGGATCGAAGAGAAAAAGCTTCGGGAGAGTACCTTCAGCGATCTGACCATCAAGGAGATGCACGCAATTGACGCAATCTCCATGTATGACCACCAGACTGCCAGTCAGGTCGCAAAAAAACTGCACCTGTCCCCTGGCACGATGACTGCAACTGCTAACCGGTTGATTGCTAAGGGTTACGCTGAACGTTTCCGCGACCAGGAAGACCGGCGGATAATTCGTTTGAGTCTTACTCACAAGGGCCGGGTCCTTTACCGGGCTCACCGTGCCTTTCATAACATGATGGTCAAGCGTTTCTTGAAGGGAATGAATGATGATGAGCAGCGGACAATCCGCAAGGCTCTCCGCAACCTGGAAGATTTCTTGGAAGAAAATTCTTAAAATTTAAGGAAGAAACACATGAATAATTGGCAAATCGTTACAACGGCAAGCTATGTACCGCAAATGACAGTATCCAACGACCGGTTAAGTACCATAATGGATACTTCCGACGAGTGGATTCGAACACGGACCGGAATTAGACGACGCCATATCAGTCAAGGGGAAAATACAGCGGACCTCGCCACTCAGGTTGGCCAACGGCTATTAGCCAAGGCTCACTGGGCGCCAACCAGTCTTGACCTGATCATTATTGCGACCATGTCACCAGATTCCTATACCCCATCGACCGCGGCAATTGTTCAAGGATTCTTAGGCGCAACTGCTGCCCGAGCGTTCGATGTTTCAGCTGCCTGTTCTGGTTTCGTCTACGCTCTCGATATTGCCAGTCGCTTCATCGGTTCGGAATGTCATCGTGTCATGGTGATCGGCAGTGAGGTGCTCTCAAAGATCACCAACTGGCAGGACCGGACCACCGCAGTGCTTTTTGGTGATGGGGCAGGAGGTGTCTTAATCGAGACTGATCCAGAACCCCACCTGTTGGGTCAACACCTCGCTACGTTTGGGGACCGCGGTAACCAGCTTGTTGCTGGGCAGACCCGGGTTAACCACCAGTTTCCCCCTACCATTACCGACGTGAGTCCCTTTCAGATGAATGGACGAGCCGTATATCGGTTTGCAACCCATGCGGTCCCAATATCAATTCAGACGGCCTTACAGAATGCTGGATTGACCGCTGATCAAGTGGATCGTTTCATCCTTCACCAGGCCAATATACGCATCATCCAACAGGTTGCCCGGCGTCTGGTTCAACCGATGACTAAGTTTCCCACCAACATTGATCAATACGGCAACACCTCAGCCGCTAGCGAACCAATTCTTCTAGACGAGTGTGTCCGACAAGGACTAATTCGTCGCGGTGACTTGGTAGTCCTTAGTGGCTTTGGTGGTGGCCTGACCGTTGGAACAATGATTATTAAATACTAAATTACATTAATAAATATAAGAGAGGTTTTTATTGTGACTAAAGAAGAAATTTTTAAAACTGTTCAATCAATTGCTGCTGATGAATTGGACACTGACGCAGACAAAATTAGCATGAACACCAGCATTCAAAACGACCTGAACGCGGACAGTCTGGACGTTTTCGAAATCATGAACGAACTGGAAGACAAGTTTGATATCGAACTAGATGACGACAACGCCAAGGCGGAAACAATCAGCGACGTAGTGGACCTGGTTGCCAAGCAACTGGCCGCAAAGGATAACTAATGAAAATCGGGATTCTTTTTAGCGGCCAGGGTGCCCATAAACCGGGGATGGGGCTTGATCTGCTGGTCGATCCCCTCTTTGCCCAGACGGTCGCTGAAGCAAGTGCCGCCACTGGTTTAGACATCACCACGATCCTTCGCAGTGAACATGGCGAACTCGACCAGACAGCAAACGTACAGCCAGCCCTGGTAACCGTCAGCTACGGTCTTTACCGAATGCTGCGCCGGGACCTGCCGAAGCTGCCAGTTGCTGGAATGGTTGGCCTTTCGCTCGGTGAATATGCCGCCCTGTTAGCTGATAAGGCAGTCTCGGCCGCAGACGGTTTTAAGCTGCTGGCTGACCGTGGCCGTTACATGCAGACCGACGCTGATGCCCAAGCTAGTGGGTTAGCCGCTCTGGTTGACCCCCAGGAAAAGGTGGTTGACCAGGTGTTGGCCACATCAGCAGTACAGGTTGCCAATTACAACTCCCCCCACCAACTAGTAATCGGGGGGCCTGTTGCTGAACTAAAAACGGCTGTTTCGCAGCTCAAGACGGCCAAGGCAGCAAAGAAAATCGTTATTCTGCGAGTTAGTGGGGCTTTTCATACCCCACTATTTAATAATGCACGGCAAAAGATGCATGATCGCCTAGCAACGGTCACTTTTGCCACACCACAGGTTCCTGTCATCAGTAATACGACGGTTTACCCATTCACCGCTGATAACCTTTCCGAAATTTTGGAACGACAGTTAGCCGTCCCGACCCACTTTGGAGAGGATCTGCAATACTTGATCGACCACGAAAAGATCGATCAGACGCTCGAAATTGGTCCGGGGAAGGCCCTTTCGCACTTTGCTCGGCAGGTTGATCGCAATCTTCAGCGGGCAAATATTGCTACCATGACGGATTACGAAAATTACGTTAAGGAGCATCAGGAATGGATTTAAAAGATAAAGTCGTGCTCGTTACCGGGAGCACACGCGGCATCGGAGCAGCCACAGCCCTAGCCTTTGCAAAAGCAGGTAGTCGGGTCATTCTGCATGGTCGACACCCCCTTGGCGAAGACATCAAGGACCGGCTGACAGCAGTCAATGCCAGGTACGCCTTTCTTACGGCTGACCTGGCAAACCCGACAGCCCTCAAGCAGTTTGCCAAGGACGCCTGGGACCAATACGGCCAAATCGATGTCGTAGTTAACAATGCCGGAATTAATAATGATAAGTTGCTGGTCAGCATGAATCAAGCCGACTTTGATTCCGTAATCAACGTCAACCTTCGGAGTCCTTTCTTGCTAACTCAGGCCCTGCTTAAAAAGATGTACAAACAACAGCACGGTTGCTTCATCAACCTCGCCAGCGTAGTCGGGCTTCATGGTAATATCGGCCAAGCTAATTACGCCGCTAGCAAAGCGGGGATCATCGGCCTGACAAAGACCACCGCGCGGGAAGGGGCGCTTCGCGGAATCCGGTGCAACGCTATCGCTCCGGGAATGATTCAAAGCGACATGACCGCAGCACTCTCATCCCGCGCTCAGCAACAGATTCTCAACCAAATTCCCGCCAACCGTTTCGGTACCGTTAATGAGGTCGCTCAAACCGCCGTTTTCCTGGCACAGAACGATTACATTACGGGTCAGACAATTGTAGTTGATGGCGGAATGACCATTTAGAGGTGAAAAAATGAATCGGGTAGTAATTACTGGAATGGGCGTAATCGCCCCCAATGGGAATGGCCTCGACGCTTTTGTTGCCAACACATTAGCAGGTAAGGTCGGAATTAAGAAAATTAGTAAGTTTGATGCCCATGACACCGGAATTACGGTGGCTGGGGAGATCGACGATTTCGATCCGCGGGCCGTGGTTGGTAAAAAAGCCGCTCGCCGGATGGACCTTTATTCCCAGTACGCCGTTCAAACTGCGGCTGAAGCTGTCGAGATGGCTGGCATCAACGCCGACAACACCAATCCCGAAGAAATGGGGGTCATTTATGGCTCAGGGATTGGTGGTTTAACCACCATTCAGGAACAAGTTATCAAGATGCATGACAAGGGTCCCCGGCGGGTATCACCGCTCTTCGTCCCGATGGCCATCTCAAACATGGCTGCCGGTAACATTGCCATCCGCTTTGATGCTCAGAACATCTGCAGTTCCGTTACCACCGCTTGTGCGACTGGAACGAATGCCATTGGCGAAGCCTACCGGCAAATTCAAGATAGCCGGGCTACAGTGATGATCGCTGGCGGGGCCGAGGCATCAGTCAACAAAATTGGGATTTCTGGCTTTGCAGCTCTCAGTGCCCTCTCCACGAGCACTGATCCCCAAGCCGCCTCCCTGCCTTTCGACCGCGACCGGAACGGTTTTGTACTCGGCGAGGGTGCTGGAACCTTAGTCCTTGAAAGCCTAGAACACGCCCAACATCGCGGCGCCCGTATTCTCGGTGAAGTGGTCGGCTACGGCACAACTGGGGACGCATATCACATTACTGCACCAGATCCTGAAGGAAAAGGTGCTGCCCGGGCCATGCAACAGGCCATTGCTGAGGCTGGTATCCAGCCCCAGGCAGTTGACTACATTAACGCGCACGGGACAGCCACCCACGCCAACGACAGCGGTGAGTCCCTGGCTATCAACAAGGTTTTTGGACCGGATAACCAGGCCCTGGTCAGTTCCACCAAGGGGATGACCGGTCACCTGCTCGGTGCGGCAGGAGCCATTGAAGCCGTGATTACCGTTGCCGCCTTAAAGCGGGGACAACTGCCCCAAAACGTGGGCTGTTTCCACCAGGATCTCGAATGCAATATTAATTTGGTTAGTGAGGATAATCAGGCGGCCCCAGAGGCCCAGTATGCCCTAAGCAATTCCTTCGGCTTCGGTGGTCATAACGCCGTCCTCGCTTTTCGGAAATGGGGGTAACAATTAATTGCAATTTGATGAACTGCAAAAATTAATACATGAGTTTGAGCAATCCTCGGCCCGTGAATTAAAGATTGACGATCATGATTTTCATTTATATCTAAGCAAAAATCAGCAATCGATCCAGCAGCCAACTGCCGGCGCCCCGACAGTCAACAATCAAACTGGATCGACGACTTCCGCAACGGCTGACACAGCTTCTGACAACCGTCATCAGATCAAGGCCCCCCTCGTCGGAACGGTCTATCTCCAGGCTAAGCCTAAGCAGCCACCGTACGTCACGGTCGGCCAGCATATCCATAAGGGAGATATCGTCTGCGTAGTTGAAGCAATGAAAATGATGACCGAGATTAAGAGCGATGTCGACGGGGTCGTCACATCAATCGACGTTGATAACGGCGAACTGGTTGAATGTGACCAGTCTCTTTTCACAATAACGGAGGCAAAGTAGTATGACAAAAGTTAATTGGGGGTCTGAAAAGATCCAACAAATTATCCCACACCGCTACCCGATGCTATTGATTGACCGGGTCGAAGAAGTGGTCCCGGGGGAGATGGCCATTGCCAAGCGTAACGTAACTGTTCACGAAGAAGTCTTCAACGGTCACTTCCCGCACAATCCAGTCCTACCAGGCGCACTGATCGTCGAATCACTGGCCCAGACTGGCGCGGTGGCTTTGCTATCTGCCCCACAATTTAAAGGAAAGACCGCTTACTTCGGCGGGATCCAGTCTGCCGAATTTCGCCGAGTTGTTCGGCCTGGCGACACGATGAAGCTGTCGGTTCATTTGACCAAGATTCGTCACAACATTGGAATTGGCAAGGCCGAGGCCACCGTTGATGGTGAACGGGCTTGTTCGGCCGAATTAACATTCTTTATTGGTTAGGATGTGAGACGCATATGTTCACAAAAGTTTTAGTTGCTAATCGTGGTGAAATCGCCGTTCGTATTATCCGTTCACTGCATGAACTTGGAATCAAGTCGGTTGCCATCTACTCCACGGTTGATCGCGAAAGTCTCCACGTCCAGCTTGCGGACGAGGCCGTCTGTGTTGGCGGTCCCCGTCCCCAGGATTCTTATCTCAACATGCAGAATATCCTGGCGGCCGCGGTTGGTACGGGGGTCCAAGCAATCCATCCCGGCTTTGGCTTTCTTTCGGAAAATAGTCAATTTGCCGAAATGTGCCAGGAGTGTGGCATCACCTTCATCGGTCCTCAAGCCCAAACGATCGACCTGATGGGCAATAAGGAACATGCTCGTCAACAGATGAAAAAGATCGGTGTTCCAGTCATCCCAGGTAGTGATATCTATATTAATAATGTGAACGAGGCCATCGAGGTTGCCGATCGAATTGGTTATCCAGTTCTAATCAAGGCAGCTGCCGGTGGCGGTGGCAAGGGAATCCGCCGAGTTACGGATGCTCAGGAAATGAAGGCGGCCTTTCACGAAGCACAGAGTGAGGCCCGCCTTTCTTTCGATAACGACCAAATGTATATCGAAAAGATCATGGAAAATGTTAAGCACATCGAGATGCAGATTTTCCGGGACCGGTTTGGCCACAGTGTCTATTTCCCTGAACGGGACTGCTCGCTCCAGATTAACAAGCAAAAGGTCCTGGAAGAGAGCCCCTGCAAGCTAATCACTCCCACAGAGCGAAAAGAGCTGGGGCAGATCGCACTCCGGGCGGTCAATGGGATTGACTATCTCAATACTGGGACTCTCGAATTTCTGATGGATCAGGACCATCATTTCTACTTCATGGAGATGAATACCCGGATTCAAGTTGAGCACACAGTCACCGAGATGGTCACTGGTATCGATATCGTCAAGGCTCAAGTCAGGGTAGCGGCTGGTGCTCCCCTCCCCTTTGACCAATCAGATATCCAATTGCAGGGCGCGGCAATCGAGTGTCGGATCAACGCTGAGGATGCGGAACACGGTTTTATTCCTTCGACCGGCCAGGTTAAGTACCTTTATCTGCCCGCCGGCAACCTTGGGATGCGGATCGATACCGCCCTTTACCAGGGCGCAACCGTCACCCCCTTCTATGATTCCATGATTGCAAAGGTCATCGCCCTCGGCCATAACCGGGAAGAAGCAATCGAAAAGATTAAGCGGTTATTGAACGAAATGGTCATTGTCGGAATCAATACCAATCAGACCTTTCAACAGGCCCTGCTCACCGATCCGACTTTTATTAGCGGCCAGTTTTCAACTGCTTATCTTGAAAAACAGTTCCTACCTCTTTGGAAAGAAAGGATAAGTCAAGATGAACCTGTACGATCAAAATAATACGCTCAGTGCCCACCACATAAAGGCCGACCAGCAGGCAGATGCTAAGGTGCCAGATGGACTTTGGCAAAAGTGCCCAAAGTGCGGAACAGCAATCATCACTAAGCACCTTGACCAGTACAACACTTGTCCTCATTGCCACTTTGGCTTTCGAATTGGTGCCCGGCAACGGCTTGCTTGGTTAGTCGACGACTTTACCGAAACTGATCAGGACCTGTTGAGCCAGGATCCGCTGAACTTCCCCGACTACCAGCAAAAGCTTGCGACCTGTCGGCAGAAAACGACATTAAATGACTCTGTACTTACCGGAACTGCCCAGATTGGCGACCAGCACTTTGGACTAGGAATTATGGATCCCTACTTCATCATGGGGTCCCTCGGAACAGTTACTGGGGAAAAGATCACCCGCCTATTTGAACGGGCTACCCAAGACCGGCTCCCTGTCATATTGTTTACGGCTTCTGGCGGTGCTCGAATGCAGGAAGGCATCTTGTCCTTAATGCAAATGGCCAAGATCAGTACGGCCATCAAGGAACATTCTACGGCAGGGCTGCTTTACATTACCGTCTTGACCGATCCCACCACCGGTGGGGTCACGGCCAGCTTTGCCATGCAAGGAGATATCATCCTGGCTGAACCTCACTCCTTAGTCGGCTTTGCGGGGCGCCGGGTGATTGAACAAATCATGCATCGGCGGATACCCAAGGACCTGCAGGATGCAGAAACGCTGCTGAAAAATGGTTTTATTGACCGGATCGTGGAACGGCAGGAAGAGAAATCAGCCCTGCAATGGTTATTAAAGTATGGAGGGTAGCAAAGTGAAAAGACAAGCTGGACAAGTTGTGGCAGCGGCCCGCGATCTGCATAAGGTCACAGGACCCGAGATTATCCACTCATTGATCAACCACTTTACGGAGCTGCATGGTGATCGCCTCGGTGAAGACGATCCCGCCATCATCGGTGGCATAGGCCTATTTCATGATCTGCCTGTGACCGTGATCACGACTGACCGGGGACAATCAGCTGCCGAGCGGATTGCCAAACATTTCGGCTGCCTCACTCCGGCAGGCTATCGCAAATCTTTACGGCTGATCAAACAGGCGGCCAAGTTCCACCGCCCCGTCATCTGCCTCGTTAATACTCCCGGCGCCTATCCGGGACAATCAGCGGAGGAACATGGTCAGGGGGCGGCAATCGCACAAAACCTGTTGGAAATCAGTCAGGTCCCGACTCCAATCATCACGATTATTCTTGGTGAAGGAGGCAGCGGAGGAGCTCTTGCCCTGGCCTGCGGTGACCAGATTTGGATGTTGGAAAATAGTACCTATTCCATCCTCTCGCCGGAGGGCTTTGCTTCAATCCTCTGGAAGGACAGCAGTCGTGCCGATGAGGCTGCCGCAATTATGCAGCTGATTCCCGAAGACCTGCTCCGCAAGAAGGTCATTGATGGCATCATTGAAGAACCCACCGACCATGCCGCGGTGCTTAGCAACATTGACAAAATTCTCCAACAGGAAATTTCCCACCTGCAAAAATTAAGCACCACTGACTTACTACAGCAGCGACATGATCGTTATCGACAATTTTAATGGAGGTTAGTTTTAAATTGGCAGGAATTTTAACAGACAAAAAGATTATTGTAATGGGTGTGGCAAATAAACACTCCATTGCCTGGGGATGTGCCCAAGCAATGGCGGCCCAGGGAGCAACAATTATCTACACTTACCAAAACGAGCGGCTCAAGCGTAGCGTTAGCCGTCTCGTCAAGGCAACGGACAACCTGGTCGAGTGTGATGTTGCCGACGATAACAGTATCCAGAACGCATTTTCAACCATCCATCAACGGTTCGGCACCGTTGATGGAATTGTTCACGCCGTTGCTTATGCCAAGAAGGATGAGCTGGGCGGGTCTATTCTTAACGCTAGTCGTGACGGCTATGCCCTGGCTCAGGACATTTCATCATATTCACTGATCGCCGTGGCAAAGGCAGCCAGTCAGTTTAAGCTGCTGACGAATCCCGCTAGTATCGTGACCCTAACCTACTTTGGATCAGAACGGGCCATTCCAAACTATAACGTGATGGGGATTGCCAAGGCCGCCCTAGAAGCCAGTGTTCGTTACCTAGCCCGTGATCTGGGGCCGGCCGGTGTACGCGTCAATGCCATTTCGGCGGGGGCCATCAAGACCCTGGCCGTCACGGGAATTAAGGGTCACGGTGAGCTGTTGAAGATGTCAGAGGACCGGACAGCCGATGGTAATAGTGTAACCGTGGAGCAGATCGGTAACACCTGCGCATTCTTAATGAGCGACCTATCAACCGGTGCCGTCGGTGACATCATTTATGTTGATAAGGGAGTGCACCTTATTTGATGAATATACCTAAAAGCAAGGACTTATCAACACGCGCGATAAGTCTTTTTTGTTCACGCTTTAACGGTCAGGTGGTCGTGAAAGCAACTACCCCCTCAACCCAATTACTAGCCCGTCACTACGTCAAAAACCAACGGCCAAATAAATCAATCGCCTTCTTTGCTGACCAGCAGACCGCGGCCTACGGCAAGGGAGGCCGGCCTTTTTACGCCCCCAAGAACACTGGCCTCTACTTCAGTCTGGTCCTACCACCACGACTTAGCCCACAACTGGCTAACATCGGCCTTTTTACTACCGGCGTTGCCGTAGCAATCCGCCGGGCCCTCCATACCTTCTATCCGTACCATGACTTTCGGCTAAAGTGGGTCAATGACCTATACATCGAACAGCAAAAGGTTGCTGGAATCTTGAACGAACTAATTTTTTGCCCAGCCCTTGATCAGTCCTGCTGCGTGCTCGGCATTGGCATTAACCTGACCACCACAACCTTTCCTACCAAGTTACAATCCGTAGCCCGGGCCATCGATCCCAACAGGTCGGTTGATCGCAACCGGCTGGCGGCCGCCCTTCTCGACCAGCTCACTTACACCATTTTTCACTATCAGGATGGACAATTATTGACGGATTACCGTGCGCATTCCCTATTGATTGGTCACTGTGTCCGGGTAGTCATGAACCACACTGTCATTCTCGGCACAGTCATAACTATTGATGACCACGCTAGGCTAGTGATCGAAGACGACCAGCACCGGTTTCACCATCTAGCAAGCGGGGATGTCACCAAGATAATTTTTTAAGCAGAAACATGGAGTAACACACAAAAGGGCCTCCAGCGTTCAAACGCTGGAGGCCCCTTCATGCTTACGGGGATTCGAAAACGAACTAGTAAACTAGTTCTGTCTCGCCTTCCCTACTGTTGCTTAAAAAGCAAGCACTTATGTATGGATGTTTTATAGTAAATATCTTTTTTAGTGTAAGGCGGTAAAGAACGTGATGAACCCGAAAAAGATCCCAGGGAAATTAGCCACAAATACAGCCCAATCCCGTTCGCTCTTAAACCAGGCATAGATTGACCAGAGGGTACAATTCAGGCCTGCAACAAACGGTTGTAGTGGTGCACAATAGGCGCCATGAAGGTTGTTGATGATCTGTGGAATATACGAAACATACATGCAGACAGCAATGACACTCGCAATTACGCTCAAAACCCGGATAAATTTAGTTTTCTTCATGAATTGTTCCCTCTCTTTCTAAATCAATTTGTTGCAGCCTTCAAGGCCAATGCAAAGTCCCCGATTGTGGCAGAACCATTGTGCTGGGCCAGTGGCATCGTAATGTATTCATCGACGTTGCCCACATCGACATAGTTGTTCAGTAATTTTTTGAATTCGCGCCGAACCTTCTTCAGAAAGTCTTCACTGACGACGCCACCACCAAAGACGATCTGATCAGGTCGGAACATCAAGGTGGTATCAAGGGCCGCTTGTTGGCTGCTGCCTCTTATGACAATTCTGCCGCTTTTGATGATAGTCATTTTCTGCTTTGCTTGGGGAATAATTACCTACACAACGTCTTAATTCTCGTGAAATAGTGCTTGGATTTCGCCCCAGCGGTAACGCAACAGCTCGGATAGATAACCCCTTAGCTCGTAAAAACATAAGCATTTCACGTTCTTTTATAGTAAGATGTTTATAGCTCATACCGGATACCTCGAATTGTTTGATTTGGTCATTAAACATATTCTACCCGGTATGGGTTTATTTTTTTACTTTATGTTGCATTTCAATTGTAAATTCGCCCCATAAAAAAAGCACCTCACAATTGTTAGAACTTTTGTCTAACTATTATGAGGCACTAGCAGTAGAAACAGCGTACATAATATAGTACAATATAATGTAAAAA
>UMII01026037.1_pt1 | contig 25408 bp, 23 predicted proteins | sample 1965731 | NCBI WGS metagenome assembly UMII01 (sample SAMEA4836118, study PRJEB28245) | human gut metagenome | biome: gut microbiome; material: fecal sample | place: Denmark | collected 2008
TTGAAAAATTGCTGCACCAAAAAACTTTCATTTGCCTGCGGCTCGTTTCTTACAGCCAATATAAAAATCAAGAAAGAAGGATTCAAACAAATGGCAATACAAAAAAAAGGACTGCTCATCGGCGGCATTATAGCAGTCGTTATCGCTGCCGGCGGTATCTGTGCAGCTGTTCTTCCAGATGCCCTACACAAGGAAGAATCATCTATTTCTAATGGGACAGTGACCACCACCACTGCTGCACCTGCAAGCACAGACACAGAAAATTCTGACCAAGCACCTGAAACCTATCAGTCTGTTCTCTCGGAATATTACACGGCATTCATCCAGAATCAACCAGACACCCTCTACCGTCTTATGGCACCATCCGCTTACTGGGATTATTACATGGAACACTATGACAAAACAAAAGAAGATGTCATTTCCACCTACCAGCAAGCCATCACCAATACCATGGCATCCTGGAAACAGCAGTGTGGCGATGATGTCACCGTTTCATTCGCCATCAAGGGCATGTCTGAACAATCACAGGATTTCCTGACCGAATGGACAGATGATATGAATGAAATGATTGGAGAAGACCAAGTACACGCACAAGATGCTGTAACGCTCAACGTAGAACGTACCCTCACTGGCAGCAAGGGCACACAGACAGAAACCATCTCCCCGACACTGATTCAAGTCGATGGTTTCTGGTATATCTTACAGGAAAATACAACTGCTGCGGATTCCCAGCAGGCAACTGAATAAATAAGGAGGCTTTCTTATCATGGAACGCTTGCACGTTTCTGTTTCTCGCCGTTCCCTGTTTCCACTGCTGATGGCACTATTTGGGGCACTGCTCTGCATCGGCATGGTACAGCGGTTTCGTGATCCACTCTATGATATGACATTGGAATACTGGCTATATCTTACTGCTGGCTGCTTCATGGTACTCGTTGGATTGGTCGGCATGCGATTTTTCCCGTGGATGTGTATCATTCCGACAGTCTGCTATGTATACGGCGGTGTCATTGAGGGATGGTCGGACTTACAAGCCAATGGCAGCTCTGGACTGCTGACCCAAATTCCATTCTATCAAATTCTGATGTTAGTACCACTGATTTTACTGCTCATGATTCGCTGGAAACCGTGGTGTATCTGGCTGCTGAAGGGGCTGGAAATCATTGCAATTCTGATTCCATTTGCAATGGCTTGGTTGCAATTGCAAGATGCCCTGCTAGAATTGAAAATGGAGGGTTATTTGACCGATGCCGTCAAGCAAACCCGTTGGATGCATTTTCTGATGAATGAAGCGGTTTTCTACGCTGGCATGATTTGCATGACGCTTTCGCTGCGGTATCTCCCACCGGAAGAACCTGTAGAAGACACAGAAGCGGAAAAAGATGCAGAGATAGAATCAGAAGCATTCGCTCCAGAGACAATTCCAGATGCAGAACCGTTGGAAGAAGCACCGATTCCGCATCCAATGCCGGAAGAGCCGTTCCCACAGCAGCCTGCTCCGGAATTTTACGGACAGCCTGAACCGCAAGCAACTGCCGCTCCGGAGATTGCTCCAATTCCACCAATGCAGCACCGTGGCGGTGCATATCCGTATAATCGTCCGATTCACCTGCCGTCAGAATCTCATTCTGAGGAAGATTCACAGGACGATTCAGAAGCATAAGAAAACAAAAAACACCGTATGGATTTTATGATTCCATACGGTGTTTTGTTATATCAAAGTTCGGCAAAATCGCTTTGCTGTCTGCCAATGAAGAGTAACTTTCTTCTAGAGATACCACCCGAATCCGGTTCGGCAAGGCTGGGGCACATCCCCAGCTTGCCTGGGAAACCGCAATTGCCCCTGAAACCTTGTATCTCATTACAACCATTTCATTTTAAAGGCAATTGCGGTTTCTACGATTTTCTCTTAGATTTCAATTTCATCTAATCCATACGTCTGTTAAGGGGGACAGCTTGTCCCCCTTAACAATCTCCCTCCGCCGAGCTGAGCCAGCTCGACCGCAGTTCGCCTGCGGCGAGATGATATTAATATGCCTTTGCCCAGAGTACCATATGCTTTGCTGGCTTTCCGCAGCATACGCAAGTATCTGCGTGGTGCTTCTGTTCCAGCGGAATGCAGCGAGAACCAACGCCCGTTACTTCCTTTACCTTGTCTTCACAAGCCTCGTCACCGCACCACATTGCTTCGATAAAGCCATCGCCTTTTTCTGCCAGAACCTGCTGGATCTCGTCCATGCTCTTGCAGACATATGTCCGGTTCTTCCGGTTTTCCAATGCCTTTTCATACATGCCATCATGAACTGCCTGCAACCGTTCCTGAACAGTTTCTACCAGCTGTGACAGTGGGCAGAATGTCTTTTCCCGATTGTGACGGGTTACCAATACGCACTGATCCTGTTCAATATCCTTCGGGCCAATTTCCAGACGAACCGGAACACCCTTCATTTCATACTGTGCAAACTTCCATCCCGGAGAATTCTCGGTATCGTCTACCTTTACCCGAATGCCAGCTGCCTTCAGCTGTGCTTCCAGTGCCTTTGCCTTGTCCAGAACGCCTTCCTTATGCATTGCAACCGGAACAATGATGACCTGAATCGGAGCAACTGCCGGCGGCAATACCAAACCATTGTTATCGCCGTGCGTCATGATAATTGCACCAATCAGACGGGTCGTAACACCCCAGCTGGTCTGATGCGGATACTGCAAGGTGTTATTCTTATCGGTAAACTGAATATTAAATGCCTTTGCAAAGCCATCGCCAAAGTAATGCGATGTACCAGCCTGCAACGCCTTTCCATCGTGCATCAATGCTTCAATGGCATAGGTTGCAACTGCACCGGCGAATTTATCACTTTCGGTCTTTCTGCCCTTAACAACTGGCATTGCCAGCGACTTTTCACAGAAATCTGCATATACGTTCAGCATCTGTTCTGTTTCTGCAAGTGCCTCTTCTGCGGTTGCATGAATGGTATGTCCCTCCTGCCACAGGAATTCTCTCGAACGCAGGAACGGTCTTGTCGTCTTTTCCCAACGAACCACGCTCACCCACTGATTATACAGTTTCGGCAAATCCCGATAGCTGTGCACGATTTCTGCATAGTGGTCGCAAAACAATGTTTCGGAAGTCGGACGTACACAAAGCCGTTCTTCCAGCTTTTCCGAACCGCCGTGTGTGACCCATGCAACTTCCGGTGCAAAGCCTTCTACATGGTCTTTTTCCTTTTGCAGCAGGCTTTCCGGAATGAACATCGGCATGCAAACGTTTTCATGTCCAGTTTCCTTGAACGTTTCGTCTAAAATATGCTGCATCTGTTCCCAGATGGCATAGCCATACGGGCGGATAACCATACAGCCCTTTACGCTGGTGTAAGAACTCAGTTCTGCCTTCTTGACAATGTCGGTATACCACTGTGCAAAATCTTCATCCATCGAAGTAATGGCATCGACCATTTTCTGATTATTTTTCGCCATAATTGGAATGCTCCTTTTGTATTCTGAAAAAAATTTACTATTAGTATAGCATAAAACAACAGGAATTGCAAGCGTTTGACTTGATTTTCAAGCAGACAATCTGTTTCCGCTCCATTTTTCAAAAAGTCCGTGATACGAATACAGTCGTATTCCACAAATAAACATTTTTTTTTTACAAAATTTCATACGTTTTTACGGTTGATTTTTTCTCGAAAATCGAATATACTGGAATATGACGTTGTTTTTGCACGTATTTTGTAATTTGAACGAATAAGGAGGGTCGATTTTACAGGGAATTGTGCTGTAAAATCAAAATACCATGATGAAAGTTGTAAAGTTTGGCGGCAGCAGTCTGGCAGATGCCGGACAGATTCAGAAAGCAGCCGCTATTATAAAGGCAGAAGCAGACAGAAGATATGTTGTTCCGTCTGCACCGGGCAAGCGGTTCAAGGATGACATCAAAGTAACCGATATGCTGTATCAGTGCTATGCACTCGCTGAAAAAGGCGAAGCATTTGCAACCCAGCTCGCTGCGATTAAAGACCGTTATGTCAGCATCCTGAACGGACTTTCTATGCCGGAAAACCTGCTGGATGAAGAATTTGTCACCATCAGCGAAAACTTCCGGAAGCGGTTCGGGAGCGATTATGCAGCTAGCCGGGGCGAATACCTGAACGGCAAGCTGATTGCAGCTTATCTGGGCTTTGCATTTGTCGATGCAGCAGAAGTCATCTTCTTCCAGGAAGACGGCACATTGAACCGGGAAAAGACTGCTCAGACCATGCGGAAACGGCTGACTGGTCTGGATTATGCCGTTGTACCGGGCTTCTATGGCTGCGGTGCTGACGGCTATGTCAAGACCTTCTCCAGAGGCGGCAGCGATGTCACTGGTTCAATCGTTGCTGGAGCAATGAAGGCAGACCTGTATGAAAACTGGACAGACGTTTCCGGTTTCCTCGTTGCTGACCCGAGAATCGTAGAAAATCCGGTCGGCATCCGCACCATCACCTATACCGAACTGCGAGAACTCTCTTACATGGGTGCATCTGTACTCCACGAAGAAGCCATCTTCCCAGTTCGTTCCGCTGGTATTCCGATCAACATCCGCAATACCAATGACCCATCTGCTCCGGGTACGATGATTGTTCCGGAATGCAATGCAGATGATTGCAGCACCTATACCATTACTGGTATCGCTGGCAAGAAGCACTTCAGCATCATCAACATCCACAAGGATAAGATGAACAGCGAAGTTGGTTTCTGCCGGGACGTTCTGGATGTTCTCGCCAGCCACAATATTTCCATCGAACATATGCCATCCAGCATTGATGCGATGACGGTCATTCTCGAAACTGCTCAGCTCGAAGGCAAGCGGGAACAGATCATGACCGAACTGCGGAAGCGGGTCAATCCGGATACCCTCGAAATCGAAGACGGCATTGCACTGATGGCAGTCGTTGGCCACGGTATGTACCGGACAAGAGGTGTCGCTGCAAGAATCTTTGCCGCTCTGGCACACGCAAGAGTCAATGTCAAGATGATTGACCAGGGCTCTAGCGAATTGAACATCATTGTCGGTGTTACCGAAGAAGACTTCGAACAGGCAATTCGTTGCGTTTATGATATGTTCGTAAAGTCCGCTTCTGAATGATTTTTTTGAACGATTCCGCACATCCACAGGGATTTCCTCGGAAATAAATCAAAAACAAACGAAAAATCTCTTGATTTTTCCTGTGGAGTGTGCTATAATAGCAATATCGCAGCAGCAAAGACCGGAACCCTTTCCGGTCTTTCGTTTATGTTAGGGGCTTTTTCCGGCTCCGCCGTTGCAAATAGAAAGGAGCAATCACATGAAACTGAAGGCATTCGGGGCGACCGAACAGCGGATTTACAATGCAGTGAAACCCATTGCAGATGAATTCGGCTTTCAAATCTGGGATGTGCGGTTTGAAAAGGAAGGTGCTTGCTGGTATCTCCGGATTTTTATTGACCAAGAATCTGGCATTACCATCGAGGACTGTGAAAAAATGACCGAACCCGTGAACAAATTGCTGGACGAACAAGACCCGATTTCTCAAAATTATATCCTGGAAGTCGGCTCTGCCGGTCTGGAACGGGAATTTAACCGCACCTGGCATTTTACCGATGGCATCGGCACGGAAGTGCGTGCCCGCACCATCCGCCCCATTGACGGAGAACGGGAATTTATCGGTACGCTGCAATCCTGCAAGGATGACATGCTGACACTGGAAACCGAAACCGGCAGCATCAGCCTGCCGCTTGCAGCACTTACGTTTGTAAAACGATACGAAGCATTTGAATTTTAAAAATGGAGGCACATAAAATGGACAATGCTTTTTTTGAAGCACTGAATTCGCTGGGCAGCGAAAATGGTCTGGACACCGATACCCTCATCGAAAAGGTAAAATCTGCAATGCTGAAGGCAGCCCGCAAGGCTTATCCGGATAGCGAAGACCGTATTACCGTTGAAATCGATCCGACTACCAAGACCTTTGAAATGTATCTGCGACAGGATGTTATCGACGATGAACCAATTGATGAAAACGAAATCAACATCGCAGAAGCCCGCAACATCGACCCATCCATTAAAGTCGGCGACCACATCCAGAAGCGGCTGGACATCAACCGGTTCGGCAGAGCCGCTGCCCTCTCCGCAAAACAGTCCATCAAGGGCGACCTGCGGGACATCAACCGCAAGCGGATTCTGGATAAATTCCAGGACAAGGAAAACGACTGCATCACCTGCACCGTTACACAGGTCGAAAAGGGCGGTGCGGCAACACTAATGTATGACAAAACAGAAATCTATCTGTTCCACAACGAACAGATCCCGGGCGAAGACCTCAAAGAGGGACAGAGCATCATGGTCTATGTCACCAACATCGCCAACAAGCAGAAGAAGCCAATTATTAAAATCTCCCGTGTCCGCAAGGAACTGGTCAAGCGGATGTTTGAACTCGAAGTGCCGGAAATCTATGATGGCGTCGTAGAAATCAAAGCCATCTCCAGAGAAGCTGGTGCAAGAACGAAGATCGCTGTTTGGTCAAATGATGCAAATGTTGACCCAGTGAGTGCCTGTATCGGCCCGAAGCATGCCCGAATTGATGCCGTTGTCAAGTCGCTGAGCGGCGAAAAAATCGACATCATTCCATACAGCGAAAATCCGGAAGAATTTATTGCAAGAGCCCTTGCTCCGGCAACGGTGGAAAGCGTTACCATCATCAATCCGGAAGAACGGCTGTGCGGCGTGCTCGTACCAGCAAATCAGCTCTCCCTTGCCATCGGCAACCGGGGACAGAATGCCAAGCTGGCTGCCAAGCTGACTGGCTATAAGATTGACATCAAGGCTGCAACTCCAGAAAACGAAGCTCTGATTGCAGAAAAGGTGGAAGAAGCAAAGGCTGAACTCGCTGCAAAGGCAGAGGCAGAAGCTAAGGCAAAGGCAGAAGAAGAAGCGGCTCAGCAGGCTCAGGCAGAACAGGATGCCGAACAGGCTCAGGATGCTGCAAGCTGGGAAGAAAACTGGCAGGCACAGAATGCCGATGCAGAGGAAGATGACCTGCTGCTGAGCGATGACGATACAACGGCTGCCATTGAATCCGCCATTGATGCACCAGCAGAAACCCCGGAAACAACGGAGGCATAACACCGCATGAAAAAGAAAAAAGAAGTCCTGCGTGCCTGCATGGGCTGCGGCGAACGAAAGCCAAAACAGGAACTCATCCGAATCGTGCGAACCCCGGACGGCAATTTCGTCATTGACGAAACCGGAAAAACCCCGGGAAGAGGAGCTTATCTCTGCAAGAATAAAGCCTGCCTCGAAAAAGCAAAGAAAACCCGCAAGGTGGAACGCTCTTTTGTGCAGATGTTTCCGCCGGAAACCTATAAGGAGATGGAAGATGCCCTTACCAGAAAAGTGCAGAAACTTACTGACGATCTGCCGGAAAGCCGGTAAACTCGAAGCCGGCTTTGCACAGGCGAAAGATGCCATCCAGGGCGGCTATGCAGCCTGCATTCTGCTCACCGCAGACCTTTCCGAAAAAAGCCGGAAAGAAGTGCTGTATTTCGCCGAAAAACAACACGTCCCAGTCGTACAGACAGACTGGGAAATGGCAGAAGTCCGGCTGCTGTTCGGACAGCGTGCCGGCATCCTGACCATCTGTGAAGCCGGATTCGCCCAGCGGATTCAGGCTCTATTACAGACCGAATCGTCCTCCAGCAATGGATGACGCATACCATTCTTTTTGAAACCCTGTCCCAACCGACAGGAACACGCGGAAAGGAGAGTTGCCGATGACGACAAAAAAGCAGAAATTGAGCGACGTTGCAAAGACACTCCAGATGAATCCGAATGACCTGATTGCCCTGTTTTCTGAACTGCAAGACGGAACAGAAAAAAAGAGCAGCAGCACCCTGACGGAAGCAGAAGTCAATCTGGTTCTGGAATCCATCACCCAGCGTCAGCAGGTGACAGACGGCTTTGCAGCCTATTTCGCAACGAAAAACAGTACGAGGGAAGAGGTGGCACAACAATCTATGAAAAAAGGGAACGAAAAGAAAGCTGCTCACCAGCAGCAGAATCAAGGAAAAAAACAGCCGCAGGATCGGAGAAGACCACAGCAGCAGAATGCCGCTGGAAATAACCATGCCAACAATAACAATGGTAATGGTAATGGCAATCCCAATAACAGCAACTCCGCTGCAAAGAAGCCGCAGCAGGCTGCATCCAATCAGAAGAATCAGCCGCAGGCTGCCGCTCAGCCGAAAAAGCAGCCAGCTGCTGCCAAGCCAGCCAGCCAGCCGAATAACAACAACAATAACAACCATCCGGAACACCACAAGAAAAAGCAAAAACAGCAGCCGCAGGCACAAAAACGGGGCGAACGGCTGCACGTGGAAGTGGAACTGTCTTCCGATACCGCTACTACAACAGAAAAGCGGCGTACCGTTGATACCCGTGGCTCTTATGTGGATTTGGATAAGTACAACCAGCGGTATGAACAGATTGCTCCGGCTGGCAAGTACAGCAAGGATAACTATTCCACCAAAAAGCAGAAAATCAACCAGAAGTCTGCTCAGCGGAACAAGCAGAAGTATTCCAATAAGCGGGAAACCGAACAGGATCGTCTTCGCCGTCTGGAACTCGAAAAGGCAAGAAAACAACAGCTCAAGGTTCGGATTCCGGAATCCATCGTGGTCAGCGAACTCGCAAGCCGCTTGAAAGTGACTGCAACGGAAGTCATCAAAAAGCTGATGGGCTTGGGTGTTATGGCATCCATCAATGAGGAAATCGACTTCGACACCGCTTGTCTGGTTGCAGAAGAACTGGGTGCAAAGGTAGAAAAGGAAGTCATCGTTACCATCGAAGAACGTCTGATTGAAGAAGAGGACGAATCCGATAACACCGAAGAACGCTCTCCGGTTGTCGTTGTTATGGGTCACGTTGACCACGGGAAAACTTCCATTCTGGACTACATCCGTCACGCCAACATCGCCGCAGGCGAAGCCGGCGGTATCACCCAGCACATCGGTGCTTATCAGGTCACTTGCAACGGCAAGGAAATTACTTTCCTCGATACACCGGGACACGAAGCGTTCACCGCAATGCGTGCAAGAGGGGCAAATATCACAGATATTGCGATTCTGGTTGTTGCTGCGGATGACGGTATCATGCCGCAGACTGTAGAATCCATCAACCATGCAAAGGCTGCTGGCGTTTCCCTGATTGTTGCCATCAACAAGATGGATAAAGAAGGAGCAAATCCAGACCGTGTTAAGGAAGAACTCACCAAATATGATTTGGTTTGCGAAGACTGGGGCGGCGATGTTATGTGCGTTCCGGTTTCTGCAAAGACTGGCGAAGGCATTGACGAACTGCTCGAAGACGTGCTGCTGATTGCAGAAATGCAGGAACTCAAGGCAAACCCGAACCGCCGTGCAAAGGGTGCTGTCATCGAAGCCCGGTTGGATAAGGGCAGAGGTCCGGTTGCAACCCTGTTGGTTCAGAACGGGACACTGCACACCGGCGATGTTATTCTTGCCGGAACGAGTGTCGGAAAGGTTCGTGTCATGACCAACGACAAGGGTACAGTTGTTCACGAAGCTGGCCCGTCTGTTCCGGTTGAAATCACCGGTCTGGCAGAAGTTCCGGCTGCTGGCGATGTCTTTGACGTTGTAGAAGATGAACGTCTGGCAAAGACCCTCGTAGAACAACGGAAGCATGAAGCAAAGCAGGCAAAGTTCAGCGAATACCAGAAGGTAACACTTGACAACCTCTTCAGCCAGATTGCAGAGGGTGAAATGAAGGAACTCGCCATTATCGTCAAGGCTGACGTGCAGGGTTCTGTAGAAGCTGTGAAGCAGTCCCTCGAAAAAATCCAGAACGATGAAGTTCGGGTTCGGGTCATCCACGGCGGCGTTGGTGCAATCAACGAAAGCGATGTCATGCTGGCGGATGCATCCAATGCCATTATCATCGGCTTCAATGTGCGTCCGGATCCGCTGGCAGAAGAAACCGCTGCCCGTGACCATGTCGAAATCCGTACCTATCGGGTCATCTACGATGCCATCGAAGACGTGGAAACTGCTATGAAGGGCATGCTTGCTCCGAAGTTCCGAGAAGTTGTTATGGGTCGGATCGAAGTGCGTCAGGTCTATAAAATCTCCAGCGTTGGTGCGGTTGCCGGTGCGTATGTCCTCAGCGGTAAAGTTACCAGACAGTGCCAGATTCGTGTCGTTCGGGATGGCATTGTCATTGCAGAAGATAAAATGTCCAGCCTGAAGCGGTTCAAGGATGACGTAAAGGAAGTTACCGAAGGCTACGAATGCGGTATTACGCTCGAAAAGTTCCGGGACTTCAAGGAAGGCGACATCTTTGAAGCCTTCATCATGGAAGAATATCAGGACTAATTCAGAGAACATTCATTCCATCCGGCTTGGAAATGCAGCGGCATTCGCTGCATTTCTCCGCCCCTGATTTGAAAAAAGGAGGCATTTTCTTATGGCAAACTATAAAACCAGTCGGACAGAAGAAGACATCCTGCGAGAACTCACCGCCCTGCTGCGGGAACTCAAAGACCCCCGTATCGACCCCCTTTTGACCATCGTTCGGGTGGAATTGTCTAACGATATGTCGAACTGTAAAGTCTATGTTTCCAGCTTATCTGGCATCGAAACGGCGAAAACCTCCTGCATCGGTCTGGTCAGTGCGACCGGATTCCTGCGGCGGGAACTGTTTCATCGCCTCAAGCTGCGGAAATCTCCGGCTCTGCACTTCATTGCAGACCATTCCATTGAACACAGTGCAGAAATCAATCAGAAATTGCATGACCTGCATTTAGAGGACATTGAGGAGTAAGATATGAACATTGCAGAAACAGCTGCCCAGCTGCAAACCATCCAGCAAGCCATGATCCTCATCCATCAAAGTCCGGACGGCGACTGCATCGGCAGCGGTTATGCACTCGCTGCCCTGCTCCGTCAGATGGGCTGTCATACGGTGGTACGGTGCAGTGACCCGATTCCGGAACGCTATGCCTTTCTGGCAGTTGAAGAAACACCGGATACCGTTGACGAAAATGCTGCTGTCATTCTCTCGGTCGATGTCGCAGACCGCAAATTGCTCGGCGACTTGGACGAACCCTATGGCGGACGAGTTGCCCTTGCAATTGACCACCACATCATGCACCGCTCCTTTGCAAAGGAATGCTGTCTGTATCCAAAAGCAGCCGCTGCCTGTGAAATCGTCTATGCGATTGCAAAGGAACTGCCTGTGAAACTCACGCCCCAGATTGCCACCTGCTTGTATACGGGCATGGCAACCGATACGGGCTGTTTCCAGTTCGACAACGTAACCCCGCACACGCTGCGAATCGTTGCCGACCTCATGGAACAGTTCCCGGAAATCCACTATGCGTGGATTAATCGGGCGATGTTTGCCGTTAAAAGTATGGGCAGACTGCGAGTGGAACAAAAGCTCATCGACCAGCTGCATACCAGCTGCAATGGAAAATGTGTGATGATTTGCATCACGCTGGCATTCATGGAACAGTATGGTTTAGACCCGCTCGACCTCGATGGTCTGGCAGGATTTCCGCTACAGGTCGAAGGAGCAGAAGTCGGCATTACCCTCAAGGAACGAGACCCCAATGTCTTTAAGGTTTCCATGCGTTCCGCTCGTACTGTAGACGTTGCTGCCATCTGCAAGGAATTTGGCGGCGGTGGTCACATCAAGGCTGCCGGCTGCCTCATTGAAGGTACAGCAGAATCCGTCATGCAACGGCTGCAAACAGCAGTAGAGAGGAGCTTGGCGGAATCATGAACGGCATTCTCTGTATGAATAAACCGCAGGATTTTACCTCGTTCGATGTCATCGGAAAGCTGCGTGGCATTCTGCATATGAAACGGCTCGGACACACAGGAACACTCGACCCAATGGCAACGGGCGTACTGCCAATTTTGGTCGGAACTGCAACAAAAGCCTGCGACATCCTGCCGAATCAGGACAAGACCTATCAGGCAACCGTTGTTTTTGGCAAGGCAACCGATACGCTCGACATCTGGGGAAAGCCCCTGCAAGACTATCCGGAACAGCACGTCACAGAAGCAACACTTCGTGCCATACTGCCGGAGTTTCTCGGCGATATTACCCAGCTGCCACCCATGTATTCTGCGGTTTCCGTCAACGGAAAACGGCTGTATGAACTCGCACGAAAGGGCGAAACCGTCGAACGTCCCACCCGTACTGTGCACATTGATGTCATCACGCTGGACGCTTTTGACGAAACGCAACAGACTGCAACACTGACGGTTTCCTGCGGAAAAGGAACGTATATCCGGACGCTGCTCTCTGATATTGGGCAGCGACTCGGCGGCGATGCAGTGATGACTGCTCTGACTCGGACAGCTGCCTGCGGCTATCCGTTGCAAGAATGCCTGACTTTTGAGCAGGTTGCTGCTGCAATGGCAGACGGCACACTCGAAGAACACCTGCTCCCGACGGATTCGCTGTTCTCATCCTATCCGAAATTGCGACTCAATGCCGCACAGGAACGGATGTTCTGCAACGGTGTCAAATTGGATTTAAATCGGCTGCGGAATCTCCAGCCTGACCAGGATATCTATACCGTCTACGGGGCAACTGGTACGTTCTTAGGAACGGCACTTGCCGACCGTACGCAACAGGAATTGCGAATTGGAAAACGGTTCTGATTCGCATTCCCCTATTTTTTGAAATTCCCAACGAAAAGAGGTTTTCCCATGCTCCAACCTGCTTCCGCCGTGGCACTGGGCTTATTTGACGGTGTTCACATCGGACATCGTGCCGTCTTAGCGGCAGCCGTTGCCTGTCAGGCAGACGGTTTGACGCCAGCTGCTTTTACGATGCAGACCACTTCTGTCCGCATCAAACGGGGTGAACCGCTCCGCTATCTCTATCCAGACGACACCAAACAGCAGCTTTTAACGGCTGCTGGGATTCAGACCGTTGTCAGCCCGCCGTTTCCGGAGATTGCAGCGATGGACGGTGAAACCTTCTGTCAGGTCTATCTCCACGACCAGATGCACGCAAAAAAGCTCTTTTGCGGCAGGGATTTTCGATTTGGCAACCGGGCTGCATGGGGCGTTGCCGACTTGGCAGCGTTCGGCGAAACCTTTGGCTTTACGGTCGAACTGATTGACGCTGTGGAACAGGATGGAGCGGTGATTTCCTCCAGCCGGATTCGGCAACTGCTGTTAGATGGCAAAATCCAGCAGGCAAACCGCCTGCTCGGTGCACCCTATCAAATTTCCGGCATCATTCAGCATGGGGCTGCCCTCGGCAGAACCATTCAGTTCCCGACCATCAATCTTTCCTTTGCTCCGGAACAACTTGTGCCGCTCTACGGCGTTTATCGGGCAAAGGTCTATTTGAAAGACGGCAGCGTCTGGAACGGCGTGACCAACATCGGCACAAAGCCAACCGTTTCCAACGCCTGCATTCCGGTTGCGGAAACCCACTTATTAGGCTTTCAAGGGGATTTATACGGGCAGTTCTGCCGAATCGAACTGCTGGACTTTCTGCGGAAAGAACAAAAGTTCTCCGGTCTGGACGAGCTGAAAGCTGCCATTGCGGACAACATCCGCACCGTACAAGCTGCCTGCAAGCAGTAAAGCCCAGTACTCCCCCACATTATCATTATACCTATATTTATCAAACGAAAGGAAGTTTTTTTCTCATGGAAAAACGTGTCAGAACACGGTTTGCACCAAGCCCGACTGGCTATATGCACATCGGCAACCTGAGAACCGCTCTGTATGCCTATCTGCTGGCAAAAAAATATGACGGCGACTTTATTCTCCGAATCGAAGATACCGACCAGGAACGGTATGTCGAAGGGGCGGTTGATATTATCTATAACACCCTCCGCATCGCTGGCTTGAAGTGGGACGAAGGTCCGGATATCGGCGGCCCAGTTGGCCCTTATGTGCAGTCTGAACGGATGGGCATGTTCAAGGGCTATGCAGAACAGTTGGTCAAGAGCGGTCACGCTTACTACTGCTTCTGCGGCAAAGAACGACTCGAAGAAGTCCGGAAGATTCAGGAAGCTTCTCACATCGCTCCGATGTATGACCGGCACTGCCGGAATCTGACACCGGAAGAAATTCAGGAAAAGCTGGACGCTGGTGTTCCGTATGTTATCCGCCAGAAGATGCCGCTCGATGGCACAACCACATTCCACGATGAAGTTTATGGCGATATCACCGTAGAAAACAGCACGCTGGATGACCAGATTCTGATTAAAACCGATGGCATGCCGACCTACAACTTTGCAAATGTTATAGACGACCACCTGATGGGCATTACACATGTCATCCGTGGTAACGAATATCTTTCCTCTGCTCCGAAGTATAACCTGCTCTATCAGGCATTCGGCTGGGATGTTCCGGTTTATATTCACTGCTCTCCGGTCATGAAGGACAAGACCCACAAGCTTTCCAAGCGGAACGGCGATGCCTCCTTCCAAGACCTGCTCGAAAAGGGCTATCTGCCGGAAGCCATCATTAACTTCATCGCTCTGCTGGGCTGGGCACCGACTGGCGAACAGGAAATCTTCACCATGGATGAACTGATTCAGGCGTTTGAAATCTCCGGTATCAGCAAATCTCCGGCACTGTTTGACCCGGTTAAGCTGAAAGCCATCAACGGCGAATATATCCGCAAGATGTCACCGGAAGCTTTTGCAGAAAAAGCCATTCCGTACATCCGTCAGGTGGTTCACAGCGAAACCGCAGACCTGCAGCTGCTCTGCCACGTTTTACAGCCAAGAACCGAATTGTTCACCGACATTCCGGAACAGGTGGATTTCATTGATGCCCTGCCGGATTATGACGTAGAACTGTATCGCCACAAGAAGATGAAAACCACACCGGAAACCGCCAAGGAAGCCCTCACGGAAATCTTGCCGGTTCTGGAAGGCATTTCTGATTGGACAGTAGACAGCATTCACGCTGCTGTTTTCGCAAGAATCGGCGAACTCGGCGTAAAGAATGGCTGGATGCTCTGGCCGCTGCGGACTGCCCTCTCCGGCAAGCCGTTTACACCGGGCGGCGGCATTGAACTCTGTGCCATTTTGGGCAAAGACGAAACCCTCAAGCGGGTTCAGGACGGTATAAACCGCCTTTCGTAAGATTATCACAGCATTTTCACAATATCCGACTATAATCATTCGGGAGTCGATTGAAAAAGGGGCTGGGGATGCACCCTTGCTCCTTTTTTTGCCGACTCTAAATGAAAAACAGCTGCAATCCCCTTGCAGCTGCATCAAAATAGGGAGGTCTTCTTTTCGCATGATTACGGTAAATCATCTGACCAAGCGTTACGGCAGTCACCTTGCAGTCGATGACATCAGCTTCACCGTACAAGATGGTGAAATTGTGGGCTTTTTAGGGCCGAACGGTGCCGGAAAATCCACCACAATGAACATGTTGACCGGTTACATCAGCTCTTCTTCCGGAGAGGCTCTGATCAACGACATCAACATTCTGGACAATCCCATCCAGGCAAAACGGGAAATCGGCTACCTGCCGGAACTGCCGCCACTCTATCAGGAAATGACCGTTATGGGCTACCTGCGGTTCGTCTATGACCTGAAAAAGTGCAAACTCCCCCGCAAAGCACACCTCACTGAAATCTGCAACCTCTGCAAAATCAGTGATGTGCAAGACCGCATCATCAAGAATCTGTCCAAAGGTTACCGACAGCGTGTCGGTCTGGCACAGGCACTCGTTGGCAATCCGCCCATCCTGATTCTCGATGAACCAACCGTTGGTCTTGACCCAAAACAAATGATGGAAATCCGAAACCTGATTAAGCGGCTCGGAAAACGACACACCGTCATTCTCTCTTCCCACATCCTGTCGGAAATTCAGGCAGTCTGTGACCGGGTCATCATCATCAACAAGGGCAAACTGATGGCAGATGGTGCAATTGACACCCTCGCACAGTCCATGTCCCAGAACCACCGCCTCAAGGTACGGCTGGATGGTGCAGAAGCAGACGTTTTACAGGCTCTGCGTGCAATTCCAGACGTGGCAAAGGTTCAGCAGTCCACACAGCTCGAAGCAGGCTTGTTCGATTACGAAATCGAACCGAAGAACAACGCCGACCTGCGGAAGGCAGTCAATGCCGTTGCACAGGAACACGGCTGGAACATCTACCGCATGGAAAGCGGTCTGCTGACACTGGAAGACATCTTCCTCAAGGTGACCATGGGCGAATGGACACCGGAACAAACAAAAACCAAGCCGGATGCTGCACCGAAAAAACCTGCTCCGGCAACCAAACAACCCGACACCAAACAAGAGGAGGCAAAGTAACATGGGAGCGATTTATCGGAGAGAGTTGGGGTCTTTCTTCAACTCCGCCATCGGCCCGGTCTTTCTGACGGTATTCTATCTGGGATCGGGTGTTCTGTTCTGGCTGTTCTGTCTGAACTATGCCCGTACAGATATGAGTAACTATTTTGCATGGATGCGGTTGGTCATGGTTTTGATTCTGCCGCTGCTGACGATGCGTCTGCTTTCAGAAGAACGTGCACAGAAAACCGACCAAGGACTCTTGACTGCACCGGTTTCCCTCGGCGGCATTGTCCTCGGCAAGTATTTTGCCGCCCTGACCGTCTATGCAATGGGCATTGCCATTGTCTTTGTCTATGCCATCCTGCTGAGCTTCTTCGGCACGGTTGCATGGTCGATTGTCTTTTCCAACTTTATCGCCCTCTTCCTCATGGGAGCAGCGTTCATGGCAATCACCCTGTTTTTGTCTGCATTCACAGCAAACCAGTTCATCGCCTATGTTTTGGGCATTGTTTCTCTGGTTGTCCTCTATATGATCGACTACCTGAGTGGAACAGTTTCCAGCAGTGCAGATTCTCTTTCCAGCAAAAGTACTGTCCTCAGCACCCTTGTGGGCTGGCTTGGCAATGCGATGGAATCGGTTTCATTCTTCAGCCGCATTTATGACTTTACTTATGGACTGTTTAACCTGTCCAGCGTTCTGCTCTATATCAGCACGGCGGTTCTGTTTAATTTCTTTACCGTCCGGGTATTTGAAACCAGACGTTGGCGGTAAGAAGGAGGCTGAAAACGATTATGGAACAACAGGATGCAAAGCTGATCAAACAAAGACAGCGGAAAAAGAAGATGAAATACGGCGGTATTGCGTTTGCCATTACTGTCATTGTCACAGCAATTGTGATTTTAGTGAATGTTGTTGTCGGCTTATTGGTGGAACGGTATCCGAACGCCAAAATCGACCTGACATCATCCAACTTGTACGAAGTTTCGGATGAAACCATTGACTATATCAAAAACCTCACCGAACCCGTTGAAATTGCCGTTTCCAGCGAGGAAAGCACCTTGGAAAAGGACTCCTATCTGAAAATGGTAACGGAACTGCTGAAAAAATATCAGGGCTATTCCAGTGAAATTGAAGTAACTTACTTCGACACCACCAAAGATCCGGATATTCTCTCAAAGTATCAGAGCAAGTACAGCGGTACGATTAGTTCTGATAATGTCATTGTTTGCAGCGGTGACCGGGTAAAGGTATTCCCACTGTCTGACTTCTTTGACATGGATCAGGACAAGTTGCAGTATTATTATTATGGACAGGTTTCCCTGTCCGAATGCATCACCGCATTCAAGGGCGAACAGTCCCTCACCAATGCCATCATGAATGTTACCGATGCAAATCCGCAGCGAGTTGGCTTTATCGGCACTTCTAACGGAAACACCATCTACAGCCCGACACAGGGCAACCAGTATGCTGCCAAGGTTCTGAGCACGCTGCTGGACGACAACGGCTATGATGTTACACAACTGGATATGGTCACCGATACCATTTCTCCGGATGACTATGATTTGCTGGTGCTGCCAGCTCCGGTCAACGACCTGACAGTCGATGCCATCGACAAGCTGGAAACCTTCCTGCACAATGACGGCAATCTCGGCAAACGGTTACTCTACATCGCCGACTTTACACAGGGCAACACCCCAAATCTGGACGCATTCCTGAAGGATTGGAACATTGTGGTCGATAACAGCTATGTCATTGACGACAACTCCAGCACCCAGCAGGCAGTTACCTTGCTCGTTGCCGGCAATCAGAGAATGTATGCTCCAATTGTCAATCAGACCAGCAGCGACTACAGCAGCGGACTTTCTAACACTTCCCTGCCAATTATCGCTCCGGTTTCCCGTCCAATTCTCACCAGAGATGCCAACAACGGCAGAGTAGTCACCGACCTGCTGGATACCGCAGATTCTGCTTACTGCGTTCCGCTGAATCTCGATAGCAACTCGGAACGGGCAGAAGCAGCTTGGGATGCACAGAACGGTGTTACCACCACCGAAGCAACCGAGGAAACCACGGAAGAAACAACCACCACTACAACCTTTGATGCTGCCAATGCAGAACGCAGCAGCTATTCTGTCATGGCATTCTCTCAGAATCAGGCTGCACAGGATAATGGTCAAATTGAAAGTGATGTCATGGTCATCGGTTCGATGGGTTACTTCGATTACTACGTTGCACAGGATACCTCCTATAACAATGCGGATTACTTCATCAGTGCACTGAACACCATTTGCGGAAAATCTGACAACATCGTCATCACTGCAAAGGATATGAACATCACTTCGATGAATACAACTGCTTCTCAGATGAAGTTGCTCACCACAGTCGTTCTGGTTGTCTTCCCGGCAATTACGATTGTGATTGGAATTGTCATCTGGGCACGCAGAAAGAGCCGCTAATTGCAGAAAGGATGGCGTGACCTATGCAAAAACGAATGATTGGTGTGATTTGCGGGGCTGCCGTTGTGGTACTGCTGGCTGGCAGTGTTGTCTTGCTGACCCGTCCGTCTGGCAAGGAGGACAGCAGCAGTGATGCCACTGCTGCTACCACACAATCCGCAGAAGACCTCGCAGCATTGACACTCTCGGACAAATCCGCAGACAATGTGAAACAGATTTCTGTTACCAACGCAACCGGCAGCTATGAAGTAGTTCGTGTAAAAACTGCAAAGACCACCACCGCAACGGATGCAACAGATGCAACGGATTCTACTGCTGCAACAACAGGAACGGAATCGGCAGACTTCCGGATTTCTGGCTGGGAGGATATTCCCACCAACGAATCCCTGCTTGGAACACTTGCCAACAACACCGCCAGCCTACAGGCTGACCAGTGTGTGGAAGAACACGCAACCGACCTCGACAAGTTCGGGCTGGGCAAGGATGCCACACAAGTCAGCATGCAGTTCGATGATGGAACGACCTTTGCGTTCCGCATCGGCGGCAGCGTTTCCGGTGCAAGCTGCAACTATTTCGCTCTGGCAGACAGTGATACGGTTTATGCCGTTAAGACTTCCCTGCTGGCAAACTTCAGCAAGGCAGACACCGACTTTTTAGCTACAACCGTTATGGAAAAGCCGGATGACGACAATATGCCGACCATCAACACCGTTACCATCGAACGGAAAGACCTCGATACGCCGATTGTCCTCGAACATCGGGACACCAGCAATGATGGCGAAAGCGGCAACACCCAGTCCACCCACAAGATGACCTCCCCGATTTCCGCTTATTTGAGCGTAGAACGGTCTAAGGATGTCATTGAGGGATTGTTTGGCTTGTCTGCCAGCAAGATTCTGGCTGTCCGTCCGAGCGAACAGGATTTGGAGGACTATGGCATTTCTGACCCGTTCGCAACCCTGACGCTGGAATGCGAAGGCGGCACGACTTACACCCTGAAAATCGGCGATGTTGTCACCGAGGCTGACGACATTTCTACCGATGACAGTACCGCAACCACTTCCACTGCAACCACTTATTATCCGGTACAGCTGGATGATGGCAATGTGATTTATGCGATTGCTGCGGATAAGTGCCCGTGGGCAACCATTACCCCGACCGGTCTGGCTTCCAAGCTGATTTTCACCACTTATGTTTGGGACATCAGCGAGCTGGATGTTACCGTAGACGGCAAGAAAACCACATTCGAGAACAGCGGTACAGATAAGGACACTGCTTCCATCACCAGAGATGGCAAGTCGGAAATTGACACCGAACGCTATCGGCAATTCTATGCCTTCCTGCTGCAAACCGCTGCGGAAGAAGTGGTTTTGGGCGATGCTCCAACCGGAACACCGGATGCAGAAATCCACTACAAGACTTCTGATGGCAGCGAAGACCGCACCGTTGCATTCTATCAGACGGATGACTTCAATTGCTATATCACTGTAAACGGCGAACTGAGCTTCCAGTGTCGGGCTTCTTATCTGGATGCCCTGCGGCATAATCTCGACATCTTCGATACAGATGAAGACTTCCAGACCTCGTGGCAGTAAGTTCTCCGCCCAAACAATAGACACAAACCAAGTTACACAAAGAAAGGATGGGTATCGTGGAGCAAAACTTTCTCTTTTACAAAGGCTATCCGTTGGTACGTTCCGGCGATTGCTTTTACTATGGCTATATGTGCGAGTCGCACGTCATTATGATTCGTGTCACCAAGAAAGATACCAGCGGTGTCATTCCAATTGCCAGCGAATTACAGGTCTATGATTTGTCCACCGATGAAAACAAAAGTCTCCGAACTGCCAAGCGACCGTCCTTGTATGCAGCATTGGACTTAGCAGCTACCTGGCTTTCCCGTGGATTGCCGGACGAGCAAAAGCAAAACGCCTAACGGCAGCCCCGATTCTACAACCGTAAAAAGCCGCACAGCGGAAGAGATTTTCTCTCCGCTGTGCGGCTTCTTTTTGTGTCATGTTTTATGGTTGGAGTTCTTAATTTTCGCTTTCGCTGGTGGTAGCTTCCGTTTCTGTTTCTGTATCGGTTTCATCGGTTGCTGTGTCAGTTGCATCGGTTGTATCTGTCGAATCAGATGCATCCAGAAGCTGTACGGTGTTCAGAATCGCACCGGAATTTTTCAGAACCGGACTTGTTCCGGTATAATTTGCAAACGTCATAGCATACGGCAAATCGTTCACATAGAACAAAACCGACAGGTTCACTTTCTGGGCAGTGTCTACACTTGCGTCCGTTTCTGGAGAATAGGTAATCGCATAGGCATCCGTTCCCAGCAGTTCGTTCCAAACCTCAGAGAAAACCGTCTGTCCCTTTGCAAGGTTCTGTCCAAGATTTTTCAGCAAGTCTTTTTCATCTGTTCCGGTGATTTCCAGTTCATCTTCTGGGAAACACTGCACCGTCAGCGAACCAGAACCATCGTTCGGATACCAGACAACCAGATTTTCTACGTTCAAATTGCCCCAGCCTGCCGGCACTTGAAACGCAATGTCCTGAAAAGGAATCAGGGTTGGGTCAAGTTCTTCCTCCTGCGGCATCAGTGCTTCGATGTCCACGGTTGTGGTCACCTCGGTGGATGTTGTTTCCGCAGTGGTGACAGAAGAAGCCGCATCTGCGGTGGAAGATGATGTATCTTGATCGCTGCATCCGGCAGCAGTCAACAGCATCATCAGGGCTGCAGCTGCAGCCAATCCTTTTTTTATCATGGTAGGGTACATCCTTTCCTGTTATTTATCGGTATTGATATAAGACCAGTAGCCCTTTAAGTATCCGCATCCAGAGATGATCGTCAAAATAGTGGAAATCCAGAGCAATCCGTTCAAGCCCCATGTTTTAACGGCTTCCGAAATCGCACAGTTGAAATCTCCTGTCAGCGAACAGTAAATTAAGATGGCAACAATCGTCACCATGGTAAACGCTGTTTTCAGCTTGCCCCAGATGCCAGCAGCAACCACAACGCCCTCGCTGGCGGTCAACATCCGCAAGCCGGAAACCATAAATTCCCTTGCTACGATAATCATCACTGGAATCGCTGAAATCTGCATTTCGTCCAGCTCGATAAATGCCAGCAGGGCAGTAATCACCAGCACTTTATCTGCCAGCGGGTCGAGAAATTTCCCGAAGTTTGTTACCAAGCCCCGTGCACGGGCAATCTTTCCATCCAAGGCATCTGTAATAGAAGCTGCGGCAAAGACCACCAACGCCAACAGAAAATGATAGGGAATTGCTCCAATGTACAGGAAAATCAAAAATACTGGAATCAGCAGTACTCGCAGACAAGTCAGCTTGTTCGGCAAATTCATGCTTCTTCTACCTCCTCTGCCAGCAGGTCATAATCCATCGTATCAAAGACTTCTACCTGTACATAGTCACCGCACTGGTGTTCCTTCGTCCGGCGGATGAAGATTTTTCCGTCAATCTCTGGTGCATCTGCCCGTGTTCTGCCAAAATAGCAGCCTGCCCACGGGTCAAAGCCTTCAATGACCGCTTCCATCTGTGTGCCGATTTTTGCAGCATTCTTTTCTGCGTGCAATTCTGCCTGCTGCTGCATCAGGATTTCTGCCCGATGTTCCCGGGTTTCTTCATCAATCTGATCTTCGTATTCGGCAGCGTCTGTTCCCTCTTCTTCGGAGTAGGCAAAACAGCCCAGCCGGTCAAACTGCATATCCTGCACGAAATCGCCCAGAGCGTTGAACTGCTCTTTCGTTTCGCCCGGGAAGCCAGTAATCAATGTGGTTCGCAGGGTGACATCTGGCATTTTCTCCCGAATCTTTGCAATCAGATTCCGCAGCATCGTTTCATTGCCCGGACGATACATCCGGCGGAGAATTTCTCCATCACAATGCTGAATCGGAATATCCAGATATTTTACAATCTTTTCTTCTGCTGCCATCACATCGAGCAGTTCGTCTGTAATCCGTTCCGGATAACAGTACAGCACCCGCACCCAATGCACCGTTGGAATTTCACAGAGGGCTTTCAGCAGCTGCGGCAGGCGGGATTCTCCATACAGGTCTTTCCCGTACTGCGTGGTATCCTGTGCAATAACAATCAATTCTGTCACGCCACGTTCTGCAAGCCGGTTGGCTTCTTCCAGCACTGCTTCCATCGGTACGCTGCGGTATGGGCCTCGAATCTTCGGAATTGCACAGTAGCTGCAACGATTGCTGCATCCCTCTGCAACCTTTAAATAGGAGTAGAACGGCAGCGTTGTAATAATCCGGTCGCCCATCAACTCTGCATCGCTTTTCGGAGCGAACTGTACCACTCTGTCTTTCTTCAGAACGGATTCCAGAATGGAAACAATGTCTTTCTGGTCGCCGATTCCAACAACAGCATCCACTTCGGTAAACTGGTCTGCAACTTCTTCCTGATAGCGTTCGGTCAGGCAGCCCGTCAGAATGATTTTCTGAATCGTGCCCTCTGCTTTCAGTTCTGCCAGTTCCAAAATCGTTTCAATTGCCTCTTCTTTTGCCGACTGAATAAAACCACAGGTGTTGACAACCACAACATCTGCATCGCCCGGTTCTTTGACCAATGTATAACCATGTTTCCGGAGTTTAAACAGCATTCGTTCACTGTCTACCAAGTTTTTTGAACATCCAAGGGATACCATCCCTACACGAATTGGCATATTCATAACCGCCTTTCTGCTTGCGTTTTTCTGAAAAAATGGCTGTGAAAGAGTTCACAGCATACTTATCATTTAGTATACCATGAAACCGACTATGTGTCAAGAATCAGAAATTGGGACATCCAATTTTTAGCAATCCTGTTGAAAGGTTGAAAGAATTGTTGAAACTCGCTATTTTCACTGAAATTTTCCCCTATTTTTCGTCTTTTTTAACAAAAATCATTTTTTTTGAAAAAAAGCTTGACTTTTTGCCGTTTTTGTAGTATACTATAAAAGTCGCAGAAATGAAATGTGTTCTGCTTGGATCTGTTGATGACAGGTGGCGGCATAGCTCAGTTGGCTAGAGTACTCGGTTCATACCCGATTGGTCGCTGGTTCGAATCCTGCTGCCGCTACCATTCCTGGCCCGTTGGTCAAGAGGTTAAGACACCGCCCTTTCACGGCGGAATCATGGGTTCAATTCCCGTACGGGTCACCAACAACACATCTTGCTTGCACGTTTTTTTCTGCGATTTTTTCGGCCCGTTGGTCAAGCGGTTAAGACACCGCCCTTTCACGGCGGAATCATGGGTTCGATTCCCGTACGGGTCACCAACCCAAAGCCTTGGAATGAAAATTCTGAGGCTTTTTGCGTTTTATGGGAAATTTGGAAAAAGAGGAGTTTTGACAACATGAAAAAAGCACTTTCTATCTGCCTGTTTCTGAGCCTGATGGCTGGTTGCCTGCTGACGGGATGCGACAAAACCAGCACAGCGAATTCTTCCAGCGTGGCGGAAACAACTACTGCAACGACAGCCACAGAAGCAGAAACCACAGCAGAAACCACAGCAGAATCAGAAGCCGAAGAAACAGAGGCTGAAACAGAAACGACAGCTGAAGAATCTGCTGATGCAGAAGATGCAGAAACAACAACGGCTGCCAAAGAAAAGGATACCAGCAAAGACGGAAACTTATGGGCAGACTTCGACAACATGAGTTTCAAAATCAATGGAAAAACTTACACGCTCGGAAAGACGACCTTACAGGAAATGATTGATGACGGTGTTCCATTCGATGAAAATGACTTGGCAAACGCCGGCAACAACATCAACCCACGCTATGAATCTTCCTCCTTTGAAATCAAACTCGGCGAACGCTCGTTTGCACAGGTTCGGGTATTGAATGATTCTTCCGACAACAAGAAGGCATCGGAATGCTTTATTGATAATGTATACATGCCGATTTACGATGAACCGCAAGATATTCTGGAATTTAACTTCCCACTGACCATGACACAGGAAGAACTGCTTGCCAACTCCGGCGAACCAGACCCAGATAACATTTATACTTACCAGTCGGATGACAGCGATTATCATTCGGAATCCTATACTTATGAAAAGGAAGCGGAAAAGTATTACGGCAACAGCTCCTATAAGTTTGAGTTTGCCAATGATGTGCTGGCATATGTCACCATCAGCTATACCCCGTAAGAAAATTTAACTGCATTTTGATATAGAAAAACCAGCAGATTCTTGTCTGAAACAAGGGTCTGCTGGTTTTGTTTTATGTGGAATTGGCTGCGGCATACGAGCCGCAGGCAAAATAAAAAGTTTTTTGATCCAACAATTTTTCAAAAATGTTGGCGAGGTGTGGGCGAGCAGCCCACATTTGCGGAGCAAATCAAACTGCATAATGAAATGAAACAAAAATCTAAGAACGAATCGGAAGAATCGCAATTGCCTTCAAATCAAAAAGGTTGTAATGAAAGACAAGGTTTCAGGGGCAATTGCGATTCCCAAGGCAAGCTGGGGATGTGCCCCAGCCTTGCCGAACCGGATTCGGGTGGTATTTCTAAGAACGACTTTCATAATGTTCCACGTGAAACATTGCTCTTAGGAATACCAGTCTTCAGCATCCGGCAAAAGGGGGTTCCACCCCTGCTTTTGCCTG
>UMII01014115.1_pt1 | contig 25182 bp, 16 predicted proteins | sample 1965731 | NCBI WGS metagenome assembly UMII01 (sample SAMEA4836118, study PRJEB28245) | human gut metagenome | biome: gut microbiome; material: fecal sample | place: Denmark | collected 2008
TGCTGCTGCCTCTCCTGCACATGCAAAAAGCGGCTCATATTCTTTGTATTCCAGATCTTTACCAATATATTTCTCAAGTACTTCGTATGCCGGTGTTTCTTCGGACCCAAGTTTGCCGAGAACTTTATCAAGTAAAGCTTCTGCCATGTAATAAGTATAACCGTCTGCTGCTTTTACTTTGCAGTAAGTCTCATCCGGATTTACGCAAAGTGCAACATTGGACGGAAGTGTCCATGGTGTTGTTGTCCATGCAAGGAAGTATGCATCTTCACCGACAACTTTGAAACGAACGATTGCTGAACGTTCTTTGACTGTTTTGTAGCCCTGAGAAACTTCCTGCGCGGAAAGTGGTGTACCACAACGCGGACAGTAAGGAACGATTTTAAATCCTTTGTACAGGAGTTTCTTGTTCCAGATTTCTTTCAGTGCCCACCACTCTGACTCGATATAGTCATCATGATAGGTAACGTATGGATTTTCCATATCAGCCCAGAAACCAACGGTTGAAGAAAAGTCTTCCCACATTCCTTTGTATTTCCAGACACTTTCTTTACACTGCTGAATGAATGGCTCCATACCATATTCCTCGATCTGCTCTTTGCCATCCAGACCAAGTTTCTTCTCTACTTCCAGCTCAACCGGAAGTCCGTGGGTATCCCATCCTGCTTTACGAGGTACCATGTAGCCTTTCATTGTACGGTATCTCGGAATCATATCTTTGATAACACGGGTCAGTACATGACCGATGTGTGGTTTGCCGTTTGCGGTCGGCGGTCCGTCATAGAACATATAAGTAGGATCATCTTTACGGTCTTCCATACTTTTTTCGAAAATATGGTTTTCTTTCCAGAATTTTTCTACTTGTTTTTCGCGGTCTACAAAATTCAGGTTCGTATCTACCTTCTGGTACACAACAAATTCCTCCTTTTATTGTAAGAAAATAATCAAAACGGACAAGTCCATTTCCCAGTAAAATAAAAAAACTTCCGTCCTGTAAAAGGACGAAAGCAATTTCCACATTCGCACCACCTGTTACATTGTACGGGCCGGTAGTAATAAACGCCAATACATGTTCCCTTTAACGGCGGAAAACCGTCTCTCCTTACTGAGAATTTCAGGAAAGAAACTCCGGAGTGATCTTCGATAAAAATTACTGGCGCCGGGCTTCCACCTGTCCCCGGCTCTCTGATGTGTTCATTTTTATTTACTGTCTCCATCATGGTTTTTACTTATTTATACGTGCTGTTTTATTATACGGTGTTAATTTTCGATATGTCAAGGTCTTTTTGCGATATTTACGGGGTTTTATCAGGGTTTTGCGGTGATTTTACATGGATTTGACCCTTGTATGAGAAAAACGATTACAGTATAATTGGAAAGAATGATATACTATAAGAAATACTTTGAGAAAACTGCATTCTTTATCAGAGCACATCAACTCAGATGCAGGCTTTGTCGCCTGTAAGTACTAAGACCTATTCTTCCTGTTAAAACCACTCATAAAAAGCCCAAACTCGCTTCGCTCAAACAGTGTGCTTTTTATTCGTAACACAGTCAGAATATGCCTAAGAACTTACAAGGCTCCTGCAGAGCGCTTCTGATTCGATGTGCTCTATAAAAAATCCCAGTTCTTCTCCCCTCCCGGACCGCGGGGCGGCGAACGCTACAAACGGACCGACAGCCTCCCCGCCCCGCTAGCCAGGACTTTAATATTAACAATATGGTGCAGAGAGTCGCAGATATGCTTGAGCTGGCTATCAGACATGTTTGAAATATCCGGTTCTGTATCGCTTGAGAGAATTTGTAGAAGTACCCAAGGTACAAATCTTTGCGTTGTATGAAAAAAGGCACTGTCTGAGCGTAGCGAGTTTGACTTTTTTTCATACGCTCTTAGCAAAGGCATGTACCTCTGGTACTTCTGAATTCTCGAACCTGATACAGAATCCGGATATTTCATGGCATGTAAAGATAGCTCCCTCAACACTATCTTTTCCTCTGCTCCAACATTTTAATATCAGAAAGGTACACATATGAATATAAAAAGAATACTCCGGCGTCTTCTGACCGCTACTCTCTGTTCTGCCGTATTTATCGTGCAGGAAGTCCCGGTCTTCGCCACAGACAGCTACGGTGCGCCTCTGGTCACAGCCACACCGACGCCCAACCCGCACACCGCCTATTACACTCAACCCGCCGATACAGATTCCATCGAAGGCTGGGTAAAAGCGCCTCAGATCGAAGGAGAATCTGCAATCCTTGTCGACATGCTCTCCGGTACCGTCCTTTACTCCAAAAACGCTGATAAAGCACAGTATCCGGCAAGCATCACAAAGATCATGACCGGTCTCCTCGGCTGTGAAAATCTGGATCCGTCTGCAAAATTTACCATGACTGAATCCGCTGCCCGCAGTATTACCGAATCCAACAGTTCCAGCATCTACGCAGATACCGGCGAAGAATTTACAATTGAGCAGGCACTGATGGCGGTCATGCTCCAGTCCGCCAATGAAATGACACTGGCAATCGCAGAACTCACTTCCGGCTCCACCAAAAAATTTGTCGAACAGATGAATCTGAAAGCCCGTCAGCTCGGCTGCACCAACACACATTTTAACAACCCAAACGGTCTGCCGGATGAGACACATTACACCACAGCTTCCGACATGGCAAAGATTGCCCGTGCCGCATGGTTCAACTTCACCTTCCGCAAATTTGTAACAACCGGATACTACGAAATCCCACCGACAAACAAATTCGCAGAAACACGTTATCTCCTGAATCATCACAAAATGATGAGCGGACAGACTTATGCGTATGATGGGGTCCTCGGCGGCAAAACAGGCTACACAGAAGCTGCCGGCAATACCCTTGTCACCTATGCAAAAAATGATAACACCTACCTCGTAGCTGTTGTCATGCAGTCTGTAAATGGTGCCTATTCCGACACAAAAGCATTACTGGATTACGGATTCAACAATTTTTCCAGATCAAAACTAACCGACCTGAGAAAAGAAATTTCCCGATCCTGTCTGCCTGCGGAAAAATATATCCTCAAAGATTACAAAAACTTTACTTTGTTCCGTATGCGGCGGAACGGCTACGTCTCACTGCCAAAAGGTACCGACGTAAACCAGCTTTCAAAATCGTATTCCATGACAAAAAATCTGGCAGGTCTTCCCCTTCTGACCATCACATACAGTTATAACGGCCATGAGGTTGGAACTGCCAGATATTACCAGACACGGCTCCTCTCAGACGAACTTCTCTGACTGCCGTTTAGTCTGTCTTTTCTTGCGGAGGGAATCCCGTTTTTCACGGATTTCTTCCGCTTTTTCTTCATCAATTCTCTTTAATGTCTTGATCGCATAAAATGCATCTTCATCTGTATGGCGGATTCGCACTTTTCCTTTGATATAGCCATGTTTCTGACAAAAAGATACACTTTCATATGCCCTTGAATTATTCATAAACCAGCGGATCTTACGCTTCACCGGCATATGGCAGACCGGACATTTTGTGCTTGCCACTTCCCGATCCTTTATAACTTTCTCTTTCTCAGCAAATTCACGTGATACATACTCATCATAATTCGGATATGATAAATAGATTTCTTCTTTTCTGGTCTTCGGATTCTGGTATACATCAATTGATGGATTTGCAAGCACCGCCGGCATATCCAGACGCTTAAATATCTCACCGGTATATTTCGCATCTGTCAGTGCCCGGTGGAACTCCTGCGCTTTCGGAAGATGCATCTTGTCGATTGCATACTCCAGACTCCGCCTGCATGGATCTTCATTATAACAGATACCATAAATTTTCTGTGCATCGTAATATGTGACCGGACCTTTGATTTTCGAAAGCATCCCATAGTACTTCATATTACGCTGCAGTTCCATCACATCCTGATTGCCCCACGTACAAAATACCCATTCCTCTCCGCACCAGTCCAGAAACTCATCTGCTGCCTGCGGAAAAGACACACCATCTGCAAGATCCTTATAATCCACATGGATTACTTCGTGTATGCTGTCATGAATCCAGTTATATACCTGAGGTTTCACAAGTCTCTGAAAAACATCCACCACTTCTCTCTGCTCATTCATCTTGACCGCACCGATCTCAATGATCTCAAAAGGCAGACGACTGTTGGAATATTTTTTGCCGCCGGGACTCTGATTCCACTCAAGGTCAAAAACAATATAGTTCATACAGTAGTTCCTTCTTTTTATTTGCAATGCGTAACTGTTCAGTATCCTCACAGTTACGAGTCAAAATGCATTCCAAATCACCTTCGGTGATGGCATTTTGCCTTGTATGTCTCGGGATTTTGGCAGAAAACATGCCAAAACGCCTCGCGGGATACTACCTTCTGAATAGTTACTGCAATACATCAACTCATTTTTTTCTCTGTTGTCTAGTATAACAGACAGATTCGTTTCTTTCAACAAAACAGCACACACCTGCGGACAGAAAAAGACCGATACCATTTCCCGGTACCGGTCTTTTCTGCTTATAAAATTTATTTTACGGAGATCTGAAATCCCGCAATCAACTGATTAATTGAGAAATCCAAAGAACTGTTCATATGTAGCTCCGTCTGGTTCCTGATTCTCAAAATCCTCAAGAAGACTGTCTGTACTCTGGTCTTCATCATCGCCCTGATCCTGGCTGTCCTGTGAATCAGATTCATCTTTTGAATCATCCTTTGAATCTTTGTCGGAATCTGTATCTTTATTTTCGCCAAGTGTTACGGTTACAGTTTTTTCTTTATATTCCCCGCCATCCGCAACTTCAAGAGTTACTTCAACTTCTTCACCTGGCTCATAATACTCAAGGCGGCTTACCAGTTCATCAGTACTGCGGATTCTCTTGCCATCGAATTTTGTTATGATGGATTTTTCTTTGATACCTGCATCCTCAGCTGCGCCACCTTCTGTTACTTCAGAAACAAGCACACCTTCCGGTATTCCGTAATACTGAGAAGCCTCATCACTTACTGTCATACCTGTGATTCCAAGTACACCGTGATTGTCAACTTTGTCTCGTGGAGTCTCATTCATCAGGTCTTCAAGAGTATCTGTAACATCGGAGATTGCAATTGCATAACCCATACCTTCAACTTCTGTAGAAGCAAGTTTTGCTGAGTTAATACCGACAACTTCACCATCCATGTTCAGAAGTGCACCACCACTGTTACCAGGGTTAATTGCCGCATCTGTCTGAATCAGGTTTGTTGCATCAGAATCTTCATCCTCTTCTACGCCCTCTTCATTGAGTTTACGGTTCTTTGCACTGACAATACCGGTTGTTACAGACTGTCCGTAACCAAGTGCGTTACCGATTGCAACGACCTGCTCACCAACTTTCAGATCATCAGAGCTTCCGATCGTAGCTACTGCAATCTGATCCATCGTATCATCAGAAATATCTGAAAGAGCTACAGAAACAACTGCAAGGTCTTTGTCCTCATCATAACCATTTACGGTTGCTTCATAAGTCTCACCATCAATACATGTAACAGATACGGTATCTGCTCCACTTACAACATGATAATTGGTTGCGATCAGAAGGTTGTCATCGTTCTTTCCTACGATGATACCGGATCCACTTCCCTCAACTTCCTGCTGAGTAGTGAATCCCTGGCTGCCGCCAAATCCGTAAGCGCCAAGGTAACTCTGTACATCCTGAACAGATTTTGTTGTGATTGCTACAACGGATTTCATTCCTTCTGCAACGATATCAGAAACATCAAGGCTTCCTTTTGTCTTTGATTCGGAATCATCTTTGCTTTCTTTATCATCTGATTTCTTATCAGCACTCTTCTTCTTTGATTTTGTCTGAAGAAGTGTGGTATTGTCTTTATTGGATGCAGCTTCTACTGTACTGCTGTTCCATCCGGTAATTGTATTGATTCCTTCAAAGGAGCCTGCTGCAAGACCACCGGCAAGTACTGCACAAAGAGCAATGCCTGCTGCCTTTTTCACTTTTTTTCTCATTCTTTCTTTTGGATCGTTATCATTATTCATATTGTTGTTCATCATTGCGTTGTTATTTTTATCGCTCATCAAAATCCCCTCCTTAGGATCATTACGTTTCACTTTATAAAATCTTCCAGTGAATCGCTATCTCTGTTTCTTTTTTCCTTTTATGTCTAAGAGTATAAAGAGGATTTGTGTTTACTTTGTGGGAAAATTGTGATGAAATTGTTAATTATGCCATGCAAGACGTTTTACATCTGCGTGAACATCACCTGTCATCCAGTCTACATCGTTTGTGATCCAGTCCATGATACCAAGCTGGCGCATTTCCCATTCAACTGTCTGCTCTCTTGCTTCAACAGTTTCTTCTACTTCCATGGTTGTATCGATCTCATCATATCCGAAGATATATCCACCGGCACTCCAGATACTGAAGTTGCTGTCCGGACCCGGATCTACGGTGTCGCCTCTCTGTGCGATCAGTCCGTCATGGCGTCTCTTGTATTCTTCCTCGCATCCTGTTTTAAGCTTTGTCATAAACATTCTGTGACGGATCAGTTCTTTATTTTCTCTTACAATACCAAAGTTGTGGTACATCAGACGCATATCTTTTCCCGGTGTGGAAATCCAGTCAAAAGTATCTTCAATCTTTGCAGTGACAGCATCTTTTGCTGCATTTTCTTCCTCACTTAACGCTGCACCATCTTCATTTTCATAGTAGCCGAAGATTAAATCTTCTGCATTCCAGATACTGAAATTCTTTACTTTATTGCGGTCAAGAAAAGTGGTCAGCTCCGGCCAGATCTCACCCAGTTTTTTGCGGTAGTCGTTCATTCTGCCGGCTTTTACTTTCATTGCAAATGCATGTCTTTCCATAATAAAAAGCCTCCTGTATTTAAATTTTGTCGTACAACTTTGTCGTTTTTATTTTAAGTCCATTCCCGCCAAAAATCAATGATGTAATATCACATTCATTCATGAAACAAAATCTGTGAAAAATACCTCACCATTCCGTCATCGGTCCAGCACAGCATCCCTGCTGCATCTGCCATTTTCTGTGCATCTACGCAGTATGCCGACATACATGAGTTGTGTTTGTACGGTCCGGCGCTCATGATCAGGACATCCTTTTTGCCATCTGCTTTCATTTTTTCTGCAAGTTCTTCAGTCATTTTGTTCTGCAGAAGCTTGTCTTTCTTGTACTGTACCGGATCATGTGTATCTTCCTGCATGGTCTGCAGCACCAGCGTTTTTTCATACTGCAATGCACGCTGTTTCATCTCCTCTGCAGTTCCGCTCTCCGGCGGACAGGCCGGATTTACATTGTAACAACCGCATAAATTTTCTTCACAGAACATCCGGTATTCCGGTACAAAAACGAGCTGCGTGGTATCCATGACTGCCGCTCCCGAAAATCCCAGAAAGATTGCCTCCTTCACCAGATCCATATCAAAATCTCCCTTCTGTCTTCATCATGTAATTCTTATCTCAGACGTCAAATAATTCCTTTATCCTTATAATGCCACAAACTGAATTTTGTTGCAATCTTTCAAGGACATGTTATGATAAGCATAAAACCTGCACAGAAAGGAGCACCCATGTACCGTATTTTTATCATCGAAGACGATGAGATCATCGCAAACCTTCTGAAAAAGAATCTCTGTTCCTGGGGATATGATGTCTCCTGCGCACAAGATTTTTCCAATATTATACAGGAATTTGCCCGTCTCGATCCGCAGCTCGTCCTGCTGGATCTGAAGCTGCCATTTTACAATGGTTTTCACTGGTGTGAGGAAATCCGCCGGATCTCTCAGGTACCGATCATCTTTATTTCCTCCGCTGCCGACAACATGAATATGGTCATGGCAATGAGCCGCGGCGCCGATGATTTTATTGCAAAACCATTTGATATGGATGTCCTGACTGCCAAAATACAGGCCATTCTCCGCCGCACCTATTCCTTCGGGACTCCCGGAAATGTACTGGAACACAAAGGTGCTGTCCTCAATCCGCCCCGCTGTACCCTGACCTGGAACGGCCACGATATCGCCCTTACCAAAAATGAGCTCCGCATTCTGGAGATTCTTCTCGAGCACGCCGGCAAAACAGTTTCCAGAGATGCGCTCATGACAAGACTCTGGGAAAGTGACAGCTTCGTTGATGACAACACATTAACCGTAAATATTACCCGCCTACGCAGGAAACTGGAAGGTGAAGGTCTGAAAGATTTTATCATCACCAAAAAGGGGCTTGGCTACATGGTATAATACAAGAAGCACTGTAAGGTAATTTCTTATATGGAGCAATCACTTTATGAAACTCTTTCTCGACTACCTGAACAAAATAAAATTCCATATTCTGCTGATGATTTTTCCGACGATATTTACAGGGATCATTTTTTTCCTGTATCAGCTGTCGCCTGAACCGGTCCTGTACGTTGCACTCCTCTGGCTTCTGTCAGGACTTACCGCATGTATGACTGGCTTCAGTAACTACAGGAAAAAGCTGCAGCAGCTTACACTTGTAGCCACAGCACCGGATATCAATCTGTCCCGCATGGATACACCATCTGATCAGATTGAATCTCTTCAGCAGGATATCATGCATCGTCTGAATCAGATGCGTATGAATGTAGAAACCGCCGGCCAGAAATCTCTGGAAGAAATGACCGATTACTATACCATGTGGGCACATCAAATCAAAACTCCTATCTTTGCCCTGCGTCTGCTCCTTCAGGAAAATCCCTCCGCAAATAAAGAAGCTCTCGCTGAACTTTTCAAGATTGAACAGTATGTCGAAATGGTTCTCGGTTATCTTCGTACAGAAGACATGTCTTCTGACCTGACACTTTCCTGCTGTTCTCTCGACTCGGTCATCCGCGATCAGATTCATAAATACGCCGGAATTTTTGTTTCCCGGAAGCTTTCCCTCACTTATGAAGGAATCTCTGAAAATGTCCTGACCGATGAAAAATGGCTCGAATTTGTGATCGGGCAGATTTTGTCAAACGCACTCAAATATACCCGTACCGGCGGTATCCATATTTATTTGAAAGATGCTCCTGCCGGGGACGATGTTTCAAACATAACTCCGGCAACTCCCGTTACACTCGTAATCGAAGACACCGGCATCGGCATTCGTGCTGAAGACCTGCCTCGCATATTCGAAAAAGGCTACACCGGAGTCAACGGACGGGAAAGCAATCGTGCGACCGGAATCGGTCTGTACCTCTGCAACAAGATCATGAATCGCCTTGGCCATCGCATTTATGCAGTTTCCGAAGAAGGAAAAGGCACGAAAGTTTTTCTGGAATTTTCTCAGGAAAATCTGACGATGTACTGATCTGATGCTGACTATGGGATAAAATTCATCGTAACTGTTCAGTACCCTCACAGTTACGAGTCAAAATGCATTCCAAATCACCTTCGGTGATGGCATTTTGCCTTATATGTCTCGGGATTTTGGCAAAAACATGCCAAAACACCTCGCGGGATACTACCTTCTGAATAGTTACACTTCATCAAATAACTTTTTTGAAATCACCTTACAGAAATGTAAGGTTTTTTCGTATATTGTAACCTGCTTCGATGGCAGAAGCCGGGAAAAATTTCTATACTGGTCTCATCAATCAAAAGAAAGGAGCCCCGGTTATGGCTTTACTTGAAGTAACAAATATCAAAAAAATATACAGCACCCGCTTTGGCGGAAACAAAGTGCAGGCACTTTCCAATGTCACTTTTTCTGTAGAAGAAGGTGAGTTCGTCGCGATCATGGGCGAATCCGGTTCCGGAAAAACCACACTACTCAACATCCTTGCATCTCTCGACCGTCCGACATCAGGAGAAGTTCTTCTCGAAGGAAAAAACATCGTCCACCTTACAGAAAAAGAAATCTCCGCTTTCCGAAGAAAAAATCTCGGTTTTGTTTTTCAGGATTTTAATCTTCTGGACACTTTTTCCTTACGCGACAACATTTATCTCCCACTCGTACTTGCCGGAGAAGATTACCGCGAAATGGAGCAGAAGATCCGACCGATTGCAAAAACACTTGGAATTACAGAGCTTCTGGACAAATTTCCATATGAAGTTTCCGGCGGCCAGAAACAACGTGCAGCTGTTGCAAGAGCACTGATCACAAACCCGAAACTGGTTCTTGCTGATGAACCGACCGGCGCACTCGACTCCCGTGCTGCATCTGCACTTCTTTCCATGTTTGGCGAGATCAACGAGGAGGGACAGACCATTCTGATGGTCACACACAGTGCACAGGCAGCAAGTCACGCATCCAGAGTACTTTTTATTAAAGACGGAGAAGTTTTTCATCAGATCTACAAAGGCAGTAAATCCCGTCAGGAAATGTATCAGATGATTGCCGACACACTTACTATACTGACGACGGGCGGTGAATATCATGCGTAAAGGAATTTTTTCAAAACTGGCCATCCAGAATATCCGCAACAATAAAAGTACCTACATTCCTTACATGATCACCTGCATCTTCTGCATCGCCATGATCTATATGGTGGAATTCCTTCGTGACTGCCCGACACTTGATCAGGCCGTCCGCCATGCTGCCGAAGTCCGCATGATACTTTCCACCGGAGAAATCATTGTTATTATCTTCTGTGTGATCTTTTTGATCTACAGCAACAGTTTCCTGATGAAACGAAGACAGAAAGAAATCGGACTTTACAATGTTCTCGGTCTGGAAAAAACACATATCGGCATTGTTATGCTGCTGGAAACAATTATCACAACCGTGATCTCCCTCACAGCCGGAATCGCAGCCGGAATTCTTGGCAGCAAACTTGCGCTCCTTCTTCTGCTTCGACTGCTTCATATTCCCGCTGTACTTGGATTTTATGTCTCATTAAAGGGAATTGTTATCTGTATGGTGATGTTCGGCGGAATCTTTTTACTGATTCTGTTCTTAAATCTTGCCAAAATCCGCCTGAACCGTCCCGTCGAACTACTTCACGGCAACAATACCGGTGAAAAAGAACCTAAAGCAAAATGGCTTATGGCTCTGATCGGCTTTGTCTGCCTTGGCATCGGTTATTACCTTGCCATCACAACAGAGTCTCCAATCAGTGCAATTTCCATTTTTCTTCTTGCGGTAATTCTTGTTATGGCAGGAACTTATCTGCTCTTTACTGCAGGCAGTATTGTGATTCTGAAATTTCTTCGCCGCAGAAAAAAATTTTACTACAAAACCGGCAATTTTATCAGCATCTCCGGCATGCTTTACCGTATGAAACAGAATGCGGTCGGTCTGGCAAGCATCTGTATTTTAAGTACCGGCGTTCTGTTGATGATCTCCATGACGGTCTCCATTTACTTTGGCATGAATGATATTATGGTAAACCGTTATCCATACGATACGGATCTTTCCATTACCGGTATCAGCGAAGAAGAATGTCAGACTGCCATAGATGCTTTTGAAAAAGCAATTTCCGATAATGCTGTTCCTGTAGATAAAAAAGCAGAAGAAATCTATCTCACGATCATCAGTCATTTCGATCACGGGCAGATTCAGATTGCAGAACAAAATACATTACGCGATTCTGCTTCCGTACTGACGCTCTCCCTTGTACGTCAGTCAGAATATGAAAAACTGACCGGAACAGATCCTGCATTACAGGATGGTAAGATTCTTGCGTGGGCTTCCAACATTTCTGAAAAATCAGATTCTCTCACTGTCAATGATTCCGTCTTTTCTGTAAAAAAATGGCTGACGGATTCTCCTCTGACCTGTGGACAGGATATTGTCTATGGTAATGCTGTATTTGTCGTTACTGATTCTGATTTTGAAAAATTTGACGAGATGCGTACAGAAATGTATAAAGATACCTCCGCATCTCCTGCCGGACAGGATCTGACTGTTCATCTCGGTCTGGACATCACCGGTTCTGATTCAACCAAAATCGCCTATGGTACACCGGTGCTGGATGCAATAAAGACTCTGAAAGATAATGGACAACTGTCTGCTACCTCCTGGATCACTTCTGGAATACGTGCGCAGGAATATGATTCCTACTATGCAGACAACGGTTCTCTTCTGTTCATTGGAATATTCCTCGGTTCTCTTTTCCTCTTGGGAACTGCCATGATCATCTACTACAAACAGATTTCAGAAGGATACGAAGATCAGAACCGATTTGAAATCATGCAGAAAGTAGGATTGAATCACCGGGAAGTCAGAAGTTCAATCCGCCGCCAGATCCTGATGGTATTTTTTCTTCCTCTTCTCATGGCAATGCTTCATATCTCAATGGCATTTCCACTGATCCGCCGGATGCTCCTGCTCTTTGGCATGACAAACACAAAACTGTTCATCGGCTGTACTGCCGGAACAGTACTGATTTTTGCTCTGGTATACGGTCTGATCTACATCATGACTGCAAAATCTTATTATCATATCGTGGAGCGAAAATAGAATTTAATAAACTAAACAAGGCCCCTCACCTGCAGAATTTCATCTGTAAGTGAAGGGCCTGTATTATTTCATAATTGATCTAATTCAAAATCAGATGTTCAGAAGGTCGCTGAATACTTTCAGTGCGCCGTCTGTTTCGTGTGCAAGGACACGTTTTGCAAGGACTTTACCAAGCTGTACACCTTCCTGATCGAAGCTGTTTAAGTTCCACAGGAATCCCTGGAACATAACTTTGTTTTCGAAGTGAGCAAGAAGTGCACCGAGGCTTGCCGGATTTACCTGCTCGCCGATGATAATGCTGGACGGACGTCCGCCTTCGAAGTTCTTGTTATTGTTATCATCTGCTTTGCCGCATGCAAAAGCTACGATCTGAGCTGCAACGTTTGCGCAGAGTTTCTGCTGGCTTGTGCTTCCCTGAATCATAACATCTGTATCCATCTGATTATTCTTAAATCCGATGAACTGAAGAGGTACGATATCTGTTCCCTGATGAAGAAGCTGATAGAAGGAATGCTGACCGTTTGTTCCCGGTTCACCGAAGATTACCGGTCCTGTCACATAATCTACAGGCTCACCAAAACGGTTAACAGATTTTCCGTTTGATTCCATATCAAGCTGCTGTAAGTGTGCCGGGAAACGGCTCAGAGCCTGTGAATATGGAAGAACTGCTGTGCTTGGATATCCAAGAATATTTCTTTCGTATACACCGATCAGGGCATCCAGCATAGCCGGGTTCTGCATTACATCTTCATTCTTTGCAAGTCTGTCTTCTTCTGCTGCACCTTCCAGGAACTGTGCAAATACTTCCGGTCCGAATGCCAGAGATAATACAGCACCGCCAACTGCAGATGTGGAAGAATAACGTCCGCCGATATAATCATCCATAAAGAATGCTGCAAGGTAATCATCACTCTTTGCAAGAGGAGAAGTCTCACTTGTAACGGCGATCATATGTCTGGAAGCATCCAGACCAGCGTTCTTAAGTGCGTCTTTAACGAAGGATTCATTTGTCAGGGTTTCAAGAGTTGTACCTGATTTGGATACCAGTACAAAAATGGAATGTGCTACATCAATTGTACTCAGAACGCCTGCTGCATCGTCCGGGTCTACGTTGCTGATGAATCTGGCTTCCATTTTGAATTTATCGTTTTTCTTTGCCCAGTTTTCAAGAGCAAGGTACATTGCGCGAGGACCAAGGTCACTTCCGCCTATACCGATCTGAACAACAGTTGTAAATTTCTCACCTGCTGCATTTGTGATCTGACCTGCATGTACTTTGTTTGCAAAATCAGCGATCTTCTGCTGCTGTTCTACATAGAAAGCACGCTTGTCCACGCCATCTGCTGTAACAGTATCTCCAAGCTGTCCACGGGTAAGCTGATGAAGAACAAGACGTTTTTCACCTGTATTGATCACTTCTCCATTGTAGAGAGCTGCGTATTTTTCTGTAAGCTGAGCTTCTTTTGCCAGTTTCTTAAGAGCTTCCAGTACATCATCGTCTACCTGCTTCGCAGCATAGTTATATGCCATTCCTGCAGCCATCGGTACGCTGTAATTCTTTACACGCTCTGCACCGTTCTCGCCGGTCATCACTTCTGCAAGATTTACTTTTTTTACATTGGAAAGCTCTTTATATGATTCAAGAGTATCCAGATTGTTCCAGGTAATCATAATCAGATTCCTCCTTAAAATTAAATATTCCCGTTGTGTCAGGATTCATTCTCAATCTCTTTGATTATAATATCAAATGGGGGTAAATTCAACCCCGCAGTTCCACACTCATCTCATGCCATGCCTCACCGCCCCAGACAGAATCGCCAATACCATGATCTTTGAAGCCAAATTTCTGATACATTTCTACTTTATCCGGCAGGCACGTCAGGATCAGTTTTTCTCTGCCGTTTGCTTTTTCACGCTCTTTATAGCAGCGCACCAGTTCCCTTGCCAGTCCCTGATGCTGATATTCCGGAAGTACATCCAGTCCCAGAAGCATAATATTCTTCCCCTTCGGATCATGCATTTCTGCATCTGTAAAAAAGTCATCCGTCAGATGTTCTCTGTCTGTGGCAAGTCCGTTAAGAAATCCTGCAATCTTTCCTGTAGCGCGATCTTCTGCTACAAGAAAAAGCTCCGGTGCTTTTTTCACACGGTCTTCCATATGCTCATAAGAACATGCTTCGTTCGGAGGAAAACAGATTTTCTCAATCTCTGAAGTCTGTGCAATTTCCTCCTGACGGATATTTCTAAAAATATATTTTTCAGTTAATCTACGTATGTTGTTTTTCTCTGTCATGACTTGTATCTCCATTTTATTTATCCTGAATTATAATTTCTTGTACAATATTACCATTTTTACGTATCATATGCCACCAACAATTAAACACACACCCGTATTCTCTCAGTCGCAGTTCACTCTTATATAGTTTTTTCGATAGTCATACCGATTAAGTATGTATTTTTTCTTTACATGCAATATAAAAGGGTATAACATGGAAGTAAACTAATATTATATAAAGGCGGGTAAATTATGGACTATTCAATTAATACAAAATGCGTACAGGCCGGTTATACTCCGGGGAATGGGGAACCAAGACAGATTCCGATCTATCAGTCAACCACTTACAAATATGATACAAGTGAAGATATGGGCAAACTGTTTGATCTTGAGGCATCCGGCTATTTTTATTCCAGACTTCAGAATCCGACAAATGACTATGTCGCTGCCAAAATCACCGCCCTGGAAGGCGGTACTGCCGGAATGCTGACTTCTTCCGGACAGGCAGCAAACTTCTTCGCCATTTTCAATATCTGCGAAGCAGGTAGCCACATCGTTTCTTCCTCTTCTATTTACGGTGGTACATATAACCTTCTTGATGTCACCATGAAAAAAATGGGCGTCGATGTCACTTTTGTTGATCCGGACTGCACCGAAGAGGAATTAAATGCTGCTTTCAAAGACAACACAAAAGCCGTTTTTGGTGAATCTATCGCCAACCCGGCACTGACTGTCCTTGATATCGAAAAATTTGCAAAAGCTGCACACGCACATGGCGTGCCGCTTATTGTGGACAACACCTTCCCGACACCGGTAAATTTACGTCCGATCGAATGGGGTGCTGATATTGTTACTCATTCCACAACCAAATATATGGACGGTCACGGCGCTGCACTCGGTGGTGCGATCATTGATGCCGGCAAATTTGACTGGATGGCTCACGCAGACAAATTCCCGGGGCTCTGCACACCGGATGATTCCTATCATGGAATTACCTATGCAGAAAAATTCGGCAAAGAGGGTGCTTTTATCACCAAATGTACTTCTCAGCTTATGAGAGATCTCGGATGTGCGCAGTCTCCACAGAGTGCTTTTATCCTTAACCTCGGTCTGGAATCTCTTCATGTGCGTATGCCACGCCACGTAGAAAACGGACAGGCCATTGCTGAATTCCTTGAAAAACATGATAAAGTGGAATTCGTTAACTACCCGACACTTCCATCCAACAAGTACTATGAAATTGCTAAGAAATATATGCCAAACGGCGGCTGCGGTGTCGTGTCCTTTGAATTAAAGGGCGGACGTGCTGCTGCAGAAAAATTCATGAAAAATCTGAAACTTGCTGCCATCGAGACACATGTAGCAGACGCAAGAACCTGCTGCCTGAACCCGGCAACTTCCACCCACAGACAGATGAATGACGAACAGCTCGCTGCTGCCGGAATCCCGGCCGGACTGATCCGTATCTCCTGTGGTCTTGAAGACAAAAATGATTTAATTGCAGATATCGCTCAGGCACTTGATGCAATCTGATACATATTCATTATATTTATAAACTATAAAAAGGATGGAATGACACCATATTATATCATTCCATCCTTTTTATTATGTCTGCTTCTGTTTCATATCAGATATATTTATTTGTTTATTCTGATATTTTTTGCTGCGCTCCATTCAGAGTAATAATTTACTTTGGAAATTGTTTTGTAGGAACGTACTTTTACTGAATAAGTTGCCCTCCTTTTCAGAGAACTCAGTACAGTTCTCAATGTTTTGTAAGATTTGATCGTTACTGTTTTTTGTGTGCTACCGGTTTTGTAGTTCACCTGATATCCAGTTGCTTTTGCATTCTGTCTCCATACCACAGTTGCCCTTCCTGCTGCGCTGTTTGTTACCGATGAAATACGGTTTTGAGTAAGGCAGTAATATGATTTTCCAGTATATGCACCCTTTACGCTTCCTCTGTATCCACAAACTGCATAACTGTATTTTCCACCATTTACAGTAGCTGAAGTATCGGTATAATTAAGCGTCGTTCCACTGGTAATCGTCTTGATTGCCTTATATGCCCCACTTCCGTATGCTCTGTAAATAATATATCCCTGTGCTCCATTGATTTTGGTCCAGGTCAGCCGCATACCTTTTGCAGCATTTGCAATTGACTTAACATTTCCCGTTGAAAGTCTTATCAGTGATTTTCCATTTTTGTCATAATCACTGGCAAACTTTCCATCTGCTTTGATACATCTCACTGTATATGCATAGGTTGTCCCACTTACTGCACTGCGATCCGTATAGTTTGTTGACCCTGTATCCGCAATACGTGTCCAGCTCTCTGTTCCTTTTTTCCTGAATACACGATATTTTGCTGCACCATCCACGCGTTTCCATGTAATGTTTATACCACTGGATGCATTGGATATCGTAGAAATCGCCGGTGTATTCAAATAACTGACAGTAAGTCCCTTCTCATCATAACTTCCCTCTGCCAGATCAATGTATGCACTGACTGTATAGGTGTATGTCATTCCTGGTTTTGCTGTTTTATCCTCAAAAGATAAACTTTCTGTCGTTCCAACTTTACTCCAGCTTCCGTTTGAAACTTTTCTGTATACATAATATCCCTCAGCATTTTCCACTTCATTCCAGGTTAAAACAATTGAGAAATTATTATATTCAACAACTCGAAGCATCGGCTGCTCCGGTTTTTCGATGATTCGGAATGACGCCTTTTTGACATTTGTGTATTGACCAATACCGATAACCGAAACGCTTGCCTCTCCGACACGGTCATTATCCTGATATTCCAGACGATAATCATTTCCCTCTGTCAGTATTTTGCCCGCCATGGATACCGAGACTTCAGGCTTCACCTCGCTTCCATCAAAGACATATACAGATGAATGAAAGCGGATTTCACATTCTTCTGAATTTATGTTCTTAAGTATCTTATGTTCTCTCTTTACTTCCAGTTTACAAAGAGTACATTTCTGTACATCATCATATTGAATGTCGCCATTTTCCAATGTCTCTCTGTTTTCTACAACATGGCTGATAATATGATTATCTTCCACCCAGACTGCCACTGTGCTGCTGGCTGGTTCATGATTATCATCACCGGAAACCGACACATTAATCAGTGCAAGGCCGGCTTTTTTACCGGTAATATGAGAATTTTGGATTTCAACGAGTTCTTCATCCTCTGTTGTCAGGAGAACCTGACCAATTCCATTCTCCACCAATACCGCTGCTTCTGTATTGACATGAATTCTTTCAACTGTGCATACAGCAGAAACGGACTGTTTTTTCTTTAAAATAGTAAACGTCTTTTCCGCTTCTCCTGTGATACAGACATCACCTTTTTTAGCAGTTATTGTTACTGTTGCTGCTCCTGCGTTTGTGTTATTCACATAAGAAACTGTATAATTATCTTTGCTTACAACTCCATTATCATTCTTCACAATGACTTCCGGTGTCTTTTCCTTACCATTGTATACCGTCTGCTGATAAGCGAGTGTAATCGAGCAATCTTTAAGTTCTGTCTGTCCCAAAGCCGGAATTTCTTCGGTATATGTTTCATTACAATCCAGACATTTAAATTCCTTTTTTCCTGATTTTAAATAAGTCGGTTCTGTAACTGTACCTTCATCCCATTTGTGTGGTGTCAGATCCGTTTCATCCCCGCTGAAACTGTTATTACAGCGTGCACAGGTATACGTTGTAAATCCCTTCTTCGTGCAGCTGGACGGCGTCACTGTTTTCTTATAATTATGCTGCAACGGTTCCCTGTAATCATCTGTCACCACATAATCACATTTCGTACAACTGTATGTTGTATATCCCTTTTCTGTGCAGGTCGGAGCCGTTACAACAGACACGTAATCGTGCCCGGTTGCCTCTTTAAAATCTTCAGTTTTTGTTTTACCGCATTTCTTACAGGTGTAGTTCTTGTGTCCTCTTTCCGTACAGGTTGGCTCTGTTATCTGGATATCGTAATCATGACCTGTTGCTTCACGATAATGATCTGTATACTCATCTCCACACCTGGAGCAGGTATAAGTTGTGTATCCTGCTTTTTCGCACTGTGGCGGGACTGTTGACGTTACTTCATAAGCATGACCGTTTACCAGATCCAGGGCTTTTTTCTCAACAAATGTCTTTCCACAAAGTTCGCAGACAGAAGTTACACTTCCCTGTTTACAACATGTAGACAATACAGTATCTGTGATTTTTAATACATGATCTTCATTTACCGAGATCTGAATCTTTGTCTCTGCTGCCTCGTGGTTATCGTCACCTGCTGCTGATATTTTCAAATAAGCAGTTCCCTTTTTCTTTCCGCGAATCATCTTTTCTTCAGTAACTACTGCAATCTCCTCGTTTTCCGATACAATACTTACTTCGCCCAATCCATTTACAGTAATCGGTTCTTCTGTATTTACATGAACAGATTCTGATTCTGTCTCAGCTGTGATATTCTGTTTTGCTTTTGCAATAGTAAACGGTATTGTCGTTTCTCCTGTGATACTAACATTTCCCGGTTTTGCATTCACAATAACTTCTGCATTTCCAGCATTTATATTTTTTGCATATGTAACGCTATATTCCGTTTTACCTACTGTTCCGTTGTGATTTTTTACGACTACTTCCGGAGTCTTTTCCTTACCGTTATAAACGGTTTTGCGATAGGAAAGTGTGATCGTACAATCACTGAGATCCGTCTGAACTAATGCCGGAATATCTTCGGTATATGTTTCTTCACAGTTCAGGCATTTGAACGCCTTGAGTCCCTTCTCCAGATAGGTCGGTTGTTTAGTGATCGTTCCTTTATCCCATTTGTGCGGTGCCAGATCTGTCTCATCCCCCGTATAACTGTTTCCACAGGTTACACAGGTGTATGTAGTAAATCCCTTCTCTGTGCAGGTAGAATCTGTAGTTACAGCTTCATAACTGTGTCCCAGCGCACTGCGGTAATCTGAAACAATTACATTGTCACAGTTTTCATTTTTACATGTATAAGTTGTATATCCTCTTTCGGTACAGGTCGGAGGTGTTACAACAGATTCATAATCATGACCGGTCGCCTCACGGTAGTTTGAATTATAAGTAAGACCGCAGGTACTACAGGTATTTCTGGTATATCCTTCGTCAATACAGGTAGGTTTAATCACTTCTTTCGTATACTTATGGCCCAGCGCTCCTACAAAATTATCTCTGTAGGAATAGCCGCAGTTCTTACAGCTGTAATAAGTGTAGCCACGTTCTGTACATGTTGGTTTTGTTACGGTTGCCTCATAATCATGTTCAAGAGGTTCTGTCCATGTATCATCATAGGAATAGCCACAGTTTTTACACTGATGTCGTGTATAGCCCTGCATCTGACAGGTTGCCGGTACAACGATATCCTCATAAGCGTGATCTGTACTTGGTTTATAACCTTCACGTTTTGTATTTCCACAGAGTGCACATGTATAAAGTGTATAACCTTCTCTTGAACAATTTGGTTCGATTACTTTACCTTCACCATACTGATGGGCATTCGGATCTATATCCAGTTCTGTTTTAAATTCTTCCTTGCAGACACTGCAGACCTGAATATCATATCCTTTTTCAATACAGGTTGCATCTTTGTGTTCTTTCGATGTCAGCTTATGTCCGGTTGCCGGAATCACATCTGTAAAAGTCTTTCCACAGTTATCACAGGTAAAGGATTTCTCTCCGTCTATGGTGCAGGTCGCTTTGGTGATTACAGTGTAGTCCTTGGACATGTGAATTGGGTTTTGAGTAGTGTTTGACAGTCTATTGAAACATCCCTGCGCTTCAGATGAAGTCCAAGTGTTGTTACATGCATAATAAGTAATAGTTCTGGTATGGTACTCACCCATATCAAACATAGAACTAAAATCTCCAAAGTCTCCCAGAAATGTTATATCAACAAGATTTAAGTTTGCCAGTGCCCGATCGCCTATACTTATCACTCCGGCAGGAATTTGAATATTTTTAATTCCACATCCAACAAAAGCATCCGCCTTAATAGTTGTTAACTTACTTCCTTCTTCAAATTCAACTTCTTTTATATTAGTGCACCCTTCAAATATCATACCTCCAATAGACTTTACATTTTTCGGAATACAGATTTTCTCTAAGCTCTTACAATTTTGAAATGCTCCTGCTTCTATACTTGTCACACTTGTTGGAATCTCAATCTTCTCTAAATTTTCGCATCCATAAAACATAGAGCTCGAAATTTTATCTATCTGTATGTCTTCTGCAAATATACACTGTTTCAAACCACTACAGTGCGCAAACGCAAAATCTCCAATATTTTCAACGCTGGATGGAATTCCTACCTTGGAAATTTTTCTACAATTTTGAAATGCTTCTCTTCCTATACTTTTTAAATAATTGGGCAGCTTGTCATTTGTCAATTCAAGATTTACACAATTCGAAAAAGCCTCCTGATCAATATACTCTACATTCTCATGGAAAGTCACTGTTTTAATATTGTGCCCATGAACAAACGCATATTTCCTGATACGGGTAATATTCTCCGGAATTACCAGATTTTCCAGAGCTTCGCCGCCAATATAGTAATCAATGCCCTTTATATCACCAAACGTAGCTAAGCTGAACGACGGCCATTCTTCCATATTCAGCCACTGTGACAGATCCTCAATATATAATGCCCGTAGGTTTGTACACCCCCCAAAAGTAGTTTCTGCACATTTATTCAAATTTTTCGGAATATTAATGCTTTTCAAGGATGTACAAGACTCGAATGCCGCCCAGCCTATTGTGGTTATACTTTCGGGTAAACTGATTTCCTCTAATGCACTACAATATCCAAATACCCCACCGTCTATATTTGTTAGATTTTCAGATAACTTTACACGTTTTAATGCCGTACAATACTCAAACGCATCATAACTTATACTTATAACACTGTCCTCAATCTCTGCCCATTTCAGTTTCGTTAATCCATAAAAAGAATAGGGCATAATAGTCGAGATTCCTTTTTTGACACGTAACCCTTCAATGATTCCTTCATGCTCTCCCCACGGTGCTGTTGTTATTTGATGCCCATCCAGTGCTGCTTTATAGGAATAATCCCTTCCTTTACCACTGCCTGTTCCTATAGACAGTTCCAGTACATGATCCGGTGTGATTCCCCAGAAAATATTGCCATCATCACCGCATACAATATACGGTGCCGGTATTACTTCTTCTACCGCTTCACCACATTTCTGGCAGGTTCGCACCAGAGTTCCCGTCTGATCTCTCTCTGCCGGTTTTGTGATTACACCCGCATCCCACTCATGTGTAGTTCCATATGCTTTTGTGACTGCAAATCCCCATTCATCTGTACTGTAGTCTGTCGTCAGTCTCAATGTCACGGAGCTTCCCGGTACGATCACGGTCTTTCCTGCAAGCTGATCATTGATAAACTTTTGATACAGTTCTCCGTCTTCTTTATAAATATAGAAGAAGTCATCATAGTTTGTTTCAAACTTTGTTTTTTCATCAAAGGTCAGGATGATTTCTTCTGCACCTTCCATGGATACTGTCCAGTCTGTCGATGTCTCTGTATTGTACGGATGATCGGACTGCAGAGTTTCTGCATCAATACAATGAATACAATCGTTATATTCCCGATCTTTATTTCCGCATTCAGAACAGGTCACATTATAATATGCCATATTTTCCGGTGTAGGATAATTATTTCCATCTGTCTGGATCATAATCTCACCACTGTCCCGTACATAAACATGATCTACCTTTGCAGTCACTCCATTTACTTGACAGCACGCAACCCATTGTGTGTTGGCATATGCTGCCCTGTACTCATCCGTCCATGTCGGATCATTGTCCTTATAATAAACACTGGTATATACTTTCGATGTCCCGGTAAATGCAGGAATTGCTGTCGGTGCATTTCCGGAATAATAAAGGTTTACCCCCGCATTTGAACAGTTTTTAAATGCATCTGCACTGACTGTCCGCAAACTGTCCGCACTGATGAAAACTTTCGTAAGTTTCGTCCCATCTGCAAAAGCTCCGCTTCCGATTCCGGTAATACCGCTCTGAATCGTTACTGTGACAACCTGTGTCATATCCCACGGATAGTTGTCCTGACCATCATCCTTCTCGATTGCCCCTGAACCGCTGAACTGCAGATTTCCATTCTCAGAAAGTGACCAGATTACACCTGTGGCAAGCGTACCACTGGCCGTGGTTGTTCCAACGTCCTGAACTGCCACTTCATTTTCTGAAAAAATATCCTCTGCTTCTTCTGCAAACTCTATTTCCTCATTTTCATCCTGCAAAGATACATCTTCTGGATTCTCCTCCGTAATATCAACTTCATCTGAATCCCCGTCTGTAAATGCAACGTCAGCATTATTCTCTGCTACTGATGTTTCATTCACACCTATGTTTGCATTGTCATCTGCAGATGCATTTTCTTCGGCAGTTTCACTCTGAACAGCCACTTCATCTTCACTGTCAAATGTATCTGCATATGTCGTGTAATCACCTGTTATATCAGCGTCTGCGTATACAACAGCACTGTTTAAAGCCATCATACCAGCCAAAAACATGGATATTATTCGTTTTTTCATAGACTTCTCCCTATAATGTGTATAATGTTTCTATAGTATCACAGAATAAGGAAATATCTAATTACCTGCCTGCATAGAAATCGGTTTCTACTTTTTATACAAATTACAGTGTTGCTTTTTATGCACTTTTTCCTATTAGGCAAACTATCATCCCGTATAGTTTTTCCTGCAAAATAAAAAGGAACTCCATGCTTTTCAGCACAAAGTTCCCTTGAATCATCATTTAATTATTTTGTAAGTACATATGCACCCAGCACAACCGGCACTGCCATCAGCACCGCAAGCACTGAACTCTGAATAAGAAATGCAGCCACACAGGTAAAGATTGAGAATACGATTATTTTCATCCATGCATCAGCTTTCAGTTTTCTTTTTTTGATCAATATACAGGATATGATCAGTACTGCCAGAAGAATAAGTAATACTATAAATAACACTGCTGCCAATAATAAAACAGTTATTTCAGCCATTCCACTGAATACGGTTCCCAAAATGCGTGGAACAATCAAATATCCACTTATGTAGTCATCGCTTCCGCCGGTCATTACAGCTATATCGACTCCTGTCATAGTGGCATCTCCTGCTATCTTGCAAAATAGTATCGCCCCGATTTCCAAACAGGAGAGAATCACCATATATAACCCGATCAGTATTGTTGAGAATGATGTAGCTTTTGATACTTTTTCCATATATTCTTCCCCATTTGAAATGCCCTAAGATGATGGATTATATTTCGTTTTCCCTCTGTCATATGTACTCGATGTACATTGCAGAAAAATTACTTTTTTTCTTGGTTTGGTTGATTAGTTGCTGTGGTCAAAAGCAATTTTTTTAAATTTTTGTGCGGCTGCACTTTTTTTAGTAATGGAATTCTATCATAAAACAAGATACGTTTCAATATTCATTCCTAACCTTCTGCAACTTTCTAATCATAACAAATATTCTCCACAACTATATCCTTTATGCTTTTCTCTTTTTTCCATTCTATTACAAGCTCACCATTAAGCATTAATTTTTTGATATTTTTTCTTCTCCCCCACTGTAAAACAGCCTCTGAGTGTTTCGTTATGTAGAGGGGCATACATACAGAGCAATCATGTAACCGTCGGCAAGCTCTATCAAAAAGAAATCGAGCGGATTTCTCCACTCGATTTCTCTGGTTTTTAGCTTCTTCTGTCCATTCCGCATCTAGCGTAATATTGCTTCTTACTCTCGTACATTCTTTCATCTGAAGCTTTTGAAATATCAAATATGCTGTTCCACTTGCGCTCCGAACTGAAGACATATCCGTACGAAACCGCCATCGACTCGACAAATTCTCCATGCCAGCTTGCCACTCTCTGCTCAAATGCTCTCAGAAGGTTTTCAAACTGCGGTATATCTTTTGTAATGATGACAACGAACTCGTCACCGCCCACTCTGTATACCTTGCCATGTTCACTGAAACTGTTCTTCATACAATCCGCAGCGGCCCGTATAAGCTCATCACCTGCCGCATGTCCGAAGGAATCATTAGCGTTCTTGAGTCCATTAATATCCATAGAAACATACACCCACTCCTTAGTAAGGTCGAGCTTGTTTATGTCCTCCTCATACGCACGTCTGTTGTAACATCGGCTAAGTTCGTCCGTATTCGACGTATAACGGAATTTCTCCTTTTCGTACTTCTCTTTCATGACCTTCGACAGCATATATACCATACAGCACGAAGCCAGAGTCAGATATATTCCAACTATAAGAATAGCAAAAAGATTTCCCTGCAGATAATAAGAATCCTCTACCCTTACAGCAACAATATATGCCCCGTCCTGTTTCTCCACGCACCGATAATTCCGCATATCAATGCTGTCAATTTCCTGTCCTATTTTGCTGC
>UMII01036889.1_pt1 | contig 25097 bp, 16 predicted proteins | sample 1965731 | NCBI WGS metagenome assembly UMII01 (sample SAMEA4836118, study PRJEB28245) | human gut metagenome | biome: gut microbiome; material: fecal sample | place: Denmark | collected 2008
ATAATACTAATATACATATATAGAGAGATTATTATCTCATATTTCGATTTAGGAGGTTATATAACAATGGCTAGAGAAAAACAGTCAATGGATGGTAATACAGCCGCTGCTCATGTTGCGTATGCATTTACAGAAGTAGCTGGTATCTATCCTATCACTCCTTCCAGCCCAATGGCGGATGTTGTTGACCAGTGGTCAGCAGCAGGAAGAAAGAATATTTTTGGTAACACAGTAAAGGTAACAGAGATGCAGTCTGAAGCAGGTGCTGCTGGTACAGTACATGGTTCACTTGCAGCAGGTGCTCTTACAACAACATTCACAGCTTCACAGGGTCTTTTACTTATGATTCCTAATATGTATAAGATTGCTGCTGAACAGCTTCCTTGTGTATTTGATGTATCAGCTCGTACAGTTGCTACACAGTCACTTAACATTTTCGGTGATCATAGTGATGTTTATGCATGTCGTCAGACAGGTTTTGCTATGCTTGCTGAGACAAACCCACAGGAAGTTATGGACTTAAGCCCAGTTGCACATCTTGCAGCTATTGATGGCAAGGTTCCATTCATCAACTTCTTTGATGGTTTCCGTACATCACACGAGATTCAGAAGATTGAAAAGTGGGATTACGAAGATCTTAAGGAAATGTGCCCAATGGACAAGGTTGAAGAGTTCCGTGCTCATGCACTTAACCCTAACAAGCCAGCTATGCGTGGTTCACATGAAAACGGAGATGTATTCTTCCAGCATCGTGAAGCATGTAACACAGTATATGATGAACTTCCAGAAGTAGTAGAAAAGTACATGAAGAAGGTTAACGAGAAGCTTGGTACTAACTACGACTTATTTAACTACTATGGTGCACCTGATGCAGACAGAGTTATCGTAGCTATGGGTTCTATCAACGACGTTGCAGAAGAAGTTATTGATTACTTAACAGCTAAGGGTGAGAAGGTTGGTCTTGTTAAAGTAAGACTTTACCGTCCATGGTCATCTAAGGCACTCTTAAAGGTTCTTCCTAAGACAGCTAAGAAGGTTGCTGTTCTTGACAGAACTAAGGAACCAGGATCACTTGGTGAGCCACTTTACCTTGATGTTGCTACAACACTTCGTGAAGCAGGTCTTAACGATATCACATTAGTTGGTGGACGTTATGGTTTAGGTTCAAAGGATACTCCTCCTTCATCAGTATTCGCTGTATATAAGGAATTAGAGAAGGATGAGCCAAAGAACAGATTCACAATCGGTATTGTTGATGATGTTACTAACCTTTCACTTCCAGAGGTTAAGCCAGCTCCTATTACTTCAGCTCCTGGTACAGTAGAATGTAAGTTCTGGGGTCTTGGTGGTGATGGTACAGTAGGTGCTAACAAGAACTCTACTAAGATCATCGGTGACCATACAGATAAGTATATTCAGGCATACTTCCAGTATGACTCTAAGAAGACAGGTGGTATTACAATCAGCCACTTAAGATTTGGTGATAACCCAATCAGAAGTCCATACTATATCAATCAGGCTGACTTCGTAGCATGTCATAATCCTTCATATGTTGTTAAGGGTTATAAGATGGTTCAGGATGTTAAGCCAGGCGGAATCTTTATGATTAACTGCCAGTGGTCAGATGAAGAACTTAATCAGCATATGCCAGCAGAAGCTAAGCAGTATATTGCTAAGAATAATATCCAGCTTTACACAATCAACGCTATTGATAAAGCTATTGAAATCGGTATGGGTAAGAGAACTAACACAATCTTACAGTCAGCATTCTTCAAGCTTGCTAACGTAATGCCTATTGATGAAGCTGTTGAATATATGAAGGCAGCTGCTAAGAAGTCATACAGCAAGAAGGGTGATGCAGTAGTTGAGATGAACTATAAGGCTATCGATGCAGGTGTTGATGCAGTACATAAGGTAGAAGTACCAGCAGACTGGGCAACAGCAGTTGATGATAAGAAGCCAGTTGAAAGAACAGGACGTCCTGCTACAGTTAAGATGGTTAACGAACTTCTTGATCCTATCGGAAAGATGGATGGTGACAGCCTTCCAGTATCTGCATTTAAGGATATTGCAGATGGTCAGTTTGAGACAGGTGCTTCAGCATACGAGAAGAGAGGAACAGCCGTTATGGTTCCTGAGTGGGATCCAGCAAGCTGTGTTCAGTGTAACAGCTGTGCATTCGTATGTTCACATGCTACTATCAGACCATTCATTCTTGATGCTAAGGAACAGGCAGAAGCTCCTTCACAGATTAAGCTTGCTGATTCTAAGCATGCAACAGACACAACAATGAAGTACACAATGTCAGTATCTCCATTAGATTGTATGGGATGTGGCGAATGTGTTACTGTATGTCCTAAGGCTGGAGAAGCTCTTAAGATGGTTCCACAGGAATCACAGGCAGAAGAGCAGCCAGTATTCGATTATCTTGTAGCTAACGTAGGTAAGAAGGATATTAAGCCAGCATTAGTAAATACACCAATCGGTTCTCAGTATAACCAGCCACTCCTTGAGTTCTCAGGAAGCTGTGCAGGTTGTGCAGAAACATCTTATGCTAGATTAATTACACAGTTATTTGGTGAGCAGATGTATATTTCTAACGCTACAGGTTGTTCTTCAATCTGGGGTGGTCCAGCTGCAACATCACCATATACAGTAAACAAGGATACATTAAAGGGACCAGCATGGGCTAACTCATTATTCGAGGATAACGCAGAACATGGTTTTGGTATGTATCTTGGACAGAAGGTTCTTCGTGACCAGGCTATTGCCAAGATCGAAGAAATGGCTGCATCTGATAAGGCAACAGACAGCTTTAAGGCAGCAGCAGCTAAGTACCTTGAGACAAAGAATGATACTAAGGCAAACACACCAGCTACAGAAGCTCTTATTGCAGAACTTGAAAAGGCAGCAGCAGATGGATGCCCAACAGCTCCAGAAGTACTTGCTAAGAAGGATTACCTTGCTAAGAAATCTGTATGGATCTTCGGTGGTGATGGTTGGGCTTACGATATCGGTTTCGGTGGTCTTGACCATGTACTTGCTTCAGGTGAGAATGTAAATGTTATGGTATTCGATACAGAAATGTATTCTAATACAGGTGGACAGGCTTCTAAGGCTTCTAACATCGGTGAAGTTTGCCAGTTCGCTGCAGCTGGTAAGGAAATCGGCAAGAAGTCATTAGCTGAAATCGCTATGAGCTATGGTTATGTATATGTAGCACAGATTGCTCTTGGTGCTAACCCAGCACAGGCATTAAAGGCTATCGAAGAAGCTGAAAGCTACAACGGACCATCATTAATCATTGGTTATGCTCCTTGCGAACTTCACGGTATCGCTAAGGGTGGTATGAACCACTGCCAGGATGAAATGAAGAAGGCTGTTAAGGCTGGATATTGGAATCTCTTCTCATTCAACCCTGCATTAAAGGCTGAAGGAAAGAATCCATTCACATTAACATCTAAGGAAGGCGACGGCTCATATCAGGATTTCCTTAACAATGAGGCACGTTATACACGTCTTGTTAAGCCATTCCCAGAAAGAGCAGAAAGACTCTTTGCTAAGTCTGAGGAAGTTGCTAATGAGAGATATCAGCATTTACTCAAGCTTGTTGATTTATACAAGTAATTGTAAATTAAATACCTGAGTAATTATCTTTACAGATAATTATCCGGATATTATGGTTATGAACCCCTTAACATATAATTTAATTGTTAAGGGGTTCTTTTTTAAACAAAAGATTGGAGGCTTGTATGAGTGAAAAAGGTGCATTAAAAAACAAAAAAATAGAAGTAATAGCATTGGTAATCCTTGCGGCTTTTATAGTTGCACTTGGATTCCTTGTATACAGGTATAATAAGAATAAAGATTTCATATACGAGAAACATTTACAGGAAAATGTTATAACAATTAATAGTGAGAACATAACTTTGAAAGATTTCTCTTATTATGTGTATGTTGTGGAAAAGAAGATAAATGAGATGGCGTTACAGTATAATCCTGATGATGCTAATGAATTTTGGAATACACATTTTAAGAATTCACTTGACAGTGTGTTTACAAGGGATTATGCTAAACAACTGGCGATAGATTTATGTGAGTATGATTATATAATGGAATATGAGTCAACAGTATATAATCTATATCTGACAGATAGTGATAAGCAATCGTGCAAATCAAATGCACACGATACCTATGAAGATATGTCTGAAAAAGCTCATAATAATACTAAGCTGACAGAAGACGATATATATAACATCTTGTGTCGAAAGAAGCTTGTTGAGAAATATGTAACAAGAGCTGCACAGAAGGTACAGGAAGAAGGCTTTGAGGGCGACAGTTCGTTGTTTAATTATGATGGCGATTTCTACAAAGAAAAGATTAAGATTAAATATGATGTTACTGAGAATCACAAGCTGCTGGATAAAATAACAATGGGCAGAGTGACGGTTAATTAGAACGGAACACTTTAGCGGACAAGGAGAAAGACAATGACAAAGGATATGACAAAGGGTTCACCCCTTAGATTAATTCTTGGATTTGCATTTCCAATGCTTCTTGGAATGCTTTTTCAGCAATTTTATAATCTTGTTGACACAATGATAGTTGGTAAAACGCTTGGTGTGTCAGCACTGGCTGGTGTTGGCGCAACAAGCTCTATCAATTTTATGATTATTGGTTTTTGTATGGGTATATGCAGTGGTTTTGCTATTCCGGTTGCACAGCAGTTTGGTGCAGGGAAATACAGTGAACTTAGAAAATATGTATTTAATGGGTATGTATGCAGTGCAGTATTTGCTGTTGTTATGACGATATTGTCAGTTGTATTCTGTGCTCCGATATTAAGACTGCTCAACACGCCGGATGATATATTTATGCATGCTTATAATTATATTGTGATTATATTTGCAGGTATTCCAACAGTATTTTTATATAATATTGTGTCAGGTATAATTCGTTCGCTTGGTGACAGCAAGACGCCTGTATATTTTCTTGTGTTGTCATCAGTCATAAATATAGCTTTGGATTTCATACTTATATTATATGTAAAGATGGGTGTTGCAGGAGCAGGCGTTGCAACTGTTGTATCACAGCTTATAGCAGGAGTTGGCTGTACAATATATATGTACAAGAAGTTTGACATACTTAAGGGCACTAAGCAGGAAAAAGTGATAAGTAAAAAACATATAAGCAACCTGTGCTTCATAGGGGTTCCTATGGGGCTTCAGTATTCGATAACAGCAATAGGAAGTACAATACTTCAGGCGGCAGTAAATGGACTTGGTTCATCATATGTAGCGGCTATGACAGCTGGTTCTAAGATGTTTAACTTTACCTGCTGTCCATTTGATGCACTTGGTTCTACAATGGCAACATATGGAGGACAGAATGTTGGTGCTGGAAAGATAGACAGACTCGGAAAGGGCATAAAAGCTGCAATGTTAATTGGTGCAGTATACAGTGTTGCTGCACTTGTGGTGTTATATTTCTCGGCTGATTATATTGCACTCCTGTTCGTTGATGCAGGAGAAACTGCAATTATAGAATTGACAAGAAGATTTATAATGGCATCAGCATTGTTCTATATCCCGCTTACAGGTGTTAATGTATACAGATTCTGTATACAGGGAATGGGCTTTTCGGTATTTGCTATATTAGCAGGTGTATTTGAAATGCTTGCAAGAACACTTGTTGCAATACTTTTAATTCCACATATTGGTTTTAATGGTGCGTGTCTTGCCAATCCGGCGGCGTGGATAGCAGCTGATTTATTCTTAATTCCGGCATTTATACACTGTTGTAATAAGCTTAAGAGATATGAATAAAATCACGGTAACAGGGCAATCTTAATGTTATAGTTATCTGCTCAGGGCTGGTGGTGATGTTACATCACAGCACTGTGCGGTAACGTTAGCTGGTCGAGATTGTTTGAAAGGATGCCTATAATGAGTGATTTTAGCTGTAATGTTAAAGAGAATATTAAAAGGTTGGAAACCAGTCTTAACGTAGAACGTAATTTTGATATACTTCAGAGAGAAGTAATAATTGCGGGGCGTAAGGCTGGCTTCTTTTTTATAGATGGATTTGTTCGGGAAGATATGGCTGAGAAGCTTATGCAGTTCTTTTATTCGTTGAAAGAATCGGACATAACAAGTCTTGATATATTTCTGGAGAAAGGTATGCCTTATACAGAGGTTACAAGGAGTGGAAATGTTGATTATGTTATAACACAGTTTCTGTCAGGTGTATCTATTATGACGATAGACGGTTTTGATGAATGTCTGTTAATAGATTGCAGAACGTATCCTATGCGTTCAGTATCAGAGCCGTGGAAAGACAGGGTGTTAAGAGGTTCAAGGGATGGTTTTGTGGAAACACTTGTATCCAATGCGGCACTTTTAAGAAGAAGGATACGTGACCCAAGATTTTCTATGGAATTATATGGAGTTGGCAGACGTTCACGTTCAGATGTTGCAATATGTTATATATCAGACTCCGTTGACCAGAATATTCTTAATAGAATGAGAAAGCTTATACAATCAATAGATGTTGATGCGCTCACTATGAATATAGAAAGTCTTGCAGAGTGTATGTTCACACATAAATGGATTAACCCATTTCCGAAGTTTAAATACTCAGAACGCCCAGATACCGCGACAGCGGCAATACTTGACGGGAATATTGTAATTATGGTAGACAATTCTCCCGCAGTTATGATAATTCCTGCATCTATCTTTGATATTATAGAGGAAGCAGATGATTTTAACTTTTCACCAATGATTGGCTCATATCTTAGAATTACAAGATTTTTCTTCTCTATTGTAACGTGGATATTAACTCCGTTATGGCTGCTTTTTGTAAACAATCCTGACTGGGTTCCTGAATTTATGAAATTTGTGCTTATAACAGATGATATAACCGTGCCTGTGCTTTTACAGCTCCTTATACTTGAGCTTGCAGTTGACGGTCTTAAGCTTGCGGCAGTCAATACACCTACTATGTTATCGACACCTTTAAGCATTGTAGCAGGTATTGTTGTTGGTGAATATGCAGTTAGTTCAGGCTGGTTTAATCCGGAGGCACTTCTTTATATGGCGGTTGTAACAGTAGGAACTTATGGACAGACAAACTTTGAAATGGGTTATGCATTTAAGTTCTTAAGGGTGCTTACTCTTATACTCACACAGATATTTAATCTTGGTGGATTTATTGCAGGAGTTGTAATATCTGTGCTTATGATAGCATTTAACAGGACTATAACGGGGAAGAGTTATATATATCCGCTTATTCCCTGGGATGGGAAAATGCTTAAGAGGAAGGTACTCAGGGTCAGACTGCCGCATAGTTATAAGTAGAGACGTGTGAATTGGTAATACAAGTTTATATAATTTTTCTAATTAATTCCGCTTTTATTAATGGTAATTCCCAATAAATGTGATACACTTATATTATTAATGGAATTGTATTGTGATTTATTGATAATCTATGAGTGTTGGAGGAATTATGAGCAAGGTAATCGGAATTGATTTGGGAACAACTAATAGCTGCGTGGCGGTGATAGAAGGTGATACACCGACAGTTATAACTAATAGTGAGGGCTATAGAACGACACCATCAGTTGTTGCATTTACCAAGAACAAAGAACGTCTTGTTGGAGATACAGCTAGAAGACAAGCATCAGTTAATTCAGATAGAACCATTTTCTCTATCAAAAGATATATGGGTACAGATTATAAGAAGAAGATTGATGGAAAGTCATATACACCGCAGGAGATTTCAGCATATATTCTGATGAAGTTAAAGAAAGATGCAGAGGGATTCCTTGGCGAGGAAGTGACAGATGCTGTAATTACTGTACCTGCTTACTTTAATGATGCACAGAGACAGGCTACTAAGGATGCGGGCAAGATAGCAGGACTTAATGTCCTTAGAATCATTAATGAACCGACAAGTGCGGCACTTGCTTATGGGCTTGATAATGGCAATCCTCAGAAGATACTTGTTTATGATCTTGGCGGAGGAACTTTTGACGTTTCGGTTATTGATATAGGGGATAATGTTATTGAAGTGCTTGCAACGTCAGGTGATAATCATCTTGGTGGAGATGATTTTGATGCAAGGCTTGTTAATTATCTTGTTGAACGCTTTAAAGAGACTGATGGAATTAATCTGTCTAAAGATGCTTCAGCTATGCAGAGATTAAGAGAAGAGGCTGAGAAAGCCAAGAAAGAATTGTCGTCTGCATTTAATGCCAATATTAATCTCCCATTTATTGCGATGGCTAAAGATGGACCACATCATATGGATATGAATATTTCAAGACAGCAGTTTAATGAGCTGACGGCTGATCTGGTTGATAAGACAGTTATTCCTGTTGAAAATGCTCTCCATGATGCAGGACTTAATAAGAATGATATAGGAATGGTGCTTCTTGTTGGAGGTTCAACAAGGATTCCGGCGGTTCAGGATAAGGTAAGGCAGATTATGGGAAAAGAACCATCAAGAAATCTTAATCCTGATGAGTGCGTGGCACTTGGTGCGGCGGTTCAGGGTGGCAAGCTTGGCAACCAGCTTATGCCAGGCTCAGCGGCATCAGAGATTATACTTATGGACGTAACACCTTTGTCTTTGTCAATAGAGACTGTTGGAGGAATTGCAAGCAGACTTATAGAGCGTAATACTACAATACCTACAAGACACAGCCAGATATTTACTACGGCTGGTAATTTCCAGACATCAGTAGATATTAAGGTGTTTCAGGGTGAGAGAAGATTTACAAGGGATAATAAGCTTTTGGGTAATTTCAAGCTTAATGGTATCAAGAGGGCTATGGCAGGTGTTCCACAGATAGAGGTAACATTTGATATTGATGCCAATGGAATTGTCAATGTATCAGCTAAAGACCTTGGAACTGGAAGAGAGCAGTCTATTACGATAACTTCAAGCTCTAATATGTCAGAGGAAGAGATTGAGAGAGCTAAGTGGGAAGCGGAAGTGTATGGCGAGCAGGATAAGAAGAATGAGGAATACTGGAATTCGCATATTGAAGCTGAGAATACTTTAAAGAGAGCTGAGGGCGAATACAGCCAGAATAAAAAGGTATGGGATAAAGCTAAGAAGAAGGCTGTAAAGGAAGCTATGAACCAGTTGAAAAGAATTGTTGTCAAGTGTAAGCCTGAGAAGATGAATGCAGATTTAGCACATCAGTTAGATGAGCTTAGAATTAATCTTGAAAATGTTTTGAATAATTAATGGAAATCTGATATTATCTATAGAGTGTTATTTTATAGATAATATCAGTTTTTTATATAGATGTATACAGAATAGGAGGCAGATAAGTGGCAGCAGGTTCAACATATGGTAATATTTTTAAATTTATGACTTGGGGTGAATCTCACGGAGAGGGACTCGGAGTTGTTGTTGATGGCTGTCCTGCGGGAATTTCTCTTTGTGAAGAAGATATACAGAAGTTTCTTAACAGAAGAAAACCAGGACAGTCAAAGTATACTACACCTAGGAAAGAAGATGATAAAGTAAGTATTTTGTCAGGTGTATTTGAAGGAAAGACGACAGGAACGCCGATTTCTATGGTAGTATATAATAAAACACAGCGTTCAGCAGATTATTCTGAGATAGCAGGCTATTACAGACCTGGACATGCAGATTATACATTTGATGAAAAATATGGTTTCAGGGATTACAGAGGCGGCGGACGAAGCTCTGGAAGGGAAACTATAGGCAGGGTTGCGGCAGGAGCAATAGCTGTTAAGATATTAGAGGAACTTGGAATAAATGTATGCGCATATTCATCAAGAATTGGCGGAATTAATATAGACTATAATAATTTTGATTTGAAAGAACGTGATAATAACGCATTTAATATGCCAGACAGTAATGCTGCTATGCAGGTTGAGAAGTACGCAGATGAGAAGCTGAAAGAGCAGGATTCAATGGGAGGAATAATTGAGTGTGTTGTAACAGGTATGATGGCGGGAGTTGGTGATCCTGTATTTGAAAAGTTAGATGCTAATCTTGCAAAGGCTATAATGTCCATTGGTGCTGTAAAAGGCTTTGAAATTGGTGATGGATTTGCAGCAGCAGACAGTACAGGAAGTACGAATAATGACAGCTTTACTATTAAAGATGGAAGGATTGTCAAAAAGACCAATCACAGTGGTGGTGTGCTTGGTGGTATGAGCGATGGCTCTGATATAATCATAAGAGCGGCAGTCAAGCCTACACCTTCAATAGCAAGAACTCAAGAGACGGTCAGCAAATCTGGCGAAGATATAGAGGTATCAATAAAGGGAAGACACGACCCAATGATAGTTCCAAGAGCTGTAGTTGTTGTTGAGGCGATGACAGCAGTTACGCTTGTGGATATGATATTTACCAATATGACATCAAGAATTGACAGGATAACAGAGTTTTATAAGAGAGATTAATCAGGGATTATTTATTATAGAACAGAGTGATTAAGAGTTATATATTTGTTAGATATATAGATTGCATTTTATTAAGAGATGCAGATTATATATATTTGTTGAGAAATATAGGTTGTATATTTAAGGGCAATTAATTTAAGATTATATATAAGGAAAGAGAGAATATGTACAAGATATTAAAGACAGATGGAAGAGCAAAAAGAGCTGAATTTACAACAGTTCATGGAACTGTGCAGACACCTGTATTTATGAATGTTGGTACAGTGGCTGCTATTAAGGGTGCAGTTGCTACAACAGATTTACAGGAAATAGGAACACAGATAGAGTTATCCAATACTTACCACCTCCATGTAAGACCGGGTGATAAGCTTATAAAAGAGCTTGGAGGTCTTCACAAGTTTATGAACTGGAATAAGCCTATTCTTACAGATTCGGGCGGATTTCAGGTGTTCTCACTTGCGGGACTTCGTAAGATTAAGGAAGAAGGAGTAACTTTCCAGTCACATATAGATGGACATAAGATATTTATGGGGCCAGAGGAAAGTATTCAGATTCAGTCTAATCTGGGTTCGACTATAGCAATGGCATTTGACGAGTGTGCGCCTGCTAAGGCTGATAGAAAGTATATTATTAATTCAGTTGAGAGAACTACAAGATGGCTTGAGCGTTGTAAGAAGGAGATGAATCGTCTTAATTCACTTGAAGATACTATAAATAAGAGTCAGATGTTATTCGGTATTAATCAGGGGGCAATTTATGATGATATAAGAATTGACCACGCAAAGCGCATATCAGAGCTTGATCTTGACGGATACGCAGTTGGCGGTCTTGCGGTTGGTGAGACACACGAAGAAATGTATCACGTTCTGGACGAGGTTGTTCCATACCTTCCACAGAACAAGCCAACTTATCTTATGGGAGTTGGTACACCAGCTAATATCTTAGAGTCGGTTGACAGGGGTATTGATTTCTTTGACTGTGTATATCCATCAAGAAATGGACGTCACGGACACGTGTATACAAAGTTTGGAAAGATTAATCTTTTTAATGCAAAGTATGAAAAAGATACAGCACCTATTGAGGAGGGCTGCCAGTGTCCAGCCTGCAGGAATTATTCCAGAGCATATATAAGACATTTGCTTAAGGCTAAGGAAATGCTTGGAATGAGACTTTGTGTGCTTCATAACCTTTACTTTTATAATCACCTTATGGAAGATATAAGGGGGGCTATTGATGCAGGAAATTATAAGAGCTTTAAGGATGAAAGATTATATCTGCTTAAGACTTATGATAAGAAGTAATTAATTTAAAGTATATAATGCTTAAGAAGAAAACAGCAATAAACATTGATAGTAATATGTTTGTTGCTGTTTTTGTTTTATTTAAAATTAAATATGCGATTGAAAATTAAAAATAAACAAAAAAGTTGTTTTAATATCAATATTAGCGTATAATAAGTATATCGGAGGTGGGAAAATGAAGCTATTACACGTTAAAGCCAATAATTTTAAAAACTGTAAAGAAGGATATGAGATTGACTTTGTAGCTAAATCTAAAAAGACAGCAGAAGATAAAGAATATGAATTGCAGGAAGTAGCTGATGGATTGTATGTGTATAATACGCTTGCATTTATTGGAAAAAATGCTTCAGGAAAAACAACAGCTGTAGAATTGTTAGATGCGTGTTATTCAATACTTGGGGAATTCCGTCTTGAAGGCAGGAATTATTCATATGATAATGTTGAATTAATAATGGATTTTTATTATAATGAATATGTATACAGATATGAAACAATATTAACCAATAGTGATGCTATAGGCTCAAAGGCATTTTTTACCAATCAGAAAATATACAAAAAGAAATATTACAAAACAAAACTAAAAAGTATATATGCAGATAAAGATTTTGAAGAAGTAAATGTTATAGGTGAATTGCCAGAGGATACATCAAAGGTGTTCTTCATATTAAAAAAAAGAAAAACCAGAGCAATATATTTTGATAGTTATGGAAAAGGCATAGATACCTATAAATTGTTATTTGCAGCTTTGAAAGATTACAATATATCATCTGATATATTAGGGACAGTTGTATCTATATTTGATGAGAATATTACTGATGTACAGCAGATAGATGAGCATAATTATTATGTGAAGCTTTGTGGAAAGGAAGAGAATATTTCAGATAAAGAACTATTGTACAGATTATCAAGTGGAACAACTAAAGGAATGTTATTATATATTCTTATGGTGGCATCACTAAGAAACGGATTTGACCTGATTATAGATGAAATAGAAAATCATTTTCATAAGACGTTAGTTGAGAATATGTTAAGTCTGTATAAGGATAAAAGAGTTAATAAAGGTAATGCAACATTGATATTTACAACACATTATTGTGAGCTTCTTGATGTGTTTAATCGTCAGGATAATATATATATATCCAAATCATCAGATAAGGTATATCTCACAAGTATGTATGAGGGTTATAATATAAGAACGGAATTATTAAAAAGCAGGCAGTTTTATAATAATGTATTCGACACGGCAGTTAATTATGATGAGCTAATGAACTTAAAGAGGGAGCTTAGGGGATGAGATACTTAATAATGTGTGAAGGTCCTAATGAAAAAGAGATAATTAATATTCTGTTAGAGAATGATTGTCTTGGTAATAATGCATTTGGGCGTATTACAGAAAATGAACTTCTTGGTTTGACGGTTTATCACGCACGGCAGATTAAAAAATCTGGTATTGTACAGATGGAATTAAATATGTGTGCAGATGAGGTGGTTGTATTGCGAATAGGGGATAAGCAGAGTGATAAATTAGATGTTCCCAAAGAGTACAGGTCTAAGATAAAAATAGTAGAAAAGTATTGCACTAAACCAGAACTGGAAATTTTATTAATAATTGCTGAAGGACTTTTGGCGGATTATAATAAGATAAAGACCACAGTAAAACCAAAAGATTACGCTAAAGCACATATAAAGTTTGGTAAACATAAATATGATAACAGTTCAGCATTTTATAGGGAATATTTCGGGGAAAGACCACAACTGCTTATAGAAAGCATTAAAGAATATAAGAAACGTAATGGCTCACATAATAAAGATGAAAAGTATCTGGCAGATTTGCTATATTAAGGTGCATAAATATTTAAAATCATAAAAATGCTATAAATTTATCATTAAACAATGGACATATGACCACAATTAAGGTATTATAACAATATTGAGCCTATATGAAGGCAAGTAATTAGGAGGAATATATATGGGACAGCTTGGTATTATTGTAGTATATGTAGTTGCACTTGGTGCATTAATGTACTTTTTCGCAATTAAGCCACAGAAGAAACAGCAGAAAGAACAGCAGCAGCTTATGGACTCTATGGAGATAGGTGATTATGTTCTTACAACAAGTGGTTTCTATGGTGTTATTCTTGATATAACAGAAGATGATGTTATCGTTGAATTTGGTAACAATAAGAACTGCCGTATAACAATGCAGAAGAAAGCAATTGCTCAGGTAGAAAAGCCAGCTTCATCAGAAGAATAATCAGAGAGAATAATAAATCAGAATTAAAAGATTTAGCTTCCAGTGCCGGTAAATGGTACTGGAAGCTTTTTTGTGTAATGGGAAATTCTGATAGGATTCTCTGTTATACAAAAAATATCATATGACGATAATACGCGTCCGCACGAAGATGTGGGTTGATGCAAACGACCGAATACGGTGCGAGAATGTGCTTTTTCTATTTTGATAAAAATGGGTGTTTTGGTACTGTCGATATTGTACAAATACTTGAAAAATGCACTATTATGGAGTAATATATTAACCAATAGCCTGAAAGTGGGTTAATAAACTTAAGTAGGGCGTTAGTACAAGAAGGAAAGGCAGGATACGTTATGGATTGTAAAATAACTTTAATTCCCGGTGATGGAATCGGACCAGAGATAGTCGCAGAAGCAGTTAAAGTGTTAAATGCAGTGGCTGACAAATATGGACATAAGTTCGATTATACGAAGATTTTAATGGGAGGCTGCTCTATTGATGAGTGTGGAGTACCTCTTACAGATGAGGCAGTAGCAATTGCTAAGGCTTCAGATGCAGTGCTTCTTGGTGCTGTTGGTGGAAACGTGGGTAACTCAAGATGGTATGATGTTGCACCTGACCTAAGACCAGAGGCTGGATTATTAAAGATTCGTAAGGATTTGGAGTTATTTGCTAATATTCGTCCTGCATATTTATACAATGAGTTAAAGGCAGCCTGCCCTCTTAAGGAAGAGATAATCGGAGATGGCTTCGATATGGTTATTATGAGAGAGCTTACTGGTGGTCTTTACTTTGGTAAAAGACACACAGAAGAAGTTGACGGACTTATGACTGCCATAGATACTCTTACATATAATGAAGAAGAGATTAGAAGGATAGCAATCAAGGGCTTTGAAATTGCTATGAAGAGAAGAAAGAAAGTAACAAGTGTAGATAAGGCAAATGTACTTGATTCTTCAAGACTTTGGAGAAAGATTGTACACGAAGTTGCTAAAGATTATCCAGAAGTTGAATTAGAGGATATGCTTGTAGATAACTGCGCTATGCAGCTTGTTATGAATCCGGGACAGTTTGATGTAATTCTTACAGAGAATATGTTCGGTGATATTCTTTCAGATGAAGCTAGTATGATAACAGGTTCTATCGGTATGTTATCATCAGCAAGCCTTGGTAAGACTAAGTTAGGCTTATATGAGCCAAGCCATGGTTCAGCACCAGATATAGCAGGAAAGAATATAGCTAACCCTATAGCAACTATCCTTTCAGCAGCTATGATGTTAAGATATTCACTTGACCTTGATAAGGAAGCAGATGCCATTGAGGCAGCAGTTGCAGCAGTCCTTAAGGAAGGCTACAGAACAACAGATATTTATTCAGAAGGCTGCGCAAAGGTTGGAACAGACAAGATGGGTGACCTTATAGCAGAGAGAGTATAAATAAAGTATAGACAGTAATGATAAATGTTTCCTGGCAGCATAATGTATAAAAGCTGGATAATTAGTGAAGCAGTATAATGTATGAAGGCTTAACGAATATTGGAATAAGTTATGTATTTTATGTAAATATGTGGGCTAAGAGAACATTTTAACTTAAAGAATTAGATTTACAAGGAGAATAGTTATGGTAAGTGATAACGCAAGAAGCGGTATGCAGCAGGCACCTGCACGAAGCCTTTTTAATGCACTTGGCTTCACAGCAGAAGAGATGAAGAAACCTATGATTGGTATCGTAAGTTCATATAATGAAATAGTACCAGGTCATATGAATATTGATAAGATTGTTAATGCAGTTAAGCTAGGAGTAGCAGAAGCTGGTGGTGTTCCAGTAGTATTTCCAGCTATCGCTGTGTGTGATGGTATTGCTATGGGACACGTTGGTATGAAGTACTCTTTAGTAACAAGAGATTTAATAGCTGACTCAACAGAATGTATGGCTATTGCACATCAGTTTGACGGACTTGTTATGGTACCTAACTGTGATAAGAACGTTCCGGGACTTCTTATGGCAGCAGCAAGACTTAACCTTCCTACAGTATTTGTATCAGGTGGTCCTATGCTTGCAGGTCACGTAAAGGGTAAGAAGAGAAGTCTTTCATCTATGTTTGAGGCAGTTGGTTCATATGCCGCTGGAACAATGACAGAAGAAGATGTTCTTGAATTTGAGGAAAAGGTATGTCCTACTTGTGGTTCTTGCTCAGGTATGTATACAGCTAACTCTATGAACTGTCTTACAGAAGCTCTTGGTATGGGACTTCGTGGGAATGGAACAATCCCAGCCGTATATTCAGAGAGAATTAAGCTTGCTAAGCACGCTGGTATGGCTGTTATGGATATGGTTAATAAGGGTATTACAGCAAGAGATATTATCACAAAGGATTCTATTATGAATGCACTTACTGTTGATATGGCACTTGGCTGTTCAACAAATAGTATGTTACATCTTCCAGCTATTGCACACGAGATTGGTTTTGATTTTGATATTAAGTTCGCTAATCCAATAAGCGAAAAGACACCTAACCTCTGCCACCTTGCACCAGCAGGTCCTACATATATGGAAGATCTTAATGAAGCCGGTGGTGTATATGCAGTTATGAAGGAGCTTGCTGATATTGGACTTCTTAATACAGATTGTATGACAGTATCAGGAAAGACAATTGGTGAGTGCATTGCTACGGCTTATAATAAAGATGAAGAAGTCATAAGACCAGTTGATAAGCCATATAGTAAGACAGGAGGTCTTGCAGTTCTTTCTGGTAACCTTGCACCAGATGGTTCAGTTGTTAAGCGCTCAGCAGTTGTTGATGAAATGCTTGTACACGAAGGTCCAGCAAGAGTATTTGACTGTGAAGAAGATGCTATTGCAGCTATCAAGGGTGGAAAGATTGTACCTGGTGATGTTGTTGTTATCAGATATGAAGGCCCTAAGGGTGGTCCTGGTATGAGAGAAATGCTTAACCCAACATCAGCTATTGCTGGTATGGGACTTGGTTCATCAGTTGCACTTATTACAGACGGACGTTTCTCAGGTGCAAGCCGTGGTGCTTCTATCGGACACGTTTCACCAGAAGCAGCAGTAGGCGGTTCTATTGCTTTAGTAGAGGAAGGCGATATCATAAGCATTGATATTCCAGGCTTAAAGCTTGAACTTAAAGTTTCTGATGAAGAACTTGCTGCAAGAAAAGCAAAATGGCAGCCAAGAGAACCTAAGGTAACAACAGGATATCTTAAGAGATATGCTTCAATGGTTACATCAGGTAACAGAGGTGCTGTTTTAAAGACACCAGAGGCATAATAAGCATATTTAGATAAAATAGAATGATAAATATAATGAAAGGAAGACAGACTAATGATATTAAATGGTTCAGAGATTATAGTTGAATGCTTAAAAGAACAGGGTGTAGATACTGTATTTGGATACCCAGGTGGAGCCATTCTTAACGTCTATGATGCGTTATATAAGCACTCAGATGAGATAACACATATCCTTACATCTCACGAACAGGGTGCATCTCACGCCGCAGACGGATATGCGAGAGCAACAGGAAAGGTTGGTGTATGTTTTGCGACATCAGGACCTGGTGCCACTAATCTTGTAACAGGTATTGCAACAGCTATGATGGATTCAATTCCAATCGTTGCCATTACATGTAATGTTACACTTCCACTCCTTGGAAGAGATAGTTTTCAGGAAGTAGATATAGCTGGAATAGTTATGCCGATTACTAAGCACAGCTTTATTGTAAAAGATGTAAAGGATCTTGCTGCTACATTAAGAAGAGCCTTTAAGATAGCTAAGGAAGGACGTCCGGGTCCTGTTCTTGTTGATATAACTAAAGATGCAACAGCTAATGAGTGTGATTACATTAAAGAAACTCCTAAGCCAATTGAGAGAGTTACAGATACAATCACAGAAGAAGATGTAGAAAATGCAGTTGCTATGATTAAGGCTGCTAAGAAGCCATATGTATTTGTTGGCGGCGGCGTTATTGCATCAGAAGCTTCGGATGAATTAAGAAAATTCGTTAAAAAGATAGATGCACCTGTATGCGATACACTTATGGGTAAAGGTGCATTTGATGGTTCAGATCCTCATTATACAGGTATGCTTGGTATGCACGGAACTAAGACATCTAACTTTGGTGTGTCAGAATGTGACCTTCTTATTACAATCGGTGCAAGATTTTCTGACCGGGTTACAGGAAATACAAAGAAATTTGCAAAGAATGCGAAAATTCTTCAGTTTGATGTAGATGCGGCTGAGGTTAATAAGAATATACATACAGATGCTTCTGTAATAGGTGATGCGGCTGAGATACTAAAGAGAGTTAATGCTAAGCTTGAGCAGTCAGAGCATACAGAATGGATGGAACATATCAAAAATTATGAAGAAAAGTTCCCTATGAAGTACAGAAAAGATGTTCTTAATGGACCATATATTATGGAAAAGATATATGAGATTACTAACGGAGATGCAATTATATCTACAGATGTAGGACAGCACCAGATGTGGGCTGCACAGCATTATAAGTTCAAAAGTCCAAGAACACTTCTTACATCAGGTGGACTTGGCACAATGGGATATGGACTTGGTGCAAGCATAGGTGCTAAGGTTGGCTGTCGTGATAAGGTTGTTATTAATATAGCAGGAGATGGCTGTTTCCGTATGAATATGAATGAGATTGCAACAGCTACACGTTACAATATTCCAATAATCGAGGTTATATTTAATAATCACGTTCTTGGTATGGTACGCCAGTGGCAGGATCTTTTCTATGGACAGCGTTATTCTGCAACAGTACTTAACGATCAGGTTGATTTTGTTAAGGTATCAGAAGGTATGGGAGCTAAGGCATACCGCGTAGCAGATATAGAAAGCTTTGAGAAGGCTCTTAAAGAAGCTATCGAGCTTAATATACCTTGCGTCATTGAATGTGATATATGCAAAGATGATAAGGTATTCCCTATGGTTGCACCTGGAGCACCTATATCAGAAGCGTTTGACAGAGATGATCTTAATAAAAAGGAGAGTACTAATTAAGCATCAGCCTTTTGGTATTAAAAAAAGTACAGCAAATACTTTATTATGATAAAATATTAACTTGACAGAGCGATTTAGCAGGAATAGAATAAATGTTAATAAATTTTTAATATATTAAGTTATTTTGAATATATTTACTTATGATTAAAGGTTTATGATTAATTATTGAAATGAATCAGGAGGAAGAGAAAGTGGCAAGAGTTTATAACTTTAGTGCAGGTCCAGCAGTATTACCCGAAGAAGTATTAAGGGAAGCAGCAGATGAGATGTTAGATTACCAGGGTTCTGGTCAGTCGGTTATGGAGATGAGCCATCGTTCCAAGGTTTACGATAACATCATCAAAGAAGCTGAAAAAGACTTAAGAGAGCTTATGAATATACCTGACAATTATAAGGTATTATTCCTTCAGGGTGGTGCATCGCAGTTCTTCGCAGAAGTTCCAATGAACCTTATGAAGAACAAAAAAGCAGCTTATATTATCACTGGCCAGTGGGCTAAGAAAGCATTTAATGAAGCTAAAATCTATGGTGAGGCTGTTGCTGTAGCTTCCTCAGAGGATAAGACATATTCATACATACCAGATTGTTCAGATCTTGATATTCCAGAGGATGCAGATTATGTATACATCTGTGAGAACAACACAATATATGGAACAAAGTATAAGACACTTCCTAATACTAAGGGACATATACTTGTATCAGATGTTTCATCTTGTTTCTTATCAGAACCAATTGATGTAACAAAGTACGGAGTTGTATACGGTGGAGTTCAGAAGAATATTGGACCTGCTGGTGTTGTTATTGCAATTATAAGAGAAGACCTTATAACAGATGACGTACTTCCAGGAACACCAACAATGTTAAAGTGGAAGACACAGGCAGATGCAGATTCTCTTTATAATACACCTCCTTGCTACAATATCTATATCTGCGGCAAGGTATTTAAGTGGATTAAGAAGATGGGTGGACTTTCAGCTATGAAAGAACACAATGAAAAGAAGGCTGAAATTCTTTATGATTTCCTTGATGAATCTAAGATGTTTAAGGGAACAGTTGTTAAGGAAGACCGTTCACTTATGAATGTTCCATTCGTAACAGGAGATAAGGAACTTGATGCTAAGTTTGTTAAAGAAGCAGAAGCAGCCGGATTTGTAAATCTTAAGGGACACAGAACAGTTGGCGGTATGAGAGCTTCTATATATAACGCTATGCCAATCGAAGGTGTTGAGAAGTTAGTTGAATTTATGAAGAAGTTCGAAAAGGAGAATGCCTAATGATTAACGTAAATTGTCTTAATAATATAGCTTCTGTAGGTCTTGACCTTTTCTCAAGCGATTATAATGCTAATGCAGCATTTGAAGAAGCGGATGCAGTACTTGTAAGAAGTGCTAAGATGCACGATATGGAATTACCAGATAATCTTCTTGCTATAGCAAGAGCTGGAGCTGGTGTTAATAATATTCCACTTGATAAATGTGCAGATAAGGGTATCGTTGTATTTAATACACCAGGTGCTAATGCTAATGCGGTTAAGGAACACGTTCTTGCAGCTTTACTTTTAGCTTCAAGAGATTTACTTGGCGGTATCAAGTGGGTAGAAGATAATAAAGATGATGCAGATATTGCAAAGTCAGCAGAAAAGGCTAAGAAAGCATTTGCTGGTAAGGAAATCAAAGGCAAGAAGCTTGGTGTTATCGGACTTGGTGCTATCGGACAGCTAGTTGCTAATGCAGCTATAAGCCTTGGAATGGAAGTATATGGATATGACCCATATCTTTCAGTTAATGCAGCCTGGAATCTTTCAAGCGAAGTTAAGCATATTGTTAATGTTGAGGATATATACAAGGAATGTGATTATATCACAATCCATGTGCCAGCACTTGATAGTACTAAGGGTATGATTAATAAGGCAGCATTTGATATGATGAAGAAGGGTACAGTCGTTGTTAATTGTGCAAGAGATGTACTTGTTGATGAGCCAGCTATTCTTGATGCTATTAAGTCTGGCAAGGTTGCTAAGTATGTTACAGATTTCCCTAACACAACAACAGCAGGTCAGGAAGGTGTTATTGTACTTCCTCATCTTGGTGCTTCAACTGAAGAAGCAGAAGATAACTGTGCTGTTATGGCAGTTAAGGAATTAAGAAACTACATAGAAAACGGTAATATTGTTAATTCAGTTAACTATCCTAACTGTGATTGTGGTGTATGTACATCAGCAGGAAGAGTTACAGTATGTCATAAGAATGTACCAGCAATCATAAGCAAGCTTACAAGCGTTATGGGTGATGCAGGTATTAACATCGAATCTATGGATAACAAGTCAAGAGGAGATTATGCTTACTCTGTTCTTGATACAGGTTCAGCTATCACAGAAGATGTAACAGCTAAGCTTTCAGCTATTGACGGTGTTATTAAGGTAAGAGTTGTTAAGTAATTATAGAATTTAATAGCAGTTTGTTCTTGTTTTGATAATTAAGAATGATAAATGTTATATATTTTATTTTGGCAGGTGTGAAATTCGTTTTGCACCTGCTTTTTTGCGTGTGAAACAAGCTAGAGGTTTATGTTTATATAATATCTTGGTAGTTGTTAAGATTTTTTATCTTGAGATATACTAAAGGACTATAATAAAACTGAAATCTTGAAAGGCATTAATTATTAATATATAATAATTATATTTATAACAGTAATGAGGAAAGTTTGTGTATAGATGAAGCTATTTTAGACAAGAGGTAGGAGGAAGCGTGAAAATGGAGAAAAATGGGAAGGAAAATATGTTTAACGAAGCTACTCGTGTCCAAATGCCAGCAATGGTTCATTTGACACGACTTGGTTATACTTATTTTGGAAAAATAACCGAGGATATGGCAGGTACAGTATATGACCCTGATACCAATATCTTAATTAACGTTTTCAAGGAGCAGTTCGTACGGCTTAATCCTACCCACGCAGGAGAAGCGGAACAGACATTGAAAACTATTAGGCAGGAATTAGATAATGATGATATAGGACGTAGTTTTTACGAGCGTTTATCGTCTGTTTCGCCTGTTAGATTGGTGGATTTTGAAAATCCAAAGAATAATACATATCATTTTACCGCCGAGTTCACTTGTAAGCGTGACCAAGATGAATTTAGACCTGATATTACATTGTTTGTAAATGGACTTCCACTTGTATTTGTTGAAGTAAAGAAGCCGAATAATCACGGCGGTATGGTTGCAGAAAGCAAGAGAATGAACCAAAAGAGATTTCCTAATAAAAAATTTAGGAGATTTTTGAATATTACACAGTTGATGATTTTCTCTAATAATATGGAATATGACACTATGGGTGGTATTGTTCCGGTTCAGGGGGCATTCTATTGTACGACGGCAAAACAGTCTGCACCGTTCAACTGTTTCAGAGAAGAAAATCCTACAAATTTGGATATTGCACCTTATAATGCAGATTTCCCATATAAGGATATTGACCCGATTGTTGAAAAGAAGATATTGACTGACTTTAATTGTCAGGTTATTCATACTTCTCCGGAATATCAAACAAATTTAGATGCCTATACACCGACCAATCGAGTACTGACATCTATGTGCAGTCCTGAAAGATTGTTATTTATATTAAAATATGGAATTGCCTATGTTCGTTTTCATAAAGAAATAAATGGCAAGATAGAGTTTATTGAGCAGAAACATATAATGCGTTATCAACAGATGTTTGCTGCCTTAACAGTAAGAAGTAAGATTGATGAAGGTGTTAATTCAGGTGTTATATGGCATACTCAAGGTAGTGGAAAGACAGCCCTTTCTTATTATCTTACTTATGTTCTTTCTGACTATTTCAGCAAACAAAATAAAGTTGCAAAGTTTTATTTCATTGTTGACCGCCTTGATTTGCTGAAACAGGCTTCAGAAGAATTTGAAGCTCGTGGATTGGTTGTGAAAACGGCAAGTTCCCGTGCTGAACTTATGGAGCAGTTCCGTAACAATCAAGCACAAGAGGGAAATACGGGAAAACCTGAAATTACAGTAGTAAATATACAGCGTTTTGCTGAAGATAGGTCAAAAGTTGACCTTCCTGCATATGCAACGAATTTGCAGAGGGTGTTTATTATTGATGAAGCACATAGAGGGTATAAACCAGAAGGCTCATTCTTGGCTAATCTTCTTGATGCAGATAAAAATGCAATAAAGATTGCGTTGACAGGAACACCGCTTTTGAAAGAAGAAAGAGAATCTTGGAGAGTTTTTGGTAATTATATTCATACATACTATTATGACAAATCATTTTTAGATGGATATACGCTGAAAATTATCCGTGAGGACATAGAAACTCAGTATAAAGAGCGACTTTCTGAGATTTACGAAAAACTTGAAACTTTGGTAGAAAAGAAAGACGTAAAGAAAAGTCAGATTGTTGAACACGATAACTATGTCAAAGAGTTGCTTAGATATATTATTTCTGACCTAAAGAGATTTAGACAAATTCAGGGAGATAATACGCTCGGCGGTATGGTCATTTGTGAAACAAGTGAGCAGGCAAGGAAGCTGTTTGCGTATTTTGATGAAATTCAAGCAGAACTTAATAAAGACGCTTCTATGAAAAGTCATTTGCGAGCTGGACTTATACTTCACGATAGTGATGACAAAGATACAAGAGATAAGATTATTGATGACTTCAAAAATAATATGACAGTTGATATTCTTATCGTTTTCAATATGCTTCTTACCGGATTTGATGCACCAAGATTGAAACGCCTGTATTTTGGTCGAAAATTGAAAGACCATAATTTGTTGCAGGCAATTACAAGAGTCAACAGACCGTATAAAGAAAACCATTATGGTTATGTCATTGATTTTGCAAATATAAAAAGGAATTTTGAGGAAACAAATGAAGCATACCTCAAAGAGCTGAACCGTTTTAATGACCCGAATGAAGTTGGTGCGGGAAATGAAACAGATACATTCAAACAGGTTATTGAAGACCCGGCAGAACTCATTAAACAAATGCAGGAAGTGCAGCAGGTTCTTTTTAACTACACCACAGATAATGCAGAAGAATTTAGTTCGGAAATATCTACGATTGAGGATAAGCAGGAATTGCTTAAACTTAAAAAAATTCTTATTGCTGCTCGTGACTGTTGTAATTTGGTAAGAACCTTTGGTGATGATGAATTGAAGGAAACATTTGCAAAAATGGAATTAACAAAGTTGCCTTCATTGATTTCAGAGGTGCAACATCATATTGATAACATAAATCAGAAAGAACTTTTTGCAAGTGATGATACCACGAAATTGCTTGTCAATGAAGCAATGGAGGATATTACATTTAATTTCAGCAAAATCAGTGAAGAAGAATTAAAAATCGTCGGTGGTAAAGACGCAGTAACAGAAAAGTATAAAAAGACTGTTCGTGCCTTTACTCAGAATATCGACCCTGATGATCCTGAGTTTATTACTTTGCAGGAAGCATTTTTGCTTCGCTTCAAGCAACATGGTTTTGAACCTAAGAGTGTATCTGAGATTGAGGAGCAAGGAAAGGAATTGGAAGATATTCTGAAAAAGCTTGATGAATTGCAGAAGAAAAACACGGTTCTGCTGAGAAAATATAATGGCGATGCGAAATTCGCAAGGGTTCATAAAAGAATCAGGGAAGAAAATCTTGCTCGAAAAGCAGCAAATAAACAGCCGATTGTTTCAGAATATGATATGTCTATTATGAATGTTTTGCTTTCTATTAAGTCTGATATTGACCAGAAAGTGTATGACAGAAATGATATATTGAAGAAAGACGCATATTTTGAGAGAACGGTTATGACACAAATAAAAGCAGGCATTGATAAGTTGGGAATAGCGAGTGCTCGTGAGGATAGAGTATTTATACAGAGCAGGATTACAAAACAGTATCTTGACCAGTATAACCAGACTTATTCAGTGGCATAAAGGAGAACACAATGGAAGAAATAAAGACGATAAAAGAAAAAACCATAGAGTTGATAGATGCCTTAAAAGCAACTTGTCAGACCTATGGTATGGGAAACGATGGTAACGAATATAAAATTATCAC
>UMII01064340.1_pt1 | contig 25087 bp, 16 predicted proteins | sample 1965731 | NCBI WGS metagenome assembly UMII01 (sample SAMEA4836118, study PRJEB28245) | human gut metagenome | biome: gut microbiome; material: fecal sample | place: Denmark | collected 2008
AGGTGTGGAACAGCGCGGTGACGAACGGCATTTTTGTCCGCTTCGGTGATGTGGAGATGAGCCATAACGAGCTGTTTTCCATGGCGGAGCAGGAACACCACAGAAAAGGAGGAAAATGGTATGAGTAAAAAGCAGATGATACGACGGCGAGGTTTGTGCGGCCTGCTGGCGGTGGCGATGTGTATAGGGGTGCTGCCCCCAACAGCCGGGGCAGCCGTGACGGCAAAAAACGACTGGGAGATCTTTGATGCCTCGGACACCTACAATCTGCCTGGCACACAGGAGCAGATTTTGCAGGAGATGATCCAGAGCCCCGAATTTGCGGAGCAGTGGGCGGCAATCGCGAACAATGTCCTGCCCAAAACATACTATAACGACACCAATGAACACGGCTATCATGAGCCGTATACCGCTCTGACGGCGGCAGATTATGCGAAGGTACAGTATACAGCCAAGGGTCTGCGGGATGCTGTCAGCAGCGTTGTTGACCAGAGCGCGGTTCTGAACGGCTCGGGTGTTTTGAACAGCCTTCCGGAAGAAGAAACCCCGGTTTATTATGTCTCTACCAGAGCGGAGAGGGAACGCGATGACCATCACTCTTATGTAAGTACCGGCTACGGCTACTATGTACAGGCGTTCTACGACTTTGAAATTCAGGGTATTGCCAACCGGTTTGAAACGCCTTCCATCGAGACGGATGACACAACGGCGTCGCTCGAGCAGAAGGGCTATCAGTTTAATCTGGGCGGCAGCTCGGACAGCTACAAGGTAACGGCGGAAAACCGCAACGACTTTGAAAATACGGTCGAGAAAAGCTATACCTATGAAAAGAGCACCACGACCTCGACCACGGTCTCCAATACCTATTCACAGAACTGGACCGAGGAGACCACGGTAGGCGTCGAATTCAGCGTGCCCGTTCTGGCCGCGCTTTCGCCCACCGCCAAGGTGGAGCAGAGTTTTTCCTACTCCTATGGCATGGAAAAGACCTACGAGAGCAGCAAGGAGGAGTCTTACGCGCAGTCCATTACGGATACCATCTCCGTACCGCTGCCGGCACATACGGGCATTGACATCAATGTCGATGTGACCGACCTGAAAACGACCATCCCCTATACCGGCGCGGTGTATATCAAGTATAAGACTATGCTCCTCTCGGTTACTGGTTATCATCGAACCAAGGGGAATGGTGTCTCGATGGACAGTTGGAAAGGACGGGAGTTTAAGCAGTATACCTTCGGCCGGAACGGCAGAAGTGCGATCGAGGATCTGGATGCCCGCATCCAGAATCGGACTGTCTCCGGCTACGACCCCGACGGTCTGGATATGAACAGCCTGTATCAGGGCGAATTCAAGACGGCAGCCGATCAGCTGTGCTCCGGTCAGCCGGTTGCACCGTACTTCGGTTCGTTCCACTACACCTCCAAGAACACCGTCATCACCCCGCAGAAGGTGTACCCGATCTATGCGCTCGATCGTCTGGTGCCTGATACTGAACAGGTTTCTCTGTACGAGCAGCAAAGCCTGCGTCTGGACAGCATCAAGGTCGAGGCGAAAAACGAACACGATGTGGACTGGTACGGCTTCAATCCCCGCCTGAGCGGCGAATGGACGGTTGTGGACGAAGGTTTGAACGACGCTTCGGAGTACGCCGAGGTCACGACAAACCGCAACGGCTACCCTGTTCTCAAGGCGCTCAAGCCGAATGACGGAGCACAGCTGTTCCTGCGCTATCAGCCGAAGGATACGATCGAAACAACGGATGATTTCAACAGCGAGCGGATTGAACTGACCATCCTGCCTGTTGTGCTTTCCTCGGTTACGGTAGAGGGCAGCTTTGAGCCGTTCTACTTCAACGACGGCAGCAACACCGCCGATGTTTCCGCACTGACTGTGACCGCTCTGGACGAGGACGGCAACGATTTTGATGTAACCGGCAAGGTCAAGTGGTATGCAGAAGCAAACGATGACATTACGGTTGACGAAACCACGGGCAGCATCGAGTTTACCGCACCGGGAACCTATCAGATTTATGCCGTAGTGAACGGCACGGAATCCAACCGTGTACCGCTGCAGGTTCTGCCCGAACGGCAGCTCGATACGCTGACCGTGAACGGCACGATTCCCAATCTCATCTATAATGATGATACGGCGAACACCTTCGACCTGAGCACGCTCGACGTAGAGGCCAAGGATCAGTATGGCGAGGACATGACGCTTGACGATGGCCTGTTCGAGTGGCGGCTTGCCACGGACAAGGGCTATGCCGAAATCAGTGGCAGCGTAATCACCGGTCTTGTAGTCGGCACGGATACGGTTACCCTGTATTATCCGGTCGGACAGGACGAGCAGGGCGAAACGGTCTATCGGACGGCACAGCCGCTGCCCGTACAGGTGACGGCAAAGCCGTATCTGAATGAGCTGTATTATAATGACGGCGCTCCCGCCGCAGTAGAAGGCGCAGAGTATAATCTGTCCCGCATTCCGCTGCTGGCGCGCGATCAGCACGGCAATCCCTGTGGAATTCCGTCGGACATCGAGTGGACGCTGGCAGACACCAATCAGACCAATGCCACGATTGAAAACGGAAAACTGCTCGTTGCGGTTGGCAGTGTCCCGGATGCCTCCTATGCGGATGTGATTCTGGAAGCCTCCTCTGCCTCTGCCGGCAAGACTGCAAAGAATGTCGTTGTTAAGGTCGAGCAGCAGCCGACCCTCAAGACAATCCGCGCCGACATGAAGGACGGCTTTGTTCTGCGGCTGGATGAAAATGCGGTTCTTGCAGATCAGTTTACCGCTGCCGGCTACGATCAGTATGGCAGAGAAATGACCGGCGGCAGCTTTGAATGGGTTACCTCCAAGCCGGATGTGGTTTCGCTCGAAAACGGAACACTCAAGGCACTGAAAGAAGATTCTACCGAGATCTATGCCCGTTCCGGCGACATCGAGAGTAACCACATTACGCTGACGGTCAATGCCCCGAGACGGCTGACTGCAATCACCGCAGACGGAATTCCGTCGTCCGTTCGGAAAAACACTACGCTGGATCTGTCTGCAGTTAAGGTAACGACGCTCGATCAGTTCGGCAAGGCCTTTACTCCGGAAGAGCTGGCGGCTTATCCGGCTTCTGTACGATGGACGCTGGAAAAGAATGATACGCATGCCGTTATCAGCGGAAATACACTCAGCTTTGGTGATCAGGATGGCACGATGACCCTGATCTGTGCTGCGGTCAACGCAGACACCAATGTGATCGTGGAAAAGAAGATTATCATTCGCATCACAGACTCTACCTCCGGCGGCGGTTCCTCCGGAGGCGGAGGCGGCGGAGGCGGAGGCGGCTTCTCCGCACCCAGCTATTCGGTATCTGTAGATGATGTAAAGCACGGCACTGTCACCGTATCTCCCAAATCTGCCTCCAAGGGCGACACTGTGACCATCACGGCAACCCCCGACAAGGGCTACGTTCTTGAAAGCCTGACCGTGCTGGACAAGGACGGCAAGGCGCTCACGCTGACCGACAAGGGCAGCGGCAAGTACATCTTCGTCATGCCGGCGGGCAAGGTCACGGTGAAGGCGGTCTTTATGGATGACAACACCATGCTCAACTTCTTCACCGACGTTCACGCGGAGGATTACTACTATGACGCAGTCCTCTGGGCGGCGCAGAAGGGCATTACCGGCGGTATGAGCGACACGCTGTTCGCTCCGAACGCTGCCTGCACCAGAGCGCAGATCGTAACATTCCTGTGGCGCGCGGCGGGTTCGCCTGAACCGAAGGCGCTGAGCAGCTTCGCGGATGTTCCGGCAGATGCATACTACGCCAAGGCGGTTGCATGGGCGGTTGAGAATGGCATTACCGAGGGCACGAGCGATACAACATTTGCACCCGGCACCATCTGCACGAGAGCACAAGGCGCAGCGCTCCTGTACCGTGCGGCAGGCAGTCCGGCGGTCAGCGGCAGTGCGGCCTTCACCGATGTACCTGCCGATGCATACTATGCCGATGCGGCAGCATGGGCAGAGCAGAAGGGCATTACCAACGGTATCAGCAGCAGCCTGTTCGGCCCGTATAACAACTGCACAAGAGCGCATATCGTCACGTTCCTGTACAGACTGTACGGCAGCAAATAAGCAAATCAACCGATGGAAAGCGGCGGCAGGGGAATACCCCTACCGCCGTCTGTTTACCGATTTTTTGCCGCCATCTCACGCTTTGGAGCGAGCTGCATTCCCGGTCAAACCGCTGCAATATGAGCGAAAGAAGCGAAAAAAGGTCATGTTTTCGGTAAATCTGCGGCAATGTGTCATAATTTCTTCTTTTTTTGTCAAACCCTGTTGACAAAACACGATAGATGCGCTATAGTGAGGATAAAAGAAGATGATGCAGTCGCTTTGACCGCATCTCAAACGATAATAGCAAACCCACCGAAAGGTGGCGACGCAAAGCTATAGGGCCTTACCCCTCATCGAGAGGGCTGGCAGCCAGTTACCGAAAGGAGATCGCCGGATATGAAGCGGCTTTTTCGTATTGTATGCGCAGTTTTTGCAGCAACTGCCCTCTCGATGGGCGTTACCGCAGCAGCAGTAAATGATGTTGTGGATATGAGTAATTCCACCCACGGTTATGTTACCGTAAACTACTCCTCGAGCGCAAGACTCAAGGTTGGTATTCAGTACAACGGCGGCAAGACCGTATTCTATGATTGCCCGAGCGGCAAGGATGCTTCCTTCTCTCTCGATAAGGGCAACGGCAAGTACACTGTAACGCTGTACCGCAACGTTTCCGGTACGTCCTATCAGCAGGTCGAGTCCAAGTCCATGAACGTAACCGTCAAGGACAGCTACGCCCCGTATCTGGTCTCCACTTCCGAAGTTCAGTTCTCCAAGGGCGACACGGTATCCGCTAAGGCTGCTGAGCTCTGCAAGAACGCCAAGACCGATGAGGCTAAGGTTATCGCCATCTACAACTACATGGCAGGCCGTTATACTTATGATAACAAGCTGGCGAATGAGATCACCAGCGGCAAGATCACCAAGTACATCCCGGATACCGCCGCTACCCTGAAGGGCACTACCGGTATCTGCTACGATTTTTCCTCGCTGTTTGCAGCAATGTGCCGCAGCCAGGGCATCCCGTGTGCACTGACCAAGGGCTATGCCGGCTCCAGCTACCACGCTTGGAACAAGGTAAACCTGAACGGCAAGTGGTATCAGATTGACCTGACCTACGCGGTTACCCGCAGCGTGAAGAACGCAAAAACCCTGCATGACTGTGTATCTCCGCTGACCTACACCAACACCAGCGATGCACTTGCAGTAGCTGCAGCTTAACACGTTTCCATTTTATTTTGTATGCAAATGGTCCTGATTGGATGTGTTTATGTCCGATCAGCGGCGATTTATTGCATAAAAACGATTCTGGATTGAAATCCTTCTTCGCTTTTTACAGTATTTGTTTGTTATTCGCGGACATTTATGGTATACTGAAGAAGAGGATCCGGAGGATTTCTGTCCGGCGCGGGCAAAGGGCTGTGTATGCAGCCCGGCGTATCTGCCGACAGAAAAGATCGTCAAATTCTGTGCATGACTTCCGTAAAGGGATACAGGTACAGACAAAGGCACAGCCGGTGAAAACCGGTGTCGCAAAGCCAGATGGGCCTAAACGGAGTTTTTTCTCCGCATGGCAGCCGGTTGCCAAAGGTACTGTGTACCCCCTTGCAGAGCTATGCGCGCTGTAAAGGGGGTATTTTATTTGGAGACTGAACAACCATTCTGCGTTGCCAACAGCCATTTCAAAAAGAACCAACCATCTGTGCTACTCGGTAAGGAGTAAGTTGTACAGACAAGGGCACCACCGGTGAAAGCCGGTCTCGCAAAGCCAAGGGCCTAAACGGAAGGTATTCCGCATGGCAGCCGGTTTCCTAATGCAGCTTCTTCATAGTAGTCTTTTACTATTGAAGGAGGGGTTTTCATGATGAAAACAGGAAAAAATAATCGATTCTTAGCCAGCATTCTGGCGGCATCCATGATGCTGACGATGTCTCCGTTCGCATTTGCAGTGGATACAGCGGAGCAGAAAGAAATGACAACGCAGGAGCAGGTTCAGCCTGCCACCCAAAATGAAACGAACGCAAATTCCACAGTGTCTCAGACGGACGGTCAGTCTCCTAAGGACACAAACTCCGAAGCGCTTAAGACGAAAGACCAGTCTCCTAAGGACACAAATTCCGAGGGCGGTCAGCCTTCTAAGGACGTGAATCCTGCAGGTAAGGACACCACTGCAGGAGACAGCACATCCGCATCGAAGACTCCGGCAGAATCGGAGACTCTGACAGAACCGGAGACTCCGACAGAACCGGAAGCACCGAAAAACGCTGCAAAGATCGGCGAGAAAGAGTACGCATCTATTGCTGACGCGATTGCTGATGCACAGCAGGACGACACCATCGTTCTGCTCCGTGATGTTACGGAGAATATTACCATCAATAAGTCTCTGACGCTCGACCTCGGCGGGTTTACGCTGTCGGGTGATGGTACGAAAACGGTTGTCTGCATTTCGGGCAAAGATATAGTCGTAACAGTTAAGAACGGCACTGTCACCGGCGGCAAATCTACGAATGGCGGTGGTCTGGATATCCAGAGTGGTGAAATTCTTCTGGAAAAATGTAATATTACGAAAAACAACGCTGTGAATGGCGGCGCTATCAACATCAACGGTTCTGCGAATGTTCAAATCAAAGGCTCTGAAATCCACGATAATACCGCTACCAACAGCGGCGGTGCAATCTATATGGCATCCGGTTGGGCAATTGACGGATATTATAATTGCGCCTGTGAAATCGTAGATACAAAGCTGAACAACAACTCCGCGAATGTTGGTGGAGCACTCGGTATGGGTGCGTCGCAGTACCAGTATAACGATATGCATATAACTGCATCTTTTACCATGAGCGGAAAATCCGAGATTTCCTCGAATACTGCGAAAACTCTCACCACAACAAATGGCGGTGGCGGCGTATATCTGATTGGTAATGGCTCCCGGTTCATCATGAACGACGGTTTTATCACTGATAATGTCGCTGAAAATTCCTGTGGCGGTGCAATTTTCAGCAAAAACTGGCGCGGTATTACGCTGAACGGCGGCAGCATTACCGGCAATAGCGCAAAGATGCACGGTGGTGCAATCTATATCGAAAATGTCAATCTTACAAATAATCCGCTTGAGGAAGAAGTCCTGAATGTTGCAGCAGGTGTCACAATTACCGATAACCACTGCGGCGGTAATGGCGGCGGTATTGCAGCTCTGAAGGATGTTACCGTCAAGATTGCAAAGAACAGCGCCCTGTACAATAATACCGCGGAGACCATCGGCGATGATGTTTATTCTGGCAGTGGCAATCAACTGAATCTTCCGGCTGCAACAGAAATGAGCGGCGGCCTGATTCTGTCCTCTGACAACTTTCCGATTACCGATTGGTATTATGACGGTTTTAAGGATGCAAATACCAGACATCGCTGGGGCGAAAAATACAGTGAACTGGATATCGATGCAACGGTGGCTAACGGAGCACTGACTTATAAAACCGGAATATATTATGAAATCTTTAAACCGGTAGAGAATTTTAAAGGTACGATTGCGCTGAAAGCTGCACATGCTCAACTGTTTACTCTTACCTATAACGTAACAGGTGATCTTCCGGAAGGTTATACCGCACCTACTGCACAGAGTATGCTGGTTGGCAGCAAATACACCGTTGCAGAGGTTCCGGCCAGCGTGTCCGGCTCGAAGGACGGCGTGAACGGTACCTTCTCCTTCAACGGCTGGAAAAAGGATGACGGTACGGTTCTGACCGGCGAGCAGCAGCTGACCGCAGACCTTACGCTGCACGGCGTATGGACCTTTACGAAAAAATCCTCCGGCGGCGGTGGCGGCGGCAGCCACAAGCCCACCGTTACCATTCCGGATGATGTACCGACCGGTCTGAACGGCGATGACCACTATGCTTACATCGTAGGCTATCCGGACAGCACCGTTCGTCCGCAGAACGGCATTACCCGTGCTGAGGTAGCAACCATCTTCTTCCGTCTGCTGACCGATGAGACCCGCAATGCAAACTCTACGAAGACCAACAGCTACTCCGATGTAGCAGCCGGTGCATGGTACAACCACGCGGTTTCTACGCTGAGCGCTATGGGCATCGTAAAGGGTGACAGCCAGGGCAAGTTCAATCCGAATGCGCCGATTACCCGTGCGGAGTTCGCTGCAATCGCAGCTCGTTTTGACGACAAGGCCAACACGACCGCTGTTGACTTCAGCGACATTGCATCCCACTGGGCAAAGAACGAAATCAGCGCCGCTGCCAACAACGGCTGGATCAACGGTTATACCGACGGCACCTTCCGTCCGAATAACAAGATCACCCGTGCCGAGGCGATGACGCTCGTAAACCGCGTCCTCAAGCGCCTTCCGGAGACGGCAGAGGACCTGCACAACGACATGATCAAGTGGAGCGACAACTCCGATACTTCCGCATGGTATTACCTGGCCGTACAGGAGGCTACGAACAGCCACTATTACGACCTCAAGGAAAACAAGTACGAGAAGTGGAGCAAGCTGCGCGAAACTCGTGACTGGACCGAACTGGAAAAGTAAATACTTTCCTGTAAGGGCGAACGAATCCCCCGGCCATTGGCCGGGGGATTTTATTGCACTGATATTTTTTTCTAAAGGAGACAAATTTCAACGAATTTTTCTTGTTAAAATTATAACATATTGCCCCTTGTGGTTTTTATATCATAGGTTCATAATAGAGATTGCCGAAAAGGAAAAGAGGAATGAAAAAGTAGGCTTTTCGGTAATTTTTATGCGAAAACCATGCTTTCGCAGCCGGTATAGAGGAGGAGATAATATGATCAGCTTTATCGTATGCTTATTATTATTGATCACCGGCTATCTTACTTATGGTAAAATTGTAGACAAAACCTTTGGCCCGGATGACCGTGAAACGCCGGCAGTTCGCATTAACGATGGCGTTGACTACGTTGTCATGCCGCAGTGGAAGCTGTTTCTGGTACAGCTGCTGAACATCGCCGGCCTTGGCCCGATCTTCGGTGCCCTGCAGGGCGCCCTCTGGGGCCCGGTCGTATTCCTGTGGATCACATTCGGCACCATTTTTGCCGGCGGCGTACACGATTACTTCTCTGGCATGATCAGTGAGCGAAATGACGGTGCTTCCATCGCAGAGGTTACCGGCAAGTACCTCGGTCATACCATGCAGAATATCATGCGTGTGTTCTCGGTCGTACTGCTGATCATGGTCGGCACGGTATTTGCAGTCGGTCCGGCCGGTCTGATCGTTACGCTGTGCAAGAACAACGGTATGTCCGGTATGCTTTCGACCACGCTGTTCTGGCTGATCGTTATCCTGGTTTACTACTTTATTGCAACCTTTATTTCGATTGATAAGATCATCGGCAAGATATACCCGCTGTTCGGCATGTGCCTGATCATCATGGCGGTCGGCGTTATCATCGGTATCTTCACCGACCCGAATTACACCATTCCGGAGATTTGGTCTCACCTGTACAATATGCATCCGTCCGGCACGCCGATTTGGAGCTTCATGTTTATCACGGTTGCATGCGGTGCAATTTCCGGCTTCCATTCCACGCAGTCGCCGCTGATGGCTCGCTGCATGAAGAACGAGAAGCAGGGTCACTTCGTATTCTACGGTGCAATGGTAGCCGAAGGCATTATCGCACTGATCTGGGCGGCAGCCGGCTGTGCTCTGTATGAGGTCACCGGCGGTCTCAACACCGGTCTGGCGGAAGCGCTGGCAGGCGGTCAGTCCGCAGCGATCTACGATGTATGCTCCAAGACTATGGGCGGCGTTGGTATTGCTCTGGCCATGATCGGCGTTGTTGTCTGCCCGATCACTTCCGGTGATACCGCATTTCGTTCCGCTCGTCTGACGCTGTCCGACTGGTTCCACATGGATCAGGGTTCGTACGCAAACCGCCTGAAGCTGTGTATCCCGGTACTGGGTATCGGCGCTATCCTCGGCATCGGCAATGCGACCGGTCTGATCGACTACACGGTTATCTGGCGTTACTTCAGCTGGACCAACCAGACGCTCGCTATGATCGTTCTGTGGGCAGCAGCTATGTACCTGTTCACCGAAAAGAAGAACTTCTGGATGGCAGCTGTTCCGGCTACGTTCATGAGTGCAGTTTCCTGCACCTATTTCATCCTCGCGCCGGAGTGCCTCGGCAGCCTGCTGAACAGCAAGACAGCGGACGGCACGGTAATCTACAATACCGCAGTGGCGTACCCGATCGGTATTGTATTCGCGGCACTGCTGCTCGCACTGTTCATTCGTGCGACCAAGAAGCGCAGCGCAAAGAAATCTGCTTGAATATAATAGCATTGCTGCAGCCGGCCGTTCCTTTGTGCGGTCGGCTGCGGCCATCCATAACGATAATTGCGGGGTGACGGAAAATGTTGAAACCTTATCCGCTCAGCGCGGGGCGCATTGATGACGCGGCGCTTGCCGAGGATAAAAAAACCTGTCGGAAAATCGGTCCGTGCGGCATCGGCAGGCATGCCCTTTATTTGAACAGCTTTTTTGTTGACTGGCGGTATTATGTTCCGCTTTCCATGGTAACGCGTGTGTACAAGCGCGTTGCGATGAGCAAGGGCGGCTTTTCCGGCAAGGGCATTTTCGCCACGCTGTCCTATCTGGTCGTGGAGTTCGACGGCGGACAGAAGGTGTGCAATTTCAAGTATGAGCAGCAGGTCGATGAGTTTCTGAGCGTTATCCGAGCTGAGCACCCGTCTATTCCGTGTGTCAGCGCGGCGGCAGAGCAGCGCATTGCCGAGGAGAAGGCCCGCCGGGAGGAAGAAGAGCGCAATCGTCCGCCGATGAGCGCACAGGCGGAGAAAACCGTGCAGGCACTCGATAACGCAATCGACTATCTGGAGCGCCGTCCTGAGCTGACCGAACGACTGAGCGCAGCCGCAAAACGCCGTCGGAACTTTCAGTGTACGAACGGCAGCTACCGCTGGGCCGCTATGGCGATCACACTGCTGGGATTTGCGGCGCTGGCTTACGGTATCGTTTCCTTCGTGCGTCACGGCTCGTTCTCGATTTATTTTACGCTGTTCGGTCTTGCCGCGATTTTCACGTTTGCAGGCTTCAGCGTCCTGCCGACAGCACGCAACAACCGTACCTCCATCATGCAGAATGATGCGCAGGCACAGGAGAAAATGCAGGCTTACCTTGCGGATTATCTGAATTTCCCGCTGCCGGCCCGCTATGCACATCCGGTTGTGCTGCGCCGCATGCAGCGTGCTGTCATGGATGGCCGCGCAGTGACTGCCGCGCAGGCGCTCGACGTTGTGAAGGCTGACCTGAAGGCGCTGAACGCGGATGTCACAGTCTCGCAGGAGGAATACGATGAGGTTGTCGCCATCAAGTCCATGTTCCTCAATGCGGAGTATCAGTAACAATCAGATGATACAACTATCCCTCCCGGGTACAGCCCGGGAGGGATAGTTCGATTTGGGCGGTTCTGCTTTCATGATAAGAGCTTATTCTGTAAGCGAAAAGGACATTCCCGAGGGGTGGGAATGTCCTGCGAAAAAGAGTATCGATATGATCTGATTTAAGAGCACAGTCCGCATTTCGCACATGCAGACGGTGTGGAAGCGCAGCCGCCAAGGGCGGTCTCGCGCAGCTCGATGGGGATGCGGCGGCCGACCGCGTACATGGTATCGAGCATTTCATCGAACGGGATAAACTGGTGAATGCCCGCAAGCGAGAGCTCAGCGGCAACGAGTGCGTTGGCTACACCTGCCGCGTTGCGGTTCTGGCACGGATACTCGACCAGTCCGCCGACCGGGTCGCAGACCAGACCGAGCATGTTCATCAGCACGGTGGAGGCCGCGTCAAGACACTGCTCAGGCTTGCCGCCCATCAGCTCGACAGCCGCGCTGGCCGCCATTGCGGATGCGATGCCGACCTCAGCCTGACAGCCGCCGACCGCGCCTGCAACGGTTGCGTTGCGCATGGCAAGGTAGCCGATCGCACCGGCGTTGAACAGGGCGTCAATCAGCCGTTCATCCGAGATGTTGTAGCGGTCCTGCAGGGCAAACAGCATGCCCGGCAGAACACCGGCGCTGCCTGCGGTCGGTGCTGCGACAATCAGGCCCATAGAAGCGTTGACCTCAAGCACTGCCATCGCGTACTGCGCCGCTTTGTGCAGCACATCCCCGCAGATGGAGCGGCCTTTGGCCGCGTGCTGCGCCAGCTTTTTTGCCTCGCCGCCAATCAGGCCGCCCATGGACTTGACCGGCGTTTTGAGCGGTGTCAGCGCGGATGAGCGCATGATTTCAAGCGCCCTCTTCATACGGTGCGTGACCTCATCACGCGTGGTTTCGCCCAGCTGGCACTCGCGGCGGCGCATGATCTCGGAGATGGGGAGCTGCTGCTGCGTGCAGAGTGCAAGCAGCTCGGATGCGTTTTTGAAATCCATAATCTGCTCTCCTCCTTACGGTTCGATGATCATGACGTCGTGGACGTTGGGATTGTTTTTGAGCGGTTCCTCAATGCCCTCGGGGAAATGACCGTCCGACTCGACGATGGTGTAGGCGGTGTTGCCCTTGGACTCGCGGAACAGGCGCATGAATGCAATGTTTACACCCTTGTCGCTGAGCACCTTGGTGATGTGCGCCACGACGCCCGGCTTGTCCTGCTGAACGACGATGACCGTGCTGTATTCACCGGTAAAGTCAACCTCAACGCCGTTAATGCGCGCGATGCGGCACTTGCCGCCGCCGAGTGACTCACCGCGGATGGTCATTACCTGACCGGCGGCATTCTCCATGCGGATGTCCACGGTGTTCGGATGAACATCGGTCTCGGTCTCACACGGCGTGAATGAGTAGGACAGACCGCGCTCGGTCGCAATCGAAAACGAATTGCGGATGCGGGTGTCATCGGTCGAAAAGCCCATGATGCCGCCGAGCAGGGCGCGGTCGGTGCCGTGGCCGTGGTAGGTCTTGGCGAACGAGCCGTACAGGGTGAAATCCACCTTTTTAAGCGGCGGCGCGATCATCTTATGCGCCAGATACGCGATAACGGCCGCACCGGCGGTATGGGAGCTGGAGGGACCGATCATATTCGGTCCCAGCACATCAAAAACACTGATAAAGGACATAGGAGATTCTCCTTACTGAGCGGAGGATTTGCAGATAAACCTGCGGTAGATGGTCTCCACGATCACGCCGATCGCGTTGTCGCCGGAAACGTTGCAGGCGGTGCCGAACGAGTCCTGCGTGATGTACAGTGCAACCATGATGGCGCAGATCGGGCCGCTCGGGTCGCCGGCCTCGGTGCCGAAGATCATGTACAGGAAGGGCAGGGCGGTCATAATGGAGCCGCCCGGCGCACCGGGAGAAGCGACCATGGCAATGCCGAGGGTCATGATGAACGGGATAACGGTGCCGATGGAGATCGGCAGCTGGTTCATCAGGCAGACTGCGGTAGCGCAGGCGGTAATGGTGATCATCGAGCCTGCCATGTGGATATTCGCGCACAGCGGAACCGTAAAGTTGCGGATTTCCGAGGAAACGCCGTCTGCCTCAGCGCACTGCAGGTTGACCGGAATGGTAGCCGCAGAGGACTGGGTGCCCAGTGCGGTTGCGTAGCCCGGGATCTGGTTGCGGATGAGCGTGAACGGGTTCTTGTGGCTGACCAGACCTGCAATTACGAACTGGATGCAGATGCAGATCAGGTGCATGATGATAACAACGATGAATACCTTCCACAGAATACCGAGGATGGCAAAGGTCTTGCCGGACTTGGTCATATCGGTGAACGTGCCGCAGATGTAAAGCGGCAGCAGCGGAATGATGACCTTGTGCAGTACGCAGTCAATGATGCCGGAGAAGTCGGAAACGCCGTTGTACAGCGTGTCACCGATGGTCTTGCCGCGCAGGCTGGACATGCACAGACCGAGCACAAACGCTGTAACAACAGCGGACAGCGTGTTCATCAGCGCCGGAATTTCCAGGCTGAAGTACGGCTCCAGCGAGTTGCCTGCGGTTGCGGCGATCTTGTCGAGCGCGTCCGCACTCATGAAGTGCGGGAACAGGGTGTCGGCTACCAAGAACGAAGCCGAGCCTGCGATCAGGGTCGAGCAGTAGGCGATGGCAACCGTGATGAGCAGCAGCTTGCCCGCGCCGCTCTTGAGGTTAGCAATGCCCATGGTAACATACGCGAGGATCATCAGCGGGATGATAAACGACAGGAACTGGCTGAAGAACGACGAGAGCGTTACCACAAAGCGGCAGAAGCCTTCCGGCAGGAACTGGCCGAACAGGATGCCGACAATGATGGCGATGATGAGCTTGGGCAGTAATCCGAGTTTGAATTTTTTCTTTTCTTCCATTTCTTTTTCCTCCTTTTTTGGCGGGCAGCACCACACAGTTCGGTTATGCGGTGTTACCCTTTGCGGCGCAGACCGTTTGTTTGCCCCTCTTTGGTCTGCTGCCGTGGAAGTCTGCCGAGATTTTTTGCCTCCGGACACAAAAAGAACCGCTTATTTTAGACGAAATGCTGTAAAATAGGACGCGGTTTTTGTGTAAAAAGGATAATTAAAAAATCTGTGGTAAACCTCCAATTTCTTTCTTGACCTCTTTGCAGATTTAGTATATTCTGTTTAATGGGTTAAGTCAAATTCATATATTTTATCATTTCGATTCAAAATATTGATAATATAGGGGAGAGAGGGAAATTCATGGAGCTTCGGCAGCTTGCAACCTTTATTCGGGTAGCACAGTTTAAGAGTTTTTCACGCGCAGCAGAGAGCCTCGGCTACTCACAGTCGGCGGTAACGGTGCAGATACGCCAGCTGGAGGAGGAACTGGACACGCGTCTGTTCGACCGCATGGGCAAGCGTATCGCGCTGACCGACACAGGCGAGCGTTTTCTCAGCCATGCGTGTGACGTGATGAATCAGGTCAATCAGGCGCGCATGTCGGTCACATCTACGGCAGAGCTGCACGGTTCGCTGCATATCGGCACGATTGAGTCGCTTGCATGTCTCAAACTGCCGACAGTGCTGCATCTGTACCGCAAATTCAACCCGAAAGTGTCTATCCGCATCACGGTCGGTGAGCCGGAGGATTTGATCGAGCACATGGAACGCGGCGAGCTGGACATGATCTATGTGCTCGATGAGCCGCTGTACAGCAACAACTGGAACAAGCTGATGGAGCAGCGCGAGGAAATCGTATTTGTGGCATCTGCATCGCTGCGCGAGGAGCTGGGCGGAAAAGAGCTGACGATTGAGGAACTGCTCACGCAGCCTTTTTTCCTTACCGAGCAGGATAATTATCGCCGTGTACTCAACCGCCGTCTTGCCGCGCGGCGGACCATCCTTACGCCGTCGCTCGAGTGCGGTGATACCTCACTGCTCATTCGCATGCTTGAGATTGACCGCGGTGTATCCTTTCTGCCGTGGTACGCAGTCGAGAACAGCGTAAAAGAGGGAAGGCTGATCCGTTTGTCGGTCGAGGACTGCTATATTTCGCTCTACCGCCAGATTTTCAGCCACAAGGAGAAATGGCGCACACGCGAAATGGATGAATTTGTCCGCGTGGCAAAGCTGGCGGACGAGGAAGAATAAGAGTATATAACAACATCCCACTTGCTGAAGCACAGCAAGCGGGATGCTTTTTTATTCCATGACCGCCTGCACTACCCAGCGGGTTGCATGCCCGTTGCCGGTGCAGGTGGAAAGCGTGAGGATATGGTCGTTTACGGTCGGTACTGCGCCGGTGCGGATCACCGACAGGGAAACGCCTTCGTCAATGAAGGCTTTTTTGATTGTTTCATCGGAAAACGCACTGTAATACGCGGTTCCGTCAAGCGCTGCCTCATAGGCCGCATAGATGCTGTACGCATGGGTTCCGCTTGCATTGGTCACATATATCTGCGGATGTGCCTGCAAGAAATCCTGCTTTTTGTAGTGCTTCAACGCGGCAAACATCGAGCCGTTGTTCATCCGGTGACCGTACACGATGGTGTTAAAGCCGCTGAAATCGGCAGAGCAGGCAGGTCCATCTGCTCCAGCGCCTGTGCATACGGGTCGGCAGACGGAGCGGGTTTGGGTTCGGGTTCGGTCTGCGTTTCCTGCGGCGGCGGTGTATACAGCTGGTCCGGCAGAGACCGCGTTGTACTCGAAGGCGGCAATATCGTGAACAATACGGCGCATCGACAGGGCGGCGGTGTTTACGTCAGCCATGCACCGTGGTCGATCACTATTAAGAATGCGCTTATCACCGCAAATACGGCAGCCATTCAGGGCGGCGGCATTTGGTCCTGCCCGAAGGGCACGGTAAGCCTTGGCACGGATGCGGCTGTATTTGGCAACACGGCAGGCAAATCTGCTGATGATGCGGCATTCCTGCTTAAGTGGAACGAGACGTATTCCACCAGCTTCAGCGGCAGGATGTACGGCGGCGGACTGGTAACCTGGTACCGCGATACCTCGATCGGTGCGGGCGATGCAAACTACGGCGCTTTCGCAGGCGACCGCTACGATGCAGCGAACCCGGGTGCCCCGGTTGAGCCGGCTTCCGGTGCGATCACGGGCTACGGTCTCAAGGCTGTTGTTTCCGCAGAGAGCAAGGCACTGGCTGAAACCGCACCGCTCAAGATTATGGGCAATACCGCAGAGCGCGGCGGCGGTGTCGGCACGAACGGCGAAGTGATCATCCCGGGGGAAGACACCTTGGAAAATCCGGTTTCCCTCACCGTACACAAGGTTTGGAGCGGCGCAAGCGCGTATCCGACCGCTGTTACCGTAAACCTTATCCGCATCGCGAAGGATGGCACGCGAACCGCGATCGGTACGGTGCTTCTGAGCGAAAGATCTACCGACAAGGACGGCAAAACCTGGTCGTACACCTTTGCAAATCTGGACGGCGCTTACACCTATACCGTCGAAGAGGAGGCCGTTGACGGCTTTAATACCTCGATTTCCGGCAGCATGGCAGATGGCTTCACCATCACCAACAGCAAGAAATCCGGCGGCGGCGGTGGCGGCGGCGGTCACCACAAGCCGGACCCGAAACCGACTCCCGATCCCGATCCGAAGCCTCCGGTTGACATTCCGGATCAGCCTACGCCGCTTGATCCGCTGAAGCCGACGGAGAACATCCCGGACAGCAAGGTTCCGACGACTAAGCCGGAAACACAGACCAAGACGCCGGATAAAACGAAGACAGTGAACATTCCCGACAGCAAGACTCCGACGTCCAGCGTTCCGAAAACCGGCGATATCGGCGGTCTGTGGGCGGCTCTGTGCGGTCTGTCCGCAATGGGACTGGCGTACTTCGGTATCCGCAGAAAGCACGATTAAAAGCAAAAACAGATAGCAAACACCCTCTATATCATTCGATATAGAGGGCGTTTTTTCACTCAAACAATATGCAAAAGCTGAATCAGCAGAATCCATGCCAGACCGTAATATGTTACAACGGCAACCAGATCGTTGATCGTCGTAATCAGCGGACCGGACGCAACTGCCGGGTCTACCTTGATTTTATGGAACAGGATCGGCACGAGCGTACCGACCAGACTGGAAATCACGATCGCTACAAGCAGTGATATGCCAACGCAGCCGGAGATCAGGAACGCATGTCCGATGGCATAGCCCTTGAACAGCGCTATGTATGCACCGAGAAAGACAAGCGCCATAATGCCGAGCAGCGCGCCGTTGCAGGTGCCGACCTTCATTTCCTTGAAGGTGAGGTGCAGCTTGTCCTTAGCACTCAGTTTTTCATCCATCAACACACGAATCGTAACCGCCAGCGACTGCGTACCGACGTTGCCGGCCATATCGAGAATCAGCGACTGGAAGCAGATAACGACCGGCAGCACGGCTACAACGCCTTCAAATGCACCGACAACGGTCGAAACGCCCATGCCGAGGAACAGCAGGATGATCAGCCACGGCAGGCGCTTTTTCATGCTTTCCCTGGTGGTTTCGTTGAGATCCTCCTCGGCGGACAGACCGGCGAGCTTTGCATAGTCCTCGCCGAGCTCGTCATCCACGGCCTCGACAACGTCCTGTGCGGTGATGATACCGATGATCTTTCTATCCTTATTCAGCACCGGCAGGGAGTCTTCGGCATAATCTTTGATCTTCTCGATGCTCTCTGAGATTTTCTCGTGGTCGAGCAGATACGGATACGCGTAGCTGATGATGGAATCCAGCGGCACATTTTCTCGGGCAACGATGAGATCCTTCAGGTCGATTGCACCGCAGAAGCGGTTTTTATCATCGACTACATAAATCGTTCCAATGTTGTCATTTTCACCGGCCTGCTTTACCAGCTCGTGCATGGCCTGCCGAATGGTCAGGTTCTGCTTGATGCAGATGTAGTTGGTCGTGATCAGGCTGCCGACTTCGCTGTCGTCATAGGAATTGATAAGCAGGATGGCTGACTTGGTTTCGTCATCGATCATCGGGCGCAGCTTTACTTTTACGCTCTCGTCGATGTTCTCCCACAGATCGACCGCGTCGTCCGCATCCATTTCGTTCAGAATTTCGGCCAGCTTGTCAATGCCGATTTCATCAATGTATTCCGCCGGATCATCCAGATAGGAGATGATTTCTGCCAGCCATTCCGCATCAAGCGCGCTGTACAGCAGATTGCGTTCCGCGCGGTTTAGGCATTGCAGGCTTTGTGCGATATCGTTGTCGTGATAATCCTGCAGCTGCTCCCGCATCTCATTGATCGAAGGGGAGGTGCGGATGATCTCAACGATTTTCTCGGCAAAAGATGTTTTTTTCCATGTTGCTTTTTTCATAATCAGCCTCCTTCTGTGCCCGGAAAAGGGCACAAAAAATCCACCGTAACAGATACAGTGACACAAACATCAGTTGTGGACTTGTTCATCACGATGGAGCAAGGCTCAGCGCTTATTTCAAAAGAGGATGCTTACGGACACTCGAAACAGCAGTATAGTCTGTATCCATCGTCATATGTACATTTCGTCTGTCACAACTGTCCATAGGGCTTGCCTCCTTTTTTATTTTTTCGCAATGATTATAGCACTTTTTATGTGGAATATGCAAGGCATTTTTCACAGTTTTAATAATATGGATAAAATTTGCGGACAGTATCGCGCACGGGGAGAAAAAAGCCGGCCGGAAATCCGGTCAGCCTTTTTATCTCAGTAGACGATGCAGGAATGTGATTGTCCTGGTGCACGAATGATTTTGGAAGATTACCCAAACCAATCCCACCGAAACGCTTCGGTGGACAGAGTAGATGCCTTGCCGTCGAGTGCAATCTCGCTGAGCAGGATACCAACGATCGATGCGATACCGAACCCATGTATCTGGAGGCGCAGAAGCAGCTGAAGAAACAAAAAACAACGCATACCTTCTGACAAATTTGGCAACACTACTCGTAAAAGGAGTGTGTTTTCATGTCAGATATGTTTTGCTTTCAGTGCCAGCAGACCGCAGGCAACAAGTGCTGCGTGAGCGTGGGTGTCTGCGGCAAGCAGCCGGATACGGCAGCGCTGCAGGATGAGCTGGTGTACGAACTCATTCGCTTGGCCGAGGCGGCAGCTGCGGCCGGTCAACGCACACAAATCGCCGACCGGCTGCTGATGGACGGCCTGTTCATCACCTTGACCAATGTCAATTTTGACAATCAGGCGATTGCGGAATTCACCGAGCGGGTACGCGCGGAACGAGAGAAATTCGGCGGAAAACCGTGTGCGGTCGTGGAGCTGTGGAAGGGCGACACGGATACGGTTTCGCTGCGTTCCACGCTGCTGTTCGGCATGAAAGGCATGGCCGCCTATGCACACCACGCGATGAATCTTGGCTACACGGATGACGAGGTGAGCGCGTGGTTTTACAAGGGCCTGTGCGCGGTCAATCGCCCGCATTCGGTCGAGGAATGGCTGGCGCTGATCGTCGAGTTCGGGCAGGTGAATTTCCGGTGCATGGAGCTGCTCGATGAGGCCAATACGGGCACATTCGGCACGCCGCAGCCCGCAAAAGTGCCGACCGACATCAAAAAAGGCCCGTTTATCGTGGTTTCCGGGCACGACCTGGGCGACTTGGCGCAGCTGCTCGAGCAGACGGCGGGAAAGGGCATCAACATCTACACGCACAGCGAAATGCTGCCCGCGCACGGCTATCCGGGACTGAAAAAACATCCGCACCTTGCGGGCAATTTCGGCACGGCATGGCAGAGCCAGCAGACGGAGTTCGAGAACATTCCCGCGCCGGTGCTGTTCACCACCAACTGTCTGATGCCGCAGCGCCCAAGCTATCAGGACCGCGTGTACACGACTTCGGTGGTGGGCTATGCGGGTCTGCGCCATATCGAGGCGGATGCGTGCGGCCGCAAGGACTTTTCGCCCATCATCGAGCAGGCGCTCGCGCTCGGCGGGTACGAGCACGACCACAGCATGAGCGGCATCAACGGCGGGCATATGCTGATGACGGGCTTTGCACACGGCGCGGTGCTGGCTCACGCGGAGGAGATCATCTCGCTCATCAAGAGCGGCAAGGTGCGGCATATCTTTCTGGTCGGCGGCTGTGACGGCGCGCATCCGGGCAGAAATTACTACACCGAGTTTGTCAAATCCACGCCGATGGATACGCTGGTTCTGACGCTTGCGTGCGGCAAATACCGCTTCAATGACCTCGATCTGGGCGAAATCGGCGGCCTGCCGCGCATTCTGGATATGGGCCAGTGCAACGATGCGTACAGCGCCATCAAGGTTGCGCTTGCACTGGCGGATGCGTTCGGCTGCACGGTCAACGACCTGCCGCTCACGCTCGTGCTCTCGTGGTACGAGCAGAAGGCGGTGTGCATCCTGCTGACGCTGCTTGCGCTCGGCGTGAAGAATATTTACCTTGGACCGACGCTGCCGGCGTTTCTGTCGGAAACCGTGGTCAAAACACTGGTGGAGACCTACGATCTGCACCCGACCACCAATCCGCAGCAGGACCTGGATGCGATTTTGGGAAGGGGATAAACCGGCGAGCTTTTTGGACGCTACGGAGCGTTCCTTGTTTCCCTCTCGTTTGCTTGCTGCAATAGGTTTCAGCAAACGAAAGAGGAAAGAAAACAATGAAATTTACGGCATTCAACGGCAGTCCAGTGGGCGAAAAGAGTGCCGCTGGACGCATGCTCGGGGTCTTTCTGGCGGGCGCGGCTCGTGCCGGAGCGGAAACCGAGCTGTACCATCTTGGCGATTACAGCATCGGACAGTGCGTGCAGCACGATGACATGGAGAAGCTGCTTCGCGCATATCAGTCTGCGGATGTGGTCTGCTTGGACTCGCCAGTGTACTCGTGGAACATGACGGCGCTGCTCAAGAATTTTGCAGACCGGCTGATCCCGCTCAAAAGTCCGCTGCTGACCGAGCAGGCCGGCCATGAGTTTGCGGCACAGGGCGAGGTCACAGCAGAGCCCCGTACACAACTGGATGCGCCGCTGATGTCCGCCGCAGAGTATGTACAGTTTCTGGGTATGTAAGACAAAGGGAAACGGTTCTTGCCTTCGGGAAAGAGCCGTTTTTGATGTGCGCCATAGTATCTGACGGAATGATATGGGAAGTGAAGCTCGATCAGGCTATGCCGAAAAAGCAATACTATGTCGATTATCAGCAGGGAATTTTGTGTATCAGGGTGGTATATTGAAAGTCAGTGTGGTATAGTTAGGGCAAACTAACTATGGATTGACACTGGAATTCCATAAAAGCAAAGAGATGAAGGAATTATGCAGAGCAAACAGCAAAAGCAAATCAAGGTATTTCTGATGCAGACCTTCGGCGGAAGCAGGGGCGGCTCGCTGTTTTCACGACAGGGAAAAATACTGGATAGGTTAATCAAAACCGCAGCAAACAGGTCCAAAAACCAGATGAAAACACTGGTGCAGACCATTCTGCCGCGCATTGCGCTGTACAAGGTGCTGCAGACAGAGCTGCCTGCGGAGGAAACCTTTACGCACATGCGGACGTACATGATGGACTGGGTGGCGGCAGAAAAGCACGCTTTCACGGCGAAAATGGAGTCTGTGCCGGGATTTTATCGGATTTACAGCTATTGCTTTCTCAAAATCATGCGTACCTCCGACTTGTGGGAGAGCACACAGGAACACGACAAAACGCACTTTTCCGCGTCGATTACCAAGTGTCTCTGGCACACGGCGTGCCGGGAAAACGGCTGTCCGGAGCTGTGTCCGCTGTTTTGCGACGTGGATGACGTGACCTACGGCGGACTGCGCAAGCTCGGCTTTTCGCGCACAAAAACGCTGGGCTGCGGCGGTGACTGCTGCGATTTTCGGTTTTTCAAAAGGTAGGTGAGCAGACGGAGAAGCGGACTTCGGCAGGATTTTCGGTGCAGCGGCGGAATCCGTGCTGTCAGCTCCATCGCCTACGCAGTGCGGCCGCAGATGGTTTTGAGTCGGATTTCTCTTCCGTACCTTGCGATTTCCCCGGTTAAATGATACAATCAAACCACAAGGTTTCATTCCATCAAACGGATTCCGAAGGGGAGCCATCCCTTATCACATAAAGGAGCATCAGTGCATGAACCCAGTTTTTGTTATCGGACACCGCAATCCGGATACGGATTCCATTTGCTCTGCAATCTGCTACGCGCACCTCAAGCGCAGGCTGACCGGCGGAGAATACATAGCCTGCCGCGCGGGTCACGTCAATGCGGAGACCAAATTTGTGCTCGAACGCTTCGGCGTGGAGCCGCCGCGCTACATCAAGTCGTTTGAGCCGCGCCTGAGCGATGTGCAGTACCGCGAGGTGCCGGGCATCAGCGAGGAGCTGTCGCTGCACCGTGCATGGGATTACATGAACGAAAATGATATTCAGACGCTGGCCGTTGTCGATGAGGATCGCCGCCTGAAGGGCCTGCTGACGCTGGGCGATATCGCGCGCTTCTACATCGAGGATCAGGACGCCAATGCGCTGGCGGAGGCCAAAACCAGCTATCGGAATCTGGTCGATGTGCTTGACGGCACGCTCGAGGTTGGCGACATTGACCAGCGGTTTGAGCAGGGCAGTGTGGTCGTTGCGGCGGCTAATCCGGACGTACTCGAGGACTACATCGGCAAAAATGATATGGTTATTCTCGGCAACCGCTATGAAAGCCAGCTGTGTGCCATTGAGATGAGCGCCGGCTGTATAGTCATCGGCCTCGGCTCCAAGGTTTCGCGCACCATCCGAAAGCTGGCCTCGGAAAACGGCGTTTCCATCATCGCCACCCCGTATGATACCTACACCTGTGTCAAGGTTATCGGTCAGGCGGTTCCGGTGCGGCATGTGATGCGGAAAAAGGGTCTTATCACCTTCGAGCCGGAGGAAGCGGTTGAGGATGTAAAGCGCACGGTTTCCAAAAAGCGTATCCGCTATTACCCGCTGATGGATGAACAGGGACGATACGTCGGCATGTTCTCACAGCGTAACCTGCTGGATCTGGAGCGTCCGTCGGTCATTCTGGTCGATCACAACGAGCGCGATCAGGCCGCCGAAGGCATTCGTTCGACCAATATTGTTGAAATCATCGACCACCACCGCATTGACTCGGTGGAGACCAGCGGACCGATCTACTTCCGCAATCAGCCGCTCGGCTGCACCGCGACCATCATCACGCAGATGTACCATGAGCACAACGTGGAGATCGAGCCGAAAATCGCGGGTCTGCTGTGCTCGGCAATCCTGTCGGACACGCTGATGTTCCGCTCGCCGACGTGTACGCCGCTTGATCGCATGGCTGCAGAAGAGCTGGCGAAAATCGCCGGTCTGGACATCAAGCAGTATGCAACAGAAATGTTCCGTTCCAGCTCGCGTCTGCTCGATCGCTCGATGGATGAGCTGCTCCACATGGATTTCAAGTATTTCCAGGTGCAGGATCAGAAGATTGCGATTTCGCAGGTGACGAGTGTCAGTGAGAACGAGCTGTCCGGCATCCGTGATAAAATGCTCGAGTACATGGAAAGCTGCCTGGCATCGAGCGGTCTGTCCATGCTGTTCGCTATGCTGACCAACATTATCGAGGAAAAGACAGAGCTGCTCTACGTCGGCAAGGGCGCGCAGCAGCTGGTTCGTGCGGCCTTCAAGACCGACTGCGGCGAGCATTCGGTCGTCCTGCCCGGCGTTGTCAGCCGGAAGAAGCAGATGGTGGCGCCGCTTGTCAGAGCCATGGAGCACGACGAGGGAATTGAGTGAGATTTGCAGAGTAAAAGCGGGAGCGGACCGCAGGCCGTTCCAAAGTCATCCAAAAGTTCCTATGCAGAAACTTTCTCCCTCTATAAGTATCAAAACCGAGGCGCATGTCCCCGGTTTTGATGAATTTGCAAAGCAAATTCTATTTAAACACGCGCTGTCGCGCGATATGATAAAATTGGTTTAATACAAACTTTTTCGACAAGCAGAGGAGCGCAGATGTTTGCAATTTGCGCTCCTTTTGTCGATACTTGTTGATTTACTGCGGCTATGATATACTGATAGTGTTACCGCCCCCCATAAAGGTAGAGAAAGGGGGTGTGCACGATGTCTATCACTTTGTCTTTCCTTATTTCTGTTGTGGCGAGTGTAGTTGCATATTACATTTGCAAATGGCTGGACAGAAACAGTAACCGGTAGTCAGCCTGAGGAATAAGCCGCCTCATACCAAACGGCATAGAAAAGCCCCGGTGCTGGAACACCGGGGTTTTTCGCGTGCACGATGTGCACTTTTGTCTTTCCTTGTGTAATTATATTATACCGCATATCAACAGCCAATGCAAGTAGATCCGACTGCGCTGGAAGATATTTCTCTGTCTAAGTGAGGGAATATGCACAATATCATGGGCGCTTATTTGGATAGTTTTTATACTATGGTTAAATACATTTGGCTCATTCCTCCAAAGTGTGATATGATTAAATCATTCAGGAGAGAAAGAGAAACGGAGAGAAAACCATGAAGCGATGGAAAGGGGCGGCATTGCTGCTGCTCTGCACAGTTGTGCTGCTGCGGCTGCTAC